>ERZ1292623.952-Hain-H51-01um-R1-952-length-29067-cov-9_pt1 | contig 29067 bp, 26 predicted proteins | sample MGYA00564398_ERZ1292623 | MGnify/ENA primary metagenome ERZ1292623 (study PRJEB36523, sample SAMEA6512633) | groundwater metagenome | collected 2019-01-07 | study: AquaDiva: Metagenomics assemblies of 32 groundwater samples | reverse complement strand
TCGGCGTACATTCTGGGAAAGACTACTGCTTCCATACTTCCGGTGTAATCCGAAAGTTTTAAGAAAGCCATGCTTTCCCCACCTTTAGTTTGTACGGGACGCAGAGATTCCAAAAGTCCGATCACTACTGCCGGTTCGCCCTCGGACTTTTCTTCCTTGATATCTTTAATGCTGGAAGTTTTTCCAGGACCGATTTTATCTTTGTATTTATCTAAGGGGTGACCAGAAACATAAAGTCCTAATAATTCCTTTTCGTGCTCTAATTTTTCCTCCGGCTTCATAGGTGGAGTTTCCGGTAAAGTTATTTCCGGTGAGCTATCTCCGAGTAGCCCGAGAAGCGACCCTTGACCTTTTTGGTTGGCCTGTTCTTTGTGGAAGGAAAGCAAAGACTCGATATTAAGGAACATAGAGTTTCTTTCTCCAAAACTATCCATGGCGCCGGAGAGAATTAACGCTTCCAGAGATTTTTTATTCAGATTTTTATTCGTTACTCGTGATAGAAAATCTCCCAAAGATACAAATCTTTCGTTTTTGTCCCTCTCGGCGATGATGCTATCTGCAATACCTTCGCCGAAATTTTTTATACTACCTAATCCAAAGCGAATACGATCTTTCTCACCTTTAATCAGAGTAAAGTCTCTCTGACTTTCATTAATGTCCGGTGGTAGGGTTTCTATATCCATGCGTTTACCTTCAGCCACAATTTCTGCGACCGTGTCCAAATCGCCAGACTCCGCGGTTAAAATGGCGGTTATGTATTCTCCTGGAAAATTAGCCTTCATGTAGGCGGTTTGGTAAGCCACTCGGCCGTAGGAAGCGGCGTGAGCCTTGTTGAAGCCGTAAGCCGCGAAAGGCTCAAACAGCTTCCAAAGTTTGTCCGCAAAATCCTTAGTTTGCCCGTGTTTAATAATACCCTCTATGAGCCCGTCTTTTTCCGCGGCCATTTCTTTGGGAATTTTTTTACCTACGGCCTTACGAAACTTATCTGCTTGGAGCCAGGAATAACCCGCTAGCTCTATGGTGGAAAGCAGAAGGTCGTCTTGGTAAACAATCAGTCCGTAAGATTCTTTAAGATATTTTTCCATTCTGGGGTCGGGGTAAACAACCAGGGCCGGGTTATGCTTACGTCGTATATATTCCGGGATGACTTCCATCGGACCGGGACGATACAGAGCCACCATAGCGTTGATGTCGTGAATGGAGGTGGGTTTCAAATCTTTAAGAAAGCGAGTCATACCGCTACCCCCTAGCTGGAAGAGCCCCATAGTTTCGCCTCGCGCCAACATCTCGTAAGTGCGTTTGTCGTCTATGGGTATTTTTTCTGTATCAATATTCAAGTCACGAAATTTTTTTACCAAGCGCACCGAGTCTGCGAGAATAGCCAAGTTGCGTATACCTAGAAAATCAAACTTCATTAGGCCAACTCCGCCGTATTCATCCGTCAGCGCATACATATCGTATTGAGTTATAACTTTCCCGCCTTTCGGATCCTGTTGAAGGGGGGTCCACTCAATAAGGGGAGTGGGAGCGATAACCACACCTGCGGCGTGGACGGAAATGTGCCTGGCGCATCCTTCTATTTTTTTGGCGGCGTCCACTACTTCTTTTGTTTCCAGGTCGCTATCGTATAAAGAGGCAAGCTCTGGAGTTATCTCCAGCGCCCTGTCTATGGTCATGGGGAATCCTTGGGAGCCCATAGGAATTAGTTTGGCTATGCGGTCTCCAACTGCATAGGGTTTACCCATGGCTCTAGCAATATCTCTCACCGCGGCCCGGGCCAGCATAGTTCCGAAGGTTCCTATCTGGGCCACTCTTTCTTCGCCATATTTTCCTTTGGCATACTCAATAACCTCGTCGCGACGGTTGTCCGCCAAATCCATATCTATATCCGGGGCTTTAGGTCTTTCCGGATTCAGAAAGCGTTCGAACGGCAATTTGTAGGCGATTGGATCCACAGTTGTTATGAAGGTTAAGTAGGCGACGATAGAGCCACCAACCGAACCTCTGGTTGTAGTGTAAATATCTTTTTCTCTGGTAAAGCGCAGAAGGTCAGCCACTACCAGAAAATAGGAAGAAAAGTTTTTATCGGCAATAACCCTAAGCTCATATTCTATGCGTTCTTTCACTTCTGGCGTAATTTCCATACTTCTTTCTTTGGCGCCTTGATAAACCGTATCCCGCAGTTCCTGGTCATAAGTTTTGCCACTTTTTATTTCAAATCCAGGGAATTTCCATTTACCTAAATCTAATTCCAGATTACAGGCGTCTGCTATTCGGCGGGTATTTTTTATAGCTTCGGGGAATTTTTTGAAAAGTTCTTGAACCCTTTCTTCTCCGAAGAATGAGAAATCCCCATCGTCTTCTTCGTTTACCCCGGCGACTCCATGTTGAATACGGCGCATAATTTCTGTCGTCTGTTTGTCGCTCGGATTCAGGTAATACACTTCTTGGGAAGCTGCGACTGGCACTTCACATTTCTTGCCGAGCCCTATTATTTTTTCCAGTAAAGACTCCTGCCAATCTAATTCTGGATGCGCGGTTATTTCTAGGTATATATTATCTTTCCCGTATATTTTTTTATATATATTTAGCTTTTCCTCAGCTTTTTTAGCGTCGTTATTCTTAAGAGCCGAAGAGGTATCGCTTTTTAAACAAGGAATAAATCCAATCAATCCTTTGGAATATTTCTCCATCAGCTCCCGGTCAATTCTCGGTCGGTCAAAAAATCCCTCCAAGTAACTTTTAGTTACCAGAGCCATAAGATTTTGGTAACCCTCAAAATCTTTGGCCAGAAGAACCAAGCGATAGCGTTCTCTGTCCACGCTCGGCTGTTTATCATGACGGCTTCTTGCCGCCACATAAAAGTCCACCCCAATTATTGGTTTTATTCCTTCCTCTTTGCAGGCCTTATAAAACTCAATCGCGCCGTAGAGGTTGCCATTGTCTGTAAGCGCCAGAGCGTCCATACCGTTTTCTTTTGCGGTTTCTACTAAGTCATCAATTTTTGGCAGGGCTTGGAGAAGAGAATAGTGGGAGTGGGTGTGCAAGTGTACGAACGGCTGCATAAAGAGAAGTATATCGCCAGCTTGCTCTATTGAACCAGCAACGCTAGTGTGGTGATAGAAAGGCGGGAACAGAAAGGACAAGAAAATGAGCCGGTCACTTAAAGATCTGTGCCTGCGGCTGAAGCGCGTAGCCCTTACCAACCGTTTAAGAGAACACAAATTGTCTCTGAATGTGGGCTCACTGAAAGACGGTGAAGTCGAGACTCAGTTCGGAAAGTTTGTTAACGCGGCGAATTATATAGATGTTCTAGGCAGTGAACTCTCAATCTTGGAAATGGCTCAAGGTGCGTTGTATCTGCGGGCCGTTCGCGGCGAAGCGGGAACCCCTAAGGGCTGTTACGCAGTGTATCGTTGTCAGTCCAATGAATATCCAGACTACCCCAAAAGCGATTTCTATCTCGGACGCTTTGAAAGCCCTACATACGAAACTTTTGAAGCTCTTGAGAAGAAATTCTTCTGCAATATAAAACGATGACGACTGGCCGGGCGAAAGTCCGGCTCTTCTTTTGCTAGAATACAAACATGCAGGACTATATCGTCGGTGTCGATGAGGCAGGAAGGGGACCTTTGGCGGGGCCGGTTTCGGTTGCGGCCATAGCTGTCAAGAAAAATTCTCCAATTTTGAAACTTATACGAGGTATTCGTGATTCCAAACAACTTTCCGAAAAACAAAGAGAGGAGTGGTTTGTGAAAATTAAAAATTGGGAGAAAAGAAAGTTGCTCAAAAAAGCAGTTTCTATGGTTGGTTCCCAAACTATAGATAGGAGGGGAATAGTGCGCTCCGTGCACTTGGCTTTGACGCGTTCTATAAATAAATTATCTGTCTCCCCCAATAGGACTCAAGTACTTTTAGACGGTTCCCTCTACGCCCCCAAAGAATATAAAAATCAAAAAACCATCATTGGTGGAGACGAGAAGGTTTCGCTCATAGCTCTGGCGTCCATAGTTGCCAAGGTGTCCCGGGACAGGCGGATGAAAAGATTATCTAAAAAATATCCAAGGTATGGTTTTGATGTACATAAAGGTTACGGCAGCGCTCTGCATATAAAGTTAATAAGGCGTTATGGGCTTTCGGATATTCACCGCAGAAGTTTTTGCAGAAGTTTTTATAGACCCTTAACCAAAAAGCGCTGATGTAGTAAGTTTCTGGCAGTTGACCTTTTAAAGTATGGAGGCATCTTTGGGTACCAACGAATGGCCTCTTCATTCCTGCGCTCATTGCGTAAGGATGCCGAGAATCATCAGGCATAATCTGAAGACCGAAAAACTTTCCAGCGCGCAGGCGGTTAAAACCAGGGAAGCAGCTTCTCTGGATTGTCGGGATTTCTCAAAGCATGGCCCGGACTCTCTCGCGGGAAGAAAGAACTGCCCTACTTTTAGGTCGGTTTCGGACTGAAGAGGCGGGCGCGAGAGTCGCACCCGCCTCTGTTTATCCCTTTAGAAAACGTATTGTGCGAGCTCTCTAATAGGGTTTACTTATCTATAAAAAGTTGTTTAAATAGACAGAGTTTAATAAAACCTGTGGGGGAGAAGCGCGGTGGCGTCTTTATCTAAAAAACTAAAGGTCGTTCCAACAAAGTCTGACCTGAAGCCGATAGTTATGGTGGAAATTAACCCGGAGATACTAGGACTTTCACCGGATAAACTAAAGTTGGCCATGGAACAAGGGAGGGAAAATTTACCCTACCCATACAACATGCCATTTTTGGGTGTCATCACTTCACCTAAGGGGGTTCCTTGCAGAAGGGGTAACATGACTTACCCGACAATTCTCAAGGGGCATGGGTTTAAGGGGCCGGAACATAAGGCCAGGCAGGAACTAGGCAGTCTCCGTAAAGATGACAAGTGTTCTTGTCCAATGGCGGACGTGGCACTTCTGGCTCTCGGTAGGAATCCGATTCCAAGTGAGAAAGATCTGTAAAGTATTTTCCAGCTTTTAGAAATTTTCAAACGGCGGCCGTCCTTTTAAAGGACGGCCGCCGTATTTGCTTTTCGTATTTTTCGTGATAAATTGCGTCTATGGTCGTCAGGCTGCGACATAAGAGGGGTCATACTAGAAATCGGAGAAGCCATCACGCGCTCCGGGCTCTAAACCTTTCTAAATGCGCTTCTTGCGGAGCCTTGCTTCGCTCGCACACTATGTGCGCTTCTTGCGGTAAATATCGCGGAATCAGCGTAATCAATGTTGCGGACAAGACGACCAAAAGGCACGCCAAACGCGCCCAAAAAAGAGAGGCCGCAAGAGCGTCGGAAGCCAAGTAGGATTTTTGGCGCCGGCTTTCCCGCGACTTCTAACTTACGGAGCCATGGCTCCGCCAGTACCTTAACTTTATGGCCAATAGGCATCTATCCAGAACCATAGTACTTCAGGCGCTTTTCGAATGGGATTTCACCAACAGGCCCGATTCTGACCTGACTACCATTTTAGGTAGACTCTCGGATGAATTTGCTTCCGGTACGGCGGACTTTGGATTCATGAAAAAATTGGTCGCCGGTATTCTGGCGAAAAAGAACGACCTCAACCTCATTATCACCAAAGCGGCTCCAGAATGGCCACTGGATAAAATTTCCGTGGTGGACAGAAATGTTTTGCGTATCGGGCTCTACGAGCTTCTTTTCTCGGACAGAGGAGAAGTGCCGGCCAAAGTGGCTATTAATGAGGCCATAGAGCTGGGTAAAAACTTTGGCGGGGAAAACAGTGGCCGTTTCGTCAATGGAGTTCTCGGTGCCGTCTATAAAGAGATAGGAGAGCCGGGCAAGGATGATAAGGGTAAGCCGAAGAAGAAAAAAATACCGGATGTGCCGTACGAGAAGATGCCCATAGAAAAGTTGGGTGGAGCCGTGGTTTACGCGAGACACGAAGGGGATATTTATCTGGCTCTGGTGCACGATATTTTTGGCCACTGGACGCTTTCCAAAGGCAGAGTAGAGGAGGGCGAGGATGTGGAGGGTGGAACTATCCGTGAAATAAAGGAAGAGCTTGGCTTGGATATAAAACTGGAGGAAAGACTGGGGGACAATGAATACATTGCGTCGGACCCGGAAATTGGCAAAAAGAGAAAACAGGTCACTTACTTTCTCGGTCAGGCCAAGTTCGTGGATGTAAAACTGGAAAAGAAAGGCGGATTGGATGACGCCCGCTGGTTCAAGATGGCGGACATACTGGATTTGAACTTCTATGAAGACATATTAAAAATAATAACTGCGGCTATCAACATACTTTTGGCAAAGAAATAGACTTATGGATCCCGTTAGAAGTCGCGGACGCTAAAAACAAAATGTCATTAAAGATTAAATTTATTAACGTTTCTAATAACAGTAGGGCGGGCTTAAAGTCCGCGTCCTACTTCTAATGGGATGGATTTAACGACTTTTGAAAAGAAAATCGGGGTTACCTTTAAAAATCAGGGATTTCTCCGCACAGCCTTTACGCACCGCTCCTATGTCAACGAGCACAAGCATTCCAAAGTAGAACACAACGAGCGTCTGGAATTTCTGGGAGACGCTATTTTGGAATTTGCAGTTACAGAATTTCTTTTTGAAAAGTATCCCAAGGGTACAGAAGGGGATCTGACTTCTTACCGCGCGGCTCTCGTAAACACGGTGATGCTTTCCGACATAGCCGGCAAGCTCGGTATAAACGACCACCTGCTTCTTTCTAAGGGCGAGGCCAAAGACACCGGTCGCGCCCGCCAGGCCATTTTGGCCAACGCATTGGAAGCTCTTATCGGGGCTATTTTTCTGGATCAGGGTTACGCGATCGTCAGGGATTTTATTGCCGACAATCTTTTTCATCTTTCAGATAAGGTGGTTTCGGACGAGACTTGGAGAGACTCCAAAAGTTATTTCCAGGAATTGGCTCAAGAAAAAACCGGCAAAACCCCGGCTTACGAAACTCTTAAAGAAGTCGGACCAGACCACGACAAATCCTTTACCGTCGGGGTTTATTTAGGAAGTGACTTGGCCGGGAAGGGCGAGGGTCGTTCCAAACAGGAGGCGGAACAGGCGGCCGCGGAGGATGCACTTACGGCCAAAAACTGGAGGTAAACCCCGTTAGAGAATTCACCTAGGGGATTAAACCTTGTGCTTGTATGGGGCTATACCCCGCGACCTATACATGTGCGTTACGGGCGGAGTAAGCCGCGAGGCATTCTCTAACTGGGTAAAACAGAGCTTTCTACTGATATAATTACGCGTAATGCGTCTTAAGAATTTAACCCTCTCCGGCTTCAAATCTTTTGCGCGGAAAACTACTCTGGAGTTTTCCGCGCCCATTGTGGCTGTTGTCGGCCCTAATGGTTCCGGTAAATCCAATGTGGCGGAGGCCTTCCGTTTTGTTTTAGGAGAGCAGAGTATGAAGAGTATGCGCGGGAGGCGCGGGGAAGACCTTATTTTTGCCGGAGGCACTTCCGCACCGAGGGTTAACACCGCCTTCATCACTCTCACTTTCACAGACGCTTCGCGCGCTTTTGGCCTGGATTTTGAAGAGATTGTCTTAGAGAGGGTGGTACACAGGGACGGCAATAACGAATACCGACTGAACGGTTCTCCCGTGCGCCTACGGGATATTCTGGAACTTCTAGCCAAAGCCAACATCGGTTCTTCCGGTCACCATATTATTTCCCAAGGTGAAGCCGACAGAATATTGAATGCTTCCATAACCGAGAGGCGAGAAATGATTGAGGACGCGTTGGCTCTCAAGGTTTATCATTTCAAAAAAGACGAGAGCGAGAGGAAACTACTAAAAACCAAGGAAAATTTGGACAAAGCGGTTTCTATTCGCAAAGAAATTCTCCCGCACCTTAAATTTTTGGAGAAACAAGCGGAAAAGGTAAAAAAAGCCGAGGAGTTGCGAAGTGAGCTTGTTACGCTTTACCAGGAATATTTAGCACGGGAAGAAAAATATCTATCGGCGGAGAAGAAGCGCCTGATTGCCGACAAGCGTGCTCCGGCAGGGGAGCTTTCGGAAATAGATAAAAAACTATCCGTTATCAAATCACGCCTGGAAGGACAGGGAGGTAGGAAACTGGAAGAGGAACTTCTGGGTAAAGAAGAAAAACTTTCTCTGGCCGAAAAAAGAAGGGAAGAGCTACTTAGAGAGCAAGCCAAAGCAGAAGGAGCTCTCTCTGCGGAAGAAAGAATTTCCGAGAGATTGCGCAAGGAGGCGGACCTGTCTGGCAGCGTACCCTTTGGAGAAGTTTCAGCTCTGGCTTTACGTATAGAGAGTTTGGCTACAGAGGCAGAAAAACTTAACGACCTCTCATCTCTCAAGGCGCTTGTCTTAAAGGTCCGGGAAACCATACAAGCTTTCCTGTCAGAAAACAGGTCTAAGGGTAAGACGCCAGTAGATTTAACTGAGCGCATAGGCGCGTTGCGTCTGGAGGCTTCGCGTTTAAAATCTTCTCTTGTTGCGGCGGAAAAAGACGCGGAATCCTTGAAAGCGGAAGCGGAAACCCTACGTAAAAAAATCGGCAAAGAAGCCACCGAAGGTAGGGAAGGAGAGAGAGAAATGTTTTCTCTCCTCAGCCGCAAAGGAGAATTATCCATGACTCTCAAAGATTTAGATTCTGCCGAAAGATTAATGGCCACAGCCGAGAATTCTTTTAAAGAAGAACTTCAAGAGGCGCAGGCACTTCTTGGTATGTCTGCCATTCGCTATTCTCACGTGTCTGTTAAAGAAGAAGATGTTCTCAAAGAGCCACGTGGTGTCCAGGAAGAAAAAAGAAAACGCTTGGAAAAGGGCAAAATTCGCCTGGAAGAAATGGGCGGAGCCGGCAGTGGTGATCTCCTAAAGGAGTATGACGAGGTCAAATCTAGGGAAGCTTTCTATACTAAAGAGATAGGGGATTTGGAAAAGTCCGCCGAGAATTTAGAAGAGATGATTAAGGAATTGACCGAGAAATTGGATATAGAATTTAGGGCCGGAGTTTTGAAAATAAACGAAGAGTTTAAAAAATTCTTTGTGATGATGTTTGGTGGCGGTAATGCTTCGCTTTCCGTTATTGCTCGGCAGAAGCGCCGGCGTAAGACTGTAGAAGAATTAGAGGAGGGTGTGGGGGAAGAAGAAATGGAAGAAGAGGAAGGTGTAGATGTGTCCGTGTCTTTACCCGGCAAAAGAACCAAAGGGTTGGATATGCTTTCAGGAGGAGAGAGAGCGCTGACTTCCATTGCCCTACTTTTCGCCATTTCTCAAGTCAATCCGCCACCCTTCATAATTTTGGACGAAACCGATGCCGCTCTGGATGAATCCAACTCGCGGAAATATGGCGATATGGTAGAAGCTCTCGCCAAGCACTCCCAACTAATTCTTATTACCCACAATCGGGAAACCATGTCCCGCGCCGGCATTCTCTATGGAGTGACTATGGGCGGGGACGGTGTTTCTAAACTTTTGTCCGTAAAATTTGACGAGGCTGTCGCCACTGCGAAATAGGCCGAGCTTAATAACAACACTATAACATTATATATAATGTTATAGTGTTGTTATTAATTTCAAAATTAAAACTGGCGGCCACGCAATAAGCGTGGCCGCCATATTTTTAGGGAGTGTCGCTCCAGGTTTCTCCTCCTGGCCGGCGGGGTGTAAAGTTTTTTCCGTACTTTTCGGATTCTTCCTTTCGGACCGGATGGTACACATACCACTCCGGTTTGCCGCTTGGCACCGGTTTTTCACACAAGCCGGAAGCTAGAATCCGCGCCAGTTCTTCTTCCGAAAGGGGTGAGCCTAAGATTTCAAGCACTCTCCTTTCGTCGAGCAAGGGACGGTCCGGCAGTTCCTCGGCAGTTTTTCTCACGAGGAAGGTATTCTTCAGGGCATTGCTGTGGTGTCCGTAACCAAAAATTTGTATTTTTCCTTCCCGGAGCCACTCTCGCAGTCTGCCGAGATCCAATTGAGCAATTTTGGCTTTCGCCATTATCCAAACTCCCGTCCAGTTTAATCTTTTAATAAGTTAACACACTTTTCTATTTATATAGGCTCCTAGAGCAAGGCCCCAGGGTAATCTAGGAACTCGCTTCGCTCCTGCTGACGCGGGGCTTACCCCGCGGTATTAGACCTATAGTTTGTCTTCGCTCGGACGCCATGAAAACCAAGAAGTTTTCGCGGCGCTCCTCGCTAGCCAAAATAAACAAAAGCGGCGGCTCAATTTTAGTCATTGAGCCGCCGTGGCAGATTCCAATACCGTTTCTCTGGCTTTTGCTGTTGGTTCGTAGTGGGTCAGGTTTCCTTTAACCCTAACTCTCTCCACATAACCACATTCTCGTAGCAGATTGAGCAAGTTCATGCTCATTTGCCAGAAACTTTTATCGTTGCCGTTGAATAGGCCGATTTGCTTATCCACCGGTTGGTTGCCATCGTAGCGGTAGCTAAACTGCTCCACTTTGGCGATTTTTCCTACGACCTCGCGTAGAAGCCGAAAAGCGCTTTCCGCCGCGTAGCAGACCGTAATTCTTTTACCTTCCTCCCCGTCCTCTCTGATTCTTTCAAAGTAGGCAGAGGAAAATGCCAGAGCGACCCATTCGGGATTGGTGCGGCATATCTCCACCTCTTCAAAGAAAAAGAGTGCCTGCTCCTCCTTGTTTTTTCCATGATCGTATTTGATCGTGAACCCCTTATTGCCGGCCGTTTCAACAACAGCCACAATGAGGTCCACGAGCGCGCGAGCCACAAACGGCTTCATCGGGACCTCCTTAATTTGTCATACTTAGTCTGCCGAGGAGGGTAGCATAGCTAGCCAAGTAAATAAAATAATTAACCCCTTCCGTGGCTCTTGCCGCGGGAGGGGTTAAGTTTAGTCCGAACGAAGGTCTAGGCCGTAACCGTCTCGCGCGAGATACCGGCCTCTTCAGTTGAGTAATTTATTTTTCACGGATATATCCGTGAGAGAGATTTTTTAGATTATAGTAATTTGTAGTCCAGGGTTTTTCTTTCCGGGTCCGCGGCCGTGACGCGGAAACGCACCTTGTCTCCCAAGGAATATGTTTTTTTAGTTTTTTCTCCGACTAGGCGGTAATTTTTTTCATCCAGTATGTAGTAGTCGTCAGTTAAATCGCGCAGGCGTACCATACCCTCGGATTTGGTTTCCTTTTCTTCCAGATATATACCCCACTCGGTGACACCGGAAACTATACCGTCAAACTCTTGTCCGACTCTTTCTTTCATCCACTCCACCTGCTTCATTTTTATGGATTCGCGTTCAGCTTCGGTGGCGCGGATTTCAGCTTCCGTAGAATGTCGGCCTATTTTTTCGTAGAAAGATATATCTTGAGCCGGGACTTTTTTGCCGGATAGGTAGGTGGCAAGCAGGCGGTGCACTATGGTGTCCGGATAGCGACGGATGGGGGAAGTGAAATGAGTATAGGCCTCAAAATGTAAACCAAAATGCCCGATATTTTTGGTGGAATATATGGCCTTGGTCATGGAACGCAGAGCTGCGGTTTTAACGATACCTTCTTCGGCTTCGCCCTCCAGCTGTTTAAAGAGTGCGTTGATATCTTTGCCCGTGACTTTTCCATTGGTAACCGTCAAATGCCGTCCTATGGCTTTGAGGAATATAGCCAGAGCCGCAATGCGGTCCCGGTCCGGAGTATCGTGGATGCGGTATATAAAAGGAGGAGCAGAATTTTTGGAGGTGGCCAGTTTTTCCACGAACTCTGCGGCGGCGGTGTTCGCGAGAAGCATCCATTCCTCTACCAGGCGGTGCGTATCCAACCTTTTTTTGCGGAAAACTCTGACAGGTTTACCTTTCTCATCCAATTCAAATTTGACCTCATCCTCCTCAAAGGCGATGGCACCTTTGCCGAAGCGGGCCTTTTCAAATTTTTTAGCCAAACGACGGAGTGTTTCCAGCTCCTTATGAAAGGTTCCTTGGCCTTTATCCAATACTTCCTGGGCATTTTCGTAAGTAAATCTTTTGTCTGAGCGGATTATACTTCTACCGATAATTTTATTCAGAATGTCACCTTCTTTGGAAAGGGTAAAAGTTACAGAGAAAGCTAGTTTGTTTTCATTCGGATTCAAACTGCACAGATCATTAGAGAGAGTTTCGGGTAGCATGGGAAAGGTACGGTCCACGAGATAGACGGAAGTGGCGCGTCTACCGGCCTCTTCATCCAGTTTGGTTCCAGGGCGAACATAGTGAGATACATCCGCTATGTGCACCCCGATTTCTAGATTTCCATCCGGGAGTTCTTTGACGGAGAGGGCGTCGTCAAAGTCTTTGGCGTCTTTCGGGTCTATGGTCATGGTTGGGGTACCACGGAAATCTCTGCGTTTAGGAATTTCTTCCGCGAAGTCTGCGGCAGAATTTCTTTTTATATCTGCGGCTTCCGCTTCTACCGCTTCTGGGAAAGAGCTACCAAAACCTTTCTCTAGAAGAATGGAGCGCATTTCTACATCGTTATCTCCTTTTTGTCCCAGGTCTTCCAAAATAACTCCGGTCGGACGAAATAGGGGATTATTCCATGTCATTTCTACCAAGGCTTTCCTGCCGACTGGCAGAAGGGTATTTTTAGGGAGTTCAATCTGTGTATAAAATTTACGCTCGTCCGGTACAGCAATTGGAGTATCTCCGTCTTTAGCTATGGTACAAACAAAGCGGGTTCTTATTCTGGTTACTATCTTCAATACTTTACCGGCCTGGCGTCCGCGTATCAGGGGTAGAAGTAGTATCTCCACTGTGTCTTTGTGGAGAGAGGTATTCATATGCTGGTTTTCTATTTCTATATCTTCTTCCGAATCCGGAATCTCCACATAGCCCACACCCTTAGCATTAACGAAAATTATGCCCTGGTAGGTTTTCTTAGGATTGGATAAAGCCGCCCGCTCGTCGCGAGCGGGCCTGTATTCCGGGTTACCCTTGACCCGATTCGGGGTTCTTCTTGGTTTCTGCATTGCTTAGTTAGTTCGCACACCTTAACACGGATTTCGGGTATGCCCAAAAGATAGAGTCTGTTCGGGTTTGACGAGCGGAGTATTTTTCCGTAGTATCCCGCAATGCTAAAAATACGGCTTCAGAGAGTGGGCAGAAAACACGAACCGTCCTTTCGCCTAGTAGTGACGGATTCCAAGAACTCCACTAAAAGTGGCAAGTTTTTAGAGATTCTTGGCTCTTACGACCCGCGCTTTAAGAAGCCGGTCATAGACGCGGAAAGTGCTAAGGTCTGGATGTCTAAGGGTGCCAAGCCGAGCGGCACCGTTCACAACCTGTTTATTGACGCCAAAATTCTTTCTGGCAAGAAAATAAATGTTCTTCCAAGAAAGACTCCTATAAAGAAAGAAGAAGTTCCGGTGGGAGCTCCGGCGACAGTAAAAGCAGAGGAACACATTCGCGACACTGCGCTCAGTGTCTCAGTCGCTCCCGCTCCTTCGGAGAAAGAAAAAACTGAAGAAAAAAAGACAGAAGAGGCCGCAGAAGCCAAGGCCGAGTAGTCCACCCGTATCTCTTGCTTAGACCCCCAAGGTTTTCTAGTATGAACCTAGGATTACCAAATAACGATATATCTGTATGGGAGAAAAAGATGCGGTTTTTCTAGAGTATGTAGTTAAGGCGCTGGTGGATCATCCAGAGGATGTAAAAATAAAGAGGACGGTGGACGAAATGGGAGTTCTGCTTTCCTTGGACTTAAATAGGGAAGATATGGGTAAAATTATTGGCCGCTCGGGGAACACGGCCAAATCTCTCCGCACGCTACTCCGCGTAGTAGGTATGAAGAATAATGCCCGGGTGAACTTGAAAATCAACGAACCGGCGGGTGGTAGCGGCGCTTCTTCCAATGTGGCTTCCGTGGATGATGCTATGGCGGAACTCAAGATGTAGTTTGGAAAGGCCACAAGCCAAGTAGACTTAGACTCAAAATCGGACATCCGATGTCCGATTTTGAAGGAGATGAAAAGCTCCGCGTAAGCGGGGCTTTGTGTTATATTCTCGCTTGTGGGAGTTATTGAAAAAGTTAAGTCTTTAAATTTACCGGAAGGAGAATATGTAGTTGTGGGCAGTGGCATTTTGGACGCCCTTGCAATTAGAGATGCCGAGGACATTGATTTGGTCGTTAGTGAATCAATTTTTGAAAATTTGAGAAGTTCTGGATGGCAGGAAGATCGTGAGTTTTTGAAAAAATATGGACGGCGGTGTCTGAAAATGGGAAATATTGAGGTCTATGATAATTTCAATATAGGCGATTATAATTTGAGTTTGGCAGACATTCCATTCAAAACGTTGTCTATACGAGGTGTCACTTTTATGTCTCTTGAAGAACTACTTAAATTTAAGAGAATTTTAAACAGAGAAAAAGACCAGAGAGATATTGAATTAATTGAGAATTACCTTAAGGTGATAGAATGAATCCCGTTAGAAGTCGCGGACACTGGTTGTGTTCTATGCTAGAGGTTAAGTTTAAAAATTATAAATATAAGTCAGAAGCGGAAATATTATCTGCGTCTTATTTCTAATGGGATGAATTTCCATATAGTCACACTTTTCCCGGAATCCGTTCGGCCATACCTAAACTCTTCTATTTTAGGCCGGGCGCAGGAGGCCAAAAAAATTAGGGTCTTTTTATATAACCCATACGACTACGCGGATAACAAGTGGGGTAAGGTTGATAATCGTCCGTATGGTGGGGGACCGGGTATGGTTATAGAGGCCCTTCCAGTTTTAAAAGCTGTAGAAGCGGCCAAAAAGAAAGCTGGCAAGAAAACCAAGATTCTTTGGTTTTCTCCGGGCGGGAAGCAGTTCGACAACCTTGCGGCTAAAAAATTCTCAAAAATTAAAGATTTAATTTTAATCTGCGGTCGTTATGAAGGCATTGATGAGCGTGTGCGGAAAATTACTAAAGCGGAATCCATTTCTGTTGGTCCCTTCGTCCTCTCCGGTGGGGAAGTGCCAGCCATATTGGTGGTGGACGCAGTTGCTCGTCACATACCTGGAGTCCTCGGGAAGATCTCTTCTCTGGAGGAATCTAGGGTAGCTAGTTCGGAAGTCTATACGCGTCCGGAATCTTTCAAGTACAAAGGAAAAAAATATTCTGTGCCCAGAGTATTACTTTCTGGTCACCACAAGGACATAGAAAAGTGGAAAGAGCCGCGCTCTGGAGTGAAGCGAACGAAGTGAGTGGAATCCCGAACACGCGAAGCTTGTGAGGGAGCCACCGCGCCAAAATAGACGAGTGGAAAAAACCCAAAAGAAGTCTTTCTTAAATATCTAAGCTAATTTCTATTCTAATGTTCTCAAGAACATTAGAATAGATTCTAGAGTAAGGGTTGTTGGGTTGGTTTTTTGTGATATCTTTTAGGCGGGTCAGGGCGCCGTGGGACAGCTCGGGAGACTTGGGGTCATGGAGGTACCATGTCCAACCTTTGTCTTTTCAGGAAAATACCCGAATGTCCCGCCCGTTCTGAAGAAGGTGAGTGTCGGTGCCCGGGAGGCCCTATCACTTGCCGAGGTTTTGTCCGTTTCGACAAAACTACTTTTGTGGCAGCTCCAAGAAGCGCTGTCTACAAGTTTGAGAGGCCTCGCTCGAGTAAAGTGAGACCCAAAGACAATGTTACAGGAGGTCTACCCGGGTGATTTTAAAGCCCCGCCGAAGCCGGTCTTAGGACCGGCTTCGGCGGGGCTGATTTCTTCAGTAGGTAGGGGGTTGTGGATAGGGGCTTGACAGCATTTCAAATATCCGTAGTATGTTCCTACCTCAACGATTGCGTTACGACTAAGGGGATTTAAGTACTACTAACAGCGTGCCTTCGCGATATTGCGCGTAAGACAGATTATTAGAAGAGACGCGGTGACTTCTTTCCGCGCCTCTGTTTTCTGTTTGTTTTCTTGTTTATTTAATTAACCCCACGACGCCCTACATGCGTACGAAAAAGCATTTTTCCCGTTTTGCTAAACCCCTGACAGAGATGCAAAGCTTGGTGGAAGCCCAGCTTTCTTCCTATCAGGAGCTTAGGAAAAAAGGTATCAAAGAGGTCTTCGCGGAATTTTCTCCTATCCGGGACTATTCCAGTAAAAAGTTCGAGATGGAGTTTGTGGATGTAGAGGTGGGCGAGGTCAAGTTTGATGAGCACTACGCCAAGGACCAGAAGGTGACTTTGGAAGTACCTCTTCGCGCTAAGGTTCGCCTGAAGAACAAAACTCTGGGTACGGTCAAAGAGCAGGAAATTTTTATGGCAGATTTTCCACTCCAGACCCCGCATGGGACTTTCATTATTAACGGTGTTGAGAGGGTAATTATCCCTCAGTTGGCCCGCTCCTTTGGAGTTCTGTTCACCATATCTGAAACCAAGGGGCGTCGCTATTTCGGAGCCCGCATTATTCCTTCGCGCGGAGCTTGGATTGAAATTGAGTCCGATCCGGACGGGGCTATTTACGCGAGAGTGGACAGAAAACGCAAATTCCCGGTAACTTCCATGTTGCGCGCTCTCGGAGCGGAGACCGACACAGCTATACTATCTCTCGCCAAAGGTAGCCCTCTTACCGCCACTGCTCTGCAAGCCACTCTCGGCAAAGATTCCGCCAAGACGGTTTCCGAAGCCCACATAGAGATATATAAGAGAATGCGTGATGGTGATTTGGCTACTCCGGACAACGCCAGAGATTTTGTCAAAACCATTTTTGAGGGTGAGCGCTACGATCTCTCCAGAGTTGGCCGCTTCCGTTTCAACAAGCGCTTTGGTTTTTCTACGGACGAAAAAGCTATTTCCCGCCGGATTCTCAACGCCGAAGACATAGGAGCTATTGTGCGGTACATCGCAGAGCAGAATGAAAACCCGAACGCTGTTGCCGATGATATAGACCACCTCGGAAGCCGGCGTGTTCGCTATGTCGGAGAAATGCTCCAGCAGAAAATGCGTGTAGGTATGGCGCGCATGAAGAGAAATATTCAGGACCGCATGTCCACTATAGATGTTTCTTCTACTTTGCCGGTACAGTTCATAAACCCGCGCCCTTTCCAAGCTGGTATTAAAGAATTTTTTACGACCAACCAGCTATCTCAGTCTTTGCTTCAGGAAAATATTCTGGCGGAATTGGAAACCCTACGCACCTTCTCGGCTCTCGGCCCCGGAGGTCTAACCCGCGAGCGGGCCGGCTTTGAAGTGCGTGATGTACACCCCAGTCATTACGGTCGCCTTTGTCCAATCCACACTCCGGAAGGTCCGAACATCGGATTGATTTTGCGTCTAGCCACTTACGCCAGACTCAACAATTTCGGCATTATCGAAACTCCTTACGGGGTGGTCAAAGACGGAGTTCTGACTGGAGAAATTAAATATCTGGATGCTCTGGAAGAAGAAAAGTACAACATTGCTCACGCCGCTACCAGAAGGGACGAGAACGGTCTTATCCTAGAAGAAGAAGTAGAAGCCAGATTTGCTGCAGAACCCAAAGTAGTCTCCCGCAAGGAAGTACACTTTATAGATGTGGCTCCGAACCAGGCCTTTTCTGTGGCCACCTCCATGATTCCGTTCCTGGAAAACGACGACGCCAACCGCGCACTCATGGGTTCCAACATGCAAAAGCAGGCGGTGCCTTGCGTTATACCGGAGGCGCCATTCGTAGCCACCGGCATAGAAGGGGAAGCCGCCAGAGATACCGGTCGCCTGGTTCTCTCTAAAGAAGTGGGCGAAGTTACGGCTGTAGACGCTAAGCGCATACTGGTTAAGGGTAAAGAAACTACAGAGTACAAACTGGCCAATTTCGTGCGCACCAATTCTTTCACTCTCTTCCATCAACGACCTGTGGTTAAAGTTGGAGACAAGGTCAAAAAAGGCGGACTCTTGGCGGACACTTCTACCTCGGATGGCGGACAAATTGCTCTTGGCCAGAATGCGCTGGTTGCCTTTATGACCTGGTCCGGAGCCAACTACGAAGATGCCATTATTATTTCTGAACGTCTGGTTAAAGAAAGTAAGTTCAGTTCTATCCATGTGGAGGAATTTGAATGTTTGGTTCGCGACACCAAGCTCGGTCCGGAAGTCACGACTCACGACATACCGAATGTTTCGGAGTTGAAATTAAAGAATCTAGACGAAGACGGAGTCATACGCATCGGTGCGGAAGTCCGTCCGGGCGATATTCTGGTCGGCAAAATCACTCCTAAGGGCGAGACCCAGCTTATTCCGGAAGAGCGCCTCTTGCGTTCGATTTTCGGAGATAAGGCCAGAGATGTGAAAGATACATCTTTGCGTATGGAGAATGGTAAACGCGGGCGCATCATAGGGGTTAAAGTTTTTTCCCGTGAACAAGGTCACCAGCTGGAGAGCGGAATTATTAAAAAGATTTATGTGGAAATCGCCCAACTGCGCAATATTTCCGTCGGTGACAAATTGGCCGGCCGCCACGGCAACAAAGGCGTTATTTCCAAAGTGTTGCCGGTTGAGGATATGCCTTACATGGAGGACGGAACTCCGATTGATGTGATTCTAACTCCTCTTGGCGTGCCTTCCCGTATGAACTTGGGACAGATTCTGGAGATGCACCTTGGGCTCGCCGCTGGAGCTCTGGGTTACCAGGCCATAGTGCCGCCTTTCTCTGGAGCCACGGAAGCAGAAATTCGCGCGGAATTAAAAGAAGCTGGCTATCCGGAAAACGGCAAAATTCCTCTTTACGATGGCCGTACCGGAGAAAAGTTTGAACGCGATATAGCGGTCGGGTACATGTACATACTTAAACTCCACCACATGGTAGAGGACAAGATTCATATGCGTTCTATCGGTCCCTACTCTCTTATTACCCAGCAGCCACTTGGTGGTAAGGCGCAAGGCGGTGGTCAACGCTTTGGAGAAATGGAGGTCTGGGCTCTCCTTGGTTACGGAGTGGCGCACACTCTCCGGGAAATACTAACCATCAAGTCCGACGACATAGTCGGCCGGTCTGCGGCCTTTGACGCCATAGTTAAGGGTGAGCGCATTCCGCAGCCGACCATTCCTGCCTCCCTAAATGTTTTGCTTAACAATCTGCGTGGTTTGGCTCTGGATGTGGAACTTCTTTCCGGCAACTCTCCGATGAATTCCAATTCTGGCGGGGGATTTACTACCGGTGTGCGCTCCCGTGAGATAAGCGCTTAATCCAAAAAATATGGCTTACCGACCAATGCAAAACTCTCTGACAGCTTTCGACAATGTGGCTATTTCTGTAGCTTCTCCGGAACGCATCCGGAGCTGGTCCCGCGGGGAAGTCACCAAACCGGAGACTATTAATTACCGGACACAGCGAAGCGAGAAGGGCGGTCTATTTGACGAGAAAATATTCGGTCCGGAAAAAGATTACGAGTGTTACTGCGGTAAATATCGCGGCATTCGCTATAAGGGGATTATTTGTGAAAAATGTGGAGTAGAAATAACCAGAGCTATTGTACGCCGTGAAAGAATGGGTCACATAGAACTCTCTACTCCGGTTTCCCATGTTTGGTTCTTGCGTAGCGTACCCTCTCGCATAGCTCAGGTTCTTGGACTCCCAGCCGGAGAAGTGGAAAGGGTGGTGTATTTTGCTGGCTACATAGTCACCAAATTGGACAGCGGACAGAGAGATAAAATCCTTAAAGAACTGGACTCAGAATATAAGAGAAAGGTTAAGGAGCTAAAAGATGAGAAGAGTAAGGACAAGATGAAAGAGATGTTCTTGGCTACTAAAAAGGATATAGATTTTATATCTCCCGGACGCGTTCTGGACGAGGCCACTTACCACCGCTTTGCCGTGCGTTATGGGACCATGTTTGAAGCCTCTATAGGCGCGGAAGCGGTTTACCAGGCCTGTAAAAATATAGATTTAGGTAAACTCAAAAAGGAGCTGGAAGAAAGACTTCCGGATGCTTCCGCTGCAGAGAGAGAAAAAATGCAGAAGCGTTTGGCCATGGTCACCAATATGTTGGCAGGAGGTGTACGCCCGGAATGGATGTTTCTTACAGTTATCCCGGTTATCCCGCCGGCTCTGCGTCCTATGGTGGCCCTGGAAGGTGGGCGTCATGCCACTTCGGATTTGAACGACTTGTACCGCCGGGTCATCAACCGCAACAACCGTCTTAAAAAGCTTCTAGAAATAAATGCGCCGGATGTCATTCTGCGCAACGAAAAACGTATCCTACAGGAGGCAGTGGACGCTCTCATAGACAACTCTATGCGCCACGGCAACGCCTCCGGCGCGCTTTCCGCCGCCCAGCGTCGGCCTCTTAAATCTCTGGCGGATAATCTTAAATCTAAACAGGGTCTTTTCCGCCAGAATCTCCTAGGAAAACGTGTGGACTATTCCGGCCGCTCGGTTATCGTCGTTGGTCCCGACTTAAAGTTGAACCAGTGTGGATTGCCCAAACACATGGCTCTGGAACTTTTCCGTCCGTTTGTCATCAGGAAACTCCTCCAAAAAGAACTGGCTTTCAACATCCGCGGAGCCAACCGTCTTATTGACGAAGGCATACCGGAAGTCTGGGCTATGCTGGAAGATGTGATTAAAGATAAGTATGTGCTACTAAACCGCGCTCCCACGCTTCACCGCCTCGGCATACAGGCTTTCCGACCTATTCTAATTGAAGGTAATGCCATTCAGGTGCACCCTCTGGTTTGTACCGCTTTCAACGCGGACTTCGACGGTGACCAGATGGCCGTGCATGTGCCTCTTTCCGAAGAAGCTCAATATGAGGCCAAGGAAATTATGGCCTCGGATAAAAACATTATGAAACCAGGGGACGGAGAAACTATAGTTTCTCCCCGCCAGGACATAGTACTCGGGGTTTACTGGCTGACCAGAGAACTTCCTGGCGAAAAAGGAGAAGGCAAGATGTTTGCGTCTCCGAACGCGGCCATTACGGCGGCGGATTTCGGAGGAGTATCTTTTCGGGCAAAAATAAAAGTTCTGCCTACAGAGAGTTCTAAATACACCGAGTTCAGCGGTAAGGTTTTTGAAACCACTGTTGGGCGCCTGCTCTTCAATTCCGCTCTGCCTTCCGATTACCAATTCGTCAACAAAGAGCTGGATCTAAAGGGATTATCGGCTGTGGTCAATGATCTTATAAATCGCTACGGTATTGGAAACATTCCGGCGATTCTGGATAAAATAAAATCTTTCGGCTTTACTTACGCGACTATTTCCGGGGTTACCTGGAGCCTGGAGGATGTGCGCATACCGGAAGGTAAGGGCAAAATTATTACCGAGGCGCGCCTCAAGGAATCCGAAGTTGAGAAGCAGTTTGAAGAAGGCCTCCTTTCCGAAGGCGAGCGCTACCGGGAAACTATAGAAATCTGGCACGGAGCTAAGCAGGAAGTAGAGAAGATAATCCCGGCGAGTCTGGATCCCAAGGGTTCTGTGTATGAGCTGATCAAATCCGGTGCCCGCGGTTCTATATCCAACCTGACTCATATGGCTGGCATGAAAGGTCTCATCACTAACCCGCTTGGAGAAATTCTGGACTTCCCGATTATCTCCTCCGCTAAAGAAGGTCTGACTCCGATTGAATACTTCATTACGACTCACGGGGCCAGAAAAGGTCTAGTGGATACTGCGCTTAAGACTGCTTCCGCCGGTTATCTTACCCGGCGCCTCTTTGATGTGGCGCAGGATGTGGTTATCTCCGAAGAAGATTGCGGTACCAAAGAATTTGTAACTCTAAACAGAATCTCTCCTTCCGGCATGGAGATTTCTCTTGGAAAATTGGGCAAGGGCCGTTATCTCTCCGCGGACGCGGTTTCTCCGGGAGGCGAAGTGGTCTTCAAGAAAGGGCATTTTCTGACTCGTCTCAATGCGGAAGCTCTGGAAAAAGCCGGACTTCAGGAGATTTCTGTCCGCTCCCCGCTTATTTGTAAGACGGAGAAGGGTATCTGCTCCCGCTGTTACGGTGGAGACCTGGGTAATGATTTACCGATAAGTCTCGGAGAGGCTGTAGGTACGGTTGCCGCTCAAGCTATCGGGGAACCTGGAACTCAGCTCACTATGCGTACTTTCCACGCTGGTGGTACGGCTTCTGTCGGGGGCGACATCACCCAAGGTTTGCCTCGTGTGGAAGAAATATTTGAACGCCGGGCTCCGAAGAATCCCGCAGTCATCTCTACGGTTGACGGTATGGTTACGGAAATTAAAGACGATGGTAAAGAAAAACTTATGGTGGTTATGCCGGAGGTATCTTCAAAGAAAGGCAAAGGAGTGGAGGCTCTGGAATACGAAATTAATTATCGCCGCATTCCTCTAGTTGCTGTCGGGGATAAGATTAAAAAAGGTCAGGTGCTGACTGACGGGTCTCTGGATTTGGAAGAACTCTTTGCCTACGCGGGCAGAAATGCCACCGAGCAGTACATCATTGATGAAATAAGTAAGATATATGATCTACAAGGGTCTCCTATATCCAGAAAACATGTGGAAGTCATAGTCCGGCAGATGTTCTCCAGAATTAAGATTACGGATAAAGCCGACACCTCTTTCTCTAAAGGTGAAGTGGTGGACAAATCTATCTTTGAAATTGAGAACCGTCGTGTCAAAGAATTGGATAAAGAGCCGGCTAAGGGTGATAACGCAGTCATGGGTATTCAAGAGGTGTCTCTTACCCGCCAAAGTTTCCTGTCCGCGGCTTCCTTCCAACACACCACCCGTATTCTCATAAATGCCTCGGTGAAAAGAAGTATAGACAGACTGAAGGGGTTGAAGGAGAATGTCATAATCGGACGGCTTATTCCTGCAGGCACCGGATTTGCCGGCTCAGACAAACAAAAGGCGGTTGCGGGGGTCGCCGCCGCCGCTGAACTTCGAGCCGAGAGGAGCGCTCAGTAAGATAGGCTCGCCGAAGATAATGTCGGCCACCGTAGAACGAATTAAGGAAAAACTCTCCATAGAAGAGGTGGTTTCTTCCTATGTGGAATTGAAGCCAGCTGGCGCCTCTAAAAAGGGCCGATGCCCTTTTCATCAGGAAAAGACCCCTTCTTTTTTTATCTCGCCTTCCAGGAATACTTATTATTGTTTTGGTTGCGGGGAGAAGGGAGACATTTTTTCCTTTGTGGAAAAAATGGAAGGTCTGGATTTCAAAGGCGCGCTCCGGCTTCTAGCGGAGCGCGCCGGTGTCCCCATAGAACAGGAACGCCCGGAACGCCGGGAGGAAAGGGACCGGCTATTTTCGGTTTTGGAAGACGCAGTGGGATTTTACGAGGGTAATCTTAAAAATAACAGCGCGGTTAAAAAATATTTAAGAGAACGCGGACTAAGAGATACAACCGTAGATAATTTCCGTTTGGGTTACGCCTTGCCGGAGTGGCGTTCAGCTCTGGAATATCTGGTCGGTAAGGGGCACCCGGTTGCGGACATAGAGCGCTCCGGTTTAATCAAGAAGGGAAGCGAGGGCCGTTATTACGACCGGTTTCGTGGCCGGATAATGTTTCCGATTATGGACAGAGCCGGTAGACCCATAGCTTTTTCCGGCCGGTTTTACGAAAAAACTGAAGGTAGCGATATAGAGGAAGAAGCTAAATACATTAATTCTCCGGAGACTCCTCTCTTTGAAAAATCCCGGGTTCTGTACGGATACGACAGGGCCAAGGAGCAGATGCGCCGTTCCGACTCCGCCATGGTGGTTGAAGGTCAGATGGATTTACTTATGTCCCACCAGGCCGGCTATACCAACGCAGTTGCCGTTTCCGGTACGGCTTTAACCAACGAGCACATTTCTTCCATAGAAAAACTTACCAAGCGCCTAATCCTGGCTTTTGATGCGGATGAGGCCGGGGTTTCTGCGGCCAAGAAAGCTGCCGCTCTGGCCCTTGGTCACGGAATAGAAGTGAAGGTTGTAGCTATTGCCGGAGGCAAGGACCCGGCGGACTTAGCCAGAGAAGATGAGGAATTATTGAAAAAAGCCGTACGCGAAGCGACTCACATCATAGATTTTCTTTTGAACCGACTTGTCGGTAAGGGATACGATAGCCGTAAATTTCGTATGCTAGCCTCGGAAGAAGTGCTGCCTTTTCTGTCTATGCTCGGAAGCCGGATAGAGCAGTCTCACTTTGTGGAAAAAATAGCGCGAATACTCCGGGTACCGGAAACTGCGGTTATGGAAGATTTGCTCAAAATTAAACGCCCCAAGGAATCAGCTATACCTCAAAGTAAAGATTTTCCAGGGAAAGGCAGGAGTCTTTCTGGAATGGACACAGTGACCGAGAAAATTTTAGGGCTCATTTCTCTAGAATCCGGTCAGACAGCCAATCCTAAAGACAGGGCTTTTTCTCCGGAAGCTGAACTCGCCAGACTTAAGTCCAAAGTCTCCCTACCGGTAAATACCGAAGAGGACAGATTGGCTTTTGAGGCCGAGAGGGATTTGCCACCCGGAGCCGGTCCGGGAGTTCGTTTAAAGAGACTAGAGGAGCTGTTTAAGGTTTTAGAGATGAGTCTTTTGAAAGGGGAGCAGGCGGAAGCCACGGCAGACCTTAAGGCGGCGGAAGCAACCGGCAACCCTTCGGAAATTAAAAAACTAACTGAAAAATTACATGAGCTGTCCAAAAAGATTTACTCGGAAGACGCAAACCGCTCTTTGTGATATCCTCCACGATTACTCGTCCTCTAATTCTTAAAATATGGCCAAAAACAATAAAAAATTGAAGAAAGTCAAAAAAGCCGCTTCACGGACTTCTTCCAATGTTTCGGCCAAGAGAGCCAGCTTTCGCAAGCTCAAAGCCAAGAAATTGAAAAAGGTTACTCCTAAGAAGGTAAAGATTGGCTTAAAAAAAGTTAAACCTCCGAAGCCTGTCAAACTCCCCAAACTATCCGCCAAAGGCAAGGAGCGTTTACATAAAGCAGAGAAACTCGTAACTAAGGGCAGAGAACGCGGTTTTGTGACTTACGATGAAATTCTTCGGGAGTTTCCGACTATTGAAAGTGATATAAGATTTTTGGACGAGCTGTACGAAAAACTTTCTGCGGCCAGCATCGATGTCTTGGAAGGCGGAGGTATGCTAAACGCCGCGGAAGAAGCCTTGTCTTCCAAATCCGAGACTTATGGGGAGGGAAGCGGGGCTTATGATTCTATTCAGATTTATCTTAAAGAAATAGGTCAGTACCCATTGCTTAACGCCGCCTCCGAAAAGACACTGGCCAAACGCATTACCGAGGGAGATATGGAAGCCAAGAATTTACTTTGGCGTTCCAACCTGCGCCTGGTTGTTTCCATCGCTAAAAAATATGTCGGTCGTTCCGCGGACCTGACTCTTTTGGACCTTATACAAGAAGGTAATATAGGTCTTCATAAGGCGGTGGAGAAATTTGATTACACTAAGGGTTATAAGTTTTCTACCTACGCTACTTGGTGGGTAAGACAAGCTATAACTCGGGCTTTGGCAGACCAGAGCCGCACCATCCGCATTCCGGTTCACATGGTAGAAACTATTGCCAAGTACAAGCAAGTAGTGCGCCGGCTTTCTCAAGACCTCGGCCGTGATCCGATGCCGGAAGAAGTGGCTACGGAAATGGGCGTGGAGATAGAGAAAATCTATACCATTGAGCAGATAAATCAGGACACCATATCGCTAGAATCTCCGGTTGGCGATGAGGGAGATGACAAAAGCACACTCGGGGACTTTATTGCAGACGACAAGATACTTTCTCCGGACCAGGAAACTTCCCAAAGAATTCTGGCGGATCAGGTTAAAGAGATTTTGGGCGATTTGTCTCCGAAGGAGAAAAGAATATTGGAAATGAGGAACGGTCTGATGGATGGCATCACTCATACCCTGGAAGAGGTGGGCAAAGAATTCGGAGTCACTCGTGAGCGTATCCGGCAAATCGAAGCCAAGGCACACCAAAAAATCCGCGAACACGAAAAAGCCAATCGTTTGCGTAATTACTAAAAAAGAAATCCCGCCTAGGTGAGGCGGGGAGTTTGACTTTCTGTATCCGGCGCGTCAACCATCTTGAGAAAGCCGCCCAGAGTTTTTTGAAGGTGGGTCATATAGGCCTGAGTCTTTCCCATGTCTCTTAGGTCGCAGAGAGGAGCTCCGATGGAACAAACCGCCAGAACTAATTGGCCCCGTATTTGTTCCTGGATGAAAGATTGAGTTTCTTTTGGAAATTGCTTTAGATACTCTGCTAGTGAAGCGGGTATTTCCCAGGTTACGGAGCCCACCCTGGGGTCTTCAGCGTGAATCTTCATGGGCTATCCTCCATCAATTCTTTTTCCAATGTAACACAAAATCGAAAGGGGCCCGCGTGTCATGCGGGCCCCGTAGTTTTGCCGGCGGGCGGGAAACGCTCGGCTATTCCGTTAATATCTTCCCAAAGCCGTTTGAAGCGCCGGATTGGCTGCTCTGACGCGAACCCACGATTAAGCTCTATGAGTTCGTGTAAAGCCTTAGTCAGACCAAGGTCAAGAGCGACTTCATGTATCTCTTTTCCCCTGAGTATCGCGCATAGTTCCCGCATGCGCTTTCCGATTTCCGGCTTGAGTCTTTCCGCCAAGCCGAAACGTCTCTCAATTAACGAAGTGCTCATCCTGTACCCTTTCCCGTTTGGGTATCTCAGTATTTTTTACTTTACACACATTTTTGGACTTGTAAACCCTGTACCGAAAATCTTTACCCCGTTAGAGAATGCCCCGCGGCCTGCCTGTGCGTACCCGCACGCAAACAGGCCGCGGGGCGCATTTCCTCCCCACGAACACGGAGTTCAATGCTTCGTGCGAGTTCTCTAACGGGGTTTACTGTATTTCTGGTACAGGGTAAAGAAATCCCCGCGGCGCTTTGCGCCGCGGGGCAGATTCTCAAGAGTTCCGATACCTCCTCCAGAGCTTCATGAACTCCGGTTTAAATACAGCCAGCATTACCTGGTCCATTCTTTTGTTAGAACGGAACACCTGACCTTTTTTTACGCCCTCAACCACATAGCCGGTTTTCTTTAGGTAGGCTAGACTTCTTCCGTTTCCAGAGAGGACCGAAGAGCAGACTTTGAATAGATTGAGCTCGGTGAAGGCGTAGTGTAGGAGCTGCATCTTAGCATCTGTTCCATAGCCCCCGCTTCGGTATTCTTTTTCGCCTATGAAGGCGCCGGTTACGGCGGTTCGATGATGCAGGTTAATTTGGTGGAGGCCCATCATGCCGATGAATTTGCCTTCAAGAGTAGCTATACCAAAGACTTGGTTTTCTTTGTCTTTGTGTACTCTGGCAAACCACTCCCGCTCCGCAATAATGGACTGCGGTCCTACCAGGCCTATAAATCTAGATACCCCCTCGTAGTCATTTAGCCACTTGGCGGCCTTTCTTATGTCCTCTTCTTTATCTTCTAGGGTGAAGAGGGCAGATTTTTTGCCAGTTCGGAAAATAATCCTGTCCATTTAGAACTCCTGTCTGTTAAAGAACACGCTCTAACGAAAACACCCTGGCTTTCGTAGAGCCAGGGTGTATCAATCAAAATCGGTGGGGGATTAATGCGCCATGGCCATACGAAGCGTTTCTTTCCAAGCGGAAAGGCCGCAAACAATTTTTGCGGTCGGCTTCATGTAGTCCCGGTGCATAAAGTAATGCATAAGTTATATTTAAAACATTAAAACTATTTTGTCAAACTCCATTCGCTTATTCGTGAGAATAAGCGAATGGAGTTTAGAATTAAAAAAGACCGCATTTCTGCGATCTTTTGTGCCGGCCCGGGCGTATCCCCGGGCCGGTCGTTTCTTGAACTAGCTCTTGTTTAGCACCTTGTCGAGTTTTGGCCTGAGGTGCGGAGCCATGTCGTCTAGACCGAGCGTCAAGGTTGGCATTCCGTGGACCTTGCCGATGACCGACTTTTCGCCCAGCCTAGCCTTGGTCGCCATGGCTGAGACGGTGGTGTTCCCCTTGTGGGTCGAGTCGATGACGGGGTTGTTGGTGTTGCCGGAAGCGCGCAGGGAGTCGATGACCCTTTGCGCCGCGCCGGCGCCGTTGTCTCGGTCGTAGCCCCACGGGTCGAACTCGTCGTCCTTGGACAGGTCGATCTTCATCACTCGACCGGCCATGTAGTCGAAGCGGGCGGACTTGTTCTTCTCCAGAATCTGCCGCGCTTGTTCCCCGGTCATGGGTTCCGGATTGTAGTGCATGAAACCCGCGCCTTGTGGCTTGGATGCGTTGTACAAAGCGGCCAGAACGGCCGCTTTGTCCAGTTTGGCAATGCAAACGGTGGCCATAAAATCCTCGCTGTTGGTTGTGGAAAGATCAGGAGCTCGCTGGTGATGATAGCATATATAAGTATTTTGTCAAGTATTGGATTTTTGCGTGATATACTCGCTTGGTGAAGCGAAAAATTCCCATAAAACACTGGAGCCATTCTTCGCTAATGTCGTTTCTCCGCAACCCTCTGGCTTGGTACAAACGCTATGTGGAAGGAATTTACGACACACCCTCCGGCCCATCTTCCGTAATCGGGCGCGCTGGGCACATGGCTCTACAGAGATTTTACGAAGGTATGGAAAAAGAACAGGCCATTAAATTTGGCTTTCAATACTTGCGCGCAGTGCCAGATTTTGAAATAAATTTTGGCAAAGCCAAATCCAAAGCAGCCAAAAAGAAAAAACGCTTTCAGATGGAGAAAGATTACGAACAGGCGGTCGGATTTTATCTACACAAACCTCCCCGCTATAGGGTGGTCGGAGTGGAAGTAAAAAGTGTAGCCAATATTAAAGGCTTACCCCTGCCTCTCAAGGCGGTTTCGGACTTGGTAGTGGAATCTAGCCAGCCGGGATTTCTGGATATTGTGGACCATAAGTTTGTAGATTCTTTTAGCCCAGGGAAGGCCAGCAAAACTCTTTTTGTGATACAAGCACTTTTTAATTACTACACGGTGCGCGAGTTGTATAAAAGACCAATCGGCAGGTTTATAGTCAACGAGTGTAAAAAGTCTAAGAACGCGGATAGTTCTTCTCAAATGCGCCGGTACATTCTGGATTATGCTGATTGCGAAGAGGATTTTGAAGTCTTCCACCGGCTGATTAAAGACGCTACTAAAGAGATTTCCCGCCCACGCCTATATCTTCCAAATCCGTCAGATATGTTTGAAGGCGAAAATTCCTTTGATATTTACCG
>ERZ1292623.949-Hain-H51-01um-R1-949-length-29119-cov-21_pt1 | contig 29119 bp, 31 predicted proteins | sample MGYA00564398_ERZ1292623 | MGnify/ENA primary metagenome ERZ1292623 (study PRJEB36523, sample SAMEA6512633) | groundwater metagenome | collected 2019-01-07 | study: AquaDiva: Metagenomics assemblies of 32 groundwater samples | reverse complement strand
TAGAATTGATGATACTATGTTAGATATACTTATAGGAATAACTGGGACTTTGGTATACATTACCTCATTGTTAGTTATAGAAAGATTAAAATCTAACTAACTGCTTCTTTTAATCTTCCGATATAATCAGATAATTCTCTAGCAACAAACTTATCAAAATGTCTACCATTAAATTTATTTATTATCTCATCCACTAATCCAGCGATTAATATATAACTCTCATTTGATTGATTAAAATATTTATCAATATTCTCCACTTCTATCTCAAGATTTCCTAATACATAAAAACTTAAAATAATCTTTCCATCCCATTCGTAAAATCTATTAATAAAATTTGATTTAAAATCTCTCTTTCCAATTTTCTCTGGAAAACTAAATTTTTTTGAATAATACAGACATAAACTTTCAGTTCCCCCTTTCCCAAAATTTCTATCTAAAATAAAAGAATCTAGGTTACTTTTAGTTATCTGAGTTTTATCATCTTTAGTAATTAAAACTTGATACTGAAATCCTAAACCATTATAAATTTCAGACCTTCTAGTTAAATCATATTGCTCTCCATAATTTAATTGTGCACGAGATGCACTAATAATCTTAGTCAAAATATCATCAGATGTTTTAACAGGATTTACTAAATCTTCTATTTCAGCTTCATAATCCAAATCTTCAGCATAAATTCTCTCTTCAAAAGGCATTCCTATTTCTTCAAGAGTTTTTTCTAATGTTTCTTCTAATAAACTTTTTACAACTTGATTCTCCATAAAAAATTATTTATCAATAACTATATAAATCTTACTTATAATTTCTTTGTATGGCACTAGATGAAAAGCAAAAAAAAGATTTAGAAGAATTTATAGAAAAAATTAAAAATCATAAAGCTAGACATACGGAGCTTATTACAGTTTTAGTTCCTTCTGGATTTGATATAAATCTTATAACTAAACAATTAGAATCTGAAAAATCTACTGCTGCAAATATTAAATCTACAGGAACAAGAAAAAATGTTCAAGAAGCATTAGAATCTTTAATAAGAATAACAAAAAGTATGAAGCAAACTCCAAAAAATGGATTAGGATTATTTTCTGGTAATGTTTCTCAAATTGAGGGCCAGGACCATTTTATAACTGAAGCATTCGAACCTCCAGAAGAGTTAGGAGTAAGATTATATCGATGTGACCAAACCTTTGTCTTAGATCCTTTAGAAGAAATGCTTGAAGCAAAAGAACTTTATGGATTAGTGACCATTGAAAGAAATGAAGCTACAATTGGTTTATTAATTGGAAAAAAAATAAAAGTTCTAAGAAATTTTGAATCTTACATTCCTGGAAAAACAAATAAAGGAGGACAGTGCTTAAGTCCAGATACACTAATTATGAAAGACAATGGAGAAATTATAAAAATTGAAGAAGCACACAATCCCTTATTTCTTATTTCAGAAAATTTCAATAAAGAAAAAACAGAACTTACTCCAGTTATAAACAAATGGACAAATAAAAAACAATTATTTAAGATAATAACAAAATATCCAAGATTAGAAATAAAAGCATCTAAAGATCATCTATTTTTTACTAGAACTGAAAATAATATTGAAGAAAAAAGATTATCAGATATTAAAAATGGCGACTATCTATTAATGCCATCTAAAGTAAACATTAATGGAGAAACACAAAAAATAAAATTTTATCCTATCGTAAATAATCATATGAAAGAAGTTAAAATACCAGAATTCCTGGAAGAAGATTTGGCACAGTTATTCGGATATTATTTGGGAGATGGAAGTTATGAAGATAATAGAATTACTTTCTATGAACAAAGAGAAGAAGTTGCGGAACATTATAAAGGTCTATTAGAAAAAATTTTCCTGGCTCCATGTAAAATAAAATATAGAGAGAATAAGAAATATTACCAAATCAGAATCTATAGTAAAATAGTAGCTCAATTATTTAAAGAGTATTTTAAAATAAAAAACAAAACATTAACTGAAAAAATTCCAGATATAATACTTAAATCTCCGGATAATATATTAAATTCATTTATAAAAGGATTTTTTGATGCAGAAGGATATGTCTCTTCATCCAGAATAGGTCTTGGAATAAACAATAATATAATAATCAGACAATTACAATTATGTTTACTTAGAATTGGGATAATAACCTCGATTACAGAATATGATAATAATAAAAATCCTTATTCTAATAATCCTAGATACACTATAGAAATTAGTTCAAAAGATTCACTAAATAAATTCTATAAAAATATTGGTTTCAGTTCTTCGGAAAAACAAAAGAAATTAAAAGATGTTATTGGTAACAAAGGATATCGAGAAAATATAACCCAAATAGTATCAACAGGAAAAGAAATAGCAAAAATAATAAGAAATTCTGGATTAAATACTACTCAATTTAACTCTCCATCATTTTTTGTCAATAAAAGGCAGATGAGTAAAGAAGTTTTTAAAAGAAGAATTCTAGACAAAATCAATGATTCTAATTTAAAGAAAAGATTAGAATTCATCTATAATTCAAATTTAATAATAGTAAAAATAAATAAAATTATACCACTTAAAGTAGAGAATACAATTGACATAGAAACAAAAAATCATAATTTTATTGCTAATGGACTAATAGTCCATAATTCCGCTGCGCGTTACTCTCGTATAAGAGATAATATGGCTAGAGATTTCTTCAGAAAAATAGCTGAATCAGTAAAAGAAGAATTTTTTGATTTAAAAAATTTAAAGGGGATATTAGTAGGAGGTCCTGGTCCAACAAAAGAAGATTTCTTAAAAGAAGGACAACTAGTAACAGCTTTAAAAGAAAAAGTTATTGCAGTAAAAGATATTGGATATGCAGATGAACATGGATTAGAATTATTAGTAGATGTTTCAAAAGATGTTCTAGCAGAACAAGAAATAACAAAAGAAAAAAATTTATTAGAAAATTTCTTTAATAAATTAGGAAAAGAAAAAGATAAAACTGCTTATAAAATAGAAGAGGTAAAAAAAGCTCTTGAAATGGGAGCTGTGGAAACACTCTTTATATCAAAAAAACTAAAAAAAGAAGAGCAAAAAGAATTAGAAAAACTTGCAGAACAAACAGGAGCTAAAACAGAATTAATCTCAAATGAAACTGAAGAAGGCATACAATTTTATAATTTAGGAGGAGCTGGAGCCATTTTGAGATTCAAAATAAGATAACAATAAAACTTAAAAATACATTTACTAATAATTTATTATAAGAAATATAAGATGTCAACAGGAATTAGCTTTGAAGACTCTGAGAAAAATATTCCCATTAGATTAAGAAATATGAGAAAATTTGCAGACGAAAATTACACAAGACCATTTGTAGTTATAAGTGGAGCATGGAATATTCCTGGAACTATATCTTGGCTTGAAATCAAAGGAAAGGGAAATAAAACCAATAAAGATCTTGAACAGATTGGATCTAAAATAAAAAGAGATGTAGAAAAAATAACTGAAAATATTATAAATCATGGATGGAAAGTAATTGTTGGCGGAGCATTGGGAGTAGATTATTTTGCCACCAAAAAAATATATGATATGAAAAAATTAGACCAGCTTCTTATAATGTTTCCCTCAGAAAAATACGCTTATCTTGAACGTTTATCTTCAGCTTATCTAGATAAAGATATAATAACAAGAGATCAGTTAAACGAGATTAGTGGGCTATTAGATAAAATAAGTAAAGAACATTCGGAATCTGTTTATATCCCTAGATTTGAAGAATGTGATGAGAATAAATATCTTATAAGAAACTCAAGAGAAGTTTTCCTTGGAGATTTTTTATGTGCATTTCATGTAGATGATACTGAAGGAACAAAAGATACAATTGAAAAATTTAAAAAAAGCAAAAAACCGGTTTATGTTCACAGATACGAAGTTCTCAAAAATGGATGGACAGAAAATTATAAAGAACATATATATAATATTGAAAAATCTCCTATAAGTAAACAGGAGATAGAAAATATTTTTAGATTATCTGAAAATAAAGCCACGACAACACTTTAATTTATAATTAAATCAGCCCAATCAAAATTTCTGCAATTTTATCTGGATCATGTCTCAGTAAATTCTTTTTTTCCCATAAAAGCTTTTTCTCCTTTACATCATCAAGCAAATCTCCCAAAATCACCTTAATTCCTAAACTTTCAATTTTATTTATATCATTCTCAACTAAATATGCATTTTCTATTTTATATAATTCTATAAGGTCCTTACTGGGATTCTTATTATTCAAGATAACAAAATCTAAATCTGATTTTAGATATTCTAAAATTTTCTTAACATGGTCGCTTGCTTTATATTCATAAGTCTGAGAAACCTGAGTCATTATATTACAAATATAAACTTTCTTTGCCTTGCTAACAGTAATAGCTTCAGATATACCTTCGACTAAAAGATTAGAGATCACACTTGTATACAGACTTCCAGGACTCAACACAATTAAATCAGCTTCATGAATAGCTTCTAAAGTCCTTTTATTTGCTTTAGCAATAGGATTATGAAAAACTTTCTTTATAGGACTTCTAATATAAACTTTATCATTATTTCTATCTATTATTTCATTTTCTTCTTTCAATATAGTTCCATCTTCTAATTCTGCACAAATATTTATGTTATCAAATGTACTGGGAAGTACTCTTCCCTTTAATTTTAATATTTTGCTGGCTTCTTCAATTGCATTTTCAAAACTACCTGTTAAATCTGCTAAAGCTGCAATAAATAAATTTCCAAAACTATAACCATTTAAATTTCCATTGCTAATTCTATACTGAAAAAGATCACACATTAATTTCTCAGAATTAGACAAAGCTATAAGACAATTTCTAGCATCTCCAGGAGCTAGTATATTAAAATCTTTTCTAATTAATCCTGAACTTCTTCCAGTATCAGTAACATTAACAATAGCAGTTAGATTGTCTGTATATTTCTTTAATCCTTCTAACAAAGCAGAAGTTCCAGTTCCACCTCCAATTATTACAATTTTTAATTTTTCATTTTTCAAATTTAAAATTTTATATAATCCTCTAAGACTATTAATATTATATTCTGATTCTTCTATTTTGATTTTAGGATTAAGAATTTTATATTTTCCTTTCATAATTCTGCAAGTCTTCATTCCCAATTCATTCCCAATTTTAATCTCATTGTCTATTCTATCACCAACAACTAAAATTTGATTTGGCTTAAAACCTGACTTATTTAAGATTTTTTCAAAATTCTCTTTCTTCATACCATGATTAGACAACAAAATTTCATCAAAATAATCCCTAATCCCTAAAATGTCTATTCTTTTATTTTGACTTTCAAAATTTCCTTGAGATATCAAAATCAATTTGTAATTTCCTTTCAATTTTTCTAAAACTTCTTTTGTATCAGAATATATAACCAATTCTTCAAAATCAGGATTTCTATAAATATCATTCCCAGCATTAATAATATTTTCATCATAGCAACCAAAACTTTCTGCCAATTCTTTAATTTTGTTAGAATTTGGATTTAAATTTATTATTTCCTTAAATCTATTTATTCCTTCTTCAATATTACATTTCATACCTTTTTCTATCATTAAACTAACTACTTTATCTAAAACACTTTCAGTAAGAAACTCATTATCATACAAGGTATTATCCAAATCAAATATAATCGCTTTTACATTATTTCTCATGATTAAAAAACATACTAAATATAAGTTCGTCCTCCCCTTCATACATATGATCTTTTAAAGTGGCTTCATGAAAAAATCCAATTTTTTTGTAAAAATTTTTAGCTCTTTCATTTGAAGCATGCACAAACAAAAACAATTTTCTAATTTTTAAAGATTTAGATAAATAAAAAATATTAATATCAGATAACATTCTTTCAAATAAAATTTTTGAAATCCCTTTTCCTCTATGCTCTGGAAGAGAAACAATTCTACAGAGTTCAGCAAGTTCATGTTTTGGTAAGTCTCTAACAGCCCATGATACAAAACCCAAAATTTTATCATCCTCTTCAGCAACTATAAAATTCTTACTTTCTATTTCTTTCAAAAAGATTTCTTCTGCTTCTTTAGAATCACTTACATTATAACCAGTTACAAAAACATTTGCGACTTTCTCTGCATCTTCTAATTTTGCTTTTCTTAAAATCATTCTACACTCACACTTTTGGCAAGATTCCTTGGTTTATCTATATTGCAATTTCTTTTCCTAGCTATATAATAAGCAATTAATTGAAGAGGGATAATTGTTAAAAAAGGGTATAATAAATGATCCGTTTTAGGAACATAAATAACTTCATCTGAAATATTTTTTATTTTTTCATCGCCTTCACTAGCTATAACTATTACCTTTCCTCCTCTCGCTTTTATTTCTTCTATATTACTTATAGTTTTATAATAAGTTTCGTTCTCAATTGCTATAACAATAACCGGTATTTTTTCATCTATCAAAGCAATATTCCCATGTTTCATTTCTGCAGCAGGACATCCTTCTGCATGGATATAAGCAACTTCTTTTAATTTCAAAGCTCCCTCTAAAGCTATAGGATAATTAACTCCTCTTCCAAGAAAAATAAAATTATTATAAATATAATTATCTTCTACAATTTTTAAAATACTCTTATCATTCAAGATTTTCTCTATTTGAAAAGATAATTTTCTTACAAATTCCAATTTCTCATTTAATTCTTTATCACTTAACTTATTAAGAGACTTAGAAAAATATAAAGAGAATAAAAATAAAATTACTAGCTGATTTACAAATGATTTTGTAGTAGCTACTCCTATTTCAATTCCAGCTTTTGTATACATTACTAAATCAGAAATCCTAGTCAAAGAACTTCCATAAACATTACATATAGAATATAATTTCGCATTCTTTCCTTTAGCTTCTAAAGCAGCACCTATAGTATCTGCAGTTTCCCCTGACTGAGAAATAGCAATAACCAAATCATTTTTATCTATAATTGGATTTCTATAACGAAATTCTGAAGCGTAATCTAATTCAACAGGAATTCTCGTCATTGATTCAATAAAAAATTTTCCAACTAAACCTGCATAATAAGAACTGCCACAAGCAATAATTATTATTCTTTTAATATTTTTAAGAGAATTAATATAATTAATATAATTGAGAAAATTGCTAATTGGATTTTTAATAGATTCTGGCTGTTCATGAATCTCCTTTAACATAAAATGCTCAAAATTTCCTTTATCAGAATGAATAAACTCATTATCAATATAATCTATCTCTCTATTTACTTCTAAATTATTTATTAGATTTACAATTTTAATTTTATCATCAATTATAACCATTTCATTATCTTCTATAAACATAACTTTTTTAGTATATTCAGAAAAAGCAGAGAAATCTGAAGCTAGAAAAAATTCACATTCACCTATACCAATTATCAATGGAGAAAATTTTCTTACTCCAATAATCTTGTTATAAAATTTATTAATAATTACAAGTGAGAAACTTCCTTCTAAATCTCCTAAAGCTTTCTTTACAGCTTCTTCAAAATCATATTTTTCAGAGTATTTTTCTATAAGAAAAGGAATTACTTCACTATCCGTATCTGAACTAAAAGAAAATCCCTCTCTTTCCAGTTTCTCTCTTAGCTCTTTATAATTTTCTATAATTCCGTTATGTGCTACTCCAATTTCAGAATTAGAAGATAAAAAAGGATGAGCATTTTCTGCACTAGGTTTTCCATGAGTGCTCCATCTCGTATGTGCAATTCCAATATTTCCATTCATCTCCAGAAAATTTAATTTACTATTAACTTCATCCAAATTTCCTGCTTCTTTTCTTAACTCAATATTATCATTAAAAATAGTAGCCATTCCTACAGAATCATATCCTCTATATTCTAAATTTCTTAACCCTTTAAATAAAAACTCACTTGCTCTTTTCTCTCCTTTATAACCTATAATCCCGCACATAAATATTTTTAAACTATTTTTCTTTTTAAATATTATTAAAAAATTTATAATACTATTAAAAAAAAATTAAAATGTTTATAATAAAAAAGAGTAAAAATAAAATTAATTCTCTATCAGTAAGAGAAATAAAAGATGATCAGATAAAATCACTTTCTTCAAGATTAGCTAGAGAAATATTAAGAATAATATCAATTAAACCTTCTTATCCCAAAGAAATTGCAAAAAAACTTAAAATACATGAGCAGAAAATTTATTACCATATTAGAAATTTAGAAAAATCTAAAGTAATAGAGATAGTAAAAAAAGAAACTGTTCGAGGGGCTATTGCAAATTTCTACAAAATAAATTCTTCTGCATTTTTTATAAAATTTGAAGAATTTAAAGAAAATGCAAATCTCTCAAATATTGGAGGTGATAACACAAATAAATTTTTAGAGCCATTTATAGAACAAGGAAAATTAAACGCTAAAATAATAGTTGGAAGTCCTGATCCTCATGGCCCGGAAAAAGCTAGAAGTAGAGATGGATATTATGGAATAGATTTAGCATTATTTTTAGGAAGTTTTCTTAATTATCATCCAGATTTAAATGTAAAATTAGATACTGAAACAATAACAGAAGATCTTTCTGAGAACTTAATAATTTTGGGAGGCCCAATAATAAATACTATAGCTGGAAAGATAAACAATTCATCTCCAATAAAATTTAATGAAAAAGATAACTGGAACATAATTTCAAAAATATCAAATAAAACTTATTATAGCGACGAAACCGGATTTTTAGTCAAAATGAAAAATCCTTTTAACAAAAAAAAATATATTCTATGGATTGCTGGTAAAAGAAGCGCTGGAACAAGATCGGTAATAATATCTTTTCTTAAATATTTTAAAGAAATATCTAAAGGCAATATTAATGATAATAAAATAGATGCAAAAGTTATTGAAGGATTAGATTTAAATTCAGACGGGATAGTAGATGATATTGAAATTCTAGAATAAAAAAAATTTATAGACTATCTTCTGAAGATTCTAATCCAATTAAAAATTTGTGAAATTTTGTATCAATTAATCTTAGATTTGGACTAACGCAATGTCCTCCTATTCTTTTCATTATAGGATTTAAATTAGGTCTATTATATTCAGGAAATCCTAATTTTTTATATCCTTCATTATAATTTTGCGTCCATATAGTCCACGCTTCAAATGGAACATTATTTTTCTCACATAATTTTTTTACTTCTTTAACATATTCTATACACAAACCATAAAAACTGGTATCCAAGATTTTCATTAATTCTGTTGTTTCGGGATCATCAAATAAATAGACTTTAATTCCAGATCTTCTGAAATAATCTGCTATATCACTTGCATTCTTTCCACCTATAAACTTAGTAAATATTTTTAATGAGGTTTCAAGATGAGGATGCAATCCAATTATTGGAGAATGAATAGCATTCAACTTTCTTGATATTCCAGGAGGAACTGTAGAATGGATTATAGTGTATTTTGGCTTGTAAAATTCTTGATACTTTTTTACGTCTTCAATAAAAAATTCTGAATATGGAAAACATATATGTATAATTTCAAATTTATCTTCTTTTTCTTCTTTATCTTTATCACTCCAATAAGTGGGATATTCTTTTTCTAAGATATTATAAAGAGCTTTTCCTATCTCGCCATAACCAATAATTAATGATTTCATTTATATTCCGAATTATCTTTTGGGATCCATCCTAATTTATTTGAGTTATTATGAATTCTAGATGAATTATTTGACACACCGTAAATTACCTGAAAATTATTCTCAACATTTGATGATTCTATACATCTCTCAACTAAACTAACACAATCATTATGACTCAACCAGACTTTATCGAAACCTTCTTCAGTTTTATCTATTTCATCTTCTTGATTAACTCCTCCAAATCTTAAACATATAACTTCTAATCTATTACTATTAGCATGATATCTTCCTAATGATTCTATAAATATTTTACTGGCACCATAAGGGCTATCTGGTCCAATTAACTTTTCAGGAGATAGCAATCCATCTTTTTCTTTATTCCATTCATAAAAATAATCTGCATGAATAGAACTTGCCATAACAACTCTTTTTACTCTTTTCTCACTTGCACATCTATAAACATTATCAGCCATTTTTATGTTGTCAGTATCTATTCTCTCGCTCCTAAAATTTTCATATTTAGCGTTCCATGCTAAATGTATTATTACATCTTTTTCATGAAAAACTTTAAGAAGTTCATTATAATCTCTAATATCTACTTCTGGAAGATCTATTCCAGTAATTTGATATTTATTTTTAAATCCTTTTCTAAGAACACTGCCTATTGTTCCATTTGCTCCAGTTATTACAATTTTGTTCATCTTATCTTCTTAAAAAACCATTAGTAATTGGTTCATCAGGATCAACTGTTAAAATAAGTTCTCTTAAAGTTTCTTTGAATATATTATATTTGTTTTCCCATTCATTAATTCTCTTTGCACCATTAGATTTATTGACAAAGTCGATAATATCTGTATGAAAATTTCTTAATATAGATAGAATAGGATATACCTTATCTATAACCTCATCAACCTTATCGTTTTTGGTATTTTTTGATCCTATCATTATTCTAAAAGTTTCTCCAATTTTATCAAGATTTTTAGGAAAACAATCAACTACTGGTTTCAATAATTCAGTAATCTCTCCATTAACAATAGATATAAGATTTGACTCCATTATCTTAAAATTTTCAGAATCTAAATACAATTGAGCCTGCCATCTTTTTATTTCATCATCATCACTTAAATATCTATATCTGGAGCGTAAGAATCCATAGCTCAATCCATTTATTTTTCTTATCTTTGAGATAAGACTTCCATTTTTACATAACAATCTATCACCATTCTCTAATCTATCAATATGATAATCTGTTGATATTAAATGCAAAAAGATTTCAGAATTTTTATCCAGCATTTCTAAAACATTTTCTATATTTTCCATCGTATTTTTTGCATCTATATCCAGTTCTATAATCTCCTTTGGTAATATTATTCCACCTTTTGATAATTTTGTTTCAAAATAACTATGCCCTAGTCTTGCTTCTGTAAAATTTCCATTTATCTTTTGACCTCCAGTAAAAAGAATTTTAGAATTCTCTGGCATCATATTTTTTTCATTTGAAAGATAACCCATCATATTAAAATGGTCTATCATACGATCAATTCTATCTTTATATTCAAAAGTGATTGAGTCATTTTTTAGCTCCTTTCCAAAAACTACAAATATTTCTTGTTTATTCATTTTTTTCTATTGATGTTAATTTGCAAATTTCTCTTTCTATTCCTCCATAAATTGTTCCTTTAAAATACTGAGAATGTCCTTCCAAATATTTTGTAATCATATTTTTATCATAAATATAATTTAAGTCTTCTCTTTTAAGAAATTCCTGCAAATAACCTAGAACAGATTTATTTTCTTTAGAGAAAAATAATGAATAATAAACTGCCTGGGATATTTCAAATTCTTTAGAATCTTCTGTATTTAATTTAATATCAAAATCAAAATTAATAATATTTCCTTCTTTATTTATTATAGTATTATATCCCCATCTATCTCCAAATACTATATTTTTATTATGAGCTAAAATAAGAGAAAATAAATATTTATTAATAATTTCTAAAACATTTTTTTCTGATTTTAATAAGTCAGGAATTTCTATCCCTTCTAAGAATTCTGTAATCATATAATCACGGCTATAATCTATAATTCTCGCAACAGAGATGCCTTTTTGTGAACATAGATTACTAAAAATGACTTGCTCTTCTATACTTCTATAATTATATTCATTGCCATTTACATAATATCCTATACCTTTATACTCTCTTTCAATTGATTTTTTATGTCTTAAATTTTTTATGGGAATTCTAAAAACATAATTCTGATTATTAAAATATATCATATAATTCTCATTAAGCATTCCACCTAAACTTCTTTTAATTTCAAAACCTTTTTTATCAGCTATTTCTAGTATTAATTTATTAACTTTCATCTCAAGCTTTCTTCTAAAGATTTATCTAAAAGATTCATAGAATATTCTATTTCATCATGATTAATAATTATTGGAGGTTTTATTAGCAACACATTCTTTTTTCTGCCTTTTCTAAGATGAATTAAAAAGACATTATTTTTTATAGCATTATTATAGGTATTGTAAGCTGCTTCATCATTATCAGTTCCATCTTTATTAATGAAGTCTATTCCAAAAATTAATTCACAATTTCTTATATCTCCAATTTGTTTATACTTATTCTTGAAATCTTCTAAATGACGCATAAAGTGATTACTTTTTTCTTTTACTGTGTCAAGAATTCCAGAATTTTGAAGATAATCAAGATTTGATAATGCAGCGATACAAGGATAGATTTGCCCCCCATGAGTATGCTCGCTTTCTCCATTACAAAGATTATCTAACTTCTCATTGAAGATTGTAGCAGCCATAGAAGGAAAACCAGCTGTAAGACTTTTACCTATTGTAATTACATCTGGACTAATACCATAATATTCTGATGCAAAAATTTTTCCATACCATCCAAATGCAGTCTGTACTTCATCTACCATAAAAATAATATCATTTTCCTTACATATTTCTTCAACTTTTTTCACATAATTTTTTGGTTGAGGAACAACTCCAGCATCTATCTGAATTAATTCCATCATAAGTCCCCCAATATCTTTTCTATTATAAACCAAATTTTTTAAATTGTCAGTACATTTTTCTATATATTCATCTTCAGAAATATTTTTCGGCTTTCTATAAACATTACATGGCTCTATATAAAAAAAATTATTAGATCCACCATGGTAATCGTACAATTCTTTCGGAAAGTGTTTTCCAGATGCAGACATGGTTTCAGAAGATTGTCCATGATGACTTTCATTTTGTGTTACAATAATCTTTCTTCCATTTTCTTTATGATATTTTCTAGTTCTCTTAAAAGCATCTTCATTAGCATCACTACCATTACATAACCTCAGATTTACCTTCGGCGATTCTATTGGAGCTAAATTTACTAATTCTTCTGCAAGTTCATTAAAAAAAGAATTTTTAAATCTTCCAGAGATAAAATAAGGAATGCCCTTATTCATTGCCTTATTTACTGCATTTAAAATCACTGGATGATTATGACCTAAATTTAAATTACATGTCTGAGAAGATAAATCAATATATCTATTACCATTAATATCATATATGTTAACCCCATTTCCATTAACAATCTCTGGTAGAGAGGGAATTGTGTTTTTTGCTAAATGACAACCTAACATTATCAATAATTAAATAATTAATAATATATATTCTTTTTCTATATTATATATATTTATCAATATTATAATAGTATGATATATTATATTAATATTTAAAAATAAGATGTTATTATAAATAAAATGAAAAGAAAGATAATAAAACAGGGCAACGATACTCTAACTATTACTTTGCCAAGAAAATGGTGTCAAAAATTTTGTGTGAAAGCTGGAGACGAGATCAATTTAGAAGAAAATAATAATATTTTAATGATAAATTCAGATAAACTAAAAGATTCTAGTGAAATAAGAATATCCTTCAATGAGCTTAACCAGCAATTAATATGGCGAAATATATATGCCGCTTATAGATCTGGTTATGATACAATACGTGTTGATTTTAATCCTAAAGATAATTATAAAAATATTTATACATGTTTAGTAGATCATAGAGAGAAAATTATTATGAGTTCAATAGAAGTTATACAAGATGCCGTTAGTGGTATGCAGGGAATGGTCATTATGGATCAAAAAAAAGATTATTGTATTTTAAAAGATTTAAGTGAGATCACTGATAAAGAATTTGATAATACATTAAGAAGAATCTTTTTTATAATAGAAGGGATGGGAGAAGATACATTAGGATTATTTAATGAAAAAGACAAAAATTTAGTGAAAAGTATTAATGTTGCAGACAACAATATTGATAGATTTAGTAATTATTGTTTTAGAATCTTAAATAGAAAAGGTTATAAAACATTCAATAAAACTTCTGTTATTTATAGTATAATACTAATATTAGAATTTATTGCAGATGAATATAAGAAAGTTTCGCGTCATATTGTTGAACTAGAGAAATCTAACAAATTGATACATTCTATTTTTGAAAATACTAATAAATTATTCTTAGATTTCCATAAGACTTTTTACAATTTAAATAATAAAAATATGATGTCTCTGCATAAAGATATTGAAAATCTTGAAGAAAAATTAAAATCTATAAAATTGAAAGATAAAGAAATTGAAATATTACATCATCTAAAAAAAATAAAAAGATTTATAGTAGATTTAATACCATTAAGAATAGAATTTGAACTTTAGTTATGTCCGAAACTTTGAAAACCCCATCATAAATGGTGAAGTTGTTTCGGAGCATCCCAAATTTTCTGATTTAAAATCTTTCCATAAGCAAATCCAGATATACAAGCAGAATTTCCCTCATCACTATCTAAATGAACTGCCAAACCTACCTTATCACTATAATCTGCTCTTACTATTACATCATGAAAAGTTCTAGGTCTATTACTCTTAACATAAATACTAATAACTTGCCCATTTTTAACTCCAATTTTATTTGCATCCTCATAAGATATATGTAAATGAGGTTTTGCTATAATTACTCCTTCTTTAATTTTAACAAAATTATTTTTTCCTATTAAAATTATTCCAGGACTTCCATTAATATCTCCAGATAATCTATAAGGAGCATTAATTTTTAGATAAAGAGATTCTGTATATGATATTTCAACCTGAGTTTTTTCTCTAACAGGACCCAATATCCTAACTTCTCTTATCTCCTTATTTCCATATTTTAAATTTAAAGTCTCCTCAGCAGCATATTGCCCAGGCTGAGATAAAAATTTTCTAATCTTTAAATTATAACTATCTCCAAATAATATATCTAAATGCTCCTTAGAAAGATGAATATGTCTATAAGAAACTTCTACTAGAACATTATCAGCATCTAATTCCATTTCTAAACTCATCTCAAAATAAAAATATAAAATTAGTATTTAAATCCCATTAAAAAAAATATAAAAATATTAAAAAATATATTATATCAATTCTATAAAAAACTTTAAATTGCCGCTTATTCTATTAAAAATATGATAATTACCTCTGAAACAATAAAAGAAATTGAAGAAGAAAAACAAATAGAAAATCTAAAAAAAATAGAAGCTGCTCTTTTTTTATCAGCTAGATATTTATCCCTAAAAGATTTAGTTCTTCTTACTGATATAAACCCATTAATGCTTAAAGAATTAATAGAAATTTTAATTAAAAATTATAATAATAAAAATTCTGCTATTGAAATAATCTCTAAAGAGAATATGTGGAAAATGGACGTAAAACCAGAATATACTTCTATGGTAAACAAACTAGCAACGGGTTCTTCTGAATTCACAAAAGCCGAACAAGAAACACTAGCAGTAATCGCCTATAAACAACCAGTAAAACAATCGGTAATAATAAAAATAAGAGGAAATAAAGCTTATGGTCATATAAAAAATTTTATAAATATAGGATTAGTGCAGGCAAAAAAAATAGGTCACACTAACGAACTAAAATTAAGCGATGATTTCTTTGATTATTTTAATTTACAAAATGTAAATAATAGTATATTGAGTAATCCAGAAGATTCTGAACAACCAAAAGAATTAGAAATTCAAAATGAAAACAAAGGAGAATTATAAATGGAATTCCTTCCCTACATTTACTTAACTTATATGTTTATATCTATATATATGTTATCATTATTTTTAAGCATTTATTTTAAAAACAAGAATAACTTTTTTTCATATCCCAAAATAACAAAAAATTATTCTATATCATTTATAACTCCTGCTTATAATGAAGAGCTTACTATTAAAGAAACAATAGAACATATTTTTGCTATAGATTATAATAATGTTAAAGAAGTGATAATTATAAATGATTGTTCAAAAGATAATACAAAAAAAATTGTAGAAGATCTATTAATAAAATATCCAAAATTAAGTTTAATCAACAATGAGAAAAATTTAGGAAAAGCGTCTAGTTTAAACAAAGCATGGGAAACACTAGATTCAGAATTAGTAGCAGTAGTTGACGCAGATTCATTTCCAAAAGAAGATGCTTTAAAGAAAATGATAGGTTATTTTGATAATGAAAAAGTAGGAGCAGTAACTTGTCCTATACTAGTCAAAAATAAAATAAATTTTTGGTCCAGATTACAAAGTATAGAATATATCACAATTAGTTTTGGAAGAAAATTATTAGAGTATATAGATGCTATATATGTAACTCCAGGACCTCTTGCAATTTATAGAAAAAAAGCTCTAGAAGATATAAATGGATTCGATGAAAAAAACTTAACAGAAGATATAGAAGCTACTTGGCATCTTGCATATAATGGATGGGACAGAAAAATGAGTTTATCTACGGGAGTCCTAAGTAAAGTCCCTACAAAAATAAAACCTTGGTTTATTCAAAGAAGGAGATGGAATATAGGAGGATTACAATGTATAAAAAAATATTATCATGTAATAGGAAAAAAAGGAATGTTAGGAGCTTTTATTATACCTTTTTTTATAATAAATATGTTTTTAGGGTTAGTAGGCCTTAGTATATTTTTATATTTGATAAGTACAAGATTTTTAATTAGTTATCTATCTGTAAAATATTCTATAATTGCAAACACCCCTATTATAACTCTTAACGATTTATATATAACTCCTAGTATCTTAAATTATTTAGGTATAATCTTATTTATAGCAGGTATTATATATTTAATTTTAATAATGAATACATTAAAAGAAAAAATAAAATCAAAAGAAAACTTTGTAGATATCCCTTTTTATCTTATATTTTATGTTATATTTTATCCTTTTATAATGGTTAATGCTATATGGTACTTTTATAAAAAAGATTACATTTGGAGATAATAATACAATTTATATATTAAATAATTCTAACAAGTTATGACAAATGATAAAATTGCATTTTGGCATGCATTTGTAATAACTTTATTTATTTTTTTAATAGGCATATTTATAGGAATTCTATTAGAAAATTGGAGATCCAATCAAATATCCAATTTATATCAACAGTCTGAATTAGATTTACTTGATATAAAACTACAATCAGAAATTTATACATTTGGAGAATTTGATTGTAAAGATGCTATAGAAAAAAATATTGATTTTGCAGATAAAATATTTGAAGAGGCAGAAATTATTGGGAGATATGAGTATGCAAGCAAATTAACAGATAATATTAGAATACAACATAAAAAATATGATTTATTAAGAACAAATCTATTATTAAACTCTATAAAAATAAAAGAAAAATGTAAGAATAATTATAATGAGGTAGTTTATTTTTATAAATATAATGATCCTTCAATAAATACTAAAGCTAAACAGGAAGCATTTTCTAAGATATTAGAGAAAATAAAAGACGAGAAAGGGCATGATTTATTGCTTATTCCAATTGCAGGAGACAATAACATAATTGCAGTTAATTTATTACTGAAAAATTATGATATAAAAGAGCTTCCAACAATTTTAATTAATAGAAAAATAAAAGTTACAGATATAAAAACTGCTGAAGAAATATCCTCTTATTTTAAATGAAATATATTTCCAATAACCACTAAAAATAAAAAGAGCATACTCTAATCAATCTAATGAGAAATTGTTATCTATGCGGTGTTGCAGAAGAGAAAGTAAAAATTTTTGATGCTATAAATGAATTAAGATCGATAAATTTATGTGAGAGATGTTCTATAATTGAAAATATCCCTATAATTAAAAAACCCACTTCTAATCAAATAAAAGAATCTGAAACAACAAGAGTTTCAGAAAGAATGAGAGCTCTAACAAGAATAAGAGAAGCAAGAAAATCTGACACTTTCTTAAAAAGAGATAGATTAAAAGAGCTAGAAAAAAATCCAGAATTAGAAAGACCAGAAAAAGAAAATCTAGACTTATCAGATTATTTTCACTGGGAAATTATGAAGAACAGAAGAAGAAGAGGTTGGTCTCAGAAACAATTGGCTAATTATATAGGAGAATCGGAAGTCTCAATAAAAATGATTGAAAATAAAAATATCCCTGAAAATGCAAAAAAGATAATAATAAAAATAGAACAACTTTTTCATATAAATTTAAGAAAGAAATCTATGTCAAATATAAAAAATCAGCCAATTCTAGTTACTAATGATGGAAAATTATTAGATCTTATACCTGAAGAAGAAATGATTTTTATAGATGAAGAACCAAGACAAGAAATATCTAAAAAAACAGCAGAAGAAATTTCGCTAGAAAGAGCAAGAAAAATTATTAATATTAAAGAAGATGATAAAAATCTCGTTTTTCATACAAACAAAGACTTGGATATTAGAAAATTAGACAAAGGTAGAACTACTATAGGAGATTTACAGAAATTACATGAGAAAAAATTAGTAATTCTAGAAAAAGAAAGATTTGAAGAAAAAAGGAAAATTGAAGAAAGACAAAGAATTTTAAGAGAGTCTAGAGAAAAAGACAGAAAAAGAATTGAACAAGAAAAAAATTTAAGAATTCTTGAAAAAGAGAAAGAAGAGGAAACGAGAAGAAAAATAATAGAACAAAAAAAAAGAGAAGTGCGAGATTTAAGAGAAAAAGAAGAAAAAGAAGTTAATAAATACCTTGGTGGTTCAGAATTATTAGAAGAAGATAACAAAGATTTTTAATTAAAGAATTATAAAAATTCTATCTTCTCACAAACCTAGCATAATCTTCAATAGATTTTTTCTTCCAATCAAAATGCTTCAAAAAATCTACTTTTCCGTGATTGTTTAAACTAGTTAAAGATCTCTTAACATAATTTGTAACAGCAGATCTTGTATCTACTTTTCCTTCAATATTACCAAACATTTTATCAAATACATTCCAATATAACTTTCCATAATCTGTGTACATTCCAATTGAATTATCATCGTTAACATTAGCAAACAGTTTACCATTTTCATTTCTAGTATAAGAAATATTTAGACTATCAAAATTTTCCTTGGTAGCTATTTTATAATTTGTTTTTTCTCTAAATTTTGAACTATTTTTAGCTAAATAATCACTAACTCTTTTCATATCAGATAATCTTTTTTTAGTTAATACTCCTCTTTCTCCAAATAAATAATTTTTTAATCCTTGTGAGCTTGCTTCTTTTCCTCTTTCAGATTGTCTAACTAAATAATCATTTAAATGGCTAAGAACTGTAATTGCGGTTTCAGTAGCTTGCTTAGCTTCACCATGTGTATTAGAATTTAAAGATAAAGCTCTTAGATATTTAATAGTATCATTTACATTCTTATAATCTAATTTCTCTGTATCAAAAACATAATCTCTCATAAATTCATAAATTCTTCCAGCTAAATCTCCGTTGGCAATATCCAATCTTTTATAAGCTAGTTTATACAAATTGCCTCTTAAATTAAAATCTGGAACTGTATCGCTTAAGTTTACATCAGAATCTGCCAATAAATCCCTATCACATTCTCTTATTTTATCCTCTAAATAACTACCATTTCTCGAATTTCTATAATTATAATTACTCAAATCCAATCCTTTATCATTAACACTATTAAATCTTCTACCAAAATAATTTAGAACTTGCGTTCCTTTTGCTATTAAACTTAAAAATCCCATAAATGTTTATATTATTTACTACTTTTAAATTTATCTGTTCTCTGCTATTAAAAGAATATTAATAAAAATCAGAATAAAGAGAAAATTTAAAAACCTTCTTTTTCTCAGTAGATTATGGAAATAAATATTATAAATGACGAAAAAAATGAATTAGTTGTTTCTATAGACAATCAAACAATTGTTGAGATAATAAGAACTTATCTGAACAAAGATTCAAATGTTAAACTTGCAGCTTGGAAAAAAGAACACTATTCAAAACCTTTAATACTCAAAATAAAAACAGATGGAAAAACTGCAAAAAAAGCACTTTCAGAAGCGATCTCAAAAATACAAAAAGATCTTGAAAAATATAAAGAAGAATTTAAAAAAGCTAAATAATTTTCTTTTTCTTATATACTAAAAAAATTAAAATAATAATTAAAATAGTAGTTACTATAATATTAATTTGATAATAGATAGGAAGTATTCCCACATATGCCCATATAAACGCAAAAGGTATTATACCTATTAATGTAGCCCAAAAATAAGTGCCAAATTTAACTTTGCTAAATAATCCCAAAGCATAACTTAAAATATCAACAGGTAATATCATTCTCAAAATAACTATACTCAAAAACAAATGTTCATCTGGAATATTTTTTTCTAGTTTATGTACCTTATCCAAATTTACTAATTTATTAACTAAAGGCACACCATATTTTCTTGCTAAAAAAAAAGATATAACTGATCCTATAGTCCAGCCTATAATACTAAGTAATCCAGTAATAAACCATCCATAAATATTAGAAAATATTGGGATTAATGGCACTGCACTCACTGGAGCAGCTACAGTAGCAAATATTTCTAGAATTATGAATATTAATGCCCAATAATAATTCTTAGAAATATAACTTTCCAAATTAACAAAATTTGTTTGTACTATATATGAAACAAAAACAAACAAAAAAACAATTAAAAACAAACTTAAAAAAGATTTTATAAATTTCATATAACAAAAACTATTTATTTATTATAAATATTTCTTTCTTCGCAAGCTCTAATTTTTCCATAGCAAATTATTATAAGCAAAGCAAAAGCAACCAAAGACATCATAGGAATGGTAATAAATCCATAAGCCAAAGAAAAAAATTCTGAACACTTTGCAGAAAATCCTACAACATTGCACCCTAATTCATCTACAAGACCTATCTGCATCATATAATGGTATAGGGCAATTAATCCTCCAAATAAAGACAAAATTAAACTATTCCATATTATACTCATATTTCTTTTAGAATTAAAAGCAATTAAAAATAGAATAACTTGAGGATACATGAAAATTCTCTGATACCAGCATAATCTACAAGGAGCATATCCCATAATATCTGAATAAAATAAACTTCCTAATGTAGCTACTAAAGATATTAAAAAACCTAAGAACAAATAATGATTCTGTAAAAAATGCACTATAAATTTATATAATTTAGTATCTTTTTTAAAAACAAATTTTAATATAAATAAAAAGAATAAAAAGAAAATAAAAATAATACTTATTAAAGTTAACAATTCTAACATACTAACTACATTTTCTTTTGCCATTTTATTTAGGTAAAATACAGCCAGTAACTTGAGATAACTTATCTAAAGATATCTCGCCCTGTTCCCTACTTCCATCTCCAAACTCCCAAGTTGGATAAGATTCAATATTTGCACCTATACATTCTTGAGTTTGTCCTCCATTATTAGGTAAAGAACATTCTATATAATTTATTTCACTAAAACTACCACCAAATAATTTTTTTTGATTATTACAATGAGCACACCAATATGCTCCATACATTTTAACTCCACCACCAGAAACGCACTTAGCAAAATCATCATACTTTCCAGCACGTATATCTATAACAGGAGTACTTAATAAAATAAGAAAAAAAATTATTATACCTATACTAATTAAAAAATATTTATTTTTTATTATATTTCCTTTCTTATTTTTTATAACCATAATTAAAACAACAAATACTTATATTTAAAAGCTTTTGTGAAACTAGTTTAAATCTTACAAACATTATTTTTACTTAATAATTTTGCCGAGATAACTAGTAATATAACAGATAAAATCTGCAATTCTATTCCTTTAAATGGAAGCAAATTCAAACTAGCTCCTGTTCCTAAAAAAATCCCCGTTACTGCAGGAAATAAACCTACAATACATCCTGGACAAGCTCCTCCAAGAACACCAAAAAATATTCCCAATGTTGTAAAACCACCGCTATTATAATTAATTTTTTTAAACTCTTTGAATTTTATAATTATCAAATTTATATTCAAACTTGTCAGAAATGCAATTGTTAAAATTAAAAAAATAAATAAGATTCCATAATAAGATTTTTCTATTAAAACTCTATAAGTTATATACAGTTTATTAATCCAAATATCAGAAAATAAGAATAAAAAAAATAAAAAAATAAAATAAAAAGAATAAGGTCTTCTAAAAATAGCTCGCTTAATCTTTTTATTTAAAAACATTTTATAAAGAATTTATAGCTGCTTCGAAATTTACCCATGGTTGAGCTCCTGAAACAACTTTGGTTTCTCCATCTTTATTATTAACTACAACAAAATATGGAGTACCTTGAGCTCCCGCATCAGTAGATTGCTTTATATCATTTGATACTTTATTTTCAGATTTTCCTCCATCTAAACAGCTGTCAAATTTAGCTTGATTTAATCCAATTGATTTAGCATAAGATTTTAGATTATCAACAGATAAAGCATTTTGATTCGCAAAAATTTTATCATGCATTTCCCAGAATTTTCCTTGATCTTGTGCGCAAACAGCAGCTTCAGCAGCTTTCTGTGCAAAAGGATGAATACTATTCAAAGGAAAATGTTTGTAAACAAGATTAACTTTCCCATTTTTATAATAATCACTTTTCTTAAATTGTGCTACAGCATCACTATTTGCTCTTGCACAAAAAGGACATTGGAAATCAGAGAATTCAACTATACTAATCTCTGCATTCTTATCTCCCAAAATTGGATCACTACCATCTATTTTTACTTGTACATTTCCAACACTAGGATCTTGAATAGTCGGACTAACTTCTTTTATACTATTACCAGTCACATTCCCAAAACTACCGTTGCTATATAAACTAAAAAGCCACAAAGCAGCAAATATAAAAGCGGCTACTTTCCACAAAGTTTCTTTTTTTATTTCTATACTTTCACTCACTATACTTTCACTCATTTTATCCTCCTTTCAATATATTTCATAAATAAAATATGAAATGATAGTATATCTATTTTAGTGTCTGAACGGAAATATTAATAAGGTCTAATAACTAAAAATATTAGAGAATTAACGTTCATAGACTAAATTTTCAAATGAACTTCTAAAGTCTTACCTTTTTTATTTCTAATAATTAAATCTCTTCTTTCCAATTCTTGTAAAATATAACTCAATTTTGCCTTTGATATATTTGCTCTAAGTTTTAAAGTATTTTGAGTAATTCCTTCCTGCTCCTTAACAATTTCCATTACTTTTCTTTCATACTCATCAAGTGCTTTTAATATAATCTTAAATCTTTCTTCTTCAACTTTTTTATTTTTTTCATCTTCCAATTTTTCAAATATTCTCTTTTCAGTATTATTAAAAACCAAAAAATAAAATCCTAAAGCTAACATAAATCCAAAAAATCCAAACGCCAAATGACTCAAATCTAAATTTTTACGAACTTCAAAACATCCTTCAGCAGAATTACAACCTAATTTATTTGATCTTTCATTCATCAAATTTATATAGTCAAATAAGAACACAGCAAACACTAAACTTATAATAATCATTAAAATACCCAATTTCTTTGAATGCATAAAAATCAAAATAATCCCTTATATAAAAACATTTTGATTATCTCAAATTAGGATTATTATCTATTTATAAATTGAGCTATATAATTATAAATAAAGAAATTAATATTAATATTATGGAAAACAATCCTCAAAAAATTCTTTCGAATAAAATATTAACAGGAAGTGCTGATATAGATAAATGGTTAGAAGGAGGTTATGAGAAAGGAATAATAACTACTTTTTATGGTCCTTCAGCAGCTGGAAAATCTAATTTTGTATTATTAGCTGCTTGCTATCAAGCAGAAAATAAAAAAGTAATATTTATAGATACTGAAGGCAGTTTCTCATTAGATAGAATAAATCAAATATCTCAAAAAGATTTTAACTTAGTTTTAAAAAATATTGTAATACTAAAACCAACAAACTTTGAAGAACAAAATAAAGCATTTGATAAAATTAGTAAAGAGATTAAACATTCTGAAAATATTGGATTAATTGTTGTAGACAGTATGACTATGTTATATAGACTAGCTTTAGCAGAAGCAAAAAAGTCAAGTTTAGAAGAATTACAAAAAATAAATGCAGAATTATCTCATCAAATGAAGATACTTTATGAAATAGCCAGAAAAAAAGATTTGACCGTATTAATAACTGGGCAGGTTTATAATGATTTTTTATCTGAAGAAGATTGGCTTTCAGGAAAACAAGCCGGAATAAATATGGTTGGAGGAGATATACTAAAATATTGGAGCAAATGTGCAATAGAATTACAAAATGAAAAAGGCAAAAAAAGAGCCATCATAAGAAAACATAGATCCATTCATGAAAAAGATTTGTATTTTGAGATTATAAATGAGGGTATTAGAAAAAAAGGATGGATGTGATTTTAATAAAAATGCAAAATATATTCAGGTTTATTTTTGCAAATAAGTAGTGAGATAAAGTTGTCTCAAGCAGTTCATATCTGAGTCAGATGGAAATAAGATTATTGGAATAAAAAGAAAAACTTAAAAGTTTGAATGATTTCGCAAGAAAAGTTATAAAATATATCAAGCATATTAAAATTTAAATCTTTCTCGCATCATACCTTCACAAACTAATATTTATGTCCAAAAACTATTTTTTCCAAATAAATAATATTTTTTTGAGCATCATAAGAAAATAAAATTCTTAATTTTTCTATTCTAATTCTACAATACTCATTCATTGGAGGATGCATATGTTTATATCTTTCTGGCTTTTCTGCAACCTCTTTGAACTTATTCTTAATTTTATCTTGAAAATATTTATCAACCTTCCTAAAATCTTTTTCGAATGTTTTAGAAGCTTGAATTTTATAAGTCATCAAAATCTACAATCTCTCCATTAGTTATCTCTTCTTTAGATTTTCTTAATGATTCCATAAGTTCTGGATCACTTGCAAGTTCAATAGCTTCTAATTTCTCCCTAGTTTCTCTAAGAAGCTTAGAAAAATCCTGAAATATTTTCTTATCTATCTTAACTGTTTCCATAATAATATATAAAAATCAAACTTTTTATATTTTTCTAATCTATTGAGTGTATGACACTCAGAATTAATTCTATTTTAATTTGACTAATTTTTTGTATATAGTATTTGCTGTGTAGAGATATAAAAAATATTTCTGAATTATTTTTTTATCTGAAGAAGATTGGCTTTCAGGAAAACAAGCCGGAATAAATATGGTTGGAGGAGATATACTAAAATATTGGAGCAAATGTGCAATAGAATTACAAAATGAAAAAGGCAAAAAAAGAGCCATCATAAGAAAACATAGATCCATTCATGAAAAAGATTTGTATTTTGAGATTATAAATGAGGGTATTAGAAAAAAAGGATGGATGTGATCAATTTAATTCATTTCTAAATAACAGACCACTATCTCCATTCCTTACTACAAATATATCTAAATCTTTATCATTATCATAATCAAACACTACTAAATCTCTTCCATCTCCAATTAAATCAAGCCCAGATTCGGAAGTTACATCAACAAAATAATTATTATCATTTCTCCATAACTTCAAAGCAAAATCTGTAAAATCATGTTCTCCCATTATTTTTTCGCGCATACCTCTGCTCATTAATAAATCCAAATCTTTATCTTCATCATAATCAAAAAATTCTGCACTCCATCCCCAACCCCCATCTTGTAAATTCTGAATTTCACTTACTTCCTCGAATTTTCTGTTTCCCAGATTTTTATAAAGCTTATTTCCACTCATTCCTTCCATGCAATCTTTATCATTACAATAAATAGAGCTTATAAAAAAATCAATTAATCCGTCATTATTATAATCTCCGACTGCAATTCCCATACCAAACTCATCCAATCCTACTCCGCTGTCATCAGTCCCATCAATAAAATAATTATCATTATTCCAATATAGTCTGCTGTTTCCAAAATCGGCTGCAACTATTAAATCTTTTAATTCATCATTATCTAAATCTACAAATTTTGATTCAAAAGAAACATCTGAAAAACCTTGACTAGTTATCATTCTAACTTTCTTTTTATCAGTTACATCTTCAAAATATCCATTTCCTTTATTATAAAACAGTCTTCCATAATTGTCATTTCTTAAACCTCTAATACTTCCTCTATCCCAATGAGTTGTAGAAATATCTATCCATCCGTCATTATTGTAATCTCCAAAACTAGGCCAGAATCCATATTCTATCCCTTCTGTAGAAATTCCTCTCTGAAATCCTTCTTCTTTAAATCTACCTTTATAATTAACAAATAAATAATTTCTTTCCTCATTAATTGTACTTACAAATAAATCATCCCATCCGTCATTATTTATATCAACAAATATTACTCCATTACTTGAAATATTCAAATTTAATCCTGTTTCTTTACTAACTTCATTAAATGTTCCATCTCCATTATTTCTAAATAATTTATCAGCTCCATCTAAAACACTAACATATAAATCTTCATAACCATCATTATTAAAGTCTCCAGATGCAACACCCCCAGAAAATAAAAACTGCAAATCAGAAGTCAAATATGAATCAACAGATAGATTAGAAAAATTTAAATTATTCTGAATATAATACAAACCAGCTTCTTTGCTAACCTCATTAAAAATTATTTTGTGATCAGAAATTTCTTGGTCCTGTTTATTACTTAAAAAGATTAAAAATACAAAAAACAATAAAAATAAAATAATTAATAAATACCTTTTCATTTGTAATTAAAGAAAAACAATTTATTAAACCTTTTCAACTTTTTCCACATCTTCAATCTTTTTCCTTTTAATATCACTTTGTTCTCCAAGATATCTATTCTTATTATTAGAATCATCTGATTTCTTAGTTGAACAATTTGGATTAAAACAAAGTTGCCATGGTCTTTTTCCCTGCATAATTCTAAGAACTAAAGGCCAGCCACAAGATTCACATTTTTTATTTTCATTTTTAATTAATCCCTTGGGTAATGAAAAAACTTTCCTACATTCAGGATAAGAACTACAAGCCACGAAATAACTTCTAAATCTCGGAGTGAATTTAATTATTAATTCTCCTTTCTTACATTCTGGACAATTAAATCCTAATTTATTATTTTCTTTCTCTTTTTCTATTAAAGCATCATTAGCTTCAATTAAGTCGTTTCCTATTTCTAATTCTTTATTCTTAAAATCTTCAGAAATTTTAATTAATGTTTTTTCAGCCTTATCCAAAATAATTTTCTCTTTTTTTTCAAGATCTTTTTTAGAAGATCTAACAACTTCCATATCTTTCTCGATCTCTCTAGTTAGTTTTTCATCTATAATAACAGGAGAATTTTTCTTTAAACTTTCTATTAATTTTATTCCAAGTTCTGTAGCAGTTATAGATTTCCCTTCGATATATTTTCTATTATATAAAGTTTCTAAAATATTTGCTCTTGTAGCTTTAGTGCCTAGATTCCTTTTTTCAAGTTCAGTTATAATACTTGCAGGACTATATCTATTGGGAGGTTGAGTTTCTTTTTCCTCAATTTTAACTTTATTAATACATACCTTACCATTCATATCTTGAATTTCTTTCTCTTCCATTTTTACCGGATAAACTTTCATCCATCCATATTTTAATATCTCCATTCCTCTAGCATAAAAATTTAAATTATTAATAATAATCTCTATTTTTTTATTTTCTAATTCTGCGTTATCACAAAAACATCCAATAAATCTCTTAACTATAAGCTCATAAATTTTTAATTCTTGTCCATCTAATTTTCCATAATTTCCAGTAGGAATAATTGCTGGATGTGCTGGATCACTTTTCTTCCCTTCAATAGGTTTATTATTAACAGCATTATCCGTTAAGTTTTTATATATTTTTTTAAGTTTCTCGAGGATGATTAACGCTCCTTTAACATCTGGAATTTTCTGACTTGAAGTTCTAGGGTAGCTTATTAATCCATCTAAATACAATTTTTGAGCAGAAGCTAAAGTATTATTAGGAGTTATCCCATGGAATTTATATGCTTCAGTTTGTAATGTAGTGAGATCAAATGGAGCTGGGGGACTAATAATCTGTTTAGTTTTTATCGTATGAGCAACAGTATTATTTCCTTCCAATTTTTTAAACTTTTCAATCTCTTCTTTTTTAATAATATCTTTATTATGTTTCACTTCTAAAACATTTTTACCATCACTAACTTCCAAGAAAATCTGCCAATAAGGACTAGGTTTGAAAGCTTTAATTTTTAATTCTTTATCTACTATAAAATTTAAAGCGGGACCCTGCACTCTTCCAATAGACATTATTCTAAATTTCCCAGCTTTCTTAATAGAATTCATCAAAGCTCTGGACAAATTAATTCCATACATCCAATCTAAAAAATGTCTAGTTTCTCCAGCAATTGCTTGCCCCCATTCTATATTGGGTAATCTTTTATCATATGATTCTTTAATTTCCTCAGCAGTAAGAGAACTGAATTTCATTCTTCTTGCATCTTTTTGCATTGCAATATATCTTACAATATTATAGCCGATTACTTCTCCTTCAACATCAAAATCCGTTGCTACTATTATCTCGCTTGCTCCTTTAACAAGCCATTTTATTGTATCATAATAATTCTTTGTGAAATCTTTTTTATTAATTTCAAAATTAGGATGCCAACCAATGTCAAAAATAGGATAATAACTCCCTTTAATATTCTGGCTCACAGAAAATAAATGTCCAACCGCGCAACAAACAACTATTCTTTCTCCGTTTTTATTAAGCTCATAATATGAAATTTTATTTCTAATCAATCTATTATCATTCCCATTAGACAAAGCTGCAGATATTTTTTGAGCTGCTTGTGGTTTTTCTGTGATAATTAATTTATAACCATCTTTTTTCAGTTTATTCTCACTAGAAATTTTTTTAACAGATTTTTTAGGTTTAATTTTTCCAACTTTCTCAATATACTCTATTTTTTCAACTACAGGTTCAACTATAGGAATCTCGACTGTTTTCTTAATATTCTCGGGATTAAAAACTCTATACTCTTTAGTCTCAACCGCCAATGGATCTTTCGTTTTACGAGGCATGATACAGATTATCTAATGGACTTTTTATATTTTTTTGTATAC
>ERZ1292623.620-Hain-H51-01um-R1-620-length-37488-cov-6_pt1 | contig 29154 bp, 46 predicted proteins | sample MGYA00564398_ERZ1292623 | MGnify/ENA primary metagenome ERZ1292623 (study PRJEB36523, sample SAMEA6512633) | groundwater metagenome | collected 2019-01-07 | study: AquaDiva: Metagenomics assemblies of 32 groundwater samples | reverse complement strand
ATGTTCTTACTTCCAAACTTGTCTTTTGCTATGACAAGGGCAGAAACAGAGAAGATTTACATTGAAACCTTACAAGCGGTTATCAACCTGCTTATCTTACAAGTGCAAAAACTCACAGAACAACTTAACCTATTATCTGCAAAGGTTGACACAATTCCAAACATAGTTGCCCCAATAGAACAAACTAATATATCTAATATTCAAGAAGCATATACACCATATCAAGTGCAACTTGGTGCAATAGTAAAAGAGGCAGAAACGCCAAAACAATCTGCTGGTTGGGTAATAGAACCAATTAAAAAGGAGTTAAAAATTTACGATTATAATTGTGGTGGTATTCCAACAAGATGTGAAGGAGAAGTTTGGTATTTAGAAAATGGAAAAAGAAAGTTCAAGGATGGAATAAGTTTAACTTCAACTGGTGGCGAGATAAGAGTAGATTCTACAACTGGTGGCGAACACAAGATGGTCAAAAGTGGATATGATGGACAACCAACATTATATTTCTACCACTTTCCATACACAGCAAGTTTATCAATACTCACTGCAACATTTGGAGATTTAATAGCAACCACAACAACAAGAGGTAAATTTTAATATGACAGCCGGTAGACCCACAACATACAAGGAAGAATATAATCAAAAAGTTGATGATTATCTTGCACTAAATCAAGATGAAGAAATTGAAGTTGTCTCAATGCGAAATGATGAAAAAGGTTATGAGAAATTTGATACAAAGTTAAAAGTTAGATTACCAACGATTGAGGGATTCGCCTTGTTTATTAATACACCCAAAAGAACAATTTATGAATGGAAAGATAAATTTGAGGAATTTTCGCACTCTTTGGATAAAATAGTTACGGAACAACAAAATAGGTTAATAAATATGGGGCTTTCAGGTCAATATAATCCAACAATAGCTAAACTGATTCTTTCTGCTAATCACGGAATGAGGGAACGCACTGATATAACTTCAGACGACAAAGTTTTACCAATATTAGGAGGATTATCAAAAGAAAATGACAATCTACAAGAACACAACAGCAACCGAGAAGATTTGCCAACTGAAAAAGAGAATTAGGGCAGTTTCAGGTGGAACGGCGGCATCAAAGACAATTTCAATTCTTATTTGGTTAATAGATTACGCGCAAAGCCACGAGAATAAATTAGTTAGTGTAGTATCAGAAACATATACTCATTTATCAGGTGGAGCAATGACTGACTTTGAAAATATAATGAAAGGACACGGATATTGGAATGACAATAGGTGGGTAAGACGAGAAGGCAAGCCTACATACACATTTGAAACAGGAAGCAAAATAGAGTTTCTCTCAGTTGATACTTATTCCAAAGCACACGGTCCAAGAAGAGATGTGTTGTTTGTAAATGAATGTAATAACCTCGCATATAACATAGTTGACCAACTTATAACAAGAACACGAGAAGTTATTTGGCTTGACTGGAACCCTATATCAGAGTTTTGGTTTTATACAGAAATGAAAGATAGGGAAGATGTGGACTTTATTAAACTTACTTACGTTGATAATGAAGCACTTGATGAGAACACACGCAAAGAAATTGAAACACATAGACATAAATTAGGTTGGTGGAAAGTATATGGATTGGGAGAATTGGGCGAAATTGAGGAAAGAATATTTAAAGGGTGGAAAACTATTGATGAAGTTCCACAGGAAGCAAGATTAGAAAGGAGATGGCTTGATTTTGGATATACAAATGACCCTTCTGCTTGTGGTGATATTTATGTTTGGAATAATGCTTATATATTTGATGAAAGATTTTATCAAAGGGGTATGAGTAATAAAGAAATTGCTGAAACCTTATTACAATATCCACGAGTTTTAACAATAGCAGATTCAGCAGAACCAAAATCCATTGATGAGTTGAAGACATTTGGTATAAATGTGGTCGGTTCAATCAAAGGTGCTGATTCAATAAAACATAGCATTCAGTCAGTTCAAGAACAGAATATATTTGTAACCAGAAAGAGTTATAATGTATGGAAAGAATATCAAAACTATGTATTCTTAAAAGATAAAGATGACAGGGTTTTAAATGTTGAAGACCCTTCGTGTGCAAATCACCATATGGCTGGGATAAGATATGCAATAGCTTCACTTGTGCCTGTTATAAGAAGACGAGAGCAAATAAGAAATGTTGCACAAGCACCTCGCCAAAAAACCAATATAGGACTATGATAGACAAAAGCAAACCGATTGAATTTATAAAGCCAGAGTTAAAAGATGACGGAACTCTTGCTGATGTTGAAATTATGATACCTCAATGTTGTAGAGAAAATTGGGCGAGCTGCCCTCATTGTGCTAAAAAGCAAAGAAAAGTTAAGCGAAATATAGGATTGTGAATGAACAATTTGAAAGACGACAAATAATCTTGAGTGAGATACCACAAGAATTAAAAGACGTGGCTCTTAATCCTAAACGATTTAAGGAGATTGAAAAGAAGATTAACACTCCCTTACTAAAAATTACACATCAACATAAAGGCAAAATGTGTAAGCAATGTCAGAAAATAGTTGTAATGAATTTGAAACATAGAATTGAGATAAGAGAGAAGTTAGGATTTAAAACAGCAGAACATTATTTTCAATGGAAAGATATTTGTTTGAAGATTATAAATAAAGAGAAAATAAGAATAGGATGAAAACAAGAAAACAAACAATAAAACAACAAAGAGCAGAGAAGTGGGCTAAAAAGTTAGTTAAAAAAACCAAAGATGATGCGGAAAAGTTAAAACTAATCAAATATCAAGAAACGGTTGATATGCTTAATATGACTACAAGAACATATTTAGGACAATCAAAAATACACGGAGTTGGACTTCTCGCCTTACAAGATGTCAAACAAGGGGAAAAGTTATATTCAGATATAGTTTTAAATATGCTTGATTTACCTTCTAAATATTTTCACGACATAGATTGGACTGAAAAACATCGTTTAAGACCAGAAGTTAGAGATTTAATATTAGATAGATACCCACTAATTTTACAAGGTTCACCATTCTTTTATCCTGATACAAGGTTAGATGGTTATATAAATCACTCTGATAATCCAAACTATGATGCTGTAAAAGATATCGTATTAAGAGATATAAAAAAAGACGAAGAGATAACGCAAGATTACAGATTGATAGAAAATTGGCAAGAAATTTATGGAGATTGGTTAAAATAATATGAAAATAATACCTAAATTAAGTGAGTTAATAAATATAAATGATTTTGGTGAATTGGCACTATCCAATATTGATGAGTATATTTGTAAAATTGCGATTGGTGGAATAAAAGAAGTTGAAGTTAATAGAGAACAGATGTTTTTAATTACCAGTTTTATGATAATGAGTTGTGATGGTGTAAATAAAGTAAATACTTTTGAAGTTTGGAAGGCGTTGAGTGAAGGAAGAGTAAATAAATGTATGGGTTTAAAATTAAAATTATCAAAATAGTTATTCACAACTTGATTTATGAAGCGTTTGGGTGTATAATGTAAAAAAAAAAATGTATAAAGTAAATTGTGTAAAATGTAAAATACAATATGACTCAGAAGAAGAGGATGATTTCTATTGTCCTGAATGTTTGAAGATAAAAAATGAGATTGCAAAGAAAATTGATGAGCAAATTGTGGGTCGTCCAAAGAAACCAAGAGTAAGTCAATTACAAAACTACGATTCAAAACAAAAGATTAGAGGTTTTATAAGTGTGAATGATTTATTTAATTTATGATAGAAACTTCATTAAAAACAATGGGTAGGACTTGCACAGGTAAGGGAAAAACCTTAATTGAAGCCATTTTAGACCTCAAACCCGAAGTTGCAAGAGGTGTTGGAATTTTAACAGTTAAAAGGGGAGATAAAGTTATAGAGAAAGTTTTACAACCACATATAGTTCAAAATTTATTTAATAAAGTAGGTAGACTACAAAGAGAGATAGCAATTAAAAACATTTCAAGTTTATTCGGTGTAATAGAATGAATCAACAAGACATCTATTCATACATAAAATCTGAAGAAGCTAACTTTGATACTCAAGAGATTAGAGTAGGCGACAACTGGGAGTGGTCTATGAAGAATCATATCCAAATGATTTTCCATTTAAAGAATGGGAGGTTTTTTACTGGTGCTAATGACTTCACCAGAGTATTTAAGAATATAATGCAACCAATCTTGAATCTCTGTTATTGGGCAGAAGATATAGAGGTTAAAGATATAGTATTTTATATAGAAAGTAAAATGGGCAGAGTTTTGTCATTTCTTGTTAAAAAGTATCACGATGAAGTTTATGTTAAAGAAAACGACCTTGATACACTTTTTGATGAGATAACAGAGGATGATATAGATTATGGGGGAGTCTTAATTCAAAAAGGCAAAGAAAAGCCAGAAGTAGTATTTTTACCCTCAATAGCTTTCTGCGACCAAACAGATATGCTTGGCGGTCCCATAGGTTTTAAGTTCTCTTTTACGCCCGATAAACTAAGAAAAATGTCATCAAAGGGATGGGGTGATACAAAGAATGGGGCAACGGTAACACTTGATGAGTTGATAACACTTGCTCAACCTGAAAAAGACGCAGGCGGAAACTCTGGAAATATTAAAAACAAAACAACAGGAAAGAACATTGAAATTTATATAGTTAAAGGTTCTTTGCCAGAAGCATATTTGAAAGACAACGACAATATGGACGACTACTATAATCAAGTTCACATAGTTGGATTTTATGTAAATAAGAAAAAAGAAAAACAAGGTGTTACGCTTTATAGGCAAAAAGAAACCGAAGATTCATTAAAATTTCACACAAGCAAAAAGATTTATTCACGAGCTTTAGGAATGGGTGGAGGCGAGAGTTTGCTTCAACCATTAGTTTGGACTAACTTCTTGGAAATTCACAAGATGAATATGTTAGAGGCGGGTTCAAAAGTTCCTTTATATACAGACGATACGAATTATACACAAGCAAATAAAATTCAAGATATGGAAAATCTTGAAATTACTACAATTCAAGACGGCAAGAGAATTTTTCAAGTTCCAACAGTTGCACCTGCTAATATTCAATTATTTGAAAGAGAGATTAACGACTTATACGAACACGCGCAGAGTTTAGGTTCCGCCTATGACCCGATGCTTGGCAAAGAAGCTGTTTCAGGCACGACATTTAGAGGTCAAGAAAGGACTATTCAGCAAGGTAGAGGTTTACACGACAGACGAAGAGGTCAAAGAGCAAAGTTCCTTGAAGAAATTTACAGAGATTGGATTATTCCTGATATAGTTAAAAAGATTTTGAAAGGCAGGGAGTTTTTGGCTACTCTTACAACAGATGAAATGAAATGGGTATCAGATGCACTTTCAACAAATTATGCAAATAGACAAATAATTGATGATATACTTGACGGCAAAACTCCAAGAGATTTTGAGTCATTAAAACAATCTTATATTTTAGAGTTCCAAAAGAAAGGCAATAAGCATCTAATCAAAATACTCAAAGACGAGTTCAAAGATGTGGAAGTAAAAATGGGCATAAACATAGCAGGAAAACAGAAAAATCTTTCAATGATGACTGATAAGATACTGAGTATATTCCAGTTTGTATTTTCAAATCCTATGGGTTTTCAACAGGTTATGCAGATACCAGGTATGTCAAAAGCATTTGAAGATATCTTGGAGTTTAGTGGAATGTCAAATGTTGATTTTTCAAACATATCAAATATGAATTTTCAACCGCCACAAGTTCCACAACAAACACAAATGCCACAATTAACACCACAACCAACACAATAAAATGAGTGATAGGGATAAAGAAAAAATAATAAAGTTTGTAAATGATAATGATATGTGTGAAGCTGTTAAGAGTGTGTTGTTAAAGACATTTCTTAAAAGCAAAGGAGATAATGTAAATTATTTAGCCGCTTCAATGATAGCAGTAGGATTGCTTGATGAAGCGTTTAAAGAATTAAAAAAGGTCGGTTTAGAACAAATAAAAGAAGAAAAATCACGAACTAACGTAGGACTATAATGGAAAAAATGTCAATGAAAAAACAAAAAATAATGATGCCTAAAGAACATGAGATGATGATGGGTGGAAAAGAGATGAAACAAAAGGCATCAAAAACTTCAAAAAAGGGTCGTTATTAACAATAAGCAACTTCGTTTCGGTGTGGAAACAACAGGGTAGTTCTCTGGGGTATCTAATCCACACCGATTAGAAACCCCACAGAGCTACTCGTAAGAGTGGCTTTTAACTTAACAAAATATGATAAACAAGAAAAATATAATAGGTGTTTTGTTTATTTTGATTGGGGTTCTTTATATAGGAAACGCAATCAGAACACAACTTGTCTATGGATTATCAGGCAACACCGCAGGCATACCAGTTCCAATCGTAGGGACACATACAGGAACAACAACAACGGGAGTAGGTTTTTATGGTAGATTTACTGCCTCATCAACTTATCCAGTTCTTGTAGGAGCAGAAACAGATACTGCAACATTAACTTTTAAAACCGTAAGTGCTTCCACAACACCTGGGGGAGAAGTTGCATTTTCAATTTTGGCTTCAAATGATTGGAGTTGTGAAACAGCAACAACAACAACAATTTATAATTATCCTCTAAAACAGGAAATAAATTGGTATGATGCTGGAACTTTTGTGGTAGACCGTTCGCAGTCATTAACTATTCCAGTAGCAACAACTACATTCAAATGGCTTCCAACAGGAGCAAATCAAAATAAAAGCATTACACTTACAAATCTAAACTCACGATGTTTGGCATTAGAAGTCAACGCTTCTTCAACAGTATTGTTTGTTGAATTGATGACAAAGCAAGGAATTACAAAATAGTATTATTAGTTTAATAGAAATGATATGAGTTTATATGAAAAGAGATTGTCCTCTCTAAAAGACAAAATAACACTTCAAGGAGCGTTAGATACAGCAGAAAAAAATATTACTTCACCAGTAAAGGTCGTAAAATTAAAAAAGACAATAAAGAAATAAATATGAAAAACACACTAATAGTGATAGGGGTAGTGGTTGCACTTATATTGTCAGTAGTAAGTATTTCTGGACTTTTTACTGGCGAAATAAGTGTTATTGTTGAGAACATAAAAGATTTAAAAGATTTAGGAGCTTTTCCTGGACCTGAAATATATGCAAACTTAAATGTTCACGGAACCCTTATAAAAGGCGATGGAACAGGTCTTGCTACAACAACAACTGCGACAGCATATACGTTTATTGAAAAAGACTTACAACCATATTCCTTGATTGACATTATGCAGAATGTGGGGAACGCATCTTTTACATTACCAGCTACTTCAACAATGTTTGGATTGTTGGGTGGTTCGGGTATTGGAAGTAATCGTGAATGGTTAATACACAACGCAACAACATCTACAAATACTCTAACACTCGTAGCGGGTGCTGGTATGGATTTAGTAGCTGTAACGGCTAACGATGATGTTATTGATGCGGGGGAATATACAAGATTAACTTGTAGTGTTATTCCTTATAGAACAACTGACAACGAAAACATTGTTTGTATAGTAGATGAATTAATAAATGCAGATTAGTTTTATTAGAGAGCTTGTCTCTTAACAAGCATAATTGTGGCAACCAAGCCACTTAAACAATATGGAAAACAATAATGAGAACATCAACTCTTCAAATGATGAACAGAATGGTGCAGATTTAGATAATCTTGAACCATCTGCCTTAAAAGATTTATTGATTAAAGAAAGACAAGAAAAACAAAAAGTTATTTCTGAAAGAAATCAAAATTTTGAAAGGCTAAAAAAAGAGCAGGGTTACGAAAAACAAGACGATGGTTCTTGGGTAAAAACCGAGAAAGTCGTTGAGAAAAAAGTAAAGAAAGACACAGACGAAATTGGACTAATTGAAAAAACATATCTTCGTATAGCAGGTGTAATGGAAGAAGATGAAATAGAACTTGCGAAAGATGTTCAGAAAAAGACAGGTTTAGAATGGGATAAACTCGTTGATGATGATTATTTTAAATCTAAACTTGAAAACTTGCGAACGAAGAAAGCAAATGAACTTGCTACTTCGGGAGTAAAGGCGGGAGGTGGAAATTCAGAGACCAAAAACTCACCAGAATACTGGTTAGCAAAAGGTGTTCCACCAACACCAGAACAAGTTCCTGATAAGAAAACCAGAACTGCAATAACAAGAGCATTTATGGCTTCTGCAAAATCTGGCAAAAAGTTCTACAACGATTAGAGAATAAATTAGTTAAAAAGACAGTTTCGTTCTGTAATTATTAGATTATTAAATTACTAAAATGACTGTAGCGAATACAATTACCTACGAAACAACTTTTGATGATGTATTGCAAGATAGATTAGATATGCCACAAACTTGGAAGGAAATGTGTGATATTACTTACACTAATACACGAGTTATCTCTTCAAGTTATTGGTCAACAACACCATCAGTTCAGACAGTAACGAGAGGAACTGGTCACGCAATGCAAACCTTTGCTGAAACAGCAGAGACAATGACAATCTCAACAGGTAGAGATTTAGGTTGTTATCTTGATTTGGCTGATGAAGCTCAATCACCTTGGACTAAAAAAGCTGAAATATTTGATAGAATTGGAGCATTACTCAATGAATACATTGAGAGTGCTGTTCTTGCAAGATATGGAAGTTGGACTGACTTTGGAACATTGAGTATAGGAGGAGGTGGTGTAGCAACAGATGCTATCACAGTTTCTGCTTCTAACATTGACGACATAATCAGAGGTGTTAAAAGAGAAATTAGGGAAGCAAATGGACAATTCTTAATGAATCAGAATGGTGTTGGATTTATTTGGAGAGCAGCAGACTTTGAGATTCTTGAAGCTTTCGTTCAAGCAAATGGATTTACAACAGCAGATGAAGCATTAAAGAATGGAACAGTTGAGGGAATTCACTATTTGGGTGTTGACCACTATTGGTCAAACTCACACACCGCAACTCACGTTTTTGCGGGTGTTAAGAAAATAGAGAGATTAGGAATTTTAAGTTCAATCTACGGAAAGGCTTATACAATTCCATTCCCAGCAGCAGATTCAAACACATTCTTCTCTGGAACAGCTTTCTATTCAAGAGTTGATATAGGACATCTTACACCAACAGCACACGCTGGATTGGTTTTTGATGTCAATGTTGCGTAACTTAGGATAGTAGTTTCACTTTGCCCTTTTTGGAGGGCAGAGATGAGATTATTAAATAAGAGATTAAAATGACAATTTCAGATTTAAATTCAGAAATACGAGATTTGTGTGATGCAAGTTCAACATCATATACAGACGCACAACTTTTAAGGAGAGTAAATAACTCTTTGGAAACTTGTATTGCTAAAATAATAAATGCAGATGGCACTTGGCAATTTGATGACACCAACTATACAGACCTGCCAGAAGGATTAGGCAACCTTGTTAGTGGACAAATAAGTTATTCATTTGCTTCAGAATATTTAGATATTTTAGAGATAATGATTTTAACAACGGGGAGCATTTATCAAAGAATAACTCCATTTGATGCTGACGAAGTAGGGATGTCTTTTGAAGAATATTTTAATATTACTTTTAACGGAACTTCATATACTGCCCCAGACGGATTTCCTTATTATTATGACAAAGTAGGAGATACTATTCGTCTTTCACATTCGCCAACCTCTGCAAACACAACCCTTACAAAAGGAATTAAGGTTAGATTTAAAAGAACAGCAGATTTATTCACTTCTGCACAAGTTACGACAGGAACAAAAGTGCCGGGTATTGCTTCCCCTTATCATCAACTTTTGGCTTATATGTCAGCCATTCCTTATTGTATGAGTTATAAAAAAGACAGAATTGCCCCATATGAAAAGAAAGTAGATGAAATGACAAGAGATATGTTGAAATATTACTCTAAAAGAGAAAAAGACAAGCGAAACATTATGACACCTAAAAGAATACTTTACATATGAGTTTAAGTTTAACAAATACAACAAAAATATCCCTAACAATTACTAATCAAGATAAGAAGAATGATGATACTTGGGACGAAGCAACATATACATGGGATGAAGCAACAGGAACTTGGGACACACCGGGTTTAGTATTAAGTAAAGATAGTAAAAACAGCTTAACAATCACAAACGAAACGAAAAATTAAAATGCAAATCTTAGTATCAAGTTTAATAAGTTTAGTTCTTGTAGCAGTAAGCACATTTGGTTTTTACAAATATGTGCCTTTAAGTGTGTTAGAAAATAAAAATGACATTAGATTAGGAACTTCACTCACTACCATTGCAGGTTCAGATACTCTTTCGTCTTCAAGAACTACAATAAACAACAATTTCACTGCCTTGAATACAGGCAAATTTGAATTATCTGATTGGTATGCCACGACTTCTGCTCCACAATTAGTAAGTTTTGGAACAATAACAACAGGAGTTTGGAGTGGCACAGCCATTGCCGTAGCAAAAGGTGGAACAGGAACGACATCTCCTTCTTCAAATCAAGTAATTTTAGGAGACACAACTTCAGGTTTTAAGGTAGTCAGTGGTTTTGGAACTTCAGGGCAATTTCTTACTTCAAATGGGGTGAGTTCAGTTCCAACTTGGCAAACATCAACGGTAAATCAGAATGATAACTATACTTGGACAGGAATACATACATTTAGCGGAGCAACCACAACAATTTCATCAGCCACAACAACAATCACAACCACAACAGGAGTATTAGGATTTGCTACTACAACGCCTACACTTAAATCAAATGGAATAAGCATAGGAGCGGATGTTTATATAGGAGATGGTGGATTGGGTATTGGAGTAGCAACGACAACAAATGGGAATGTTGAAGTTAGTGGTTTAACCTATTTGAATAATTTACATATTACCGGAACGACGACAGGAGGTCCGTTAACTTATACAGCAAGTTCAACAGCGTTCTCTGTATCTTCGGGAACGGTGACATATACAGGTTCAATACCAACCACATCAAATGTGGGATTTGGTTCTTATGTGGCGGCAAGTGGAGTGGCGGGTGGGATGCAAGGAGATTTCACTATATTTAGAGTAGGAAAAACACAAGCAGTTGTGGGGAGAGACGACGACTCAGCAAGTGGGGGAGCATTCGTTTATACATTTTCTTGGAGTGGGGCAAATTTTGTAGCAACAGAAACAACAGATGATACATCAAGTGTTACAGGAACAATTTATTGGTATAAGTAAAATGGGAAAAATAATAGAAACAAAAATAAATAGATTTGAAAATGGGATAATTACAGACCCTCGTCTTGATATTATTGGTGTCTCACAAATGATAAAGAATTTTGATGCTTATACATATCCAGTTAAGTTAATTCCACACAGGTCTCTCGTTTCAGGAGATAGTGGGGCTTCAACAAGTCAAAAACAAAACTTTTGTATAGCATTAAGAACAGGAACAACTTATTCCTTGTATGCACTTGGAGTAAAAAGTGGAGCAACAACCGCGGAGGTTTTATACAAAGATTTAACAACAAGTGCTTCAAATGATTTAGGAGATGCAGGTTGGGCAACACCGACCGCAAATCAGTCTGCAACAGGAACACTAACTTCTTTTAAATTGTTTGTTTACTATAAATTAGCAAATCTAATTATTGGAGCAAGAGATTCCACACATTTATGGGCTTTTAGTCCGTCAGGTTCTGCTTGGAGTGATACTTGGCAAACATTGACTTATACAAATATTGCACAGGGAATAGTTCATTCTGTTGATGATATTCTTTATATTCCTTATGATAATAAAATTGCAAAATATAATCATACAGGAACATCTTTTGTTGCTCCCGTATTGACACTTCCCTCTCAATATATAATTACGAGTATTTGTGAATATGGAAATTATTTGGCTATTGCTTGTGCACCATTGTCAGGTATTGGTAATTCAAGAGTTTTTTTGTGGGACAGAGATAGCACTATAACAACATTATCAGAAAGCATTGATTGGGGTGAAGGCAATGTAATTAACTTGGAAGAAATTGAAGGAATGTTGATTGGTGTTTCAAACCTAACTTCTGCAACATTACAGAATATAACTATAAATAATAAAATAGTTATTAGATATTATAATGGTGGTGTTGCTACAATACTTACTGAGGTTTATGACGAAGCAGGAGGAGCAAATTTTGTTCTATCGTTGAAACAAAAAATAAATCAAGCACTTTATACATATTTTGTTGCAACAATAGACGGCACAACACACAGAGGAATTTGGAGAATAGGAAGAAATAAAAATGGTAAATTTACTTTAACACTTGATAGGACAATAACAAACACAGAAGGAAACACACCTTGCAAGGCATTTATAAAGGTTGGTGATTATTATGTAATTGCTTATACACTTTCAGATGTATTTTATGTAAACAAGACAGATAGTTCTGCAAACTATACAACAGGAACTTATGAAAGTCAGATTTTTAATGGAGGTGATGCTTCTTTGAAGAAAAAACTTGTAGGAATATCTGCAACATTTGAACCACTTGCAACAGCAGGGGAAGTAAAGGTTTATTATAAAATAGATGCAGAAAGTTCTTATACTTTAATTTTTGATGAAACAACAGATAATGCAATTTCACATTCGTCAATAAATATAGAAAGTTCAGGAGCTTCTTTACCTGATGACTACAAAGAAATTCAATTTAAAATAGAAAGTTTAGGTGGTGCAGTTATAACAAGTCTTACATTTAAAGAAGAGATTTTAGGTAAAAGAATTTATGAATGAAATAACTGAAGAAAGAATAAGAGAAATAATCAGAGAGGAAATGTCAAATACTTTTGCACATATTTTTTCAAAAGATATTCAATTTTTAGATGGAAGAAACATACAAACAGGCAGAACAAATGGAACAAAAATTGGAACAGGCACAGACCAGAAGATAGGATTTTTTAATAAGACCCCAGTAGTTCAACAAACCGCACCAACTGCTTTGGTTGAATCAGGAGCAGATTCAGACGCAACAGCAAGAACTGCTATAAACACAATTAGAACAGCATTATTAAATTTAGGGATAATAGTATAATATGACAGAAGAAGAAAAAAAATACTTAGCAAGTGGCGGGGTTTTAACTAATGGCAAAATTCCTACACTTCAAGCCATAACGGGTAAAGAAACTGCTCCAATAACTTCTGAAGCACTTAATCCTGTTATGCCAATAAAAATAGAGACACCAATCCCACCACCTATTTCAGCCATTCCAACACCAACAACTACACCAAATTTAACACCAACACCACAAGAAAAATCTATAAATGATTTAATTAAAGAAGTGACAGGAATATCTGTTGGTTTAGCAGGTGATGTTGCATCTTATAAACAAGAAAAACAAAAGGAATTAGGTTATGAGAATCTAAAATTAGCTGAGAAAGAATATTCTCAACAACTTGCACAGCTACAAACAGAATATAAGAATGTAGAAGGTAAATTGCAAATTGAATCTGAAGGGCGAGGCATTACAAAAGGAGGACTTGCTCCAATTACAATGGGTGAACAGAGAAAAATATCAGTTCGTGCGAATACTGTTTCAGCTTTTCTTGCCGCAGCACAAGGAAATATAGATTATGCAGATAAACAAATAGAACGAGCTATTGCCGATAAATATGGGGTGCAAGAAGCAGAACAAAAAGCCAAAATATCTAATCTTGAATTATTATTAAAAGACCCAACATTAACTATTGAACAAACAAATCGTGCAAATAAACAATTAGCAGAACAAAAGAAAATAGATGCTGAAATTGCAAAAAAGAAAGAAGACGATAAAACAATTTTTGATACAGCAAAAAATGCTTCAGCAAAAGGAGCAAAACCAAGTGATGTAAGTTATATTGCAAACTCAAAGACACCAATAGAGGCACTACAAAAAGCAGCTGAAAAAGGTTATACGATTGACACTCCTGCATCTGCACAGGAATTTAATTTTGCTGTAGAAAATGGTTATAAAGGAACATTTACAGATTATCAAAATGAGGATGCAAATAGAAAGGCAATTATAAATAGAGCATCAATCAACGGGCTTCCATATCAAGTAACGACACAAATTGACAAATTGTCATCAAGTTTTGATTCCACTCCAATCGTTAAACAATACAACGAAACCCAAAATAAATATTTCACAATACAGCAAATCGTAGACAATGGATTGGCTGGGGGTGCTGAAGATTTAGCACTTGTCTTTGAATTTATGAAATCTCTTGACCCAACTTCAGTGGTAAGAGAGTCAGAATATGATACGGCTTCAAAAGCTGGAAATCCATTTAAACGAGTAGCTGCAAAAATGGGTGGTTATTTTGACAAAGGAGCTATATTGCCACAAGAAGTTAGAGAGGATTTCAAACGCTTAAGTAAAGTTAAATTAGACGTGGTAACTGCACAATATGATAATTTAAGAGCAGAAACAGCACGACAAATAAACAAAAAAACAGGTATGACAGACGGTATTGATTACTTAAAGGATTATTCAATGGGGGCGTTGGAGTATAAGGGAATTAATTTGCCTAACGATAGTGGAACAAATACTTATAATGGAATAAATTTACCTAACTAATATGGATAAACTTACACCACAATTAAATGAAGTTCAATTAAAACAGAACATTGATGCTCTGGTTAAAAGTGGATTAAATAAAGAGAAAATTCAAGAATACGTCAATAACTATACAAAAAGTTCTGACGGCAATTATGTTTTAAAAGGAACAAACACTGAGACACCAACAAAACAACCAGAACAAAAAACAACAAGTGGAGTTGCAGATTTAATTGGGAAAATGATACTTCCTGGAGCAGGAACTTTGGGTTTAGAAACAGCAATGGGAGCAGGAAAAGGAGTATTGAAGACAATACAAGGGTTGGGACAATTAGGATTAAGGGGACTTGAAAAAATAACAGGCAAAGAAAAAGGAACTTATGGTTCACAAGAACAATTTTTTGAAGACAAAACCGCATTAGAACCAAAAACAATTCCAGAAAAAGTAGGACAATTTGGTGAACAAGTTGCAGAATTTGCTGTCCCTGGTTCAAAAATTGCTAAAATAACAGAGGGAGCAAATATTCTTACCAAAATAGCAATGAGAGCTATTTCTTCTGGTGCAGTGGCATCAGCACAAGAGGGAAAAATAGGAACTGGCACTGCCGTGGCGGCTGGAACAGAAGCAATTATTCCTGGAGTAAGTGCGATAGGAAAATATGGGTTTAATGTAATAAAAAGATTGTTTAAAGGATTAGGTTCAGGACTTTCAGGTGTTGGAACTGATGTAATAGATACAATAGTTAAAAATCCACAAAAAGCAATGGAGGTTTCCAGACAACTTGAGGAAGTTGGTAATTTTAGTGTCTTGGAAAAAAATGCAAAAGATATTGTAAATGGAGTTTCAAAAATTAGACAAGAAGCAAGACAAAGTTATGCAAAAGGTTTGGAGAGTTTAAAATCACAAGATATAAATCCAAAGACATTTAGAAATTCCATTCAAGAATTTTTAGACAGAAATGGTATTTATTCAAAGGGTAAAGAAAGAGTTTTAGAGAATGTTGAATTTAATGAACAATCAAATATAAAAAAAGCATCAAATTTAATAGATGATATTTCAGGTTCAAAACTTGATGGATTTTCATTGAGTAAAATATTAAATAAAGTAGAAAGTAAAAGATATAAAACAGCTACTTCTGATGAGAGGTTGTCTTTTAATGCTTTTATAACAGACTTATCAAGCACTTTAAAAAAAGCGATAAATTCTTCAACAAATAAACTCAACGAAATAAACAAGGCATATTCAACTGATTTACAATTATCGGAAGAGATTGAAAGAATTTTTGCAGATGTTGAGTTCAAAAATCTTTCAGAGGTTGGTAGAGTTGCACAAAAACTTGAAAATCTTTTTTCACAAAAAGGACTTAATCCTCGCGATATAGATAATTTCTTAAATCGTATAGGAATTAAGCCAGAAGAATTTAGAACAACAGAAGCAATTAGACAAATCGGACAAAAGGTAACTGGTGCAAATATAAAAGGATTATCTTTTGCAGAAATTTTGCAACAAACGACAAGTGCTGTTATTACTCCACAAGCAGTTAAGAATATATCAATCTATACTGGATTATCAGAACAATTATTAAGTCCAATTCTAAAAGAGTTAAAACCCGTTGCCAGAGCAAGTTTAGTGAAACTTCTTGTAGATTTGCAATCCAATATGACAAATAATGGAGTAGAATAAACCAATAATTAGAATTATCCCAAAAAATTTGAGTATAAATAATATAATTGAAATCATACCTATACAATACCACAATCAATTTAAAAATCAATGCCAAACGACAAACTTAAAAAACTTGAATCACTTATCAAATTAGTTGATGAATCAATCACAAGAGAAGAATTTGTGAGGGCTTTTGAAGCGGTTATAAAACAAATTCTTGCTATTGAGAAATCTTTAATTCAAAAGATAGACACAAAAATCGCTTTACCAATAGAAGAGTTTAAGTTTATCAAAAATGAATTAAAGAAAGTTCAATCACAGTCTGTTCAAGACAAAAAAGATAGTCAGAAAGAATTTTTGAAAATTCGTGGGGAATTGGTCTCAATTGTTCGCGATGTAGAACAAAGGGTGTTGAAGAGTGCCAAAAATGCATCAGATTTAACCTCAGACGAGTTTAAATCAATAAAAGACACAATCACTCAAGTTGATAAGAAAATCACAAATTCAAGCGATTTTGTGCGTTCTGAAAACTTAAAAGAAATCAAAAACTTACAAGAAGAAATTAAAAAATTAAGAACAGAAATTGTCAACACTCCAAGAGGTAGGGGTGGTGGTTCAAGAAAGACAATTTACATCAAGAGAATAGATTTGACTTCACAATGTAATGGAGTTTTAAAATCATTTGCAGTTCCAAAAGATACGATTTCAGTTATAGGAGTTTTTGGCACACAGTTTCCTATCACATTTGACACTGCTGACTTTACGCTTTTGGGAAACACATTAACATTAACAAGTGAGGTTTCGGCACCAGAAACAGGTCAAACATTATTTGCACTTGTAGAAACCTTATTCTACTAATATGAAAAAAACACTTTACATACTTTTAGGAATATCAATTGCTTTGGCGGGAGTGGTTTCTGCCGCACCAACCTCTAATATTTTTAGGACACTCTTACCCGAAACAACCAACACTTACGATTTGGGTTCTTCTTCAAAAGTGTGGAATAAACTTTTTACAAACTACGCTTCAACTACTCAACTTTCAGTTTCAGGAATATTTTATGATAAAGACGGACAAGCAGGAACTTCAGGTCAGTTATTGAGTTCAACTGGAACACAATTAGATTGGGTTTCTACAACAGTCCCAGCAGGAACTTATGACCCTTACGGACAAGCAACTTCTTCAATGAATTACTTTGCAGGACTTTACTACGCTACGACTACCCACGCCAATATCTCATCACTTCCTGCTCTTTCAATAACTAAATCACAAGTATCAGATTTTGGAACTTACGAAAACCCTTTGACTTTTAACTATCCATTATCAAGAAGTGTAAATGCCATTTCAACAGTGGCGACTTCATCACTTGGACTTACCACATCATCTTTTGCTTCACCGAACATCTCTCAGTGGACTAACAATTCAAACTTTATAGCGTTGACTAATTTATCCGCTTCAAATCCTATCACCTATAACAACGGAACAGGAGCAATAGGTTGGACTAATTCAAATAATTACATCGCACTCACAGACTTATCAGCAACCTATCCACTTATAAAAACAAGTGGAGTATTCAGCACCGCTTTTAGCACTACAACAGCAAATATCTTTTCAGCATTAAATACCTTTGCTAACGCTTCAACAACTTTATTGACAGCAAACACAATTTTTGATAATGACGGAGATATAGGAACATCAGGACAGGTTCTTTCTTCAACTGGGGCAGTTACTAATTGGATAAACGCGGGAGCAGGAACCGTAACGAGTATAGCAACAACTTATCCTATAACAGGTGGGGCGATTACTACAACGGGAACTCTTGCACTTGCTTTTGGCACGACTACATCTAATACTTGGGCGGGAACGCAGACATTTACTAATAATATAGTGGGAAATTTAACAGGCACAGCTTCGGGCAACTTAACAACCATCGGTTCTGGCACAAACGGAAATTTGGCTTATTGGACAGGAGCGAATACATTAACAGGAATTGCTACAACTTCTCTAACTGCAACTTCTCCACTTTCTCTTTCTCAACCAATTTCTGTTATAGGTTCTTCGGCTTCGGCTCTTACGCTCTCAACCGCAGGCGACTGGACAGGAACATTTGACGGTTATAACGGTCCCGCAATAGCGATGGGAACAACCTCAGTGGCAAGCATTACAACACTCGCAAACCTAACAGGCATTGCAAACGCTTCTTTAACAAATTCAACTATAGGACTTACTTCATCAGGTTCAATTACTGTTGGAACTTCACCTATTTCTCTTGGAGGAACTTCTGCACTTAACTTAAATATGGCAAACGCTAATAATTGGACTGCTTTACAGACATTTACTAATGCCTCAACTACTAATGTTGGTTCAACTGGTTCTGCTTATTTTGCTACTTCTGGTGGCAATGTCGGCATCGGGACGATAACACCCAATTTTCTTTTTGAAGTAAATGGAACAGCATCATCAACTCTTGCGTATTTTACAACCCTTAATATACCAGGTTCTACCGCTTCTCAATTAGTCGCAACAGATGCTTCCAAAAATCTTGTATCATTAGCAGTTGCTACATATCCATCTCTTACAGAATTAACTTATGTTAAGGGCGTTACTTCTGCTATTCAAACACAATTAGGATTGAAATCACCTCTTGCTGACCCAGTATTTACAGGTTCACTTGCAATACCACAAGGAGCTAGTCCAACAGTTGATGCAGTTGGTGAAATAGCTATTGACACTACTTCAGACCAACTTATTTATTATGGTGGGGCTAAAAGAGTAATTGCACCATTTCTTACGACGGGATTTTCTTATAGCACAAGCACCCCGTGGGTTGCTACTTCCACAATATCACTTGCTCCTATAGTCGCCAATGCAACTTTTGTAGAAGTATATTGTAAAACGAACACAGGAACACTTAATGTTTCTCTTTATGATGGAACAAATAGAGCGAATATGTTTAATGCTTCTACTACCGTAGGAACTATAACTTTTACGACTAACAATACTTTCGTAAAAGGCGAGGAAATCTTAATTGACATCGGGACTCCCGCTACCACCCCTACTCGTATAGGGTGTCGTTTCAAATATACTTATGACGCAGATTAAGGTATAATATCTATATGAAAAAGGGAGAAAAAATGACGGAAATACAGAAAATAAAAATACGACGAAATCGTAAAAATAAAGGTATTGGAAATAAAAATCGCCTTGGCAAAATACCTTGGAACAAAGATAAAAAAGGACTTCAATCTGCGTGGAATAAGGGTATTACTCCTTCAAAAGAAACTTCAAAGAAAATGGAATTACTTTATCAGAAAAAGCACATAAAGAGTTTCACAAGATTTATGGCAAAAGAAATAATACCAAAGAGCAATTAAATGAATTTTTAAAGGCAGATTAAAATGTTTAATTTAAAGAAAATAATAATAAGCATAGGAATTATAGGAATTGGGGGAATTGTTCTGGCTTCCGACCTATCAACTGAATTTGAAACTCCAGGTAAAATAGCAGTTAAACAAGGTTTATACTATCAACAAAATGGGGAATATCTACAAGTTCTTAAAGACAATAAATTACCAACAAATGAAAAGGGATTTGTAAAAGAAAAATTGGGAAAAGATTTACCTTTGAATTATGTAATAGATGTATATGAAAACGACAAGGGAAAAGGGTATCAAATTAGATATGATGATAAAAACGCTTTTTACTCAATAGGTTATGGAAATGAAAGCAAACAAAGGACTTGGACAAAAGAAAAGTCGTCATTTATTAACTCAACCTCAACCTCAACATCACAATGAATATATTTATAATAAGTTTTTTTGGTTCACTAATAGCAGTCTTCGTAGCACTATTTTTACTCGCTACATTGGCGGTTTTAACAGAAAGAAATGAAGAATAATAAATACATAATAACACTGATAATCTTAACAACTTTTTTAGTTGTTAATTACGCTAACGCTATTACTTTTGATAATAAAGCGTATTGGAAACTTGAAGAAGCGAGTGGTTCAAGAACTGATGAGGTAGGAAGTTATAACTTAACTGACAACAATACCGTTACAAGTGGAGCGGGGAAAATAGGAAACGCTGCTTCTTTTGATGATGCGAACAGTGAATATCTCTCTTCTACTACTTCATTGGGTTTGAGTATGGCTACTTATTTTACCTATAATTTTTGGGTAAATATAACAGCATTACCAACAGCAAGTGAAGTTGATTACACATTTCATTGGGCTGACAATGTTACTGCAAATCAAAAGGGTGATGTTCAAATTCAGTTATACAACGATGCAGGAACACAACAGATTTATCTTTATAGACGAGACAGTGCAGGTGGAGACCAAGCAGGAGCAAACTATACTCTTACACAGGGGACTTGGTTTATGCTCACGTATACTTGGGACGGCTCAAATCACAAATTGTTTATAAATGGAAGTTCTACACCTACAATAACACAAGCATCAACAAGAACAGGAACAAATACAGCAAATTCTCCAAACGCAACCTTTTTCAAAATGGCTGGTAGTGAAATTGATGCAAGATTTATGCACGGCTTGTTAGATGAGTGGGGTGTATGGAGTAGAGTTCTTACAAGTTCTGAAATAACTGAATTATATAATGGTGGGGCGGGACTTACTTATTCTTCAGCAACGACACCACCCTCAATAGAAAGTGATTTAATTTTATTTGAATGAGAACAATATTTAAAAAAGGAATATCAATACCAATAATGATTTCAGGAGTTGGTTTAATAGCCAGTTTATTTGTGGGTTATTTTGGAGGCATTATAGGACAAAATGAAAAATTGGCTGACACAAAACAAGAGATTGCGATAGTAAAAACCACAGAAGATTTACACTACAAAGAAATTCAAAAAATACTTGAAAGAATAGAGAAAAAACTTGATACAATTACACCAGTCGCAAATACTTATAATAAACTTAATGGCTTTACAACAAAAAAATGAATAGTGTGTGGAGTAAAATAATATATTGGTTTGGAGGTGATAGGTTAGGAGGGGTTCCCAGAAGTTCCTCGTGGGGTTCATTTAAAAAGAATTATGAGAAAACTCATCCTAAAGAGTGTGCGATATGTGGGAATAAGAAAGTAAGTTTACACCACATTATTCCTTTTTCACAAGATAAATCTCGTGAGTTGGATGTAGATAATGTTATTTGGCTTTGTGATGGGTGGGGGACACTACAACATCATAGAGGTATGGGTCATTATGGTTCATTTTTGTCGTGGAACCCTGATATAATTTCTGAAGCAAAGTTGATGAAGTTTAAATTTGAAAATCGTTTATGAAATATAAAAATAAAGAAGCACGAAATTTTGGATTTCAACCTCCAACCATTGAGGAAAGTGATTTTTGGTTCGGAAGCAAAAAATTAGGAAGTGTTGATTTAAATCCCAGTGGTGATTGGAAATTATCTTTACCCCGCTTTGAACCCCAAAGAAAAAAAATAGAAACCTCCGCTTGCGTAACCTATACGATACTTTCTGACATTGAAGCACTTGAGAAATTTCAATATGGCACGGAGCCGAATTATTCTGACCGCTATATTGCCAAACTTTCGGAAACAGACCCTAATTCAGGAAATACTCCCAAAAAAGTATGCGAAATTATCAGGAAATATGGACTGGTGAATGAAGAAGATTGGTCGTTTGTTGATGATATTGGTGAATACTACAAAGAAATACCACAAGAACTTATAGAAAAAGGCAAAAAATGGTTAGAGCAAAATGATTTTGGCTATGAATGGGTAGACGCAGATAAAATTGACGAAGCAAGAAAACGCTCGCCAGTTTCTGTGGCTGTTTACGCGTGGTCAATGAACGAGTTGGAGGAATATGTAAGGATGGGAAACTCCAATCATTATACGCTTGCTTATAATAAAAACGCAGACGGGAACATTCTTGTTTTTGACAGCTACGAAAATCCTTTTTTGAAAACTCTCGCTAAAGACCATAAGATTGAATTTGCTCAAATATATACACTCACCAAAAAGACCCCAGAGATTAAAAAGAATTTTTTAAGAGTTATACACAACTGGTTTTTGTCTTTATTAACTAAACTTGGTATATTATAAATAATGAAATTCTTTATGGAAAAACTATTTATTCATCATTCGGCAGTTTCAAGAAATGATGTATCATCTCAACTCCTTCCTATAAATAAATATCATCAACAAAAATGGAATATGAAATCCAAACTTGGTTTTTTTGTTGGCTATAATTTTTTGATTGATTGTAACGGGATTGCACATAATACTCGTCAAATTGGAGAAGAAACGATAGCACAAGTAGGTTATAATTTTAACTCCATTTCAATATGTCTCGCAGGAGATTTTGGCAAGGAATTGCCTACTGATAGTCAAATACTTTCTTTAAGACAACTTATAAAAGATATTAGGGCTTCCTATAAGGATATTCAGATTGTCTTTCACAGAGATTTTGCTGATACATTATGTCCGGGGTCTCTATTTACAAAAGATTATCTCAATACAGTTATACTTCAAACACGGTATTCTATTTCTGATGCTGATGTAGAAAAAAATCAAAAAATAAAAGAATTATCTTCAAAGATTTCAATGTTACAAAAAATACTTTTTGAATTAAGTAATCTTGTTCATTTAAAGAAGAATCGTTGAGCGGAGAAGGATAATAACACACACTTATAACTTTATAAAACTTCGGTTTTATTTCTTCTCCGCTGAGAGATTGTTCTTTAATAGTTCTTTGAAAATTCAATAAATAATAGAAGGAGAAACAAAATGAATGACAAATTAGTTGGTCGTCCAATAAGATTAAATCGTTGCACACTCGTTCCTAAAAGGAAAAAAGAATATGCAGAAGTTGTCTTTATTGGAGATGCACATCTCGGAAGTCCTCAATTTGATAAACCTCGTTTTTTAAAAATGTTAGATTATTGTTTACAAAATAGAATCTATGTTTTTTTAATGGGGGATATGATTGAGATTGCCACTCGTGATTCTGTTGGTGCTGGTGTCTATGAACAGGAGTTTATAGGACAAAGCCAATATGAACAAATGGTTGATTTACTTCAACCACTCGCAAAGAAAAAACTCATTCTCGGTTTTCTTAATGGAAATCACGAAGATAGAGTTTATAAATCAACAGGAGTAAATATTGGTAAAATGTTTGCTCGCGAATTAGGTGTAAAGTATTTAGGTGACGCTTGTTGGAATACTTTTAAAGTAGGAAAACAAACATATTCTATTTATTCTCTACACGGCAGAACGGGTGCAAGATTTGATGGCACCGCTTTGCTTGCTCTTGAAAGAATATCAACATCTTTTTTTGCAGACCTCGTTGTTATGGGACACGCCCACAAATTAATATCTTCCTCGGTTATAATTCAGAAGATAGAAAACAAATTAGTAAAAGAACACAAAAAAACACTATTGATTACAGGTTCTTTTCTAAAATACGATGGTGGTTATGGTCAAACAATAGGTTTGCCAATTTCAAAACTTGGTAGTCCAAAAGTTAAATTTGGAGCCAAGATTAAAGATGTCCACATTTCATGGTAAGGAGGTATCTAATGGGACAGATACGAATGTCATTTAGTTTTATACTATTTATGATGATAATTGGTATCATCTGTGTAGTATGTGGAAACTTTTTAACCAAGTGTTTGGGAGGTTAGAATGAAAAGATTTATCAATGTTCAACCCGAATGTTGCGAATGCCACGGGCAACTCGCAATAGACCATTTTCAAGTTGACCTTCCTAACTGTGCATATATTTTCTATTGCGATTGTATCTTGTGTGGGGAAGAAAATATCATCATATTGGGGTTAGACGACTTCATTGAGTTAAATCAGAAGTTAATTGACCCACAAAAATTGTTAGGGGGTGGGAATGGGAATTGAGTGTAGTTCTTTCAAAAGGGGTTGAAGGCGTAGTCAAATAGAATGATTACGCCTTTATTATAATATTTACACTTGACTTTTTACAAGCAGAAGAATATACATATGTGTATGATTGATTTTGAGAAAAGAACAAAAGATATTTTAAAATTAAGACGACAAAGATTTACTCTGGCGGAGATAGGTAAAAAATATAGTCTCACCAGAGAAAGAGTCAGACAAATAGAAGTTGTAAATCTTAAAAGAACTACTTATAAATCTGGAGAACCTTTAAAACTAACTTGGGAAAAATTAAAACGAACAAAAGCAGTAGAAGAATTAAAAATCTTAAATAAAAGAAAAAGGAAATTTTTGGGTCTCCCGATAAATATTATTTATATTAGTGGAGGGGGTAGAAATTTTGTTAGGGAAATGATTCGTATTCGTGATAAACAAACTTGTCAACGTTGTAAAAAAAAATGGAAGGAAGGAAAACGTAAATTTGATGTTCATCATTTAGATGAAAAAATGCTTGGCAAAACTTTAAGTAAGGGAGTTATAAGATATGATAAAACAAATATGGACAAACTTATAACATTTTGTCATAAATGTCATTATGCTTGGCACAAAGACGCTGGACATACAAAATCTTGGTATAAAGGTAAGAAATAATTATCCCTCCTTTATTATTGACTAAACCCCTTTATTTTGTATAATATTAAAGATATGAAATACTGGTTTAGTCCAACAATTAAATATAAAACCTTTAAACTTGTTTGTAGTAAAATCTCAACTGATAGCGGTCCAACTCCCCAACAAGGAAATAGAATGTTATGGGAAATGTTAAAAGATAGACAAATAAATATCTTCATTGACCCAAAACATAAAGACGACCCAATTATTATTACAACAAAAAAAATACCAGTTAAAGCAAAAATGATTTCAGGTGTATAATAAAGAGATGAAAAAGAAGATAGTAAAGAAAACTATGCCAGACAAAATACAGAAAAGGTGTTTTGTTGTATATGATGCTATTTTTAAGCAAAAAATACACATTTTAATAAATCACACTCCACAAGAATATGAAAAGTGGTTGAATAAAAACAAGGTGAAAGACATAGTGGTAAAAGAGACTGAAGATTTTACAGGTTGGGTTTCTGATTTTACGACCGAAAAAGGCACAACAGAACGAATAATTTTTATTCCTATTTTTAATTGGACGATAAAAAACCAAGGCACACTAATCCACGAGATAGTTCATATTATAATAAAAATATGGCAGTCAAATAATATTCCTTTTAATGTAGATACCCAAGAATTTCTTGCTCATTCAATAAGCAATTTATATGAAGACATAGCACATAAATTGTTAGTAGTAGCTAAAAGATAATGTCTTTCCTACTTTTTGTATAATATAAATATATTTCCTATCTCAATCCGTAATGATTGAGTAGCCACAATTCATCTTAACTCCATTAGGAGTTGAGATAGGGAATATAGTTATTCAAATATAGAATATATATAGCGAAGTCCACCCCTTATGGATATAAGCAGGGCGTAAGGCAATAACCGTTAGGATATTGGGTAATAAACTTCTTAATTGAAGAACAACTTATATCTCACTATATATTCTATATTTGGATAGTTATTTTCATTCAGGGAGTGTGGGCGAAAGCCTTTGTTCGGTATAAGATGCATCTGAAACTGACGGCACTCCTTGAATTAAGATAGTTCTTTTAATATAGGGGTTCTTATCAAGGCGTTGATGACCAGACCTCTAATATCTCTTTAACGGATAAGCGTGAGGTATTAGTTGTAGAAACAACACGGGTCGCAAGAAACAGTTTCTGGTATAGTCCGTATATATCACAGAACGGCTAATTACCTAATGGGTATATGAAATCTTGCCCCCTATATTAAGATAGCTATGAAAAAAGAAGAAAAAAAATGTATTGTTTCACCCTTGTATGGTAAGGATAATGATAAAAATCTTCATTTTTACTGTGATTATTGTGGAAAAGAAATAGGATACGAAGAAAACAGAATATGTTTAGCAAAAAGAGACAAGTGTCCCCACTGCAATAGTGACATAGGAGATAGTGAAAAATCGGTTGATAGGTGTTTAACTTGTGAAAGCAAAATTTAACTTAAAGGTCAAAAGGTAGTGTGTTGATTATTAGTTTAATAAATATAAGTATGCAAATTTTTCTTAATCGTTTAAAATCATTTGGGTGGAGATTTTTATCCTACATTATCACAATAGCACTTGCTTATCTTGTAGATAATATTGGACTTTTAGAAATTAGTCCCTTTTATACCACATTCGTGGCGTTGATTTTGGGTGAAATTTCAAAATATTGGAATAACAAACAAAAAGCACTTGGTAAAAGTTTCTTTGGTAGAATAAAATAACTAATCGGTTAATACAAAATCCCCCGTTTTTATTTCGGGGGAGCTTTGTTTTTATTTTTCTCAGAGGCGAAAATAAGGGTTTCCGCACAACCCGTTCTTATAAAAGAACATACACATTATACTACAACTTGCTTTTAAAATCAAGTAAGTAGTAATATTTTTCATATATCACGTTTTTTGATTAAGGGTCTCATATTTTTTTATCATTTCTTCATAAGGAAAATCCTTTATTATTATTTCTTTTAATTTATATAATTCATCACATTTATCTTTTCCTAATTTTTTCCCATAAATATATGAATTACCTCCTAAATTTATGTTGCAATTGAAACATTGACAATGAACATTGTCTTCATTAAAATATAAAATTAGACCACCTACAGATTTTGCAATAAAATGTCCTGCGTGAGCATTATAACCCTCACAATATCTACCACAAGTAAAACAAATATTTTTATCTCTTTTTTTTATATATTTAGCAAAAACAACCCACAATTTCTTTTTTAATTTGGACGGTTTTATAATTTTCTTTTTTGATTCTTTTTTTATCATTTTAATCCAATCTTGTCCTTTATATTGTTTAGAACAATATTTCGTTTCCCCTCTGTGTTTTACTTGTCCCTTATTTCTGTAATAAATTTTACCACACGTTTTACACTTATGATATATACCACTTTTCTGAAATTCTCCGTAACATTTTTTAGAACAAAATACTCTTTGTGAATGTGATTGTCTCCTATAGTTTTCTTTCCCACAATTTTTACAAATTATAATTATCCCTTTTCTTGGCTTTACTCCAAGTGAAATTAAAAGTTTTTTGTGGAGCTTTCGTTTGTCTAACTTTTTAACCTTTATTTTCAACGCCTTTTTAGACATAGATTGACTTTATTATAGAATTATTGTATTTAAAAAAGTTATCCACTTTTTCATTTGTGCATATTATAAATATAATATATATTATACACATTAAGATTAACTGGGGTGTGCGATAGAAATATTTTACACTTTAAAATAAATCAACGCACACTCTGGTATCTCTTCTTAAAGGTCAATTATACTACAAAATTATGATTAAATCAAAAATACAAAAAGGCAAAGAGATAGTTCAGATTTGGATTTACAAAACTGATAGAAAAAAAATAAACAAGTGGGGAGTTCAAAGAGAAATGACTCACGCAGAGATTATAAATAAGTTAATAAACAAATAATATGAAAACAAACAAAAGAATTTTTAAATTAGAAACATATAATTGGAATAAACTAACCAAAAAAGAACAGGATGAAGCTCTTTTATTTATGTTTAGAGTATTGGGAGAATTATCAGAAAATCGCAAACAAGGATATAGTCCAGATTTCTCGGCAGTATATCCTCATTAAATATTTATGGAAACATTTTTAACAATTATAGGTCTTATATTAGTGTTGAGTTTAGTCAGTTCAACAATAGGTTTTTTATACACAAAATAAAATGATAAACGAAATTAAAATGCCAAAAGTTAAAATGCCGAGATATTGTGATTACGAAGAGCATTTAATTGAGATATTGTGTGAGGAAAAATGTTCGGTGTGTGGTCAAACACCTTCAAATTGTTTATTCGCATTGAATCAAGAATAAGATGGAAACAAAATACATAAATGGTCTATCTGGCAAAGAAGATTTTGAGGCAAATAGAGAATTTTATCTTGCAAAGTTTTGGGACAACATAACTCCAGAACAAGAAGAAAAGCTGCAAAAATATTTTAACGAAGAAGTAAGAGAATTGGGTGGTGTAGGAATTACAAAAGATAACTGTGAAGATTTATTTGAAAATTGGTCGGCAAGATTAAGTTTATCAAAAATAAATAAAATATTAAATGTATAAATTCATAGATGAAAACAAAAAACATCTTCACACCCTTGACGATAAACCACTTTTAGGAATTTCAACAGTGTGTGGAGTAATTGCAAAAAATCTTACTTGGTGGAGTGCAGAACTTTCGGCTGTTGAATGTTTGGAAGCAGGAGAAAAGATACCAACTATAAGAGAAGAATATTTGGAAGCCAAAGTAAAAGGAAAGGAAGGCATAGATGAGTTACAAAAGAAATATCCTATATTTAAGACAGCTCGTTTTGCTCACTTTGTAGATAAGAATAATAAGGCAGACAAGGGAACGGATTTACACGCAGAATTAGAACGGTTTGTAAAAAACACAATGGAAAATAGAATGGCAACTTATGATGACAAGATAATGCCTTTTATAACTTGGGCTGAAGAAAATGTAGAAAAATTTTTGTGGTCGGAACTACATTGTTATAGTTTAGGTATGTGGTGTGGGGGAATTTCTGATTGTGGAGTGCAACTTAAAAATGGTCAAATAGGTATTCTTGATTTCAAAAGTGCAAAAGAAAGCTATGATAGTCATTTTATTCAGTGTGCTGGTTATGACTTATTGCTTTCAGAGAACGGTGGTTTTACACAAGACGGAAAAAAGATTTTCCAACTTGATAAACCAATAGAATTTTATGGAGTAGTGCCTTTCGGGGCAAAACAATTCACTGTGGACTTAAAATATGACACAGATGGATTGAGAGAAGGATTCAAAAGTTGTATGTGTCTCTATAAATTAACAAATCAATAATTATG
>ERZ1292623.947-Hain-H51-01um-R1-947-length-29159-cov-22_pt1 | contig 29159 bp, 34 predicted proteins | sample MGYA00564398_ERZ1292623 | MGnify/ENA primary metagenome ERZ1292623 (study PRJEB36523, sample SAMEA6512633) | groundwater metagenome | collected 2019-01-07 | study: AquaDiva: Metagenomics assemblies of 32 groundwater samples | reverse complement strand
CGAGTCAGTGCAGTTGGTTTTGGAATTGGGAGCAAAGGATATATTGGTACGGGATGGGGAAATGGTGCATATAAAAAAGATTTCTGGGAGTATGATCCGAACGTAAACACCTGGACACAAAGAGCAGACTTCGGAGGAATAGCACGAGTCAGTGCAGTTGGTTTTGGAATTGGGAGCAAAGGATATATTGGTACGGGATGGGGAAATGGTGCATATAAAAAAGATTTCTGGGAGTATGATCCGAACGTAAACACCTGGACACAAAGAGCAGACTTCGGAGGAATAGTAGCAACAGCACGATACAATGCAGTTGGTTTTGGAATTGGGAGCAAAGGATATATTGGTACGGGATACGATAATACTGGATATTTAAAGGATTTTTGGGAATACACACCCTGAGTTTCTTTATAAGTTAAGCTCTAAAAAATTGAAACGTTATATAGAATCCCTAAATACCATGTTTAAAAGAAGAACAGTCATAATAGTTAGTGCAATAGGATTGGTTGTTATCGCAATAAGTATTGTAATCAATTTTTCTATTCCTCAGCCAAAGTCTAAAAACGTTCCTGCTAAAAACTCCTCCAGTAGTAATTCGGATATCAAAGTTAGCACATATAAAGACAAAAATGAACTATGGGGTTACGATGTGTATGTAAATGGTGTGTTATTGGTTCACCAGACCAATATCCCAGCAGTGTCTGGCAACCGTGGTTTTGCAACAGAGGCTGAGGCTAGAAAAACTGCGGAGCTTATGGCAAACAAGATTAGAAAAAATATTCTACCCCCATCAATTACAATACAAGAGCTAAAAGATATTGGGGTTATTCTTGGGCGATAAATACTTAAATTTGCCTTCTTGACAGGAACAATTATTTGGATGCATACTAAGTTTGCAGAGGGAGGGCTATAAAATGAATACCAATAGAGGTTTTACATTTACCCCAGCACCAGTCCCGCTGAGCGGGACGGTACGGGGTTTCGCCTTCAAGATTGCACAAGAAGCCGCAGACTTTAGTCTGCGGAGGGCTCACTGCGACAGCTGGATAGACAAAAACACCTACGTCTCGGCAAGGGCAGGATGTCTTGATTTCACAGATGGTAACTGGACTTCCTGCGGTAGCTGGACTTGCAATGAGCTTAAACGCCTCTACTGCTTTGAAGAATAATTCAGTACTTCCTCTCCACAAATTTTATACAGCAAAAACCATACTTCGGTTTGCGAGGGTGTGATATAATGGATATAAAATGGAGCATTAGCTATGAGTATGCAATCAACACAGGTACAACTGAGGGTAAGTCTCCCTGAAGAGCTAAATGAATTACTGCAAGCAAAAGCAGCACGATTTGGCGTACGCGTAACACAGTTTGTTAAGTATCTTATAATAAAAGATGTTGAGAATGAGGTTTATCCTACGCATCAAGCCTCTGAATGGTTAGAGGAAAAAACAAAGAAGGCGATGGAGACGATAGACCGTGCAGTAGGGGTTAAAGACGTTCATAAATTCTTTAAAAATCTATAAACCCCATGGGAATAAAACTCTCTCAAGATGTTATTAATGCTCTTAAAAAGATACGGAAAAAAGACAAAAAACTAGCAAATAGAGTAGAAAAACAGTTGTCATTGTTTCAAAATAATCCAAAGCATCCTTCTTTAAGACTTCATAAGTTAACAGGAAACTTTGAAAACAGATGGAGTATTTCAATTACAATAAATGTTAGGATGGTGTATCTGAAGCTTGAAGAAAATGTAGCCTATTTCATAGCAATTGGAACACACGACCAAGTCTATAGGAAGTAAGGATGTGCACATTGGATATGTATTAGATAGTACACCTCTGTCTTTCCCTCTCCACAAATTTTATACAGCGTTTATGCTTGACGCAAACCTTAAAGTTTGACATACTAATTTTAATGAAGTTTAAAGTAGAAAACATGAAATTATGCTGAATCCAAATATAAGAAATTATTTAAAAAAACTTTCAACTCTCAATTTTCAATTTTCAACTTCTGGAGGGCAAAGCTTAATAGAAGTTTTGGTATCCCTTAGTGTTGCAACAGTTGTTTTGTCTGCAATAACTGTTGCTGTAATTTATTCTTTGCGCAATACCCAATTTTCCAAAAATCAAAATTTAGCTTCGCAGTACGCATCGCAAGGCATGGAAGTAGTCCGTCAGATTAGAGACACGAAATCTACTTTATCCGATTATTCTGGTAGTTACTGTCTTGCGCAAGACTCCCTTGTGCTTACTGGTATACCACCTTGCGGCCAGAATGTTGGACTACAGGATATCGGGCCGACTCCTGGTAACATCAATCTTTATAGTAGGGAAGTTAATATAGAACCGCCTAACCCGCCCCCTACTCCACCGACTCCTTGTGAAAAAACTTACAAAGTAACAGTGAAAGTATCGTGGTGGGATAATGTATGCGGTAATACGTCTAATTTTTGTCATAAAGCACACTTGATATCTTGTTTATCTGATCTCAAAAATAATGTGCAAAAACCATGAGAAAATTAATTTTCGCGTCGTTTGGGTTTACCCAACACCACTCATGTATTATGTCTATATATTACAAAGCAAGTTGAAGAATCAACTTTATTTTGGATCAACTAACAATTTGAAGAAAAGATTTCAAGATCATAATGATGGCAAAGTAGTATTCACCAGACGTTACAGGCCATGGAAGCTACTATACTATTAAGCATATCAAACAGAAAAGTTAGCTAGAATGAGAGAAAAAAGATTAAAATATAATGGTAATGCAGTGAGAGAACTAAAAAAAAGAATTGGATTATCTAATTTAAGTGGTGCTGGGTTTACGATAATAGAGTTTTTAATAGTTATAGTTGTAATTGGAAGTATTGGTTTAGTTATTGTTGGCATATTAACTTCTGCTCTTCGAGGTACAAATAAAACAAATATTGTGAATACAGTTAGACAAAACGGCAATCAAGCGTTGATTCAAATGACAAGAATGATTGAATACTCTAGGCGCTTTGATGGCGTAAGCGTAGATGGTGCAATTTATGCGCTTAACTGTATGCAGGCTCCAGTTCCAGCTCCCACCCCAACTCCAACTCCTACCCAATACAAATATTTAAAAATTATTGCTTTTGATGGAGGTCAAATAACTTATAGCTGTACATCTGGTTCTATTGCTTCAAACAGTGCATCTATTATCGACAAAAACTCTGTAAAACTGGTTACAGGCAAATGCTGGTTTACATGCATACAGGAAAGAGTCACAAGCAATCATATAATTGGAATAAAATTTCAACTTATACAAAAGGCAGAAAACGCATATGTCGAAAACACAGCTTCCATTCCTTTTGAGACTTCGGTTACTTTTAGAAATTTGATTAAATAGAGCAGGGGTTGACAGATATTTTATTAGTTGTTATTCTAAAATTATGGAGGTAAATAAACAAAGCGGGCAGGCCCTTTTGGTAATTGTATTAGTGATGATTGTTACTTTAACAGTAGGCCTTTCTTTAACCTCAAGAAGCATTGTTAGCATTAGAACATCATCGGAGGAGGCTGATTCGCAGAAAGCTCTGGCTGCGGCTGAAGCAGGAATTGAGCGAGGCATCCAGGTAAATAACGATGCTACAATTGGCGGACCATTTGTCGAAAATAATGCTACGTATAACGCAAAGATAGAAGAAGTTAAAGGAACGGTTTTTTTGGCACATGGTGGAAATCCAATTGCGCAAGACGATGGAATTGATGTTTGGTTGGTTAACCATAAAGCCGATGGTACTCCCGATTATTCCACACCTTGGCCTGGCAAAGATTTAGATATTTATTGGGGAGATCCATCTCTTAGTGATTGCGATAATGCGGCAATTGAAGTAGCGGTAATAGGGGGACCAGTAGCATCACCTAGTTTAACACGCGAAGCTTATGATCCTTGCAATGCCAGAGCTGATGAAAATTACTTCTCCAATGTGGGTGGAGGGACTCATACTATTGAGGGAAGAAAATTTAGATATAAAAAGAAAATTAAGATTGATAAAGATTTTGGTCTAGTTGCTAGAGTGGTTCCAATTTATGCTAGCACTCCAATTGCAGTTGATGGCACTCCGACCCCTCTGCCAATTCAGGGCTTTGCGATTGCTTCGACTGGAACATCAGGCGGAGGGGATAGAGAAGTTAAACGGAGTATATCTTTTTTTAGAACATACGACGAACTTCCTACGCCATATTTTATGTATGGACTTTTTGTGCCCTGACTAATTGGTCTAATATGAACAAAGCTTTTGGTCTTGATATCGGGACAACATCAATAAGGGCTATATGGCTTTCACATCAAAAAAACGGATTTCAACTCAACTCGCAGATTATTGCCCCAACGCCAGTTAAGGGGATGCTATCTGAATCTCCACTTGATAAGGAAGAAATGGCAAATGCAATAAAAAAAGCAGTGACAACTGCCAAAATTACAACTAAAAATGTGAATATAGCTTTGGCAGAAAATCAAGTATATACAAAGGTTATAGAAATGCCAGCATTATCAGACAAAGAGCTTTATCTTGCAATTAACTGGGAAGCCGAACAATACATTCCAGTACCTCTTTCTAGTATCTATCTTGTATGGACTGTCTTAAACCCGCCCCAAAAAAATCAAAGGCAAGTTAGCAATAAGATTCGAGTTTTAGTTGTTGGTGCCCCAACAGTGACTATAGATAAATATCAAAAAATATTAGCAATGTCTGGTTTAAGTGTAGTGGCAATCGAAACAGAAATATTATCTGTTATAAGAGTTCTTACGTATCAAAAAGAACAAGGAAATAAGTTTCCACCAAGCATTATTTTAAGTATGGGCGCAGTTAGTACTGCTCTGGCTTTGGTTATAGATGGAGTAGTTGCATTTACTTATTCTATACCGGTTGGGGGCATTGCAATGAACAGGGCAATTGAGGTAGACTTAGGCATTTCTCTTATGCAGGCAGAGGAATATAAAAAAGTTTATGGAATTTACAGGGGTGGAACTTCGGAAAAAATAGGTAAGGCTCTTGAACTAATTCTTAATTCAATCTTGTCTGAAGTTAAAAAAGTCATGATTCTTTATTCTCAAAAGTTCAAAGAAGATATTCCAATACAGCAAATACTCCTAACTGGAGGAACAGCAAGATTGCCAGGCATAGACATTTTTTTTGCACAATACTCCGGAATAGAGACTGTTATAGCAAATCCATGGACAATATTGGCTCAAGATCAACAACTCTCCCAAGATCTTAGAAATAGAGCTTCTGATTATACCGTTGCCATTGGTCTTGCAATGAGAGGATATGAATAAGGATATAAATTTTTTAGCAATTAAAACCAGCCAAAAGGGAGAAAAGAAGAAAGGCCTTATGCTGGTCAAAGTTACTGCCATTTCTTCCTTAATATTGGTGGCAATTCTTTCGGTATTAGCTTATTATCTTAATGGCAAGATTTATCCACAAGCTTTAAAAAATGAACGCGATTATCTTTTAAGGAGCCTCTCTACTTTGCATAATCGAGAGGCAAAACTCGCAATTGTTTCTAATAGAATAGGGAATATTTCAGAGCTTATTGATAAGAGAGTAGATTATTCAAAGCTTATTAGCAAGTTTTTCGAAAAAATGCCAAATGGAATAAAAGTAGATAATTTGAGAATAGATAAGCAAACAATTCTTCTAACCGTTTCGTCTAATTCACTTCTTCCAATAAATGAATTTATAGATGGTTTAATTGAACTGGGTAGGGAGAAAGAAATCAGTATTTTATTGCTTGATTCCCTTTCGACGAGCGAGGCTTCTGGTACTTATTCGGTTTCTTTGACTGCAAACTTGTAAACCCCGCACCATAGTGGTGCGGGGTAAATCATTTATGGAAAAAAGAGTAAATATTGACATAACTATTTTAAAATTTTTATATGCAAGATACAAACAATTCATAATTCCAGCAGTTGTAATTCTTGTATGTTTTATACTTTTAATAACATTTATCATGCCTCAACTTAAGGCACTTTTTGCGTTAAGTAATGATGCAAAAAAGGATTCAAATAGAATTGTAGTGTTAAAAAATAATCTTAATCTTCTATCAAGTTTAAGTGATTCGGCTCTTGATTCTCAATTACAGATTGTAAGTATTGCGTTACCAACAAATAAAGATTTTATTGGAGTAATAAATGCAATTTCTTATGCCGCGTCTTTTACTGGTGCAAATGTTAGTGAGTTTCAGCTACAAATTGGAGATTTGTCGCAAGCGCCAACGGATACCGGCAAGTTTTCCTCACTCTCTTTAAATTTATCTGTTAATGGTAGCACTAATGATGTCAACAAATTTATCAAGGCTTTGTATACAACGTTTCCTTTATCGGAAGTTACTAGTGTTAATATAGGAGATACCGTATCAACTGTTGCAATAAATTTTTATCATAAGCCACTTCCTCCGGTTGCTTATAACGACAGTACTCCAATTAATCCTATACCAAATTCAGGTTTGAAACGTATTAATGATCTATATAATTTTAATTATAACTTTTCTAGTAGTTCTGAATCTGTTAGTAGTTTATCAAGTGGTTTGGTTAATCCTTTGTAGGGCGCAAGCTTTTCTCTATAAGGTCTGGGCGATGGGACCTTGTGTATTGCAATGCGATAGTTTTGCGCCACTCCCCTATTTTTTTGTGGTTACCAGAGAGCAATATAGTAGGAACAGAATAACTTTTGAATACTTTTGGTCTTGTATACTGGGGATATTCAAGATAAGGCGAAAATGATTCTATATTTGTTACTTCCTCACTAAGACTTCCTTTTATTAGTCTAACTACAGCATCTGCTATAAGCATTGCTGGTATTTCTCCCCCTGTTACTATAAAATCCCCTATAGAAATTTTTTCATCTACAAAATAGTCTACTCTTCTATCTATTCCCTCGTAGTGTCCGCATATTAGAATTAGATGTTCAAGTTTTGAAAATTCTTCTGCTTTTTTTTGGTTAAAAGTTTTTCCATGAGGATCCAAAAGAATAACTCTTTGGTTTTTGGCAGCCTTCTTCTTATTTTTTGTATTATTTATAGCCTTTTCTAAAACATCGACTCTTAATATCATTCCCCTTCCTCCGCCATATGGTTTATCATCTACAACTTTGTGTTTTCCGTAACCAAAATCACGAATATTTACAAATTCAATTTTGGCAAGATTTTTGTCAATAGATTTTTTTACCATTGAATGGTCAAAAGGACCTATAAACATTTGTGGAAAAAGAGTTACAATAGAAATCTGCATAGGACTTTGATTATGAAGAAGATTCGGATTCGACAAGGGTTACATTTACTTTTTTGTTCTGTTTAATGGCTGGAATTTTTATAACATTTCTTATTGCTCTTATTATCTTACCGTTTTTACCAATAATTTTACCCATATCAGAGGCAGCAACTTTAATTGTAAAGTTTGTAATTCCATCTTGTTCTTGTTCTTCAACAGATACTTTTTCTGGTTCATCTACAATAGATGAGACAATGTATTGTAATGCTTTTTTCATGCCTTAATTAATTTTGATACAGTTTCACTTGGGCGAGCGCCTTGAGATATCCAATAATCGTACCTTTCTTTATTGATTTCTTTTTTGATTCCCCTTACTGTCTTTTCTACAAAACCAAGTGTCTCTATTGGTTTACCATCACGCCGTGTCCGTTTTTCGTTTACTATTAAACGATACTTACTTTCACCTTTTCTTCCAGTTTTAGTTAGTTTAATTGCAACTGCCATAAAAACAATTGTATCATTATTTATGTTTTGCCTCAAGGACCGAAAGCGCTTCTTTTGCTGCGTTTTCTTCGGCTATTTGTTTTGATCTTCCTTCTCCAATGCCCAAGATCTTGTTTTGTGCATACACTCCGACAGTAAACAATCTTGCATGCGCAGGGCCTGATTCAGTTATTACCTTGTAAGTAGGAGAAGGTTGTTTTTTAGCCTGAACCTTTTCTTGTAAAAGACTTTTTGGATCTTTAAATTCTTTTTTTTGTACAATGCGATCCGCTTTAGAAAGCAGCTCTATTCCTAAGAAGTCCGAAGCAGCCTTAAGACCCTGGTCAAGATAGAGTGCTCCAACAAATGCCTCAAAACTATTCTCAAGGAGTGACTCATTTTCTCTGCCCTTAGATTCTTCCTCACCTTTAGACAGCAACAACAGACTGCCAAAATTTAATTTTTTAGCAAGTAGGAATAGAGTTTTGGTATTAACAAGAAGGGAACGTAAATGGGTTAGGGTTCCTTCGTCAAAGTTTGGGTATTTTTTGTATAGATATTCTGATACTATAAAAGATACAATGCTATCTCCTAGGAATTCCAAGCGTTCGTTAGAAGGAATTTTTTCTCTAACTTCGTTAAGATAGCTTCTATGAGTAAAAGCTTGTTTAAAAAGTTGTTGATTTTTAAGTTTTGGAAAATCACTCATTAGAATTTAAGAATTTAATATTTCCAAGTGCTCCATTAATAAACGAAGAACTTGTGTCACCGCCGTATTCTTTAGCAAGTTCAATTGCTTCATCGAGAATTACCTTTGGCGGTTGTTTTTTTTCAATTAATAATTCAAATATTGCAAGGCGAAGAATTGCAAGATCGATTTTATTTATTTTATCTATTGGAAACTGGGGCGCTGCTTTTTGTATGGCTTTATCTATAAAGTCAATATGAGCAAGAATATTTTCAGCATCCTTAATTATTCTTTGTTTGTAGAAATCAGCTTTAAACAAATCTTCGACTAATTTTTGTCGCTTTTTATGTCGAGGATCAAAAGGAGTTTTCATATAAAAAGATATTAAGATACTAAGATATTAAGAAATTTAGGGTTAAGAAATTTTTTACTTGGATACTGTTTTTTCCTCTTTCTTTTTATCTTTCTTTAATGTTAAAATACTTCTTCCTTTATAAAAATCACAGGTTTTACAAACCATATGGGGAAGCGTTATGCTTCCACAATTCGGGCAGTATATACCCTTTTGAGTCTGCAGATGAATACTTGCGCGTCTTTTGCCCTTTCTTTGTCTTGAATGACGTTTCTTTGGCTCTTGCGGCATAAATGTATTTTAACTGATTTTGGACTCCTTCGCAACTATGGTGATTTTTACTTAGTCTGGAGAGATGTTCTTGATGGTTATATTTTTTAATTTTTCTTGCAAAAGAGGATATTCTGATAATTTTGGAAAGATTTTTTCGGCTGTTTTTTTTGTTTTTTCAATTAAGGCAAAATCAGAAAATGACGCGACTTTTAGTTGTCGTATTCCATGCTGTGTAGTACCATAGATTTCTCCTGGGCCTCGTAATCTTAAATCCAATTCTGCTAACTCCGCGCCAACATGCATAGTTTCCATAGCTTTTAAACGTTTAAGAGTTTGTTCATTACTTGATTCTGTAAAAAGAAGACAGTATGATTGTTTCTCTCCCCTTCCCACCCTTCCACGTAACTGGTGAAGTTGAGCAAGGCCGAATCTTTCAGATGCCTCGATAAGAATAATAGTTGCATTTGGAATATCAATTCCAACCTCAACAACTGGAGTCGCTACCAATATATCGGATTTTTTATCTCTAAAATCTTGTAGAACTTTGCCTTTTTCTTTTGCTTTTAGTTTTCCATGTAAAAGTCCTAGTTTAAATTGTGGAAAAATGTTTTTTGTAAGTTCTTCAAACTCTTTTGTTGCAGCTTTGACACTTTGCATGCTTTCGGACTCTTCTATGAAAGGACAAATGATGAATGCCTGACTTTTGGTTTCCGTTATTTGTTTTTCAATCCATTCGTATGCGGCATTTCTTTTTTCTGAACTAACAAGCCATGTTTTAATATATTTTCTGCCTTTTGGCATTTCGTCTAGGTAGGACAAATCCAAATCTCCATACATGGTGAGCGCTATTGTTCTAGGGATAGGTGTTGCCGTCATAGAAAGAAGATGAGGATTTTTGCCTTTTTGCCGTATAATTGCTCGCTGTTCTACTCCAAATCGTTGTTGCTCGTCAATAACAACAAGACCTAGATTGTCAAAGTTGACCTTTTTCGAAAGAACAGCGTGAGTGCCCACTAATATGTCAGTATTATGTAGTATGTATTTTGTATTAAGTATTTTTTCTTTGCTTTTATACTTACTACTTACTACTTGATACTTGCTACTTTTTTTACTTCCTGTTAGTAATGCAACTTTAACTCCGAATGGAGATAATAGATTAGAGATAGTATCGTAATGCTGTTGAGCGAGAATCTCCGTTGGAGCCATAACAACTGATTGATAATCATTAAGATGGGCAAGATACATAGCAATTGCAGATACAACAGTTTTTCCACTCCCTACATCTCCTTCCAAAAGTCTGTTCATAGGTTTTTTACCTGCTAAATCAGTAAATATTTCTCTTACTGCCTTTTTTTGCGCGTTGGTAAGCGTAAAGGGTAAATTTGCCCAAAATTCCTCTATGTTTTTCTTGAATTTTGAGATAGAAAGCGGATGTCCAATCAATTTTTTTTCCCATTCAAAACGCCGCTTCATAGCTGCAAGCTGCAAAAAAAATAATTCATCAAATTCTAGCCTTTGTTTTGATTTAATAGAATCTTCCAATGTATTTGGGAAATGAATTTGTTCAATAGATTCTTTTAGTCCTAGTAAGCCGTTATCTTTAATAATTGAATACGGAAGATATTCGAGTAAATTTTGTTTATTTTCTTTAATAATGTTATAGATTTGGCGACGTAACCATTTTGAAGAGACTCCATTGGTCTCTGGATACACTGGCACCAGACGACCAGTATGAATTGTTGGAGAATTGTTGATTATTTCATAAACTGGGGATTGCATAACAAGTGTATGTATATACCAGTCAATCTTGCCAGATAAAGAAATGCGATCTCCTTTGCGAATAATATTCAGAATAAATGGTTGATTGAACCATACTACATCTATAGATCCAGTATCGTCTTGAATTTTTGCTTTTTGTAATTTTTTCCCTTTTTTTGTGTACTCGTTTTTTATATCTACAACAGTCCCTTGTACTGTAACTATCTCGCCTATTTGAACATGGGAAATTTTTGAGATTATTGAATAGTCCTCGTAACGAAATGGAATATGATAAAGGAAATCCTCGAATGTGTTAATTGCAAGCTTCTCCAACCTTTTATAATAGGTTTTATAAATCGTTCCGGCTCCTTTAATTGGCTTATGTAGATCCATACCTTATTGAAGCGACAGTAATGGAAGAACCGACGTTGCAATTAAGGCAAGGGTAGTGATTATTACTACTATCTTCCAAATCCACTTTTTGTTTCTAATCATTTCCATAAATGGTTAACTTTTCTTGTTGTCATTGCGAGCCCCGACGTGTCGGGGCGTGGCAATCTCTACATTGGGATTGCTTCGTCGCCTTCGGCAAGCTCAGGCTTCCTCGCAATGACACACTCAACCCCTCATTTTAATTTTCACAAATTTTCTTTTTCCAACCCTTATTATCATATCATTTTTTACATCTACCCGCGATTCGTGATTTATGATTAGCGATTCATCTATTGCTACTCCCCTTTGCTCAATCAATTGTTTTGCTTGGGATCGACTCTTTGCAAGACTTAACTGCGTTAATAAGTCTACAATATTTTTTTGTTTCCTACCAGTATACTGGTATACTAGTATATCTTTAGGCACTTCTTTTTTTTGCACAACTTTTTCAAAATGTTCTGATGCTTTGTAGGCGGTATTTGCATTATGTAATTCTGTTACAATTTGATGAGCAAGTGCTTTTTTTAGCACCATAGGATTTCCTCCTGATTGGAGTTTTTGTTTTATTTCAGTAACCTTAGCTAAAGAAACATTTGTTGCGAGGTTGTAGTAGTTAGTAATAAGATCATCTTTTATTGCCATTACTTTTGCGTACATGTCATTTGGCTCGTCGTCTAGCCAAATCGCATTTCCTAAGGTTTTGCTCATTTTTCTTCCATCTGTTCCTGTCAAAAGTTCAGTACTTACAATAAAAGATTCTTTGTTGCGCCAGAGCTTCTGCAATGTTCTTCCCGCCTGCATATTAAAAGTTTGATCCGTTCCTCCAATTTGAATATCTGTATCTAAGAAATAGCTATCATAGCCTTGTAATGCAGGGTAAAGAACTTCATGCAGTCCAACTCGTGCTTTCGCCTCAAGTCTTTTTCTGATAAGTTCGCGGCTAATAAAGTCATTTAAAGAAAACTGGGTGCAGAGCTGAATAAACTTTTTAGGATCTAGTTTGCTTAGCCATTCACTATTGAAACGGATTTTTACTTTAGAAAAGTCTAAAATTTTTTGAGCTTGTTCTTTGTAGGTTTGAAAATTCTCAGCGATTTGCTCTGAAGCTAAAACAGGTCTTTCTTTATTTTTGTCCGATGTGTCTCCGACCAAAGCAGTATAATCTCCAATGAGAAATGTAACATTGTGCCCAATCTGTGCAAGCTTATTGAGCTTACGAAGGATAACGCCATGCCCTAAATGAATTTTCGTAGAAGTTGGGTCTATTCCTAAATAAACATTTAATTTTTTTACACCAGATAAAACTTTTTTTAATTCTTCTTTATTGGGAATAATGTTTGCAACTCCTCTTGTTAGTAATTCTTCAACCTTATCCATGCCAAAAGTATAACATATTTAAGAATATTGGTAAATTTGGTATACTTTTAAAGTATTATGGGGAGAAGACATCGAAGGAACAGAATATTTTTATTAAACCGATTCGCACGATTAATATTTTTTGGGTTGGTTGGCTTTTTTCTGCTAATAATTGGCTTATTTATTTGGTTTAGCCGCGACTTGCCCACACCTCGAAAACTTTCTTCTAAAAATTTCCCTCAGTCTACAAAGATTTTCGACCGGCACGGTATTTTGCTTTACGATATATACCGCGAGGAAAATCGTACTTACGTAACATTAGACAGAATCCCTAAAGTACTTCAAGAAGCAACAATTGCAGTTGAGGATAAAGATTTTTATCAAAACCAAGGATTTTCTCTTTTGGGGTATGTTAGGGCGCTTAAGGACTTTATATTGTTTCAAAGGATTTCTGGCGGATCCACTCTAACTCAGCAATTAGTCAAAAACACGCTTCTAAGTAGCGAGCGGACAATCCCTCGTAAAATTAAAGAATTCATTTTGGCTATTCAAGTAGGTAGAAAATATTCCAAAGACCAAATTTTAGAGCTATACTTAAATATTGCTCCTTATGGCGGCACTGCAGTTGGGGTTGAGGCTGCATCTGAGAAATATTTTGGCAAGAAAGTTAAAGATTTAAACTTAGTGGAATCTACAATTTTAGCTGGGTTTCCCCAGAGACCATCATACTATTCGCCGTATGGTTCGAATCCAAAAGCATACATTTTGCGAAGTAGACAGGTCTTGCGTCGAATGAGAGAAGACGGCTATATATCTAAAAAGCAAGAAGAAGATGCGGCTAAAAAACTTACCAGCGTATCATTCTTATCAAAGGACCAATCTATAAAGGCGCCACATTTCTCTTTTTATGTAAAAGATTTACTTATTAAACAGTTTGGGGAAAATATGGTTGAGCAAGGCGGGCTTCAAGTAACTACAACTCTTGATTATAAATTGCAGAAAAAAGCAGAAGAAATCATAAAAGAAGAAGTTGAGGAGGCAAAATATTTAAAAGTTGGGAATGGAGCAAGTATGGCTCTTAATCCCAAAAATGGAGAAATATTGGCGATGGTTGGAAGCCGCGATTTTTTTGCAACCTCATCGGCAACAAAAAAAGATAAGGAGTTTGAAGGACAATTTAACGTTGCAACTCAGGGCATTCGTCAGCCTGGGTCGTCAATAAAGCCAGTAACCTATGCTACGGCGCTTGATAAAGGGTGGACTCCGGCATCTTTAATAATGGATACAAAGGCCACTTTTCCAAACCCAGGAGAAAAAGATTATAAACCTGAAAATTACGATCGCAAATTTCATGGGCCAGTCCAACTTAGATTTGCGCTTGGGTCATCTATAAATATTCCCACAGTAAAACTTCTGGCTCTAGTTGGGGTTGGGAATATGTTGTCAACGGCATATAATATGGGAATTTCGACACTTGCGCCAACAAATGAAAATATCAATAGACTAGGACTTTCTCTTACTTTAGGGGGTGGAGAAGTAAAGCTTATCGAGCTTGCATCAGCCTATGCTGCTTTTGCAAATGGAGGATACAAAGTTGAACCAATAGCAATACTCAAAGTTGCAGATTCAAAGGGAAGTGTTTTATTTGAGCAAAAAGATGTGGAAAAAAGGCGCGTAATAGAGCCCGAGGTTGCGTTTATAATTTCTCATATGCTTTTGGATAATAATGCAAGGCTTATAACTTTTGGGCCAAATAGTTATTTAAATATTAAAGGCGTAACAGTTGCTGTAAAGACTGGAACAACCGACGATAAAAGGGACAACTGGACAATAGGGTGGACCCCAAGTGTAATGGTCGCAGCATGGGTTGGGAATAATGACAATAGTCCAATGGGAAATGTGGCATCAGGTGTAACTGGGGCAGCTCCAATATGGCGAAGAATTATAATAGAAGCCTTAAAAGGAAAGCCCATAGAGGATTTTCAAAAACCCGACAATGTTATTGCAGTAACAATTGATGCTTTAGGAGGTGGACTTCCAGTTGATGGGCAGCCAACTCGATCGGAGTATTTTATTAAAGGGACAGAGCCGCAAGGGCAAAGTCCGATTTACAAACAAATAAAGGTATCTAAAGCTGATACAAATAAACTGGCAAGTCAAAGCGAAATTGACAAAAATGAATACGAAACTAGAAAGTTTATTGTTTTTACCGAAAATGATCCTCTGTCAATTGATGGAAAAAATCATTGGCAGGAAGGGATTGATGAGTGGATAAAAGAAAATCACAAAGATGATCCACTATATCGCCCGCCAACCGAAAAATCCGACCGAGTTATTTCCGATGCTCCAACCCCGACGCCTACCCTATCTCCTAGTCCAACCGCCACCCAGTCGGCAAATTAAACTTTAAGTCTTGCCCCGAATTTTTGTTTGAGGGATTTTAGAATTTTTTCTCTAATTTGTGCAACTTCATCTGTCGTAAGATTTCTTTCTCTATGTTGATAAATAATATGGAATGTTCGAGTTTCTTCAAATTGATCTAACAAGGAAACATCCACAATAAGAGAATTTTGTTTTTTAATTTCGTCCATGAGCTCTACGGTTTTAATATTAGGCTTTGCAACTATTGCTAAGTCTTCGATAATTGGGGGGTATTTTGGAAGAGGAGTAAATTTTTTCTGTAAGTTTATTTTACTTAAAATCTTAGAATAATTAAGCTTAAAGAACACCCCTTCGTTTATAATCTCAATACACATTGATGGATTTTCTTTTGTTCCTAAATCTTCGTAAAGTCGTTCAATAATTCCTTTAACTTCAAAATAATTCTTATTATTTGAGATTCCGGAGAGGCAATAATTTTCTTTTGCTTCATCAAGATTTTCTCCCTTATAAACTTTTCCTAATTCAAAAAGACTAATTTTCTCATTGTTGGGTACATTTTGCAAAAGAGCCTTTATAAGATTGGGTTTTAGCGTAGGCCTCAAGTACTCAAATTCTCGGCTTGTCGGATTGTCAATACGAAGGGTTTTTTCGGGTTGAATGCCAACGCTTTCTATATCTTTTTCGCTAATTAAGCTATATGTATATACTTCAGAAAAACCAGATGATGTTAAAATATTTTTAATCTTTTCGTCAATTCTATAATCTTTAAAATATGGAATTTTTTGCATTGGAATTTGCCCAACTGGCAGAGTTTTTGGAAAATTGTTATAACCGTATATTCTTGCAAGTTCTTCTATTAAGTCTTCTTCAATTTTTAGATCGTTTCGATAGGTTGGAATGGTGCATTCAATTGTTGACTCTGTCATTCCCGACTTGGTCGATCCTCGATCTAGTCGAGGGCTGGATTCCCGCTTTCGCGGGAATGACGGGTAGGACACTTGGGGTAACAGGTTTAAGTTGCTTAGTATACTTAGGATTTTTTTCTCTGGAATTTCTATGCCAAGAATGTGTTTCAGACGTGAAAGTCTAAGATTTAATTTCCACGGTTCAAATGCTTCTTTTTTTAAATCATAGATCTCGCTTGCGATTTCTCCGCCTGCAATTTCAAAAATTAAATCAACACACTTTTTCAAAGCATCAATAGTTCCACCAGCATTTACTCCCCTTTCAAAAATGCTACTTGCGTTTGATCTTAATCCGAGAGCTTGGGATGTTTGTCTAATAAGTATGGGGTTTTCTACTGGAACCCTAATAAAAATGGTTTTTGTATCTTTAAAGGTTGCACTATTAAAACCTCCTTTTATTCCACAAAGATCTATTATGGTTTCGCTATCACTAATAATTACAGCGCCTTTTGGTAGGTGATAAGAAATGCCATCAACGCTTTTGAATGACTCTCCGCCTTTTGCTTGTTCTACGGTCATTAAATGGTCTTTTACTTTGTGGTAATCAAATGCATGTATTGGATTGCCAAGCTCAAGCATTACATAATTTGTAATGTCAACAATGTTGTTGATTGGCCGTTGTCCAATTAGGTTTAGTTTATCTTTAAGCCAGCTGGGAGATTCTTTAACAATTACATTATCAATAATAATTCCGGTAAATCGTGGGTTTATTGTAGCATTGGTTTTTATTTTTAGAGGAAGAATTTTTTTAGGTTTTAAACTTCCGATTACACCCCGAGGGTGGGTTACGTTGACACCTGGGTATTTGACCTTTTTACCCTCAATCGCAGCAATTTCGCGGGCAATGCCGATAATAGACAAAAGATCCGGACGGTTTGGCGTGATTTCGAATTCAAAAATTACATCGTTGTCTATTTTGGTAATCTTTTCGGTTCCAAGACCAACTTCGGTAAGCCGCTCGCCTAATTCTTTAGGAGAAAGTGTTATATCAAGGTATTCTTTTAACCAAGAAAGTGGTGCTAGCATAAAATAAAAATTTCTAATTATTCTAATTTCTAATTGACCTAAATAAATCCCAATTTATTAGTTTTAGAAATTAGGTCAATTAGGTTAATTAGGTTAATTTCAAAACTGTTCTAATATTCTCAAATCGGGATTGGTCAAAAGTCGTAAGTCGTCCATTTGATACCTTAATGTGACAAGACGAGAAAGACCAATCGCAAATGCAAAGCCACCTACTTCTTGTGGGTTGTATCTAACTGCTTTTAATACGTTTGGATGGATCATTCCTGCAGGCATTATCTCGCTCCATCCGCTCATTTTGCAGAAACTGCACCCTTGTCCTTTGCAGACGGTGCATTCAATATATGTGTCAACTCCCGGCTCAACAAAAGGAAAATTAGTAGTTGCAAACTTTATTTTTATGCTTTGACCCATCAATTGTCTAAGAATATAATCTATTGTTCCAAAAAGATCTGTAAGTCTAACATTTTTGTCAACCAAAAATCCTTCTACCTGCCAAAATTCAAAACCATGCGAGCTGTCTACTTGTTCATACCTAAAATTTTTTCCAGGCACAATTATCCTAAGAGGAGGTTTTACTTTTTTCATAACCCTTCCTTGCATGCTAGATGTTTGGGTTCTTAAAATTACTTCCCCAGGAGTAACTTTGCTGTTTCTTGTATCAAGGTAAAGTGTTTGTTGCGTATCGCGTGCTGGATGATCTTTTGGGATATTTAAGACCTCAAAATTATAGTAATCTGTTTCTATTTCTGGTCCATCTGCCGCTTTAAATCCAAGACTTTTAAAAACATCAACAACCTCATAAAGAACTTGCGACATTGGATGAAGATGGCCAATATTAGGTTTAATGCCAGGAGCTGTGGCATCAATTTCCTTTTTTTTGATATTTGATATTTGATATTTGATATTTGATATTTTTTGCGCCAGTGTTTCTTCTATTACTTTCTTAACTTCGTTTGCAAGTTGACCTATTTCTGGTCTTTGTTCTTTTGGAAGTTTGCCTATATCTTTTATTGCTAAACTAAGTTTTCCCGATCTTCCCAAAAATTGCAGTTTTATTTCGTCAAGCGTTTTTAGGTCTTCGGCTTCTAAAATAAGCGAAACCGCGGCATTTTTAATTTGAATAAGGCTTTCTTCCATAAATAAAGAATACCACACTTAATTTTTTTTTGCTTTTATTGTAACTGAACTATGTTTTTAGAACGATCAACTAATTCTTCAAATAATTCGTCTTGATCTCTAACATCATTCTTGTTAAATGATAGATAGAAAACGTATTCTTCAAAATTACCACTTGGCATCGAGTCGATTTTTGTTAAGTTAATATCTCTTTCGGCGAAAATTCTTAATACATTAGCGAGAGCACCAACTTGGTTTGGCAAATTGAAAACTATAACAGCATTATCTTTATTGTTGGCGTCTCCATTTTTTGCCTCTTTTTCAATCATCTGAATTGCGTTTCTCATATCTGGTTCGACTTTGTGTTTTGGAATGTAATTGTCTTTTGGATAAGAGCCTAGCGTTTTCAATTTCGCTCCTTTGTCGGTTAACGTTAAGAAAGCAGATCTAATTTTTTCTTCTTTTTGGTGACCATCTATTGAGATCAAAAATCTAATTTTTCCATCGGTGCTTCTTAAAGATTTAATTTTTGTGAGATTTATTCCTCTTTCAGCAAGGTCAGCTAATACAGAGTAAAGACTGCCTGCGCGATTGGGCAGTTCCATTATTAAAGTAGTCTTATCGTTCCCTGTAGGTTCTAATGTCTCAGCAGTTTTAGCTATAGCAACGAAAGTAGTAGCATTTGCTTTATTATCTTCAACGCTTTCCTTTGTTCTTTTCAGTTTGTCAGCTATTCCAAGTTCAATTGCTGCGTCTGCGCCCGCTATAGCTCCAACATTCGGGTTTTCAGAAGCCATTTGAACCGCCAACGATGTGCTATTGACTTCAAGTTTGTTTGCTTGGGGATAATTCTTTATTATCCATTTTGCGGCTTGTGCTAAAGCTTGATCTTTGGAAGCTATGGTTGTTACTTGTTGGTTATCTTGAGAGTAAAAATACTGTTGAATAGGAAGAATAATTTCACCCACAATTGTTATGCCGTCCAATTCCTCTAGCGCTGCATGTGTGTCTTTTACAGGGCCGCCTATTGTGTTTTCTATAGGGACAACTCCAATATCAAATCTTCCTTCGAGTACGCCTCTTACTATAGCGTCAATATTGGGCGAGTAGTCTCTTGTAAGGCTAACATTTTCTTCGCCAACCTTAGTCTGCCATTTTTTTGCGGCTTTTTCCGTAAATGTGCCCTTTGGCCCAAGCCATCCTATCTGATCATGCTTAATTCCTTTTTCTTGTACTGGTACGTGTCGTTCTGTCATATTTTACAATAAAAAAACCTCCGCTTTGACGCACCAGTCGGTGCATCATCATCGGAGGTCAGTTTTGTTAGATTTTTAACGCAAAACTAACCTCCGCTTACGCGAAGGTAAACCCCGCACCAAATTGGTGCAGGGTAAAGAAAAATCCGAAAATTGTTACATTGCTATATTGTTTCATTGTTAAGGACTATTTTATCAAACATTTTTTACAGTGTCAACTATTTTTTTAAAAGTATTTATATCATTGACCACAAGGTCGCTTAGGATTTTTCGATCAAGCTGTATATTGGCTTTTTTAAGTTTGTTGATGAAAACACTATACGACAATCTTTCTTGCTTAACTGCTTCCCCGATTCTAGTTATCCAAAGGGCTCTAAAATCCCTTTTTCTAAGTTTTCTTCCATGGTAAGCATAAGCGCCAGCATGGAGGCTGGCTTGCTTTGCTATTCTTACAGCTCTGCTTTTTAAGGCTAAATAGCCTTTTGTAAGTTTAAGGATTTTTTTATGTTTTCTTCGGGATACCATCCCGCGTTTAACATGTGTCATGCTGCTCCCATCATCTGCTTTATTTTTCTTGCAAATTTGCCACGCAAGTGTCCGGGCTCTTTTTGTCTCCTTTTTCTACTCTTTGATTTATTTATTTTCAAATGAGATTTGTACTGGTGAGAAAAAAGAACTTTACCAGTTTTTGTAATTTTAAATCTTCTCGCTACCGAGTTTTTTATCTTCTTCTTTGGCATATTGACGTTTCCTTTCTGGCGAGAGTATTGCAATTAGTTGCTTTCCTTCAAAATGAGGCTCTCTTTCTATCTTTGATACATTAGAGAGCGTCTGTATAGTCCTTTGCAAAACTTTCTTGCCAAATTCAGGGTGTGCAATTTGTCTGCCTATGAATTTAACTACCAATCGAACTTTGTCATTGTCTTCCAAAAATCCACGTCCTCGTTTTATCATGACTTGTAAGTCATGATCGTTCATAAAGGGCCCAAGTCTTAACTCTTTGGTTTCTGAAATCTTCGACTTTTTCTTTTCTTCTTTTTTCTTCTTTGCTTCTTGATATAAAAATTTCTTAAAATCAATTATCTTTACAACTGGTGGAGTTGCTTTTGCTGCGATCTCAACAAGATCAACACCTTTTTCTCTAGCTAATTTTAGAGCGTCAAATCTTGCCATTACTCCGATTTGCTTGCCCTCGCTATCTAAAACACGAAAAGTAAAGCCTGGAATACGCTCGTTAGTTCTATAAAACTTAAAATGATCTTGTCTTTTTTTAAATCTTCTTATCAATTTCTTCTTTTAATTTATTTAGGAGAGCAGAAAGATTCATCTGCCCAAGATCTTTTCTCTCCCTAGTTCGTATTGATAATAATATCTTATCGTAATTCTGAATTCTGAATTCTGAATTCTGAATTTCCTTGTCTCCTATTATACCTATATAAGGCACTTTTTGTAAAGTAGCATACCGGATTTTACTAGATACCGTTTCATTGCGATCGTCAAGCCCTATTCTAATTCCTTGCAGTTCGATAGTATCGACTATCGAACTGGCAAATTCAACATGCCGATCGGCAATGGGAATTATAGCGATCTGAACTGGAGATAACCATGTAGGAAATGCACCTTGATAATGTTCGGTTAAGATAGCAATGAATCTTTCAAAGGATCCGAAAATTGCCCGATGAATCATGACTGGACGTTTTTCTTTTCCTTCATTATCAATATAAGTTAGTCTAAATGCTTCTGGTTGGTGAAAATCCAATTGCACTGTCGCAAGTTGCCAATCGCGTCCAAGAGCGTCTTTTATGTGCATGTCTATTTTTGGTCCGTAGAATGCACCGTCTTTTTCTTTAATTTCATATTTTATTTTCTTGGATTTTAAAGCCTCTTCTAAATCCTTTTCTGCCTTTGCCCAATTTTCAACGCTGCCTGCAAACTCTTCAGGACGAGTAGCAAGTTTAAATTTAAATGGAAATCCAAAGCTTTTATAGAAAGCAATCATCATGTCTAGAATTTCTGAAACTTCTTTTAAGATTTGCTCTTCTCTTGCAAAAATATGTGCATCATCCATGGTAAGTTGTCTGACCCTAAGTAGTCCGTTTACCTCTCCGGATTTTTCCCTTCGATGAAGTCTTCCAATTTCAGAAAGTCTTAAGGGCAATTCTTTATAGCTTCGATTCCTAAATCTATAAATAATAGTTGATTCCGGGCAATTCATTGGTTTTAAAGTATACTGAATTGGTTTGGAATCGTCGGTTTCATCAGAAAGCACAAGGTTATACATATTATGTTCTCCAAATTTTTCGAAGTGACCTGATTGTTTGAAAAGATCAGATTTTACCATTATCGGTGTCGAGGTTTCGAGATATCCTGCTTTTGAGGTTAATTCGCGGATATATTTTTCTAGTTCCTTAAAAATTATCATTCCTTTCGGAAGCCAAAAAGGAGCACCTGGGGCTATGTCATTGGTAAAAAATAATTCCAATTCTTGGCCTATTTGTTTGTGATCTTTGTTTTTTGATTTATCCATTAAACTTATTTTAGCAGTTTGAAGATGGTTTGAAAAGGGTTAAGCGGTTTGTTGGGCGTGCTCAAGTTTGCCTATTCTTTTTTCATGATCTTCAACTTTTTCTTTAACCTGTTCAGCTTGATGGTCTCCGATAATTCTGTCTTCACGCATTTGCTCAAGCTCTTTTGCTATCTTATCATTAGAGGTGTTAGAACTTGATCGCGGTATTTTTTGGCATTTTCGTCGATTCTTCCTGCAAAATCATCAAACTTTAGAGCTATTCGCATTTCAAGGAGTTTTAATTCTTGGTTCAGATAGGTCTTAGTTACTAAGTTATTCTTTTTATAACAGATATGGCTTTCCGATTGGTCCTTTATATTTTTTAACTTTTTCATGGATTTAAAGTATAGCAAGATAAATAAGGTAGTTGTCAACTGGATCTTTCCATGTCTAATACCCCCGTTTTTTATCCACAAGATTTGGCAAAGGCTTTTTTGCTAAATAAGCTTTTAGATTAATACAAAATAAATCTATTGCCCGATCCATATATTTTTCCGACCATCCAGAGTGATGCGGAGTAATAACTACATTTTCCATTCTCCAAAGCCTGCTTTCTTGTGGCAACGGCTCTTCTTCGGTTACGTCTAACGCTGCACCTCCTATAATTTTTTTATCCAAGGCTCTTATTAATTCCTTTTCGTGTATTAGTCCTCCCCTACCAATATTTATGATGATTGCTGTTTTTTTCATCATCTTGAATTTTTTCATATCAAACAAGTGATGAGTCTCGTTAGTTAAAGGAAGACATGAAATAATAAAGTCTGTCTTAGGAAGGATTTGCTCTAATTTTTCTATAGTAAATAATTTATCTACAAATTTTGGCTTATGCTTTATGTCTTGTTTGATTGCCAGAACATGTGATCCTAGCAAACTTGCTAATCGTGCAACTTCTGTTCCAATATGCCCTAGGCCTACTATAAGTACTGTCTTGCTTCTAAGTTCAGTTAGATCTTGATTTGTCCTCCAGACTTTTCTCTCTTGTTTTCTAAAAGTATCATAAAACCTTCTTGTAAAAATTAACATAAATCCAAGCACATGTTCGGCAATTGGAATCGCATGGATGCCTGATGAGTTAGTCACGATTACTTTGGATTTAACAACTTCGGGTGTTAAAACTTTCTCAACCCCTGCAGAAAAGGAATGTATCCATTTAAGATTCTTTGCATTGGATATTGATGGTATAGCTCCTGGAACTCCCGCGATTACATCAGCGCTGATAAGATGCTTTTCTAATTCTTTTTTGTCAAGCGGAGAAACTACAGCAACCTCAATATTTTTATCAACAGTTCTTATTGTTTCTATATGCTTCTCTCGAATTAAAAGCGGAATCGCTCCTTCGGTTTTAAGCAAAAGTATTTTCATATTGTTTTAAGGAGACTCCTTCGCGAAGGAGTCTCCTTTGTGTGGACCCAAGTGGACTCGAACCACTGACCTTTACAATGTCAATGTAACGCCTTGCCTGACTGGACTTGTGGACTCGAGAAGGATCGAACTTCTGACCTCTTCGATGTCAACGAAGCGCTCTACCACTGAGCTACGAGTCCAGCAAGCATAATTTTAACAAAATATTATCTTAAAGACAACGAACCTTACAAAAAACCCGCCTAGTCGGCGGGTATTACTTAAATGGTTTATCAACCAAACCATTCTCCCGCCATTAACGGGTAATAAGGAGGATAGATCTAATTGATAAACTTCTTATTTTCATTATGCAATACATTTTACAGAAAGACTTTTATTTTTGCAATACTTTAAATTTTAAAACTATCCGGTTTGGGTTGCCACTACTCGCTCGTTGGAGAGACCAAATGACGTGCCGTGTTTTTTAAACATTGCCCAATATTGTCTTTTTTTATGTTTACTTTTTGCAACAGAAAGCCACGCTCCAGAATCCTCGACTTTAATTCTAGCTTGACGAATTACAGAAAGCATCCATTCAAAAAATGTTTGGTGATACTTACCTGGTTTTACCACTCGCTGCTCCAAAGCAACCTCTTTAAATTCTACCTGGAGCTCTTTTGAAGTAGCGGTTAGACGTTTTAGTTCGATAATAATCTCTCGAATTTTTGTTGCAGTCTCTTGAGTTTGCTTGGCTGATATTCTTCGCTCGCCATGAAGTATTTCTCCTCTGTGGTCTATGCCTGGTTCAATGCTCATTACTTGAGATTTTTTTTCAATGGCTTCTCGATTTTTGGATAGCGAACTTAGAATTACTTCCTGTCCTTCCATTAGATCGCCACTTACCTCTTGGCGTCCATTTCTTTCGCCAACCACAGAACCCAATATCTGACTCCACATGTCAGAGCCCATGTCTTTTACGGTGTTGGATAGCTGTCCAACTGCTCTGCCACCAGTATTGCGTTGAGATTCGATTGTATTTTGATTTAGATATTGTCGTTTTTTACTAACTGTTATTTTGTTCATACAAGTTGTAGCTAGTTACCCCTGCACCATATCACAAATTTTTCAGAAATTCAAGGGTTTTTTGTTGTCTTAAAATATTTGCGAGTAAATATCGGTTGTTTTCCAGATTCTTTTTTTCATTGGGGTCTTTTGTTTTTTGGATAGCCTCCTCTAGTTCTTTTTCCGAAACTTGTATATGTTGGTCTGTAGCTATTTTTTGTAAGGCAAACTCAAGGATAATGTCTTTTTTTGCGCGCCTTGTATACTCTTCGCGAAGTGTTTCTGGCGTTTTTCCAGTTGAGGCTAAATACTGATCAAGTGTTAGACCTAACCTTTTTATTTCATTTAATGTCTGTGCAAGAAGTTTATCTACTTCGCTATTAAGAAGGATTTCTGGAATATCAACTGTTACGCTGTCGGTTAATGCCTTTACGATATCCTCAAACTTAACTTCCCGGATGCCCTGAGCTTTGTCGAAGGGTTTTCCAGGAATTAGTATTTTTGCCTTTGCAGTAATACTTTTTATATTCTCCTTATAGTTATTTAGGTTAACAGTAGGAGCTTCACAGGTTAGTGCAGTAAATTGCCAACCCTTCGACTCTCCTTCGACGAGCTCAGGATCGCTCAGGGTTGAAAGATCGTCGATCTTTTCGACATGAATTTTTGGGCTCATAATAGGATTTATGTTGTGTTCTTTAATTGCTTCTATATAATATTGAGGTAAAAGTTTTTTTAGAACCTCTTCTTGCACTTTTGTTTTATCTATTTTTTCCTCAACCAAGTGTTTTGGCGCTTTGCCTTTTCTAAAACCCGCAACCTCTGCGTTTTTTACAGCATTTTCTATTACCTCATCCCATGTCTTTTTGACTGCATCGGAGGGCACAGTTACTGTAAGCCTAATTGTTCCATCCTCTTGTCTTTGTATTGCTGAGATCATATTAGTTCTCTAATACCAATGGTATGTGGTCTATCCTTATAGCGTCTCGAGTAGATACGGTTCTTGTTTTTTAATCTTAGCGTTGGCTTTTAAAATCTGTGCAACGTTTAGTTCTTTAGGAAAAAGACCAATTATTTCAAGACTGATTGGCCTACCCTGTCTATCTTTGACAATCACGTCATTCCTATATGGCGAGTTTACTTCCTCTGAAGAGTGAGCTTTTTTAGGATCGTCCCACCAGACATTAAGTGTGTTTGCTACAGGATCGAGATAAATTTTTACTGGTCTTTTTGTTGTTTTAGCCATAGTATTTTTCCTTTCTTTCTGTACTCTTTAGTTTGGTAAACTGTAACTAGAAATCCGTCACTGTTTAATATTTTGACTGCAACAATAAGTATATCATATTTTGCGATCTTTTTGGAATAAAGAAAAATAGTTTCATCTGTTACGCTTCTCCTTACCTCATCTGGATTTACTAATGTTTTCTTGACTTCTGTAATACCGTAGCGCAACTCCAGATGTTTTAATGTCTTGATTTTTAACCAATAATCCTTGGTTGTGCGGATTTTCCTGCCAAAAATATCTTCAATCTCAAACAGAAGCTCATATTTGACTATTTTTGCCACAAGCTTATTTTAATAACTTATTGGGATTTTTACAATATTGATTTGCACGATTACAGCATCGTTATATCTGTATAGATCCCGTCGGTCTTCTATTGAGGGACGATCCGGTAGAATATGTATAACTACCACGCTACAGTGTGCGGTAGTTATGCAGATAAAAAAAAATGGTATATATACAAGGGTAGGACTTGATAAGTTTTTCTTTGGCGGAAAATTAAAATGGTTCATTCGGATGTTTAGCCGATTCAAAAGTGAATTCTATCGGTAAGCTAGTCTTATCAATCGCTACAAGAGCGAATGGATAACTAACCGATGGTAAAGCACAACCACTAACTGTAACAGCGCTATGGACAACGATTTTATTACTATCAAGCGAAATGGTTTTTACGTCAATTTTTGTCGCCGTGCAAGAGCCACCGGCAAACACGGCAATCATTGTTTGCTTATCGAAGTCAATGAGTTGGGGCGCGTCGGTTTTCGTGTAGCAACCTTTAAGAAGCTCGCCGTACAAATCTTTCCATTGGTCGTATGTCTTAAGAACTTTACCCTGCTGTGTCGTATACGCCCCGGCATGAGGGCCACAGCCGAACGAGAAGGGAGTAGGCGGGTAAAGTACACTGAAGGGAATATCGCTCGGTGTTTCTTGAGTTGGTTTTGCGATCTCGGTTTGTTGTGGTTGTTCAGAGAGAGACTCTTGTAGTTGTTGGGTACGCTTTTGCTGCAATACAAAATATCCACCTACACCAATAACCACGACGACAAGAGCGATAACGATAATGTTTATAAATCCCCTTTGGTTCATATGATTAAAAAATTTTCTTTCCCAAAACGAACTCACTTACAAGTTACTCTGGTGCCAGGGAGAGGACTCGCCACAGCCATACGGCGTGGCGTCCCGTCGAATGACGGGACGAACCCTCTCAGTGCAGTATTCTTGAATTAGTCCGAACGCATTTCGCCGCCTGCGGCGGCGAGGAAGTCCCAACCGCACGCGCGGCTCTGCCGCGCCGATGACAATTTCAAGTTTTTCTTTGGCGGCAAATTCTTAATTCAAAATGAATGAATCGAGCATATCTAAAAATACTTCTTCCGGCGGCACAGGAAATTCACCGCCGCTGAACTTCTCGAAACTGAAAACTAAGTTGTATATGGTTGAATCTTTTGCAATCAGAAAGCTATATCCTTCTCCCGGATTTCCTCTAACCTTCAATGCTGGCAAACCCTTGAATGTCGCGAGTTCCAAATTGTCAAACTTTTGTTCAACACCATATGAAAAATGAAGTTTAGATTGTTCAATATACCAATCGCGCGGAGAGAGTTTTTCGGGATTTTCCGCTGGACTTACAAATACTCTGATATTCCAGAGAGTCCTTGCTGTTTGCCCGTATGGTTCTGTTTTTGTTCCAAAAAACATAATGGCATTACCGAGTTCAGAATTTGGAACTTGGTTTTGCCAAACTACAACACCATCAACTTCTATAACCCAATCGGCAGGATACTTGATTTGATAATCATATTTTGCATTCGTATAAGTTTTCCAATTCAATATGTTATTAGTAGATTGAGGAATTTTTTCTGCTTTATTATTCTGCGGTCGGTAATCAATAAAACCAGATTTCATCCGAGGGGAAAAATATCCCAGTATCAAAACAACAACTACCCCAAGTATTATAAAAATGATTTTTCGGTTCATAGAATTAAAAATTTTCTTACCCTCAAAATTCAAAATATGGTTCGAGCCGATGTTTTTAACAGGTTCTTTGGCATTTTTTATTGGCGCGGCAGAGCCGCGCGTGCGGTTGGGACTTCCTCGCCGCCGCAGGCGGCGAAATGCGTTCGGACTAATTCAAGAATACTGCACCAGAAAGGAAAAGTCAAGGAGTTTTGGTTCGCCTCGCTTCGCTCGGCGACTAATTTGTATTCAATTTTGGGGGCAAAAACGAATTGGCGGTTTCGTTTGGGGGAAAGAAAATTTTTAATTCAAATTGTATGAGATACATAATCTACGCAAGAAAATCTACAGAAGAAGACGACCGACAAGTGTTGAGTATTGAAGCTCAACTTGTTGAGCTAAAAGAATTTGCCGCCAAAGAAAAACTTGAAATTGTCGCCTCGCTGTGCGAGGCAAAAACTGCCAAAGAACCTGGGCGAATGAAATTCGCAGAAATGTTGGCAATTCTCGAATCCGGAAAGGCAGAAGGCATAATTTCATGGCACCCAGACCGTCTCGCACGAAATAGCGTTGACGGTGGAAAAATTATCCATTTCGTAGATCGCGGCTTGATTAAGTCCCTTAAATTTCCCACCTTTTGGTTTGAACCTACGCCACAGGGATTGTTTATGCTCAATATCGCTTTCGGTCAATCAAAATATTTTGTAGATAATTTGCGAGAGAATGTGAAAAGAGGATTACGCCAAAAAATCCGAAATGGCGTATGGCCAGGTTGGGCTCCGGTTGGCTATACCAATAACCCCAAAACTCGCAACATAGACATTGACTCCGACAAAGCTCCGAAGGTGCAAAAAATGTTTGATTTATACGCCACCGGAAACTACACCCTCCATTCTCTCGCAAATTGGTGCAAGGAAAATGGTTTGCACGGAAATCTTGATAAACCACTTGTTATTGCCAATATCCAAAAGAATCTACAAAATATTTTCTATCTCGGATTGATGAAGTGGAAAGGGGAAATTTTTGAGGGACAGCACGAGCCGTTAATTTCAAAGAAACTTTTTGATAAATGCCAAGAAGTGATGGCGAAGCGTGGAAAAGTGCAGGAAATTCGCAAACATCACTTTGCTTTTCTTGGTCTCTTAAAATGTGCTTCATGTGGTTGCTCGATTACTGGAGAGCGGCAGAAGGGCCATAACTATTACCGATGTACGAAAAAGAAAGGACTTTGCCAAGAAAAGCATTATTTGCGAGAGGAAGCATTAACCGAGCAAATCAAAAACTTCCTTCAAAAAGTTTCTTTGTCGAGCCAAGACACCAAGAAAGTTTTAGCTGAATTGCAGAAAGATGAGGAACGAGCAAAAGAGGAAGCTAAAACTACTGTTCAAAATCTCAAAGTTGAATTGACCGAAGTTGAAGCCAAGCTCGAAAAATTGCTTGACGCATATCTTGGCGAGGTTATTTCTGCTGACGACTACAAGGCAAGAAAAGATAAACTGCTCACTAAAAAGGTCGAGCTTGGCGAGAAAATCAAAGATTTTGAACAAAAAGGATTGTCTTGGCTCGAACCGGCTCGCGAGTTCGTAAAATCCTTAAATCAAGCCGCAAATCTCGTTCAGACAGATAATCTTT
>ERZ1292623.946-Hain-H51-01um-R1-946-length-29174-cov-8_pt1 | contig 29174 bp, 28 predicted proteins | sample MGYA00564398_ERZ1292623 | MGnify/ENA primary metagenome ERZ1292623 (study PRJEB36523, sample SAMEA6512633) | groundwater metagenome | collected 2019-01-07 | study: AquaDiva: Metagenomics assemblies of 32 groundwater samples | reverse complement strand
CCTTCCCCTTGAAGGGGAAGGAACCCTGCGCTTGAGTTCCGAACAGAATGAAGCATTACACTAGATTGTGCGTCAGCGCGGAAATTGGCGCTTTCCCCGCCCCGGCCTTCACGCGAGTGGGGAGAAACGTTTTTGCTCCGCGCGATGCGAAGCGCCGTCGCTTTAGCTGGCGGTGCGCGGCGCCGGCCGTTCGGCCTTGCCACCTTCATCGGCGATGCCTTTGCGACGCTGCTCGTCGTACCAAAGATCGTGGTGCTGCTTGGCCCATTCGACGCTCACGCGCCCCTTGGTCATGGCGTCGAGCGTGCCCTCCATGGCGACCGACCCCAGATACATGTGGCCGAGCATCAACGCCACCCAGATGACGCTGGCGACGCCGTGAATGAGATTCGAAACCTGCATGGTCTCGCGCGATTGGCCGAAACCGGGGAAATCCATGATTAGCCCGGTCGCGCAGACGGCGATCCCCAACACCACCAGCCCCACCCAGAACGTCAGCAGTTTCTCGCCGGCGTTGATGTGTCCGGCGTGCGGATGGGCGCCGCGGCCGAAAAACCCGCCGCCCTGCTTTATCCACTGCCAGTCGGTTTTCTCGGGAAGCGCGTGTTTCACCCAAGCGACGATCTCGATCAGCACGCCGACCATGAAGAACGGACCCAGATAATTGTGCAACGCGATCGCGACCGACGCGTACGCGCCGAAACCGTTGAGGCCGAGCAGTGGGATCAACACGGCGCGCCCGAACAACAGACTCAGACCCGAGATCGCGAGGATGATAAAGAGAATCGCCGTATACCAGTGCAGCACGCGTTCGTTCAGGCCCCAGCGCGCCACGGTGCGGCCGGACGGGCGATGATCGAGCCGGATCTGCCCGCGCCACACCGTGAACAGGCCGAGTGCCAGCACCACCAGCGCCAGCAGCCACGGCAGGATCCCCGCCACCGGCCCATTGCGAAGTTGCCGCCAGTTCTGCCCGCCGTTCTGGATCAGCACATTGGTCGTGTACGGACCCGACGCGGCGGTGTAGCCTTCGTTACCCTCGCGTACGGCGCGCCAGTAATTGGCACGCGGGTTGGTCTGCTGTTCGGCCGCCGATGACTGCGCCATCGCCTGGTCGATGGCGACGTAGACGTAGCCGGTCAACGGCGCGAGCAACGCGCCCACGACGATCGCCGCGGCGCTCCACAACATGATCCGCGCGCGGCGCCGCTTGGCGGCATTGTCAGTCATTGGTCTTTTCACCATCTCGCGTCTCCCGCTGGTTAACGATCCGTCTGACTGGTCATCAGCCGGTTACGAAGCTGGTTGAGTTCCTGCGGCGTGCGCTCGCTTTGCCAGGCTTTTTTCGCGCCGCTCTCCGCATCCGTCCGCGGCGTCACGCCGCAGCCCGTCAAAACCACGACGCCGGCCGCAAGCAACCAGAAAATAAGATGACGGCGCTTGGCCGGTTCCCTTGGCATTGCGGTAGACTCAACGATCCGTCTGGATCCGATTGAACCGCGCGAGCAGCGCTTCCTGTTGTGCCGGACTGCGCTGCTTCTCGACCAGCGGATCGTCCGGACCTTTGTACACGCCGGCCTTGTGCAGGGTCACGTCAGTGGATTCGGCGCAACCGGCGAGCAGCAGCACGCCTGCGAACGCGAGTCCGATGAGTGCAGATTTAGGCATTAGCATCTCCTCGCAGCGATCATCAGGCCTTGTACGCCGTTTCCCAGCCCCAGGTCTGCGGCCGGCCGCCGCGCTTGAGCACGCGCTTGCGGTAGATGTCGGCGATCGCGTCGCCGTCGCCGCCGATGAGCGCCTTGGTCGCGCACATCTCGGCGCACAGCGGCAGCTTGCCCTCGGCGATGCGGTTCTTGCCGTATTTCTTCTGTTCCTCCGGCGAGCCGTCGGCCTCCGGGCCGCCGGCGCAGAAGGTGCACTTGTCCATCTTGCCGCGCACGCCGAAGGCCGAGGCCTGCGGGTACTGCGGCGCGCCGAACGGGCAGGCGTAGAAACAGTAGCCACAACCGATGCACAGATCCTTGTTGTGCAGCACGATGCCGTCCGGCGTGGTGTAGAAGCAATCGACCGGGCAAACCGCCGCGCACGGTGCGTCGGTGCAGTGCATGCACGCCACTGAAATGGACTTCTCGCCGGGCACACCGTCATCGAGCGTCACCACCCGCCGGCGGTTCACGCCCCACGGCACCTCGTGCTCGTTCTTGCAGGCGGTGACACAACCGTTGCACTCGATGCAGCGCTCGGCGTCGCACAGGAATTTCATTCTTGCCATGGCTTATCTCCTCTTACGCTGCCCGGATGCGGCACAGAGTGGTCTTGGTTTCCTGCATTTGCGTCACGGCGTCGTAGCCGTACGTGGTCACGGTATTGATCGCCTCGCCGAGCACGTAGGGATCGGACCCGGCCGGATACTTGGCGCGCAGGTCCTGGCCCTGGAAATGTCCACCGAAGTGAAACGGCGAGAACACCGTGCCGGCGGCCACGCGACGCGTGATCATCGCCTTCACCTTGATCTTGCCGCCTTCCGGCCCCTCGATCCACACCGTCTGGCCGTCGCGGATCTTGGCGTTGTTCGCATCCGCCGGGTTGATCTCGACGAACATGTGCTGTTGCAACTCGGCGAGCCATGGATTGGAGCGCGTCTCGTCGCCGCCGCCTTCGAATTCCGTCAGGCGTCCGCTGGTGAGGACCAGCGGGAACTCCTTGGAGTAATCCTTGGCCTGAATCGAGGCATAGCGCGTCGGCAGCCGGTAGTGCGCCTTCTTGTCGGGGTAGGTCGGATACTTGGCCACCAGGTCGTAGCGCGGGGTGTACAGCGGCTCGCGGTGCACCGGCACCGGGTCGGGCAGCTCCCAGGCCTTGGCGCGCGCCTTACCGTTGCCGAACGGCGCGCAATTGTGTTTGATCGCCACGCGGATAATCCCGCCCGACAAATCGGTCGCCCAACTCACGGCGTCCGGCTTGTCCGCGCCGATCTTCGTGATCGTCTCAAGCTCCTTGGCGGTGAGATCCTTGTCCCAACCGAGTTTCTTCAGGAGGCCGTAGGTGAACGCCGGGTAGCCGTCCTTGATCTCGGCGCCGGCGGAGTAACTGCCCTCGGCGAGCATGTTGACGCCGTCTTTCTCCACGCCCCAGTTGGCGCGGAAGTTGAGCCCACCCTTGGACACCGGTTTGCTGGTGTCGTACAGGTTCGGCGTACCGGGGTGCTTCAGTTGCGGCGTACCCCAGCACGGCCACGGTAATCCATAGTACTCGCCGTTGCAGGGACCGCCCTCGGCCTTGAGCGTGGTGCTGTTGAAGGTCCCCCAGTTCTGCTGGTGGAGCTTCAAGCGCTCCGGACTCTGGCCGCTGTAGCCGATGGTGAACGTGCCATTGTTGATCTCGCGCAGCGTGTCCTCGATGCTGGGCTCGTTTTTTACGACCCGGATGTTCTTGAACATCGGCTTCTCAAACCCGAGCTTCTTGGCCAGCAGATAGAGAATCTCCTGATCGGTCTTGGACTCGAACAACGGCTCGATCACCCGCTCGCGCCACTGCAACGAACGGTTCGAGGCGGTGACCGACCCGTAGGTCTCGAAGCAGGTGGTCGCCGGCAGCAGGTACACGCCGTCCTTGCGGTCGTGCATCACCGCCGAGACGGTCGGGAACGGATCGATAATGACCAGCGTGTCGAGCTTCTCGAATGCCTTCTTGTTGTTCGGCCCGCGCGACTGGCTGTTCGGCGCCATGCCGTTGAAGATCACCATCTTGAGCGGACTCTTCTGCGTGACGTTGGCCGGGTCTTCGAGCACTGCGTCCGCCCAGCGCGATACGGTAATACCGCTCATCTCCATGGGTTTGATCTTGCCGCCCTTGCCATCGTCGTACTCACCCTGGTCGAAGCGCGCCTTGAGATACTCGTACTCCACGCCCCACACCCGCGCCCAGTGCTTCCACGCGCCCTCGGCGATGCCGTAGTAGCCGGGCAGCGAGTGGCCGTTCGGGCCTACGTCGGTCGCGCCCTGCACGTTGTCGTGGCCGCGGTAGATGTTCGAGCCGCCGCCGGACTTGCCGACGTTGCCGAGCGCGAGCTGCAGGCAGTTGTACGAGCGCACGTTGGCGGTGCCGTGATGGTGCTGGGTGCCGCCCATGCACCACACCAGTGTGCCCGGGCGGTTCTTGGCCATGGTCTCGGCGACCTTGTAAATCTGTTCTTTTGGCGCGCCGGTGATATTGGCGACCACGTCGGGCGAGTAGTTTTTCACCACCGCGCGCACGTCGTTCATGCCATACACGCGCTGCTTGATATATTCCTTGTCTTCCCAGCCGTTCTCGAAGATATGCCAGAGCACGCCCCACATAAACGCGGTATCGGTGCCGGAACGAATGCGCACGTACAGATCGGCGTGCGCCGCGGTGCGCGTGAAGCGCGGATCGACCACGATTATCTTGGCGCCGTTCTCCTTGCCGCGCAGCACGTGCTGCATGGCCACGGGATGCGCTTCGGCGGCGTTGGAGCCGATGAACAGCATGGACTTGCTGTTGTGCTGGTCGTTATAGGAATTGGTCATGGCGCCGTAACCGAACGTCGCGGCGGTGCCGGCGACCGTGGTCGAGTGGCAAATGCGCGCCTGGTGGTCGCAGTTGTTAGAGCCCCAGAAGGCGAAAAACTTGCGTTGCAGATACGACTGCTCGTTGTTGTGCTTGGAGCCGCCGGTCATGAAGACCGCATCGGGTCCGTGTTTCTTGCGCAAGGCCAGCATCTTGTCGCCGACCTCGTTAATCGCCTGTTCCCAGCTAAGGCGCTTCCACTTGCCGTCTTCGAGCTTCATCGGGTACTTCGTGCGCCGCTCGCCGTGGCCGTGCTCGCGCACCGCCGCGCCCTTGGCGCAATGCGCGCCGAGGTTGAACGGATGATCGAACGCCGGCTCCTGGCCGACCCACACGCCGTTTTGCACCTCGGCGATGACTCCGCAGCCGACCGAGCAATGTCCGCAGACGGTACGCACGGTCTTGACCTCGGCCTTTGGATCGGCTGTCGGTTTGGCGGCGGCCTCGGACTTTTGCATCATCGAAAACGGCAAGCTCGCCGCGACCGCGGTCCCGCCGACGACCAGACCGGAACGGCGCAGGAACGCGCGCCGGTCCATGACCCCCGACAGCGAGGTCGCACCGGTCGCCTGGGTGGCGGCTGTGGTTTGCTTTTTGATCGGTTTCATCGTCGGTCTCCTCGGCTTGGATGGCGCGCGCGGGCAGCGGCTACAGGCTGGCCAGGCGGTAGTACTCGCGGATGTGATCGGTGACGTGATAGCCCTGCGCAGGCTCCGGGACCGGCACGACCGGCGCGGTTTTCGGTGCAGCCGTCGCGCGACCGGCGGTGGCGATCGTCGCCACTCCGGCCGTCGCCGTCACCAGGGCGGTTCGAAAGAATTCCCGGCGACCGGTACGGGTTGTCTTGCGTTGCTTGGTGCTCATGATAGTCTCCTCTCGTTACCGGCTATGCCGGCATCTCCAGATAGTTGCGCTCGACCTCTACAAACTGTTCGCCCAAAAGCCCTACGGCACGATAGAAGCGCGCCGATTTGGCGACACTCATATCGGCGAAGAATCGTCCCATCCACGGCGCCAGATGCTTGCGGAAGAAATCGCGCTGCTCGGCAAATGAAATCTCCGGGCTGCTTGCGATCAGCAGACTCATGGTCTCGCACAGAGCGGCCGCGTGGTCCTCCGGCTCGCGGGTCGCTTCCTGACGTTCGAAGCCGAGGCGCGCAAGATCGGTGCGCAATTCCGCAAGCGGTTTTTCCATCAAAAACCCGGTCAGGTACCACGAGCCATAGGGAAGCAACTCTCCCCGGCCGATCCCGATAAAAATGTCCTGGTACTCGTCGGCCAGGTCCGTGAGAACGGCCTGCGCCGCTGCCTGTTGCAACAACGCCCAGGCCGCCTTCATGTGCCCGTCGCCCGCGTCGAGCGCCTGCAAGGCATCAAGCAACTCCGCGCTCGGCGGCCGCACCAGCAATGCACCCATCAGGCGGTAAACCTGCGACCGCGCCCGATCCTCATCGCTGAGTGTCAACACGGAGACTGCAGTTGCCGGGACGGTCATGGTGTGAGGCTGTAACATGTACGGGAAGTTAGCAAGAAGCAGGCCACGGTCACGGGAGCGAAAAACGGAAGCGCGGGTGAAAGAACGCTACGCGTGTGGGTTCTGGCGGCGACGGCATGGACAAAATGTCTCAGCCACCGGGTTATCCTGCCGAGAGTGCTCAAACCCCGAGGTTGCCAGCCGAGCTTTTGGCCTTTGCCTGGAACACGTCGCGCACGCGGCAGTCGCCGCACATGTGCACGCGTTGCAGCGCCTCGGGTGTCTCGAACATCCAGTGCCCCTTCAGCTTCGCGGTCATCGTGTCCATCATTTTCCGGGTGGCGAAAGGTTTGCCACAACGGCTGCAACAGAACGGCGCGTCCTCGTTCAGCACGCGCTGCGAACGCCGTTTCGCCGGATCACAGAGATAGCGTGCGCTGAGTGTTATCGCATCCTCGGGGCAGGCGCTCTGGCACAGGCCGCATTGCACGCAATTCGCCTCGATGAAATTGAGCTGCGGGAGATCGCCGCCGTCGGCGAGCGCGCCGGCCGGACACACCGCCACGCAACCCATGCACAGGGTGCAGGCGGCACGATCCACGTGGGTCTCGCCAAACGGCGCGCCGGCCGGCAAAGCAATCTGCGCCTGCGGCGCGGGCGCGTGGTCATACAAGTGTTCGATCGCCAGACGCAAGACGGTGCGTTTTTCGTCCAGGCCGGCAAAGGTCGCCGGCGGCATGCTGTGCTCGCCGTCGTGCGCGTCGAAGGCCGGATCCACCCGGCCATCGATCAGGCGCAGGCGTTCGCCCCGATAACCCATGCCCGCCAGGATGGCGCGCGTATAAGAAAGCTGCGCTTCGATTTCCGCGCGCACCGAATTTGGCGTGATCGTCGTCGCGAGCAGCCATACCTCGGCGGCGCCGTAGGCGAGCGTCGCGAGCCACACGTCCATGCCCACCGCTCCGATCTCGGCGATCTCGACCGGCAGCACATTTTCCGCAAGCCGTGGCGCCAGCGTCGCGAGCCGCGCCCGGCCCGCCTCGGCGTCGTGAAACAACACCACCGGTTGCGCGCCGTCGCCGCTTCGATAGGTTTTGAGAAGTGTCGAGATCCTGGTGAGGTGGTCGGAAAGACGCGGGTAGACGTAGGTCATCGCGCCGGTCGGACAGGCGCTGGCGCAGGCCCCGGCGCCCTGGCAGAGATACGGATCGACCGCGATCTCGTCACCCATGGAAATAATGGCGTTCGCCGGACAGACATCCAGGCAGCGGGTGCAACCGGGCAGCCCGTTGCGGCTGTGGGCGCAGATCGCCGGGTCGTAGTGGAAGAATTTCGGTTTCTCGAACTCGCCAACCATGTCAGGCAGTTCCGCGAGCGTCTGTTCGAGGGCCGCGGCATCGCCCGGCGCGTAGTAACCGAATGGGTGCAGTTCCTGCTGCAGAAAGGACGGCGTCGTAAGATCGAGCACCAGATCGAACCCACCCGAACGCCCGAGCTTCTGCACGAGGTTCACGCCGCCGAGCGGCGGCGGGGCCGCCACAATCACGCTGAACTGCCCCATGTGACCGATGACCTGCAGCGGTTTTTCACGGACCACCGGGATCGTCGTGGAATGCCTGCCGTCGGTGCGCTGTGACGCAGTGTTCTCATCCGTCACGACAACCGTGCATGCCATGTGCGCCTGCAAGCGCTCGGCGGCGGCGAGCGCGCGCGCGGCCGGGCCGACAATCACGACGCTGCCTTTCGACAGGTAGGAAACAATCGATGTGGGCTGAGTCTCCACACCCGCTGCGGCCGCGAGCGCGGTGGCGCGCGCGCGGCCGTTTGGCGTGGCCGTAAGCAGTGCGGTGCCGATTTCGTTCATGGGCGTGGTCATTCTTCGGTTGTCGGCGAATCGGGATTGGCAGCCTGTTCTGCGCCGACGACCGGCGGAAAAACTGCTCCTGCGTTTCCCGCACTTCCGCCATCCATGGCGGTCGGCGGCGCCTCCTGTGCATTCGGCGACAGCGAGGCGCGCGCGGTTTTATCCGTATCCAGCAGGCGGAAAGACTGCTCCTGCGTTTGTCCCCGTAGGGACGGCTTCGCGCTCCGCACTTCCGCCATCCATGGCGGGCGCGCGGCGCGCGCCGCCAGTTTGAGCTCCTCGGCCTCGCGCTCCAGGGCCTCGCGCATTTCATGCGTGATGATGTTGCCGAGCGGCTCGTAGCCGTGACAATCGTAATACTCGCTATCGAGCGGACAACGGGTGTTGAACACCGGCAAATGAAACAACTTGCGTAACGCCTGGCGGCGCAGCGTCTCGCTCACGCCGGGCGACAAAAAACCCCTGAAGTCGGACTCCTCGGTCAAGCCTTCGATCAGCGGCATGTCCTTGTCGGTAAGCACCGGTGCCGGCGCGGGGGCAACGACACCCGCCACATTCGGGCTCGGCTCCTGGAGAATTTTCTCGTCGCTGCGTGCGGCCTGTTTGCGGCGCGACCAGCGCGTCACAAAACCTTCCTCCGCGGGCGCGGTTTCGCCGGGCGGAGTCGGATCAACCCGCGTCCTTGATCCCGTCGTCATGCTTGCGCCTCGGTTGCTTTTCTTCGGGGGAATAATGCTCAAGGACATGCCGCTCCAGCCAGACATACACCTCGGGCGGGATTGCCGCCGCCTGCACCTCGGCGCCCGCCTCGTGGTGCGCCATGGCATCTATGTAATCCGCGGTCACCAGAACCGGGCGAAGCTCGCCGTCGTCCAGGGTCTGGCAGACGACTTGCAGGCTCGGATTCTGGCCGATCAGATTGAAGTAATAGGCATCCGCGTCGGATTTTCGCAATTGAATGCGAAACCCGCTCCACAAGTATTGTTCGCCCTCCGGGCCCGAGCGAATCAACTGGCGCTCGTCAGCCGCGGCGGCGCTTGCCGGCACCACACCCAGCACCCGCCAGCGCTCCGTTATCCATCGATTGTTCTCGACCGGTTCGCGCGCGGTGACGACCGCCACCGCGAACCAATCTGGTGTCACATCGGTGCTTTCGGAGACGGAGAAGTTGTTAGCCATGCTGCCGGGAACGTACGCAAGTTATATACCAAACCGATAGGGCCGCGAAAATGGAGACTTGCCGGGAAAGTGGCCCCAGCTGCCGGCAGACCCATGTCCCAAAATAGCGCAGGCGTTCGGCGAGTGCGTCATTTTGACCCATGTCGGGTGGCAGGTTTTGCTGTCTTTGGCGAAAGCGCCGCCTGAGATCGGTTTGCGCGGCAAGGTATATTTTTTGCAACGTCAGCCCTGATTCACTTGCATATCCAGCCGATTAACGAGGTGAGCGTGACCGTTTCCGCACCATTGCCAGTGCACCTGATTGATCGCTTCGATCGCCACGTCAATTACGTGCGACTCTCGGTCACCGACCGCTGCGACTTCCGTTGCGTGTATTGCATGAGCGAAGACATGACATTTCTGCCGCGCGCGCAACTCCTGACCCTGGAGGAGCTGGCGCAACTGGCGCGCGCCTTCGTCGAGCTGGGCGTGACCAAGATCCGCCTGACCGGCGGCGAACCGCTGGTGCGCAAAAACCTGGCGTGGCTCGCACGCACAATCGGCGCGCTTCCCGGCCTGCACGAGCTGGCGCTGACCACCAACGGCTCGCAACTCGAGCGCCTGGCCGGCGAGCTCGCTGCCGCCAAGGTGAGCCGGATCAACATCAGCCTCGACAGTTTGAACCCGGAGCGCTTCCGGCAAATCACCCGCGTGGGCGATCTCGCCCAGGTGTTGCGCGGCATCGAGGCCGCGCGCCGCGCCGGCTTTCAGCGCCTCAAGCTCAACGCCGTCATCCTCAAAAACCGAAACCATGACGAAACCGCGGACCTGGTGCAGTTCGCCGTCGAGCGCGACATGGACATCAGCTTCATTGAGGAAATGCCACTCGGCGTCATCGGCGATCACGACCGCGCCGAGGCCTACTATTCGAGCGACCAGATCAAGCGCGACCTGGAATCGCGCTACACGCTGCTGCCTACAACCGAGACCACCGGGGGGCCGTCGCATTACTACCGCGTGGCCGGCACCGGCACCAGGGTCGGCTTCATTTCGCCGCACAGCCATAACTTCTGCGCGTCGTGCAACCGCGTGCGCGTGACCACCGAGGGCCGGCTGCTGTTATGCCTCGGGCAGGAACATTCGGCCGATCTGCGCCGCGTGCTGCGCAGCCATCCCGGCGATCTCGACCCGCTGAAGGACGCCATCGTGAACGCCATGCTCATCAAACCCAAGGGCCACGACTTCAACCTCAGCCAGGCGCCGACCATCCTGCGCCACATGAACGTGACCGGTGGCTGACATGACGACGCCGCTTTATCGCCCGCGCATGACCCAGGCGGGGCTCGCGCCCACCCATCCGGTGGTCGCGGTGGATGAATACGGCGAAACCCGCGACCTGCACATCGCCGGCGAACTTCCGTTGACCCTCAAGGTGGACGGGCGCGAAGTGGTCACCCTCATGACGCTCGGCACACACCCCGAGGAACTCGCGCTCGGCTACCTGCGCAACCAAATGCTGATCGAAGACATCGAGCACATCGCGTCGGTGGAAGTCGACTGGGAGCGCGGCGCGGTGGCGATCCAGACCACGCACGGCCAGGGCATCAGCGACTGGCAGGAAAAACTCGCGCATCGCACGGTCACGACCGGCTGTGGCCAGGGCACGGTCTTCAGCTGCACGCTCGATAAGCTCTACGACGTGCGCCTGCCGCAGGTGCGTCTGTCGCAGTCGCGCATCTACGCGCTGTTAAAGCGCTTGAGCGCCGACAACGCCATCTACCGCGCCGCCGGCGCGGTGCACGGCTGCGGCCTGTGCCAGGACACAGACGTTGTTATCTTCGTCGAAGACGTGGGCCGCCACAACGCCGCCGACGCCATCGCCGGGCGCATGTGGCTGGACCGCGTTCCCGGCGGCGACAAGATTTTTTACACCACCGGCCGGCTCACCTCGGAAATCGTGATGAAGGCCGCGCACATGGGCATCCCGGTGCTGCTGTCGCGCTCCGGCATCACCCACATGGGGCTGGAGCTCGCGCAGGAGCTCGGCATACTCATGATCGCGCGCGCCAAGGGCGAGCATTTTCTGGTTTACCACGGCGCCGATCGAATTGATTTCGATGCCCGCCCCGCGTCCCGGTCAACGACCGCCGGCCGGACGGAGAAGGCAAGGACGGAGGCACGATGAGCTCCATCGCCACCGACCCGGATTCGATCGCGGCCAAAACCGGACTCGCCGACCTGGACTCGCCTCGCGATGCCGCGCCGCGCTTCATGAGCGTGCGCCAGGTCGCCGAGTATCTCGATATACACGAAAAGAAGGTCTACGCGCTCGCCGCCGAGGGTCTGATCCCGGCCACCAAGGTCACCGGCAAATGGCTGTTCCCGCGCGATCTTGTCGATCAATGGCTGCACGAGACCAGTCACGGCGGCGTACTCGCCGACCGGCTGGTGGTCGCGGGCAGCGACGACCCGTTGCTGTACCGGGCGCTCACGCAGCTCGCCGTTGAGATCCAGGCGCGTGCGCTCGTGAGCCACGTCCACACCGGCACGCAGCTCGGGCTATCGTTGCTGGCGCGTCGGCGCGCCGACGTGTGTGCGATCCATTGGGGGCCAGCCGAGGAAAGCGATCATCGGCACGCGGCGATGGTCCGGCCCTATCCTCAGCATCGCGACTGGACGATCTTGCGTGCATTTTATCGCGAGCAGGGGCTGATCGTCGCGCCCGAGCAGCGCGGCAAGGACATGCATGAGTTATTCGCGCCCGACCTGCGCTGGGCGATGCGTCAGGAGGGCGCGGGCTCGCAGCGGTTTTTGCGCGAGACGCTGGCACAACGCGGCGTCGATCCCTCGAACCTGCGGGTGACGGCGCGCGCCCATTCGGAACGCGAGGCGGCCGCCATGATTGCGATGGCGCACGCCGACGTCGCCCCCGGCGTGCGCGCGGCCGCAGCCGAGTTCGGGCTTGAGTTTGTGCCGATCGGCTGGGAGGCGTACGACCTGGTGCTGTATCGGGGGGTATATTTTCGCACGCTCTTTCAACGCCTGCTCGAACATCTGCAGGGCGCGGAATGCCGCCGCTGGGCGCAACTGCTCGGCGGGTATGATTTTCGGGACAGCGGCAAGCTGATTGCGACCGGCTGAGCGGCCGGCGGCGACAAACCTCCACGACCGGTACGCCCATGCAGACACCGCGCATCGTGTCTCGGTCGGCGACATCGCCTTCTTCAAGACTCGCCCACCTGCAGAAATATTCAACGGTTTTCCCAAATCAAATGAGAGACTTCTGGCAATCCAGCGGCTACCCATTGCTCGAACGCAACGCCGATGGCTGGCTCACGGTAACCGACGACTTCCTGCGCGCCTATCTGCTGCGGCCGGAAATGCAGACCGTCGAAGAGTCGTGTAATAACGAGCACGCGCTGCACGCGGCTCTGCTCGACGATCCCTGTCTGTTCGTGCCGCCCGCGCACATAGCCGCTCTGGCCGATCCCGTCGCGCGTGAAAATTACGAACTCGTGCTCGCCTTCCGCGATCGGCTGGTGGCAAGCGGCACGCTTGAGCGTTGCTATATCGGGCTGTTCGGCGGCGAGCGTGTACCGGTACCGCCGCTGTTCGTGGACCAGCTGGCCCACGTCATTCTGCGCAATGTGCTCGACAGTATCGACGATCCTTTTCTGGCGCGCGCCGGCGAGTTGTTTTTCCGGCAGCAACGAGTGAGCCTGCTAAACGGCGCTGTCATGCTGGCCGACGCCGAGACCGTCGAAACCCATGCCGCCACGGGCGGCTTTGGCAACATCGGCCGGTTGCTGGCCGAGGCGCAGGTGCCGCTGGCGTCCGCGGGGCTTGCCGTGCTCAATGAGCATAACGCACAGAACTACTGGCAGAGCGATGAGCGCCACGATATGGTGCTGAATGTCACTCTCGGCCAACGCGGCCTGCACGCATTATGTCGCGTGCTCGAAGCATGGGTTGGCCACTTCCTTAAAACCGGGATCTCCGTCCAGCCGGTAGGCTCCATTCATGACGAGCGCTGGATGTGGCATCTGGGGCTCGACAGCGAAGCCACTGCGATTCTGAACGATCTCTATAATGACGCAGAGGTCGGCGCGGAACGCCGCAAGCGCATCCTGGCGCTTTTCCAGCTTGAATTTCAGGAGCCACGCCTGATGTTATCGAAAGTAGCCGGCCGGCCGGTGCATTTGGCCATGGCCATGACCAAAGAAAACAACCTGCGTCTCAAGCCCCAGAACCTGTTGGTTAATTTACCCTTGGCGACTTCGGCTTGATAGCTGAATTCCCGCTGTCCACCGACGAAAACGGCCTCCCGGTGGACTCCGGGTGGCCGTCCGTTCACACATTGCGGCTGCGGTCAGGCGTTGGAGGCCGGCCGCCGGCGCTCCCGCGCGCGCTGCGTTCGCGGGGCACTCGTACGCCCCTAAATAGCGCGTTGCCAGCGTACCTCTCCATGTCGCGGGGTAAGCCGCGCGCTTCATTGGATACGCTCCAAAAACCAGCTACAGTTGGCAGTAACGATTATCAATCACCGACGATACATCAGTGCACTGGGGGGGGGGGGGGGGGGCCATGAATAAGAAATGTTTGCGTTTAATCGGCTTTTCACTGCTGGCGGGCGTGAGCGCGCACTCCGCCTATGCCGCGACCCCGGGGGTGACCGCCGATACGATCTTGCTGGGCCAATCGGCCGCACTCAGCGGACCCGCGGCCAGGCTCGGCGAAAACATGCGCGACGGCGCGAAGCTCTACTTCGATGAAGTAAACCGTAACGGCGGCGTGCACGGCCGGAAGATCCGTCTGGTCTCTCTCGACGACGGCTACGAACCCGCGCGCGCCATTGCCAACACCAAACAGCTGATCGAAAAAGACGCGGTCTTTGCCCTCTTCGGCTACGTCGGCACGCCGACGGGCTACGCCGTCATCCCTCTCGTCAACGAGGCGAAGATCCCGTTTTTCGGGCCCTTTACCGGCGCCGAGGGTTTTCGCAACCCGGTCAACAGGAACATCTTCAACGTGCGGGCCAGTTACAACCAGGAAACGGAGGCGCTCGTCGACTTTCTGGTGTCTCACAGAAAGAAGAAGATCGCCATATTCTACCAGGATGACGCCTACGGCAAGGCGGGCCTCGGCGGGGTGCAATTGGCAATGGACAAGCGCAAGTTGCCGATTGTCGCGATGGGAACGGTGGAGCGCAACACGGTGGAAGTCGGAAACGCCGCGAAGACGATCGCCAAGACCAGCCCCGACGCCATCATCATGGTAAGCGCGTACAAATCCTGCGCCGCCTTCATCAGAGAGATGAACAAGACCGGCCTGCGGCCGGACTATTTGAATGTATCCTTCGTCGGCAGCGACGCGCTGGCGCAAGAACTCGGGCCGGACGGTCACGGTGTGTACATCTCGCAGGTTGTGCCCTATCCCTGGGACAGTGGCTTCGCGGTGGCCAAGGAGTTCACGGCCCTCGCGAAAAAGAACGCCCCCGACCTGAAGCCGTCGTTCAACAATATCGAGGGTTACATCGCCGCCAAGATCCTGGTCGAAGGAATGCGGCGCGTCGGAACCGACCTTACGCGCGAGACGCTCATCAAGGCCCTGGAGTCGTTCAAGGATGTCGATGTCGGCAACTTCCAGCTGACGTTCTCGCCGACCAACCACAGCGGCTCGGACTACGTGGGCCTCACTGTCATCATCGGCACCAGCGGCAGTTTCATGCCGATATTCAAGGCGAAGCCGCGGGGCGCGGGGCGCTAGCGCGCCCACTCGCCAGACACCGCTCACAGGGAGCGGCGCGGCATCGGCAAAAACGAGTCCTTTCCGGCAATACCTCAAGCCATTCGTCCGAGAATCTGTTCGGCGATCACATCACTTTGGAACTTCTCGAAAGCTGAATGATGGGCCCGGAAACTTTTCCGTGTATCGATGTATGTCGAGACACATTTCGATGAAGCCGTCTTCGTAATCAAAACTGTAAGCGTGGGCCATCGTCTTCAGCAGACGTAATTCGCGCGCATCGAGCGCCAGTTTTGTCTGCCCCGTTTCTTTTTCCAGGCGACCCAGCTCGAAACACGCGACAATGTCGGCGAGACGGTATTCGCCACCGTGGTAGGGATGCACAAGATCGCCATCCGCACTGTAAACACCCGGCATGCTTTCTGAGTCGGCGTTCATAATCTTGCCGGTTCGCGTTCATGCACCCCTGCGGAATGCCACCGAAGGGTAAACTGCTCGCTGGCCATGATTTTCCGGGAAAGCAGCAAGCCGATTCCGGTCCCATGAGCCGCCACGGCCGGCTTCACACCAAAACGATCTCGCCGTCCACCACATGCACGACGCCGAGATCGGGCATCGAAAGGGTCACGTGTACCTTCAGCGTCTCGGTCCCTGCGAGCCGCCCGCCCTGCAGGGCCGCGCGCACCGCGCGCTCGATTTCGCGCTGCGAGGTGATGCCAACCTGCTTGAGCAGCTTGCGTATCTCCATATTGAAGTGCTCTTCATCCAACTTTGTCGTGTCGCTCATGGTCTGCCTCCGGGGTTTCCAATGGTAGCGCCGCGCGCCAATCGTCCGGCGGCGGCGCGTGCCGGGCCGCGGCCGCATCGGCCATGATCGGCTCGCGACGCAGCCACAGCTGAAACACGCTGCCCATTCCGACCGTTGACTCCACGGTGATGTCGCCGCCGTAGCGGCGAATCATTCCGTAACTCACCGACAAGCCGAGGCCGGTGCCGTGCCGCGGATCGGTGGTAAAAAATGGATCGAACACGCGCGTCAACAGCGCCGCCGGTATGCCCGCGCCGTCGTCGCGGACGCGGATCGCGACGCGGCCGCCGTCGCAATCGTCCGTCTCCACCTCGATCCGTCCACCGGACGACACCGCGTTGGCGGCGTTGAGGAGCAGATTAATCAACACCTGTTCGAGTTCGTACTGGTTGATGCGGATTACGCCGCTCGCGTGCAACCGGGTATGCAGCACAATGGCCTTCTTTTTGAACGCATGACCAACCAGCGGCAGCACGTTCCCGACCACGCGGTTGACGTCGATCTCGACGATCGCGGCCATACTGTCCGCCGGCCGCGCAAACTGCAACAGGCTGGTGACGATGTGGCGGATGCGATCGACCTGGTGCGCGATCAGCTCGATCTCGCGCTCAACCGGCTTGGCGGCGTCACCGAGTTCGGCGGCGAGCACCTCCAGGTTGCCCTGGATCACGGCAATGGGATTGTTGATCTCGTGCGCCACGCCGGCCGACAGCACGCCCAGGGCGGACAACTTCTCCGCCGTCAGCAGCTGTTCGCGCGTCTGCTCCAGCAGGCGAATAGTCTGCTCGAGGTCGATGTTTTTCGTTTCGAGTTCCCAGGTGCGCTCCGTGACCTTGATCTCCAGGGTCGCCGCCGCGCGCTTGAGCTCCTGGTTGCGGCGCGCCAGCTGATCGAGCATGAGATCGAACTGGCGCGCCAGCTCGCCGATCTCATCGGGCGCACGCACCGGTCCGATGCGCTGGTCGTCGCCGGCCTGCATGGCGCGCACCACCGCCGTCATCTTCTCGATCGGCCGCCATACCGAACGCGCGCTGCGCAGCGCTACGGCGGCCGCGATCAGCGTGGCCGCCAGAAAAATGCCCAGCAGCAGCGCCGCGGCGCGTCTATGACTGGCGTCAAATGCGTCTTCGGGCAGCCCCACTTGCAGCATGCCGATGCGGCTGCCGTGGACGTCGAACAGTGGCCCGTAGGCCGAGATGAACCAACGTTCGCCGATCAGGTCGCGTCCTACCCAGGTGTCGCCGCGTCCCATCACCTGGTCGCGCAGCTCAATTGAGACCTGTCCGCCCACGGCGCCCGCGCCGGTCGAGCCGATGCGCGTGCGATCGAGAAGCAACGCTACCATCGCTTCTCTTGCTTCGGGCGCGCCGGCGCTGAACGCGCGCGCGCGTATCGCGTCCGTCACGCCGTTGTCGTGGTTAAGCAACACCGCACCGTCGAGCACCGCCACGACCCTGCCTTGCCGGTCGACAACCGGCTCTACCACGCGCAACATCAGGGCGCGCTGCTCTGTAAGACCGGCGGGCGCCGCGGCCAGCGCGCGCGGCGCCATGTCGGCGCGAGCGGGCAGCAGCGCACCCTCGCGCATCAGATCCGCGAACTGAAACAGTTCGAGCGCCCCACCCGCCAAGCCACGCGCCGCCCGATCCGTGAGCGGGCTCGGCTTGCTGCTCTGGGACGGCGCACCGGCCGGTTCGTGCAACCAGTTCCCGGCCAGCCCGGTCAGGTGCACGAACGCGAAGCCCTTTTCCTGATGCAGGCGCCGCAACGCGCGCTGTACGCCCGCACCGTCACCCGCGGCCAGCAGGGCGCGGAAACTTTCGGAATCGGCCAGTTGTTTCAATTGCGTCTGATAGTCTTGCTGAACCTCACGCAGCGCATGCCGCGCCAACGCCAGGTTATCCTTGACGTTGGCGCGGAGGATATCGAGGGTGTAGGCGTTGACCCAGTAAAAGGCATACCCCAGAGTCGCCGCCAAGGCGAGCAGCGATGGCAAGATGACAAGCGCCAGCAGCTTATAGCGCAGCCCCGAACGGATGCGTCGGTGCAGCGCGGTCCACACAACCGGATCTCAGTGGCTCGAGTCGCGCTCGCCGCCCGGCGAGGACGAAAGTTTGCGCTCGAGGGTTTTGCGCGAGATGCCGAGTCGCCGCGCTGTTTCGGATTTATTCCCGCCGGCGGCCTCCAACACGCGCAGCATGTGTTGGCGCTCGACCTGATCGAGGCTCCATTCGAGCGGAAACCCGGTGCCGGCCGGTGCCGCACTGTCGCCGGAGGTGGCTGTCTCCAGGCTTTCCCACGGCGGCTGCCCGAGCAACAGCGTGCGTTCCACCAGATTCTTGAGCTCGCGCACGTTACCGGGCCACGGATAGGCCTGCAGCCGTCGCAGGTCCTCGGCCTCGAAGACATGCGGCTTTACGCCCAGCTCGATCGCCAGGCGGCGGACAAAATATTCCAGGAGTTCGGGAACATCGGCGGCACGCTCACGCAGCGTCGGCAAACGTAAGTGCACCACATTGAGCCGGTAGTAAAGGTCTTCACGAAAACGTCCGACGTGCGCCAGCGCGGCCAGATCGCGATTGGTCGCGGCCACCAGCCGCACATCCACCGGAATCTCACGATCGGCGCCGACCGGCCGCAGCTGCCGGCTTTCGAGCACGCGCAGGAGCTTGGCCTGGAACGCCAGCGGCATCTCGGAAATCTCGTCGAGGAACAGCGTGCCGCCGGTGGCGGCGACGAACAAACCTTCACGCGATTGGTGCGCGCCGGTGAACGCGCCCTTGGTATGGCCGAACAGCTCGCTCTCGAACAACTCCGGCGAGATCGCGACGCAGTTTACCGGCACAAACGCCCCAGTGCGGCCGCTCAGGCGATGGATCGCGGCCGCCGCCAACTCCTTGCCGGTGCCGGTCTCGCCCTGCAACAGCACCGACGCCGCCGCCGGCGCCACGCGCCGGATCAGGCGGCTCAACTCCTGCGTCGCGGCGCTTTGGCCGACGATACCAGCCTCCGCGTGCGCGCCATGGTCGATCCGGCGGCGCAGCGCGGCGTTCTCGCGTTTGATCTCGCGGCACTGGAGGCAGCGCTCGATCGACGCGGTCATCTGTTCGAGACGAAACGGCTTGATGATGAAATCGGCGGCACCGGCGCGCAGCGCGCCCAGGGTCACGTTCAAATCGGCATAGGCCGAGATGAAGATCACCTCGGCGCAGTCATTGCCGCGCCCCAGGTTCTGGATCCAATCGAGCCCCGAATGCCCCGGCAGGCTCACGTCCACGATCAACACATCGAAGTGGCAGCGCCGGCGCAGTTGCTCCGCTGTTTCGGCGCTATCGGCGACCTCGACCAGGCCGTATTCCTTGGCCAGCGCGCGTTGCAGGAAATTACGGATGCCGGGTTCGTCGTCGACGATCAGGATCGATACCTGGCGTTTTATGGCCGGCGTCGCGCCCCGGTCCATGACGGGAGCGGAAACGGAACTGTGTTCGGCGATCGAAGACATGGTGTGGAGCTCCACGTTGTTTGTTTTATGGCTCTTACCCAGCTCGACAAACGACATCTTGCTGCGTCATCGAAAATAGAGGAGAGGAACAACAGCAAGTCAGTTGAAAGATTAAACACATGGGTCATTTTGATGCAAACGGCAGAAACAATGTATCAAAATGTCGCGACAGTCAATAAGCGAATATTGCTGCAATTTTTTACCGCCTCCGTACCCACCGCAACTCCAACGCATTTTATGCATGGCATTGGAATTGCAGAGCAATATGTATCATGAACACCGCTCACATCATAACTATCGCCGGAAACCCCAGGCCCGGGGTGCGTCGGCGCCGGCTGGGCACTGGCCGGTGGAGTGATGTCGTAATCGAAATCCAGGCGAGCTGGGTGGTGTATGAAAATTGGCAAGAAGCGAGCGATGGTAATCATCAAGGCGTCGAGTGTCATCCTCGGCGTATCAGCGTAGTCGACCCGACCGGAGCCAGACTCGTGTCGAGGGTTGGTCTCGCCGGCAAACCGAAAAAAATCGCGTAGAAGTATGCAAGATTTCGCGGGTGCGTTTCGACTGGCCGTGGAACTCATCACGAGCGGCGACACCACGCTCGTCGATATAGTCGTGCTGTCGATGCGGGTAAGTCTGACCGCGGTGGTCGCGGCCTGCCTGTTCGGTCTACCCATCGGCGCGGCTATTGCCGTCGCCCGTTTTCCTGGGCGCGGCGCTGTCATCGTCCTGCTCAACTCGCTGATGGGGTTGCCGCCGGTCGCGATCGGTCTGCTCCTTTACATGATTCTCTCCAACGCCGGCCCGCTGGGGGTCATGGGCCTGCTCTACACGCCGGCCGCGATGATCATCGCGCAGGCGGTGCTGGTCACGCCCATCATTGCGGCCCTGACACGCCAGGTCGTGGAAGATTTGAACACCGAGTACGACGAGCAGTTGCGCTCGCTGGGCGTGAAACCGGCACGTGCGGTAGCGACCCTGCTTTGGGACGGTCGCTACAGCCTGCTGACCGTGGCGTTGGCGGGTTTTGGCCGCGCGATTGCGGAAGTGGGCGCCGTCATCATCGTCGGCGGCAACATCGCCCATGTGACGCGCGTGATGACGACGGCGATTGCGCTCGAGACTTCCAAAGGCGATCTTGCGCTCGCGCTCGCCTTGGGCATCATTCTGGTCGGTCTGTCGATTCTCGTGAACTCCGGTGTCATGGCCTTCAAAGCCACGGCCGTGAGGGCGGCCTATGCATGATGTCGTGAGAGCCGTACCGTTCCTGCTTCCGTCCGTGACGGTCCCCGGGTCGTGCCTGCCGCTCGAGGCGAAGGACCTCGTGTTCGAAGCGGGCGGCAAGCGTCTTATTGACGGCATCGACATCACCTTACGGTCCGGGCCGGTGACCGCGATCATGGGTCCGAATGGCGCCGGAAAGAGCCTGCTGCTGCGCCTGCTGCACGGCCTGCTCCGGCCCACGCAAGGCGAAATTCTGTGGTCGGGGCGGCCGGCGGATCGTGAAATCGCTTCCCGCCAGGCCATGGTGTTTCAGCGGCCGGTCCTGCTGCGCCGTTCGGTCGCCGCCAACATACACTACGCCCTGGACGTCCGGGGGGTGGCGCCGGCGGAACGACGCGCGCGGCTCGACGCCGTGTTGCAAGCCGCGCGCCTGGAGCACCTGGCCGAGCGCCCCGCGCGCGTGCTCTCCGGCGGCGAGCAGCAGCGGTTGGCCATCGCACGGGCCCTGAGCATGGCGCCCGAGATTCTGTTTCTCGACGAGCCGACGGCGAGCCTCGACCCGGCCTCCACGCTGGCGATCGAAGAGCTGCTGCAGCAGGCCCGCGCCAGCGGCACGAAACTGGTTCTCGTGACCCACGACGTGGGCCAGGCCAGGCGCCTGGCGCAAGAGGTGCTCTTCATGCACCGCGGGCGCATCGCCGAGCAGACGATGGCCGGTCGCTTCTTTGCGCACGCCGCGTCCGCGGAGGCCCAGGCCTTCCTCGAGGGCCGAATCGTCCTTTAACTTTCTACAATCAGAGAAATTAAATGTTGCAACGAGCCAGGCCTCTCGGACTCCTTGTCGTGGTACCCATCCTCACGATCGCGCTGCTGCTCGGCTCGGTGGAAACCGGGGCGGCGCAGGACAAGTTCATAATCGTTCAATCGACCACTTCGACTCAGGACTCGGGCTTGTTCGACCATATACTTCCCATGTTCCAGAAAAAGACCGGCATCGAAGTACGTGTCATCGCCGTGGGCACCGGTCAGGCGATCAAGAACGCGCAAAACGGTGACGGCGATGTGCTGCTCGTTCACGCAAAGCCGGCGGAGGAAAAGTTCGTGGCCGAAGGCTGGGGCGTTACGCGCTACGATGTGATGTACAACGATTTCGTGATCGTCGGTCCCAAGAGCGACCCGGCGAGCATTGCCGGGATGAAGGACGCCGCCGCGGCGTTGAAGAAGATCGCGGCGGGCAAGGCACTGTTCGCCTCGCGCGGCGACGACAGCGGTACGCACAAGGCCGAACTCGGGCTGTGGAAGGCGGCCGGGGTGGACGCCAAAGCCGCGAGCGGCTCATGGTACCGCGAGACCGGCTCGGGCATGGGTCCCACGCTCAACACCGCCGTCGGCATGAGCGCCTACACCGTCGCCGACCGCGCTACGTGGAGCAGCTTCAAGAACAAGGTGAACCACCGGATCGTCGTCGAAGGGGACCCGAAGCTGTTCAACCAGTATGGCGTGATTCTGGTCAATCCCGCGAAGCACCCGAAGGTCAAAGCCGATGCCGGTCGCGCCTTCATCGATTGGCTGATCGGACCCGAGGGTCAAGCCGCGATCGCGAGTTTTAAGATCAACGGACAGCAACAATTCTTCCCTAACGCGAAAAGTGGATGAACGGGGCCGGGACCTCGGCGCCGGGACGCGAACCTATCCGCAAGGAATGACTAAGACGCGTGCCTCTCCGGCATGGAGGTCGCCGCGACGCGGTAGGAGTTGGCGGGGTTTACACCAACAAGCATGGCTGGCTGCGGCTCTAACAGGTTGTTGAAAAAGCCCATCCATGGGCTTTTTCAACCCGGCCGCTCCCGCGCATCCCTGCGCCCGCGGCATTGGTACTTCCTGTACGGCACAAAGCAAAAAATGGCCGCTCCCGCGCATCCCTGCGCTCGCGGCATTTGTGCATCCTGCACGGCATCATTTTTGCTTTGCTTCATTTTTCAAACACATACGGCGTGTTTGAAAAATGGCGGCACATCCATGTGCCGCACGCAGGTTGTTTTTCAACAACCTGCTAATTTATTCGACAGTGCGTGTCCACCCACTTGACTGCCGAAATCGAAATAAGCGCCAAAAGATCGCTGGGTGAACTTTTTCAGCCGCCTGATAGAATGACGCGAATGACTGCCAGCCCATTTCCGCGCGCGGATATCACCGGCGTCGTACTCGCCGGCGGCCGGGGGAGCCGCATGGGCGGCGAGGACAAAGGCCTGGTGGCGCTCAATGCGCGTCCCATGGTCGAACATGTGATTGCACGCCTGCGCCCGCAGGTCGGCGAGATGCTCATCAGCGCCAACCGCAACCAGGAACGCTACGCGGCGCTTGGGTTCCGCGTCGTGCCCGATCTGGTCGGCGGTTACCAGGGCCCGCTCGCCGGAATCGCGAGCGCATTGCAGGTGGCGACCACGTCCTATGTCGTGACGGTTCCCTGCGACTCGCCGCTGATCGGAGATGATTTGGTGCATCGGCTTGGCGCGGCATTGGTGCGCGAAGACGCCGACGTCGCCGTGGCGCACGACGGCGAGCGTACGCATCCGGTTTTCCTGATGCTCAAGCGTTCGCTGTTGCCGGGCCTGCTTGTGTTTCTCGAGGCGGGCGAACGCAAGATCGATCTCTGGTTCGCGCGCCACCGCGTGGCGCTGGCGGATTTCCGCGACTGCCCCGGGGCCTTCGTCAACGTCAACAGCCCCGACGAGCACCGGGCGCTGGAAACGCGCCTGCGGGAAACGCAGCACATACCGAGCCGGGCGCAGATCCCGATACTCGGCATCGCCGCCTACAGCGGTACCGGCAAGACCACGCTGCTGCGAAAGATTCTGCCGCAGCTGCGCGCGCAAGGCCTGCGCGTGGCCGTGGTCAAACACGCGCACCATTCTTTCGACACCGACATTCCGGGCAAGGATAGTTTCGAGTTGCGCAAGGCCGGCGCCGTCCAGATGCTCGTCGCCTCGCGCCACCGGTGGGCGCTGGTGACGGAAACCGGCGACGGTTCCGAGCCGCGACTCGAAGCGCTTCTGGATCGCCTCGATCATGAGAACCTCGACCTGATCCTGGTCGAGGGCTTCAAGGCCGAGGCCATTCCCAAGATCGAGTTGCATCGCCCCAGTCTCGGTCATCCCCTGCTCTGCACGCTGGACCGCTCGATCATCGCTATCGCCAGCGACGCGCCGCTGCTTGTGAAGCCGGGCATTCCCATGCTCGACCTCAACCGCCCCGAAGACATCGCCGCTTTTATCCTGAAATATCCCCTCGACTCGCCCGAGCGCCGGCGCGCGACCGGCGCGCAGGCGCGCAGCCGGAGCTAAGGCCATGCCGCCAATCCCCGCCTCCCCCCCGGAAAGCGGCGTCGGCGAGCACGCCGCCCAGGCGCTTTCGGTCGAAGACGCCCGGCGCCGGCTGATCGACGAGGTTACACCGGTCAGCGGCGCCGAAACGGTCGCGCTGCGCAGCGCGCTCGGGCGCGTCCTGGCGGCAGACATCCATTCGCCCATCGACGTGCCGGCGCACACCAACTCGGCCATGGATGGCTACGCGCTGCGCGCCGACGACCTGCCGGCGAGTGGCTCGGTGAGTCTGCGCGTGATCGGCAGCGCCCTGGCCGGCGCGCCGTTCCAGGGCGCTGTTAATGCCGGCGAGTGCCTGCGCATCATGACCGGCGCGCCGCTGCCGGTGGGTACCGACACCGTGGTCATGCAAGAACAGGTGCAGCGCCAAGGCGAGCACGCGTCCTTCGGCGCCGGCCACCGGCGCGGCGAAAACGTGCGCGCCGCCGGCGAAGACCTGGCCAGGGGCCAGCTCGCGTTCGCCGCCGGGCGCTGTGTCCAGCCGGCCGATCTCGGCCTGCTCGCCTCCCTGGGGCGCGCCGAAGTACGCGTCACGCGGCGCCTGCGAGTCGCGTTCTTCTCGACCGGCGATGAGCTGCGCTCGGTCGGCGAGACGCTCGCCGAAGGCCAGATATACGACAGCAATCGCTATACCCTCTACGGCATGCTCACGCGTCTTGGCGTCGAGATCGTCGACATGGGCGTGGTGCGCGACGACCCCGCGGCGTTACGCCGCGCGTTCATCGAGGCGGCGGACGCCGCCGACGCCATCATCACCTCCGGCGGCGTGTCGGTCGGCGAGGCGGATTACGTCAAGGAAACGCTCGACGCCCTGGGCGAGATCCGCTTCTGGCAGGTCGCCATGAAACCCGGTCGCCCGCTGGCGTTTGGACGCGTGCGCGGTGCCGCGTTTTTCGGCCTGCCGGGCAATCCGGTTTCGGTGATGGTGACATTTTACCAGTTCGTGGAGCCGGCGCTGCGCCGCATGATGGGCCAGAGCGACACGCGTCCGGCCGCGGCCACTTTCAAGGTGCGCTGTGTGTCGCGCCTGCACAAACGCGCGGGGCGCACGGAATTCCAGCGCGGCATTCTTGAATGGGATGCCGCCGGGGAACTGGTCGTGCGGGCCACGGGACAACAGGGTTCCGGCGTGCTTCGTTCCATGAGCGCCGCCAACTGCTTTGTGATCCTGCCCCGGGACAGCGTGACCGTAGAACCCGGAACACTCGTGGACGTGCAGCCGTTCCACGGGATTCTTTGAACTTCCATGGACGTCGCCGACTCGACAATATCCCCAGCCGAAAACAAGGAGTAAGTTAATGACACCGTCATCCACCCAGACAAAAGAACGCAAGTTCATCCCCCTGAATATCGCGGTGCTGACGGTCTCCGACTCACGCACCGAGGATACGGACACGTCCGGGAAGGCGCTGGTACAGCGGCTTTCCGATGTCGGGCACCGGCTGGCGGAAAAACTCATCGTTCCCGACAATATTTACAAGGTTCGCGCCATCCTGGCGCGCTGGATCGCACAAGATGACATACAAGCGGTCATCACCACGGGTGGCACCGGTGTCACGGGTCGCGATACCACCCCGGAAGCCATCAAGCCGCTCCTCGACAAGGAGCTGGATGGATTCGGGGAAATGTTTCGCGTCCTGTCCTACGAGGAAATCAAGACTTCCACTATTCAATCCCGCGCCTTGGCGGGAGCATCCAACGGCACTTACATTTTTTGTCTGCCGGGCTCTCCCGGCGCATGCCGGACCGGATGGGACATGCTGATTCAGCCGCAGCTGGACTATCGGACCCGTCCCTGCAACCTGGTCGAGTTGATGCCGCGCCTGCTCGAGAAATAAGACCCGCCCGCCTGCTCGTGCAATTCCTGCCAGGACGGAGAGGAGCCGTGGCCGTCAGGCGAGGGAAACGGTCAGTTTAACGGCGTCGCGGATGGAGTTCGCCACGATGCAGCCGCGTTCGGCGATCAGGACAAGCTTGTTCATTGCATCGCGATTCTGATAATTGCCGCTGACCTTCAATTCAATTTCCGAGAAACGCGACGGGGCGTCCACCAGTGTCGCCATCACCTCAACGCGCAGATCCGAGGCGCCGACCGCGCGCGCCTTGACCGCGGCGAGCAGGTTGCTCAGGAAACACCCTCCGAGCCCCATGAGAAACATTTCACCGCCCATCGGCCCCTTGTCGTTGCCGCCCTTGGATTCAGGACGGTCGCAAAGAACGCGATGTTGTCGTGCCGCGGCTTCCGACGTCGCCGCGGAGATCTGGTGAACGGTAACATTGACTTGTTGTGCCATGGGTGTATGCCGGTACCGGTAAGCGATGGGGCGGTTGATCTGAATGGTTAGTGTGTGCGAGCACGCTCACTAGGAAACGACCGCCCGGTATCGGAACGGCTTCTACTCATACCAGGACGTGAACGCGCTGACCGGCTCGCGTTCGGTGCGGTAGTGGTTCACCGCCGCGGCGCCGTCAGCGTAGCCGAGCGCCATGCCGCACACCAGCGCGCGTGACTCCGACACATTCAGGATGCCGCGCACGATGTCCGGATACTCGGCGAGCGCGGCCTGCGGGCAGGTCTCGAGACCCTGGCCGCGCGCCGCCAGCATGACATTCTCGATAAACATACCCATGTCCACCCACGCGCCTTGGGAGAGTGCCTTGTCCACGAAGAAGAACAAACCCACCGGCGCGCCGAAGAAATGGTAATTGCTGTTCCATGCCTTGAGACGCGCAAGGGGATCATCCTTGCCGATGTTCAACGCCTGATAGAGCGCAAGCCCCGTGGCCTTGCGCCGCGCCTTGTACGGCTCCTGCCAGTCTTTCGGATAGTAGGCATAGTCCGGATTTTCCGGCTGCTTGGCCGTGCGCGCGGCGAGCAGTTCATCGCTGATGCGCGCCTTGATCGCGCCCGTGACCACCGCCACCTGCCACGGCTGACAGTTGACGCCGCTCGGCGCCCAGCGCGCGGCGTCGAGCATTGCCTCGATGGTCGTGCGTGCGACCGGCTTGTCGAGATAGGCGCGCGTCGATTTGCGGCCGCGCATGGCTTCAAGAACGTCCATCCTTCCTCCATCATGTAGGGTGGGGCAGGGCCCCACCCTACATTGGTTCTGCTAGACTCTCATGAGTTCGACGATCAGCCGCGCTTCCTGCGCCACCTTGGCCGCACCCGCATCGAAAAACAATCCGGCCAATGCGTCCTGGCCCTGCCACTGTGTGAGCCGTTCAATCCAGTGACGCACCTCGCGCAGTGGCGCGGGCGGCGCGAGCGCTACCATCAACCGGCCGCCGGGATGCGGCGCGGCCTCGCGCGCGCAGCGCCAAGCAAGACCCGCTTCCTGACGTTCGAGCACGGCGTAAACCTTCGACGCACGCCATGGCCCATCCGGCAGATCGACACACAACGGCGCAATGTCGCCAAGACGATTCAGAAAATGCTCCAACCAGTCGGACAGTACCTCGGTATCCGAATTGATGCGCAACAGAAGTCCGGCGATGCGCGGCGCGACCGGTTCGGCCTTGTCCAGAAACGCCTCCAGCGCGCGACTGCAGCCGGCCTGTGTGAGCGGCACGCACAACTCAGCCGGCAACTCCAGCACGAATCGGAACGCCGGATCGCTGTCCTCCAGCCACTGCGCGACGTCGGCGCGCTGCACGGCGTCCCAGGTCTCCTGCGGCACCAGCACGCTGCGCAGGTTGTTGCTGTAGTAACAGAAGTGCCAGTCGTCCGGCAATTCGGTCGGATAAAAATCGCCGCCGGAAGCCAGGTTCCAGCCGCGCGTGCCAATCATCATGGGTTCAGTCATGCGCCAACGAAAACAAATACCTGCTGCTGAGGACACTACGTTTCTCTGGAAAATTCTTCATTGCCTTGCTTGTGTCTATGTGACAGTTGTTCTTCTGTTACCGGTGCGCGCGGTTCCTGACCAGGTCATCCACCACCGCCGGATCGGCCAGCGTTGAAATGTCCCCCAGGTTGTCCGTCTCGTTGGCCGCGATCTTGCGCAAAATGCGGCGCATGATCTTGCCGGAGCGGGTCTTTGGCAGGCCCGGGGCCCACTGGATGACATCCGGCGTGGCGGTTGGACCGATTTCCTTGCGCACCTGCTGCACCAGTTCCTGGCGCAGCGCTTCGGTGGCCGCGACGCCGGTCTTGAGCGTGACGTAACAATAGATACCCTGGCCCTTGATGTCGTGCGGGAAACCGACCACGGCCGCCTCGGCGACCGCGTGATGCAGCACCAGCGCCGATTCGACTTCCGCCGTTCCGAGACGATGACCCGCAACGTTCAACACGTCGTCGACGCGCCCGGTGATCCAGTAATCGCCGTCCTTGTCGCGGCGCGCGCCGTCGCCGGTGAAGTACATCCCCGGGTAGGTCTTGAAGTAGGTGTCGATGAAGCGCTGATGGTCGCCGTACACACTGCGCATGATTCCCGGCCACGGACACGTGATGACGAGACTGCCCGAGCATTCGCCCTTGAGCAGCTTGCCCTTGTCATCGACGATTCCCGGCACAACTCCGAAGAACGGCCGCGTGGCCGAGCCCGGCTTGAGCCGGGTCGCGCCCGGCAGCGGCGTGATCAGGTGACCGCCGGTCTCGGTCTGCCACCAGGTGTCGACGATCGGCACGCGCCCGTCGCCGACCACATGGTAGTACCACTCCCAGGCCTCGGGGTTGATCGGCTCGCCCACGGTGCCAAGCAGTCTGAGCGACTTGCGGCTGGTCTTCTTCACCGGCGCATCGCCGTCGCGCATGAGCGCGCGGATCGCGGTCGGCGCGGTGTAGAAGATGTTCACCTTGTGCTTGTCGATCACTTCCCAGAAACGCGACGTGCTGGGGTAGTTCGGCACGCCCTCGAACATCAGCGAGATGGCGCCGTTGCACAGCGGCCCGTAGACTATATATGTATGTCCCGTCACCCAGCCGACATCGGCGGTGCACCAAAAGATGTCGCCATCGTGGTAATCAAACGTGTACCTGTGGGTAATCGCCGCGAACACCAGATAACCGCCGGTGGTGTGCAGCACGCCCTTCGGCTTGCCGGTCGAGCCGGAGGTATAAAGAATGAACAGCGGATCCTCGGCGTCCATTTCCTCGGGCGCACAGTCGGCGCTGCTGTTCGCCATCAACTCGTGATACCAGACATCGTGCGCCGCATTCCACGCGACCGCACCATTGGTATGCCTCACAACCAGCACGGTATGCACAGCCGGGCACCTGGCGAGCGCCTCGTCGGTGTTTTTCTTGAGCGGCACCTTCTTGCCGCCGCGCACGCCTTCATCGGCGGTGATCACCACGCGGCAATCGGAATCGAGAATGCGGTCGGTGAGCGATTGCGGCGAGAAACCGCCGAACACCACCGAATGCACCGCGCCGATGCGCGCGCAGGCGAGCATCGCCACGCTCGCCTCCGGGATCA
>ERZ1292623.945-Hain-H51-01um-R1-945-length-29175-cov-7_pt1 | contig 29175 bp, 26 predicted proteins | sample MGYA00564398_ERZ1292623 | MGnify/ENA primary metagenome ERZ1292623 (study PRJEB36523, sample SAMEA6512633) | groundwater metagenome | collected 2019-01-07 | study: AquaDiva: Metagenomics assemblies of 32 groundwater samples | reverse complement strand
ACAACCGAATAAATATACTTAAAAACTCTCTCAAACAACGAATATCATGAAAAATGATTTGTATTTCATGATTGTAGACGATGAAACAGCAATAAGAAAAGTAAATAAAATGGTTCTAAAGAATTTCTATGCTGATTGCAGGATTGACGAAGGTTCAGACGGAACTTATATTTTAGAGCATGCATTTCTTCCATATGACATTATAATCACTGACTTGAACATGCCAAAACTTAATGGTTTAAATGCTCTGATAAAAATACGTGAAAAAGGTATCAACACTCCTGCATTAATTACTACTGGAAATCCGCAAGAAGTTATACCAGATATAGTATATAAAAAAGGCGCAAGTTATAGTGTGCCGCAGGTTTATGCAGCACGTTTAATTATAAAACCTTTTTTTCCTTACGATTTAAAAAATGCAATTGAAGACACTCTTAATTTAAATCGTAAGTAGTACCTGCTATCGGTATTTGCTGTTCACTTATCCAAGGTGCGCCTGTCAAATCAAGAAAAGGTTGACATCCTGCAACAAAAATATATATTCTTAAAGTCAAAAGATAATCACAACATAGAAAACCTATCAATCATCCATAAGCGCCTGATGAATCCAATAATCATTGTGAATCTCAGAGTAATTCTTGCTTTTTGTGTAACTATCTGAAGGGAAAAATACATGGACATGATTCAAAGGGATATCATCTACAGAAAGTTTATATTTCTTTGTTGTTTTATCTGCAAATGAATTATATATTCTGTCAACAATGACTCTTATTCCATTATCGTGTGTCGCCAAAACCACAGGAGCACGCTGAGCAATAACAAAAGCACATGCAATAAGATGCTTATCTGTCTGCATTTCCTCTCCAATAAAAACAGGATGCCTGTTCATCATAGTCTCCTCAATAGTATTTCGCGTAATATCTTTAGAAACATTTACCACCATATTAAAAAATCTCTTATAGAGATTTGATTCTCCTCTTGTAAAATTATCTCTGGGATCACGATGAAGCAAATCAGAATGAAAAGAATAAATTTCTTGATTATGGGATTTCAGCTTATTAAGAAAAGATAATTCATTATTAATATGTCTTCTAGCTCTTTTAGAACCATTCCCATTATTAGCAATCTCTTGAATAGCGCATCCTGCCAATCCCTTTATATATTTTTCTTGTTCATTAAGAATATTATAATATCTCTTTAATTCAATAGTTGTTTCCTTAAGAATATGAACTGGCCTCGCACCTATAAGTAATTTTATTTCCCTAAGAAGCTCAGTCCTGTTTTCCAAGCAGCTATAAAGATAATCAAAACCAAATCTCCCAAATACAGTTCTTCCTTCATATAATGCTTCTGGTAAAGAAACAAGTTCTTCTGGAGAAAAAACACTATTATCAATTATAATTTCTCCATTAACACATTGCTCCAGTTCTTGTATCATAACTTTTCAATTTAAAATAGCTTTTTAAACATTCTTATTATTAAGAATTATCCAGTATAAATCGGCCCTAATTCAATTCCTGATTTAGCACTCTTTATATAATGCTCCTCAAGCTTCTTGTATCTCTTTGCACTATCTGAAGACACAGAAGGTTTTATTCTGTTCAAAGCTTCATCAAAATCTTTTTTTGTTACATACTTTGAATCAATGTTTCTTCTTAAGGTGCCTATTGCAGCTTCCATAATAAGACTTTCTATATCTGCTCCAACAAAACCTTCAGTTAATTTCACAAGTTCATCAATTTTTACATCTTTTTCAATCGGAACTTTCCTCAGATGAACTTCAAATATTTTTCTCCTACTTTCCTCATCAGGTACATCAACTAAAATTATTCTATCAAATCTTCCTGGTCTCAATAAAGCAGGATCTAACATATCTGGTCTGTTTGTCGCTCCGATTATTGTAACATCTTTTAATCCTTCTAATCCATCAATCTCAGCTAAAATCTGGTTTAGAACTCTTTCAGTAACTTTTGTTCCAGCTTCAAGTCCTCTTCTGCCCGCAAGAGCATCAATTTCATCAAAAAATACAATGGACGGCGCTACTTGTCTTGCTCTCTCAAATACTTTTCTAATTCCTTTCTCACTTTCTCCAACCCACATACTTAATAAACTCGGTCCTTTAACTTGAATAAAATTAGCTTCACTTTCTTTTGCGACAGCTTTTGCAAGAAGAGTTTTTCCTGCTCCAGGAGGTCCATATAACAAAATTCCTTTAGGCGGTCTTATTCCCAGTCTCTCAAAACTCTCAGGATTTTTTATTGGCCATTCTACTGACTCTTTTAATCTTTGCTTTGTATCTTCCAATCCTCCAATATCATCCCAACTCACATTTGGAGCTTCAACCATAACCTCTCTCATTGCACTAGGCCTTACTACCCTCATAGATTCCTCAAAATCTTCTCTCCCAATTACAATTTTATCAAGAACCTCTCTTGGAACAGCTTCATTGTCTTTAAGCTTTAAATTTGGAAGTATTTTTCTTAAAACATTCATCGCTGCTTCCTTTGTCAAAGCTGACAAATCAGCTCCAACAAATCCATGCGTTCTAGCTGCCAGAGTTTCCAAATTTACATCTTTAGTAAGAGGCATATTTCTTGTATGAATTTTTAAAATATTTAATCTCGCCGCTTTATCAGGAACTGAAATTTCAATTTCTCTGTCAAATCTTCCTGGCCTTCTCAACGCAGGATCAATTGAATTTATTCTGTTTGTTGCTCCAATTACTACTATCTTTCCTCTTGACTTCAATCCATCCATCATTGTAAGCAATTGTGATACAACTCTTCTTTCAACTTCTCCTTGTACATCTTCACGCTTAGGGGCAATCGCATCTACTTCATCAATAAAAATAATACTAGGTGCATTTTTCTCCGCATCTTCAAATATATCTCTTATTTTTTTCTCTGATTCTCCATAATACTTGGACATAATCTCCGGGCCATTAAGAAGTATAAAATTAGCTTCGCTTTCATTTGCGACAGCTTTTGCAAGAAGAGTTTTTCCTGCCCCAGGAGGTCCATGTAATATAACTCCTTTTGGCGGCTCAATTCCAAGTTTATCAAAAATTTCAGGGTGTTTCAATGGAAGCTCAACCATTTCTCTTATTTTTTTCACTTCTTCAGTTAAACCGCCTATATCTTCATAAGTTACATCTGGAAATGATTCTTCAGCTAGTTCAACTGCTTTTGGATTAAGAATAACTTCAGTATTTTCATTTATTATGCATGGTTGGCTGGGAGAAGTTGAAACAACAAGAAATTTTATCTGTTGGAAACCTGAAAATCCAAAGTTAGATCCAAATAAATCGTTTAAGTCTCCAAAAATATCTGAAAATCCTTCGCTCATTAAATCTCTTCTTCTCTGTACTCCTCCTAAAGAAATAATATCTCCTTTTGTTACAGCTCTTCCAAGCAATCCATTCTTAAATAATTCAGGATTTCCTTGCACCATAATTCCATGTTGAGCTGGGGCTATTGAAACTTTTACAGCAGGCTTAGCATTTGCCTTTTTAACATTTACTTGCTCTCCAACGCTTGTTTTTGCATTTCTCCTTATAAGTCCGTCAATTCTTATAATTCCTTCGCCAACATCTGCTGGGTAAGCTCTATCAACAATTGCAACTGTCTCTTTCTCTCCGCTTATAGAAATAATATCTCCCCTATTCAAATTTAAGGCTTTCATTAAATTAGGATCAATTCTTGCTACTCCCTTATAAGCATCATCCTGTAATGCTTCAACTACTTTCAATTTTATTTCTTCATTCTTCATCTCTAAACCTCACTCTTAAAGTATCAAAATCTTCAAAGCATAAACTTACCATTTTATCCATTTCTTTTCTCATTTGCTTATGTTGCTCATTCATAAAATCCAAAATTTCTTTTGGAATACTTATGGCGTGACTGTTTCCAACCATTCTCAATTTAACATTAAACGTCTTCCCCCTTATATTCTTAAAACTCTCCATACCATTTAAATCTGCTGGGTGAATAATTTTATCTCCACATTTGTTACACTCAACAGCTCTTAATTCAAACCCTTCTTTATTAACTATAGTACTTCTCATTTTAGAATTGCATTTCTTGCATAAAATAGTTGCGTCAAATATATCTGTCATGTTAGCATATTATGTATATACAAGCTGTATATACTACTATTTAAACTTTTCTATATTAAAAGATTATGAATTCAGTCTATCTGTATCTCTTGGAAGAAATGTGACTTCTCTTACATTTTTTATGAAAGAGCTTTTATAAATATTGCTTTGTACATTTAAATATAAATTTTTTGTATTGTTAATCAATAGAATTAATAGTAAAAAATTATTTTCTTAATTTTTTAAACCAATTTTTAATAGAATTAATCAAACCTTCCTCTTTGTCAAATTCTTTTATCACGCTTGCTGTTCCAGTAGTTGTCCCTGTAGTTGTACTTCCTCCACTATCTCCTCCAGTAGTTGTACTGCCCCCAGTTGTACTTCCACCACTATCTCCACCAGTAGTTGTAGTTGTCGTTGAGCTTCCTCCTGTTGTTGTACCGCCCGTTGTCGTTTCACCAGTAGTTCCTCCAGTGTAAGTTCCTCCTGTCGTCGTTGAACCACCAGTATAAGTTCCTCCTGTTGTTGAACCTCCTGTGTATGTACCTCCGGTGTAAGTTCCTCCGTCAGTATATGTTCCTCCTGTGTATGTTCCTGGTGAAGTGTATCCACCATAAGTTCCTCCAGTATATCCTCCATCAGTATATGTTCCTCCAGTGTAAGTTCCTGCAGTATAAGTTCCAGGTGATGTGTATCCACCATAAGTTCCTCCTGTATATGTTCCAGCTGTGTAAGTTCCAGGAGATGTGTATCCACCATAAGTTCCTCCTGTATATGTTCCAGCTGTGTAAGTTCCTGGAGATGTGTATCCACCATAAGTTCCCCCAGTGTAAGTTCCTGGTGAAGTGTATCCACCTCCTTCAGCATATACGCTTCCACTTCCATATGTTCCTCCAGTATATCCTCCATATCCGTATGTAGATCCTCCATAACTACCACTACCATAACTTCCTCCATAATATCCTCCACCATAACTTCCTCCTCCATAACCTTTGTATGTTCCTCCAGTATATCCTCCGTCAGTATAAGTTCCAGGTGATGTTGTATATCCTCCCGTATATGTTCCAGGTATTCCTCCTGTTCCTTCAGCATATGTTCCACTTCCGTATGTTCCTCCTGTATAAGTTCCAGGTGATGTTGTATAACCGCCAGTATATCCTCCACCATAATATCCGCCTCCATATCCCCCACCATAATATCCGCCTCCATATCCTCCATATCCTCCATAACCACCAATACCATAACTTCCTCCTCCTTCAGCATATAAACTTCCACCTCCGTATGTTCCTCCTGTATATCCTCCACCAGCATATCCTCCGTATGTTCCTCCTGTGTAAGTTCCAGGTGATGTTGTATATCCTCCAGTATATCCTCCACCAACATAATAATCTTCTTGTCCAGGTGGAGTTGGAACAACTTTTCCATTTTCATCAGTCCATCCTTTTCCATCAGTTACAGTATAAGTTTTGCCTTCCTGCACAACTGTTGTTCCTATTGCTACACCAGTACGTGGAGGAGGACTAGTATATTGTGGAACAGGTACTGGAGGAGAATAATTAGGATTAGCAGAAGCTATCGCAGCATCTTGCTCTTCTTTAGTTGCAGGTCTATACTGTCCAGTTGTTGGATCTTTTATAGTTCCATATGTGCCTGTGCTTCCAGGTACTACGGCAGAATCATAACCATATGTATTTTCTACACGATATACTTCTTTATTTTGTATCTTTGCAGGATCAACTCCAGGAGGGAAATAATATGTCTTACCTTCTTCTACATAATTATAACTTTTTTCAGCCCCATACCCATAATCTCCAGCCATATAATATCCATAATTATAATTGCCATAAGCTCCTCCGACAGAAGAACTTGGTTGTCCAGGTGGAGGTGAAACAGCATTTCCATTTTCATCAGTCCATCCTTTTTCAGCAGTTACAGTATAAGTCTTGCCTTCATACACAATTGTTTTTCCTACTGCTGCTCTTTCAACACTATAAGTTCCAGGCTGATAATATGAATTATAATATCCCCCCCTATACTCATATTCTGAAGGGCCATATCCTGGAGGAGTTCCTACAATTGTCCCATCAGGAGATCTCCATCCGTCTTCAGTTTTAACATATACTCCCCCTCCTTCTCTTTCAGAAACAGTATATGTTGAACCGATAGCTTGATTAGGAATACTATAATCTCTAATATATGTCTCATATCCATAATATCCTTCTTTCCCAGAAGCCCCTTCTATTTTCCATCTTCCATCTTTCTCCTGTACCCAAATTTGTTTGCTTCCATCAGGAAGTAATAAATCATACTTAGAGGGATTTGTAGAATCATAACCGGGAATACCTTCTGAAGATAGCCAAATATTAGTTCTGCTTGCAGGATCCCATACAAAATATCCTCCAATTACAACATTTTCTTTTATCAAATCACCTCTTGAACCATAAAACGACCCATAATCCTCTTCTGATAGTCCTCCTTCAATAAATGTTTCTCCTGTCTTAGGATCATAAATATCTCCTTTTTCAGAAACCCATTTTTCTCCTTCTTGCTCCCACTTTTTTCCGTCATAAAATGCTTCTTCAACTAATTCTCCAGAACTGTCAATATAACCATCATGAGTTTCTTCATAAGAATAATAATTATTTGGGGAAGGGATAAATTTATCTGCGCTTCCATCAAGATTTTCCTTTTCCCATACAGATTCATCAGAATTATAGCTCCATTCAGTTCCTTCTCCTGTAACAACTACTTTCTCATCTTCTCTTCCTATAGGTGCTTCAGAAAGAGTTGTAATAATTTCTGTTCCTCCGCCTGAAAATATTTTGCTTTGAGGATCAAATTTCCACTCTTGCTCACCTACTGAATATTCATAAACATTTTTTGCTGGATCGTAAACAGCATCTTGTATATGAGAAACTTCTGGAACAAAAACTTTTCCAGATGCAACATCAATCATATTTCCATACTGTGGATTTCCAGCCCATCTTGTCGTCTCCCCTCTATAAGTAAAATCACATCCTACAGGAGAATAACTAACTAATGCTCCTCCGACAATCTGAACACTTGGAGCAATATCACCATATGCAATTTTCTTTTCTTCTCCATCTGGCCCAACTACTCTATATCCAAATGCAGAATATTCATATTTGTAAAGACCATCATCGCTTTTCTCTTCAACTCTAAAAACCTCATCCCCATGAATAATTGGAGCAGGATTATAATCTGCAGGATGTGTATTAGTATATTTTACGCCACTAAGAGGATCAACCCAGCTATATCCGTCTGTCCCAAACCTAAAACTAACTTTGCTTATTTCATCAGGAATATCAATTCCTTTTGGAAATCCTCCACCATATTCATAATTAAACTCATTGTCTTTTCCTTTTTCAATATCAACATATCCTGGAGGGAAATATTTTCCTCCTTCAGTATAATAATATGATTGTTTCTTCATATCTTCAATTTCTTCTCTTGCCTCTTCATCACTTTTTCCTTCACTTGCAAGTCTTTCATATAGGCCATCATAAATTTCTCCTATTTTATTTGACAATGATGTAACTTCCTGTGCCCTAGTATATTGAATTTCAAGTTGTAATGCTTCTTCAGGATTATTTTCTAAAATTTCATTCAAAACTCCTTTTTCCTTCATGCTTTCATAATCTTCTACTAATGCCTTGTTTTCGCTCTCAATCTCTAAATTTAATTCTTTACTCTCTCTAACAATTTCTTCATTAACATCTTCCAAAGCAGAATCTCCTTCTTTAGCATAATTTCCAATTGTATCAATCAAATAATCTCCTTCGTGATATAAGGCATATGCATCTGCATAATCTCCTCTTGCTGCTGAATTTTCTGCATTTTGTAATATTAACTTTGCATCATAAACATAATCTTTAATATCTGTAAAATCTAGATTTTTAGACTCTTTAATTTGATTGATAAAAGTATCCAAATCAAATTTGCTCTGCGCGAAATTTTCAGAAGGAACTTTATAATATCCTTCAAGTCCAGAAGCCTTATTGTCTCTAGCTATCTCTAATTCTACTTCTAGTCTAGTAACGCCTCCTTCAGAATTTTTAATCATATCTTCAATTATAGCATTTTCTTTTCTATCCAATGCAATAACAACAGAAGACTCGCTTGATTTTGCAGACATTATTTCAATTATTTCATTAGCATCTTTCTGTGATATTTCTCCTTTTTCTGCACGCAATAAAACCTCTCTTTTCATCTCCTCAACTCTCCCTAATGTCTCTGTCCACATTCCTTTCATTTGATAAAAGTCATTATATTTTCCTTCTCCTCTTTTAAACTCCTCATAATTAATAACCCCTCCTCCAAAATCTTCAATATATTTTCCTGAAGGAGTAAGGCCTCTTCTTATTTTTTCAGCTTGTTGTTTTGCTTCTGAATAATCTCCTTCTTTAATTGCTTTCTCAAAGGCAGCCACTTTTTCAGCAGTTACTTCTGCAGAAAGTTTTGCTTTCTGCTCATCATTTGAAATTGCAAGTTTTATTTTATCCACGAACCCCTCAATAAATCCTGGGGGGCTTATACCTTCTCCTACATCCTCAGGAGAAACACATGTTGAACTATAGAAATAATAAACTTGGCCTTCACCACACCCATAAATAGGGCTTAGTGCATAAACACTGCTTGAAAAAAACAATGCAAAAGATAAAAAGCATATAAAAATTGCTAATAAATCACCCTTTCTCTTATCTAAAAAATCCACTTTCAATTTAACAACCCCTTTCATAGCATTATTAATCAAATTCCCATCATTTAAATACATTTCTATTAATTCCAGCAAAAAATGAAAGATATAAAAATATACTTTTTCTCTTATATAAATGAAAAAAGAAGTGAAAAAAGACAATAGAGACCTTGAACTTATATCTTTTGTAAGTCATGAAATGAGAACTCCTCTTGCTTCAATAAGATCAATGCTTCAACTTAATCTTGAAGAAAAAATTGGAAAAATAAATGATAAACAGAAAAAAAGCCTTTCTCTTGCATATGAAAACGCAAAAAGACTTGAATTAATAATAAAAAATATGCTCGAAGGCTCAAGGACAGATGAAAGTAAAATAAAATATGAATTTTCTGATTTTGACCTTCCCTCATCACTTTCAAATATAATAAAAACAGCTGAAGTTCTTATGAAAGAAAAGAAAATATCAGCAGAGATTAAAAATACAAAGTCTTTAATAATAAATGCTGACAAAGGCAGATTAGAGCAGGTTTTCCTGAATTTAATTACAAATGCAGTAAAATATGGGAACAAAAATGGACATATAATGCTCTCTGTAAAAAAGAAAAACAGCAATGCACTAATTTCTTTTAAAGATGATGGAATTGGAATACCGAAAGAAAAAATTCCGAATTTATTTACAAAAATGTTTCAAGTTTCCCCTGGCTCAACCAAATCAATGGGGGGAATAGGCCTCGGTCTTTTCATCTCAAAAAAAATAGTTGAAAAACATAATGGAAAAATCTGGGTTGAAAGTGAGATTGGAAAAGGCTCAACATTTTATATTTCAATACCTTTAAAGCAAAAAAATCCATAAACTCCTAATTTTAAAATTTTTCTGTATAAAACTAGCTTACTTACCTCTCAATTCTCATAATTATTTTAAGGTGTTGTGGAATTTGTCTGGGGTGTTGTGGAATTTGTCTCGGAGTTGTTTACGACAGGTTCTTCTGCTTGTTGAATACATGCCCCATCTTTACATCCTGAAAATCCATTATGCTTGCAATCTACTTTTGATCTTGTTATTTTCCCTTTAAAACAAGAATATTCATTAAGTTCATTATCACTACCATAACAATTATCAGTTAGACTTTCATCTTTGAAAGTAGTAGTTCCTCTTAATATAGTATTATTTCCTCCATCAGAATCTATACATTTATTATAATCTTTACTAATACATTTGCCTGCTAGGCAAGTTCCTGAAGGACAATTAATTTTGTCTTGTTTTGCTTTTCCTTTAAAACAATATGCCTCAAATAATATGTTTTCATTATTCTTGCCTTTACTTCCGCATTTATCCGGAGTAGTTATTACTTTTCCTCTTTTCGTTATACTAACATTGCCAAAAACATCGGCATTTTTTCCTCCGTCAGAATCTACGCAGCCATCACTAACAACATTTCCTGTAATAGATTTTGAATTGCCAAAAGGCCAGAAAGCAGAAGCAAAAACAGATAATGCTAAAACTCCAAAAATAATATACGCCAATAAAATTCTCTTTTTCATGATTTTAGATAGAATATATATATATATAAATCTTTCTAAGAAAATTTTTTTAAAAAAGGTGGTGAAAATTCATTTACTAATGTAGATGTTTATCACTTTCTCGTATTATAAAAGTCTGTTTTCTACTAAGCCTGCTGCAGCACAAAGCTTAAATAAGGAAAAATTTAATAGTATATCATGGAAAAAATAATGGTAGTTGATGATGAGCCTTCTTTGAGGGAAACAGTAAGAATAATTCTGGAATCAGAAGGATATACTATAATTGAAGCAGATAGTGCAGATGAATGCTGGAAGCTCATTAGAAAAAATATTCCGGACCTGATTCTTTTAGATATAAAAATGCCTGGAATGCCCCCAATAGAGCTTATAAGAAGAATAAAAGAAAACCCTGAACTAAGAAAAATAAAAATAGTATACATGACAGGCATTGCTGGAACAAAGCAGTTCACAAAAAGAATTGAGGGAATTATAGACACAATTGAAAAACCATTTAAAAACGAGGACTTGGTAAATATGGTAAAAGAAGCTCTTTCTTACGAAGTTATTTAGCAGTTGTCAAAAAAAGCGCAAAGCAACATTTATTAATCTTTTTTCACTTAGTAAAGCATGAAACAAGAGGTTAATCAAGAAATAGCTAAAAAACAAAAAGCTCTCAAGGTCAGTATTCATGAAGGCGCTGCTTCTAGTCTATCTTTGTCAATAGGAGAAACATACATAACTCCGTTTGCTCTGGCTCTTAAAGCACAGCCATTTCATATAGGAATTATTAATTCTTTCTCCGGGTTAATATCTCCTCTCGCGCAATTCTTCGGGAGCAAAATTCTTGAAAAATATACAAGAAAAAAGATAGTTCTTTTCTCTGCTTTAATCCAATCTTTGCTATGGATACCAATTGTTCTTCTCGCATTTGCGTTCTGGAAAGGAATGTTCCAAGAGAACGCAATATATTTTCTTTTAATATTTTATTCTCTCCTTTCAGCTTTGGGCGGACTTCTTTATCCTGCTTGGTTCTCATGGATGGGAGATTTAGTTCCTGAAAAAGAAAGAGGAAAATATTTCGGAAATAGAACAAGGATTCTGTCCGCAGTAGGGCTTATAGGAGTTTTAATCGGGGCTTTTGTTCTTGACGCATTTAAAACAAGAGGACTTCTTCTTTTTGGTTTCGCATCTCTTTTCTTAGCAGCATCTTTATTTAGATTTGTTTCTTATATAATACTTCATAAACAATACTCTCCGCAATTCAAGCTGAAAAAAAAATATTATTTTTCTCTTTTGGATTTTCTAAAAAGATTTGACAATTTTGGAAAATTTGCAGTATATCAAGCTCTCTTTAATTTTGTTCTTATGATTGCATCTCCTTTCTTCGCAGTCTATATGTTGCAGGAATTAAATTTCAATTATATTACATTCATGATTGTAACAATAAGTTCAACAATATTTTACCTTCTCTTTGTTCCTCTTATTGGAAAATTCTCAGATAAATATGGAAATAGATTGCTTCTCCACACTGGAGCTTTTCTTTTCAGTATAAATCCAATCCTATGGATATTTATAAAAAGTCCTTTATTGCTCATCTTAATACCTCAAATGATTGTTGGCCTGGCAAATGCTGCTCTCGTAATAGGGCATATTAATTTCACATACGGCTCTGTATCAAAAGAGCACAGAGCAATATGCACTGCTTATGCAAACATCTTAATAGGAATAGGTGTGTTTTTCGGCTCTCTTTTAGGAGGTTTAATAATAAACTACGCTCATCCTTCATTCATAAATACATTTGTCTTTGTCTTCCTTATTTCAGCAATCGGAAGATTTGCAGTATCATTTATTTTCCTTAAAATTCTGAAAGATGAAAAAAAATTCCCTTCTCTTCCTCCACAGCACATTCACTTGTTCCATCCATTTAAAACAATACATTCAGAGATAGGATGGGTAAAACATGTAATGTTCTCAAATGGTAAATAAATTAATTTTAAGATTTATCTTTAAACAGGAAAGTTTAAAAGCAATAATATCCTCGATAAATTATGTTCTTTAATAGAAAGCAGAAAAAAGAAATCTGCGCTGTCTGTAATTCAGGAATTGAAAATAAATACAGCTTCTGCCCATATTGCGGGATAAGTCTTGTAGATTTAAAAAAACAAAAAAAGGAATTCGGGCTGCTTGGAAAAAATGACAATGTTGAAGGAACAGACTTTAAAGGGGAATTTAGCTCCAGCTTTGGAATTTCTGATAAGATGATACTGTCTCTCATAAACAATTTGGCAAAAAACTTTGAAAAGCAATTTAGAGATCTTGAAAAAGCAGAAATAAGCCATCTTCCAAATGGAATTAACATTAAAATAGGGGTGCCCGCTAATAATAGGAAAAAAATTCCAAAGCAAAAGCCATTTTATAATCAAATAAAAGAAGAGCAAATTAAGAAAATTACTTCTCTCCCAAAAACATCTGCAAAAACAAATATCAAAAGACTGGGAAATAAAGTAATTTATGAGCTTAATGCCCCGGGAATAATTTCCACAGAAGATGTATTCCTTTCAAAGCTGGAAAACGGATACGAAGTAAAAGCAATAGGAGAGAAAAAAGTATACATAAATACTCTTCCTATAAATCTCCCGATTCATAGTTATTCAATAAACAACAATAAGCTTACAATAGAATTCTCAGCCCAAGAAGAGTAAATGATCCCGCCAAGAATTGAACTTGGGACCTCTGCCTTATCAGAGCAGCGCTCTGCCAACTGAGCTACGGGATCTTATACATCTTGTGTTTTTTTCGTTTATAAAATTATCTTCCAACAGCAAAAGTATTATTAAGTTAAAAATTTAAAGAATAAAAGCGCTGTTAGTTTAGTGGCAGAATATTGGCTTCCCAAGCCAATGGTGCGGGTTCAATTCCCGCACAGCGCATGAATGTGTGGGAAGAATTCACTTCAACTTGTGAAAGTTGAAGTTGCCGCAGAGCTTTGCTCTGCGAGCACCGCACAGCGCATGAATATGAAACATTACAACTTAGGAAAATATCTGCTATGTGAATCATCTGAATTTGACTCTTCAAAGAATTTCAGCTCACATAAAAATCTCGAAAGGCACATAAGAGCAATCTCTCACTGCTTCATGCGCCGCCCTCTTATCAGACAGATGGTGGAAAAAGTGCATAAAAAGATGAATAAACGTAAAGTGATAATGCTCTGTGCTCATGGTGTATCCTACAAAAGTAAGTGGGCATATGTAGATGGAAAAAGAAGAAGATACATACAAGACTGGATTAGTGATAATGACGGAAAGGCTGCAACTCTCCTCTTAAAATGCTGCAACGAGGAAAATTATGATATTTCATCTCGGCACTCTATAGTGATTCATCCACGAAGTGCAGTGAGTAACATTGAGATCATAAGAGGATGGAATGGACACAACATGCGCGTTTATGCCCCATCACACGGATATGTTGATGAAAACTACCGCGCACTACATCATGCACTCACAAGCATTTAATGTTATAATCTATCTTTGAGAATTTAATTAAATCAAAAAAACGATGTACCACCCAGTCCTAAAGGACAGGATTTGTGACAGGCACTCGTTTTTTGGATGCTCAAGGAACAACTTCCCCCTTTAGGATGGAGTTTTCTTCAAGTTCCTTGACATAAAAAATCAAATAAAATCAAGAGTTCGAACGCTTTGAATTATATATTATCACTGCGAACACTATTGCTATTATGACAAGCACCCCAAGCACTACCCACCAAGTCTTATTGCCTTTTACTAAATTCTTAATCTTTTCACCAGCACTCTTCTTTTCACCAGTGTCTGCTTTTGCATCTTCTTTAGTTTTATTAGTATCTTCTGTAACTGGTTTAAGTTCGTGCACTGAAACTATTGTCACATTTGCCTTCTTTCCTACTATGGAATTCAGAGTTACCTTCAAATCATAATAAGTATCATTCGTTACATCAAACTTTCCGCTCTCTCCTACTTTAAGAGTAACTTTTTGCGGAATTGAAGCTACTTCTATTACTACACTATCATTTAGAACACTTATTACCCCTATCTGATGAGTTGCATTCTCTACTTTTACTTTAACTCCTTCCTTTTCTCCCAAAGACTGCGTATATCCTGTCTTAACCTGTTCTTCTGTCACAGTAAAAGTAGCTTTTAATGTAATTGGGCCTGTTGTTGAACTGGATCCTGCTGGACTGCCGCTATCACAACCTTGTGTTGAAAATGAGTCTGTCTTTGATGCTGCATTTCCCGCAGTGTCATAACAAGTTACAGTATAACTATAACTTGAACCACAGGTTAAATCCCTTTCTGTAATTTCTCTGGTTCCGCTGGTTGATACTACTGTTCCTGTTATATTTGCACCTGTTCTGCTACTCTTGCAAGTACCATTAAGTCCTAGATTATCGCTAACTTTGAAAGAAGCGTTAATAAAAGTCGATGTTGAAGATGAAAACGTCAATGAGTCAATGCTCGGCTTAGTCGTATCTATCTTAACTGTCATGGAAATTCCTGTTCCATTATGATTATAAACAGCTGTTCCACTATTCCACGTATCATTCGCAGTTACATTTACTGTATAATTGCCATCTCCTAATCCTGTATAATTAATAAAGAAGGACGTAGTATGTAAAGTAGAGCCAGAGATATTTGTCCTTAACAATCCTCCAGTGGAATTGCTTAAGAAGATTGTAATATTATTTACCATTCTATTATCAGTAACAGATACATTAATTTCAAGATTATTATTTGAAGTATTTGCGCCTCTTCCTGGTGTGCTTCCCCAGAAAGAAATATTACTTGGAGGCCTCGTATCATTTACTACTAAAGTTATATTGGTCTGGTTTACTACATTGCCACCCATATCAATAGGATATACACTTATATTATAAATTCCTGGAACAGGCGCAGAAATGTTAACCAAAAAGTTTCTAATAGTGCTATTTGGAACAATATAGGTTACAGTTGAAGTATTCCCAAATCTTAGAGAAGTTCCATTTAGTCCGACTAAAGTAATATTAGTAAGATTAACACCGTTCTCACTAGTTAAATTAGTATTTGCAATATAACTAATATTCGGGGGAAGAGTGATATTAATTGCACTAATATTGCTTATTGCAGTAGCAACATTAGCTAATGTATTATTTATAGTAATATTAAGTTGCAATACGCTTGTTGATACATTGGTACTATTAGTTTGATTTATAGAATAAAAAATTACGCCGCTTGGTGTAGTAAAAAGAAGCTGTGCTATAACAGTATATGCAAGAAATATTGAAAAAAACATCAACAGATATTTTGAATATGCGATTGCCTTTTTCCTAACAACTTTATTTAAAAAATGAGCGTTCTTTCCCAGCCTATCGGAAAAAATGCCAACATTCAGATCTTCTTTGTTTTTTTTCATCATCTTTTTTAATTGCATTCAATCAATTAATCTATAAATATTACTCTCCTTTATAAATCTTTTGCTGTAAGACAATTTAAAAGAAAAACCATATTTTTTTACATACCTGCGGAAAAAACAAAAAAATATTTAAAACAGAAAAAATTTTACAGGAAGAAATCTTAAAAAAACTCTTTGACTGTTTCTGAAATTTATTGTGCAGAAAAAATCAAATCTCCTTCTTAAAAAGCAAAAATTTATTTTCAGTATCAAAAATAAAAAAGCAATTTGAAAAGCAAAAACAATTTAAACCGCTTTTATTACAATAATTCATGATTTCAAAAAATATAAAAAAATTCTGGGAGTTTCTGAAAAAAGATTCATGGTCTTCATGGGCTGTCTCAGCAATTCTCGTAATATTTTGCATAAAATTTGTTTTCTTTCCTTTTCTTTCTCTTGTTACAGGAACGCCCCTGCCTATTGTGGTAGTTGAATCATGCTCTATGTATCACAAGTCTCCATTTAATGAATGGTGGAAGGAAAATTCAGCATGGTATGAATCAAGAGGCATAGAAAAAAAAGATTTTGAGAAATTCAATATGAAAAACGGATTAAATAAGGGAGATATTGTCTTTATCGTCGGAAAAAACAATTATAATAACGGAGAAATTATAATCTTCAGCTCTAAAACAAAATATCCCTTGATTCACCGCATTATCTCTGTAAACCCCCTATCAACAAAAGGAGACAATAATCCAGGACAAATAGATGATCTTGAAAAAAATATTTCTCAAGACGCTGTTCTTGGAAAGGCAGTTGGAAGAATTCCTTTATTGGGCTGGTTGAAGCTTGTATTCTTTGAACCATTAAAAGAAAAGAGTAAAAGAGGATTCTGCAAGTAAAAAGAGAAAATAGCAACTTTAAAATACCTGTAAGTATATGATAATGAATGGAATTTTGTGAAAGATGCGGGGGAGTAATAATCATCAAAGAAGACAAAGCATTCTGCGCAAGCTGTAATCATAGGATGAAAAAAAAGCCTAAAATAGAATCTTCCGAGATCATGGAAAAAAAAGAAACAGTTGCAGTTATAAACGAAAATGAAGAATATATTTACCCCATAATAGAAGCTGATTGTCCAAACTGTAAAAATAAAAAAGCTTATTTCTGGACTACGCAAACACGTTCTAGTGATGAAGCGGAGACTAAATTTTACAAGTGCGTTAAGTGCAAACATGCATGGAGAAAATACCGGTGAAACTGAATTAACCATTAATAATGCTCTCTCAATGCACTATCTAAAATACTTTCAAGATAACTTTAAATAAACATTATAAGTTAAAAATTCAGGCCCCGTAGCTCAGCCCGGTCAGAGTACTGGACTCTTAACCTTCCAAGATGTGGGTCTTGAAGGGCTCACGATTGCATAGCAATCGAGAAATCCAGGTGTCGCGGGTTCAAATCCCGTCGGGGCCATAACGCTTTTTATCCTAAAAATTCAAAGCATAGTTATACAACAGAATTAATCTTTCTTACTCTTCCGGCTTTTATATCTTCCAAACTACTAATTATCTGGCCATGGTATCACCGCTTGATTCAATCATAATAGTTTCCAAAGCCCTATTTAGCTCTGTTTTAGTTACCATGCTTTGCTCTATCGCCTTTAGCTTCCTATAAATATCTTCTAAATTAATTGTTTTTTCCATATTTATTATAAATTTTATATATTAATGAAACTTGTGGATTTGATTCTTTGAAATTTTGGCTCTATAAAAAGCGTTTTTTGTTTTAAAGAGAGCATATTTTAAGCAGCAATCTTTTTCATTTCAGAACCTTTAATCAAGTTCCAATCAAGTTGTATCAATTGCTGTACAGCAGGATTTTGTGTATTGAGCTTAAAAAGATCAGACTTTCCTACTCTACGGGTCTTCACAACAATTTTATTATCAGTCAATTTACCCCAAAATGTTTGAAGTGTCGAATATCCTACGCCGGCATTCTTGGCAATTTCTGTTAGTGGATAATCAAATGCCTGAAAAGTAATAAGAAAATCCAAGACTTTCATAATAGGGTTATTTCCAAAAACTTCAATAAACACATTTTCATTTTCATTTTTCATAGTTTAATAGAAATATTGAACTATTTAAATGTTTCTATATATGTTTTTATATTATTAAAATAAGAATATTTAAATAGTATAGTGTTATTAAAGAAAGGTGAGATTTGAAAATGAGGATACAATAAAAGCAACTATCCTTTATAATTTAAGAAGAAAAAGAATAATTGGCGCAAAACATACGCATTACAATACTCTTAGAATGGGATTTCCTTCACACCTTGGTAAAGATATCAAAAAAATTGCTGATAAGCTCATTAAAGAAGGTTTTGTCATGACAAAACCTGCAAGTTATGGATTACAGGTCTCGTTAAATAAAGATAAAATAAAAGAAATAGAAGCATTTATAAAAAAGATATTAGATTTTGAATTTTAATTGCATATTTTAAGCTCTTTCAATTCTTTAATAAATATATCATAAGAAGCATTGGTAATATTCTTATTGCGAATAGGAGTACTATTATTATCAACCGCAAAAGTGAGATATCCTGGAATAAAGTCGCGTGATTTTAGAATCATTGCAGTATAATCAAGTGAAAAATTAAGGCGCGCTTCTAAAATAATGCCTTCTCCTTTCCAAATATAAGAAAACACATGCGCAATTGTGCTGTTATTAGAAGGTCTCCTGGTAAACTCAATAAACTGCTTATCATAATCAGGCATTCTGTATGTGATTTCAGAATGATGAAGAATGTCCTCTGTCTTTCTAATATTTCTGTCGTTGCAAAAACCAAGCATCCTATGTGCAATTTCAGCTATATTCTTAGATGTAATTTCCATGCTTAAGCAGTAATGTAAATTAAGATGAAAATAAAAGTAAATTAAAGCTCAGGCTATGAGCCTTTTTATATTTTCAATATTATCTGCGATTTCCTGTCCTTTTTTTGTAAGTTTTATCAGCTTTATTCTTCCTTTCTTCTCAAATACCACAAGTCCAAGTTTCTCAAGATTCTGCAATATCTTCACAGCATGGCTATAAGTGCAGTCAACTTCCTTAGCTAAAATACTGCCATATCTGGCTCTAACTATCCTCTTCAAAGCCATAAGCAGTAATGCTGGCTTTCTTCTAAAAAAGATATCAAAATTGTCTTTCATGTTATATTAGCATTATCATTAAATATGTAATGCAAACTATATATTAAACTCTTACCATACTTTTAAACTTTTCCCCAAGTTTGTTATCTAGAGGAGTAACAAAATACTAATCAGTATATATCCTCACTACATTACCAGTAACACTTTTTCCTGTAATCTCCGTATAAAGATTTAGATACCCTTTGCTAAACAATGTTGATTTCTCGGCCACTAACTCAATATCAGATCCGCCGTTTTCAAAGGATTTTGTTATATAAGAAGGATCTCTAATAATTTTTACGCCTTCTTTCCTGCCCATTTTTATTATAGCATCTTTCTCGTCAATTCGCCTTTTCTGAACACTTATCAAGCCATCATCAACAACAGCGCTATAAACCTCTTCATCTATAATAAATTCTATTTGCGGTTTATTTGAACTTAAAGGAGGATTATGAAGATTATATGCTTTTATCATATAAAGAATATACAAAACAAATGTTTCATTGAATTGCGCAATAGCCTGTTCATCACTCAACTCAGAAGCAGGATTAACAATATTAGTATATTTATCTGAATTATCTACTTTAAAAAGCGCCAAATAAAAAAACATGCCTGCAATTAACAAAACAATTAAAATTATTGAAACCCATAAAATCCATCCTCCTTTCTTATTCATGCCTATGATAAAACACACTTGTTTTTAAATCTTTCAGCAGGGCCATTATAAAACCAAAGGCTTTTAATCTTTCTTTCCTTGGCTTCTATATGGGAAAAAAACTTAGAATTTTAGCAGCATCAGATTTACATGGAGATTCCAATCTAGCCAAAGCTCTTGCAAAAAAAGCAGAAAAAGAGAAAGTGGATTTAGTTGTATTATGCGGAGATATTTTAGGATGGACAGAAACAAAAAATATAATAAAACCATTTAAAGATAAAAACAAAAAAGTCTTAATAATTCCTGGAAATCACGATTCATTTGCAACAACAGATTTCATAGCTTCTCTTTATGGAATAAAAAACATACATGGTTATTCTATAAAATACGGAAATATCGGTTTCTTCGGGGCAGGAGGAGCCCACATGCCTTTTTTTCCTGGAAATATATCTGAAAAAGAACTCTTCAATACTTTAAAAAAAGCCCATTCAAACATGAAAGGCATTGAAAAAAAAATAATGGTCACTCACATGCACCCATCAGGAAGTTTATCTGAATTCTCAGGCATTCCTGGTAGCAAAGCAATCACAAAAGCAATTAAAGAATTCAAGCCCGAAATTCTTCTTCATGGGCACATCCATGAAGCCTCGGGCTTTGAGCAAAAAATAGGCAGTACAATAGTAATCAATGTCGGCAGGGAAGGAAAGATTATTGAAATTTAGTTTCGCAAGAATTAAAAAGATATGAACTCAATGTTATGTTGATGAAAAAGTCTCTACGTTATTTTCTAATCGCAGTATTTGTTTTATCTTTTTTAATAATAGCATCATCCTTTTTTTCATCTCAAAACGCATTTGAGGAAGCAACAAAAGTTATAATCAAAGAACAACAAGAACTAATATCGTGTAATAATGAATTATTCCTATACTTAAATTCTACAGAGCCAGAAAATGATAAAAAATACAAGCAAATAAAGAAGTGTCTTGAGTTGGTAAAAAACAGCTTAGAAAAAATGCAAAAAATTGATGGTTCTAATGATGAAGAGTATAAAGCTTTATTACAAGATTATCAAAATTTATATTACTATTACGGAGGCTACTCTATAATATTTGAATTGTCTATTAATCAAAATATTTCTAGGGATATAAAAATAGAAAAAATGAAAAATGCATCTGGGCAATTTGATTTAGTACTAAAAGGAATAAATGAATTAAGGCAAACATATTCTTCTACAGAATTTTATAGAAAAAATTACAGAACTAATGAAGGAAAAGAAGCATTAAATGTAATTGAAGAAGATACAAGAGAAACTAAGTCTTACATAAAAGAGCATTTATCCATTCTCTTACGAGAAAAATCACCTATACTATATATTGATAGTCTCCCTTATGGTATTGATCCTATTTATTTAAGAGCTATTGATGAAGCTATTACTTACTGGGAAACCAAAGATAAAGTTTCTTTCAAAAAAACACAGTCTGAGACTGATGCCAATGTTAGAATTCAATGGGTGAAAGAGTTCGGTGGAGAGCATCTTGGATTTGCGCTAGGAAGACAATTTATTGAAATTGGATTAGGAGATAGTATTTGTTTAGGAAAATATAAGCCTTACTCCTACGAATCCGTGAAACATATTGCAACACATGAAATTGGCCATGTTTTAGGCCATCAACACGATGAAAATGACCCCATCATGAAATCTTCTCTTTTAACTGTTTATGAAAAAAATTTTGAAGAAACTGCAGTTATTCCGGCAGGATACATTCTATCATACCCTGTATGCAATAAAAAAAATATTTCTAAATATAACTTCTTTGTTTCTTCTGATGTTCCCATAGATATCTATGTCCTGCCTTCAAATAACGAAGTTGAGAATCTTAAAGAAGGTAAAGAATTTACATATTATTCATCATGTTCTGCAGAAAACACAAGAGAATTTCAAAAACAGTGCTCTATAAAACAATCATCTGCCATAGTAATTTTAGCAGATGAAACTTCGCCTGCATCTGTCCAAGCAACTACAAAAGAAATAATTGCAAGTAATATCAAAGAAGATACTAAATCAAGTACAACTTTAATTTTCTCTGATGAAAGCAAAGAAACACCTCAAACTAACATTCAACCAGAAACCAATACTCAAAAACCTTCTTCAGACTCTCCAAAATATATATGTAATTCTGATTACTATAATTGCGATGATTTCAGCACAAAAGCAGAAGCCCAAGCAGTATTTAATGCGTGTTATAGTTCTACTGGAGATATTCATAAATTAGATAAGGATAAAGATAATGTTGCTTGTGAAAGTTTACCATGATTAATTTAATATTGTGTAATCTTATCAGCAAAACTAATTATTACTAAAATTCAAAGTATCTAAAATAATTACCAAAAAAATAAAAACTCTCTTCTATTCATTATAATATGGCAGTTGAATCATTTTTACAGCCTTCAGATGTAAAAATAACCGTTGAAAAAGAAGTAAAGTCAAAACCAACTATAGCTGAGCTTACAACAATAGAACATCCTGGCAGGCCATCTTCAGCACTGCTTCCGGAAAAAGCAGAGAAAAGACCAAGAAAACCTAGAAAAAAGAAAGTTGAAACAGCAGAACCTTCTGAAATAACTGGTCCAAAAAAAGAATATACTCTAATTATTACAGAAAAACCGCAGGCAGCACTGAAAATTTCACAAGCACTTGGAGAATTCAAAAAATTAAATGATAAGGGAGTCTCATATTACGAAATTAGCTATAAAGGAAAACAAATTATTGTTGCATCTGCAGTCGGCCATCTTTTCAATTTAAATTATAAAAAGGGGCAGAAAGGCTGGCCAGTTTTTGAAGTTGAATGGCAGCCTTCATTTACAAAAGAACGCTCTGCTTTCACAAAAAAATATTTTGACTTATTAAAAAAACTTTCAAGAAAAGCAAAAGAGATAGTAATTGCTACAGATTATGACATCGAAGGAGAAGTCATTGGTTGGAATGTCCTGCGTTTTATTTGCGCTCAAACTAATGCTAAAAGAATGAAATTTTCAACTTTAACATCTGAAGAATTAAAAAAATCATTTGATTCTACATCCCCTAATATTAACTGGGGAAATGCTTACGCAGGAGAAACAAGGCATATTATTGACTGGTTGTATGGAATTAATCTTTCAAGAGCTTTAATGTCTTCAATTAAAAAAATAGGCTCTTTTAAAATCATGTCAATAGGAAGAGTCCAGGGCCCTGCATTAAAAATTATAGTTGACAAAGAAAAGGAAATATCTTCTTTCAAATCAATTCCTTATTGGCAGGTTTTTGCTGAAATTGATTGGAAAAATGCCGGAATTCAAAAACCAAAGGAAGATTGCAATTTTAAATACCCTAAAGATATTTTTGACAAAAAAGATCTTGATAAGTTCAAAGATATAAAAGAAGCAAATGCAGAAACTAAAAAATCAGAAGAGAAAATCAGTCCTCCGCATCCATTTGACCTTACTACTTTGCAAAAAGAAGCATATAGAGTTTATAAAATAAATCCTTCTGAAACTCTGTCTATTGCGCAAAAGCTTTATCTAGAAGGCCTTATTTCCTACCCAAGAACTTCTTCTCAGAAAATTCCTTTTTCAATTGAACCTAAAAAAATTCTGAAATTACTTGAAAAACATTTTCCAGAAGCAAAGCAGGCATCCAGAGAAAAACCAATTGAAGGGAAAAAATCAGATCCTGCCCATCCTTCAATTTATCCGACTGGAGAGCACGCACAACTGGAAGAAAGACATCTTAAACTTTATCAGTTAATTGTAAAAAGATTTATTGCAGCTTTCTCTTCAGATGCTGTAACTGCAAATAAAAAAATAACTCTTACTGCAATTAATAATCCAGAAATAAAATTTACTGCATCAGGGCTGGCTATTCTTGAAAAAGGATGGGCCTCTTTTTACCCAATTACATTTGAGCAGCATGAAATCCCTGATTTAAATGGCAAAGTAATAATCAAAAACATTAAAATTGAAGAAAAGATGACCCAGCCGCCTAATCGCTACACTCCTGCTTCCCTTATCTCTCTATTGGAAAAGAAAAATCTTGGAACAAAAGCAACACGTTCTATGATTATTGAAACTCTCTTTGAAAGAGGTTATTTAGATGGAAAAAGCATTCAAGCAACTCCTCTTGGAATATGCCTCGTTGAAACTCTAGAAAAATATTCTTCAATTATTATCGATGAAAATTTAACTAAGCAGTTAGAAGAAGAAATGGAAAAAATACAGCTTTCAAAAGAAAATTTCGAAAAAAAAGAAGAAGAAGTTGTTGGAAAAGCGAAAAATATTATTAATGATATTGCAAAAGAATTCAAAACACATGAAAACTCAATTGGCCAGGATTTAATGAAAGGCATTGAAGAAGTAAGAAAGGAGCAGTGGCAAAACAACATTTTAATGCCTTGCCCAACATGCAAACAGGGAAATCTGCGCATTCTCTTCAACAAAAAAAGCAGGCGTTATTTTGTCGCTTGTTCTGCTTATCCCGACTGCAGACAAACTTTCTCCCTGCCCCCTAATGCATTAATAAAAAAAGCAGAAAACAACAAGCTCTGTGAAGCAGACAATTTTCCCAAGCTCTTAGCTATTAGAAAAGGAAAACGCCCTTGGGAATTCTGCTTCAATCCTGAATGTCCAATAGAAAAAGAAAAAAGAGAAGAATGGCAGGCAAAAAAAGAAAATACTTCTGGAAACGAAACATTATAATCGTTCAGTCTAAGGTAAGTTTCATCATTCTATTTCAATAATTCTATCAAATCTTCAGTTGAATAAATTTTAACTTTATCTTGCTCATTTAACTTTTTGTCATTGCTCCAAATTGCACAATCAAGCTTTAGAGCTAATGCAAAATCAAAAAGTCCTTGTGTTTGACCATGGGCTTTAGCCCATGGTTTGTTTAGGACTTTTGGATGCTCAAGGAACAACCTTGCCTTGAAAGGCAAGGTTTTCTTCAAGTTCCTTGACATAATCAAAATCGCTTGCATCAGGAGAGATTTTCTCCGCAATACTAATCTTTTCTTTATAATATTCTTTTGGAATAATGGTTATAATTTCTTTTAATTCTTTAAAAACTTCTAAGAAACTCTCTTTATTCCTATGCGTTTTTCGTAAAATTTCTTTTTCATATTTCCCAAACTCTTCTAATAGAAATTCTGGTGCATAAAAATTAAAGAAAGGATTTAGTAGAATTTCAATAGTTTTACCATCTTTTATCAATGAAGCAAATAGTATGTTTGCATCTATGACAAGATTCATTTTTCATGTCTTTTCTTTAAAGATTTATTTAATTCTCTTCCTAAATTAATTGTTTCTTTTTCGGTAAATTCGCTGTCTTTTGTAAATTCTCTAAACTTTCTTAGCACAATAATTCTTCTTTTTATTGCTTCTCTAGCTATGACGCTCCAGTTTATTTCTGGAAATTTCTCCATTTCTTTCTTAATATCCTCAGGTATCGCCAATGTTATATTTACCATTTTAATTATCTTGTACAATATGTGTAATATGTGTATATATTTAAAGTTTGTGATTTTAAAATATTCTGCATTCTATAAATTGAATTCACTTATGTTTTTTATGGAAACGCTTGTGTTTTCTATGGATTACATGCTTATGTTTTTTTGAATGATTAGTATGTCTTTGCTTATGTTTCTCTTTTTTTCTGGATTCTTCCACATCTTTCTTGTTTACATCTTCTTTTTTCTCTTCTTTCTTTACAGAGTTTGCTTCTTTAAGCACTGGCTCTGATCTTCTGACTATTGTTTTAATATCTTTATCACTCAGCTTATATTGTGAATGCAGCAAAGGTCTAAACTCAATAAAGTATGGCCTGCCTTTATTATAACTAGAACTTTCAACCATTCCAACTCCAATTCCCATTCTTGATATCAATTTGCTTATTTCAGCTCCATTTCTTTCTCTTACTCTCTTTATATCTCCTTCATATCTTGAATGCATTTGTATTTCTGTTCCTATGTTTCCTCTTATAGCTCCTTTAAAATCTGTCAATACTTGAGAAATCATGAGCAATCCAATTCCCCACTTTCTAAATTCTCTTACTGCTTGCTCAAGCTTAAGATATGCTCTCTTTCCTCCATACTTAGGCAATAATCTGTGCACTTCATCCAAAACAACAAGTGCTTTTAGAGAGCCTGTTTCAGGAAGCTGTGCTTTGTAAATGGAATCAAGAGATTGCTCAATAAATTGATCTGCTTTCTGAGGGCCCAAAGAGTCAAGTCTTAATATTGTCAACCCCTTTTTATTTATGTAATGCATTATATCTACATTCATTGTTTTATCATCTATTTGCACTATAGTTGGATTATATGCTCTGGCTTCTGATAATCCAAACTTCTTGTAAAGCTTTTTCATTGCCACATCCTGATTCTTCTTTGCAAATCCAGTCCATTGACCAATAGGGTCAAATACAACCACTGAAGCTCCCTTCTTAATCAGTTCTTCAACTATTACCATTCCAGCAACTGTCTTTCCAGAACCTGTTCCTCCTGCAATTAACGTGTGTCTGTTCAATTGCGTATAGTCAAGATATGCTTTTTCCTCTGCATCTGCAACAAGGCCTATGTGCGCATACTTTGATTGTGGCAGTGTTAAGAAATCAGGGAAAGGATATATGCTATCCTTTTGCCTCTCCTCTATTTTTTTCTCAAATAATTTTTTCCTTAATGTAACCAAGTAATAAATTCCAGCCCCTATTATGAATGCAAGAACAATTGCACTCATCATTATTGGGAAGAATTCTTTTACTAATCTAGCAATTGCAAATCCTCTTCCTCCAACATTAAATGAGGCAGAAGCAACAGCAAAACCTTCTCCATAAGATGCTTTAATTGAAAGTTTGTACTTGCCAGGCTTTATATTTGAAGGAAGCTGAAGGCTTCTTGACAAAGATAACGAAGTTTCTATTATTGAAGACTCTTCGTTCTGTACAACTATTTCATTTGTGTCTATATTTACTATTTCATAATTGAAAGTAACACTGTATCTGCTAACTTGTCCAAGATTAAATGTAGAAACTTTAAATTCTACATCATCTCCAGCTTCAAACTGCTCTTTCTCAAGAGTTATAGAAACATCTAGCAGTTTCTCTTCCTTGCTCTTTACTACTATTTTCACAGGAACACTTTGATTGTAAGTATCGCTGCTTATCAATATATTTCCTTTGTATATTCCTTCCTTCGTGCCGTTGATTATCAGAGGAACATTAACAGAGCCTCCTGCAGGAACCTCAATCGCGTCATCTTGTGCCAAAGGCAAGAACACTAATAAAGAAGTAAATAATATATTATCAAGCCCTGCACTGAATCTTCCTCTGTTTTCTATATTAAATGCATCGCTTTTCTCTGATACATTTTCTATTTTCACATCTGTTGAAGGAACATATGGAATATCTCTCTTGCTCGCTATTCCTAATGATAGAACTGGCTTAAGTGAATCACTAATAGCAATTCTCACATATGCTGGAGTTTTCTTTGTATTTCCAATTACAAGCTGCTCTGTTGCAACTTCTCCAACATTTAATATTTGCTCTATTTTTGCAACACTTACTTGCAATACTCCCAATGAAGATCCACCACTATCTGTTCCTGCTTTCCCTCCAGTTGTAGTGCTTCCTCCACCACTGCCTCCTCCACCACCTCCGCCACCTCCTCCTCCAGTAGTTGTAGTTCCTCCTGAACTGCAATCAGTAGAACAAGTTGAAGTATCTTCTCCATATGCTGCCTGGCAAACACTATTCCCGCAAGTATATTCAGTAACAAGATATGCTGAAAAGTTAGTTGTATTTATTGTAACTTTATCATTAGTTGTATCAACACTCTTATTGCTGAACAAAATAAAGTTTCCGTTGCATGCTCTTTGCGTATAATTCCAGCTGAAACACTTATGTATTGTCAACCCGCTCTCTGTAACTGCAGAAGTATCAGAATTAAATAATGTTCCATAAGTTAAGTTTATTGTGGCATTTCCGCTGAATGTTCCGTTTACTCCAATTCCAACAAGTTGCTTATACAATGATATACTAAAATCTGGAGTAAAAGTATCAATACTAACTGGAATATAATTATAGCTAAGATTCAAACTCTCTAACACAAGGCTGTGATTTTCTGTTTGTATTATTAAATCATATATTCTATCTTTTAGCTCATCATTTGTATAATTGTAATTAGTTGATGTAAAATTATACATTGTAATGTTCGTTCCTGCTCTGTTAAATCTGAATGTGTAATTTCTTAATTTTCCTGCAGAATCACTTACATTTCCGCTTACATTTCTTGGCAAATAAGACTCAAAGTAATCACTTGCAGTTACACTATTTCCTGCGCTGTCATTTAGAGTATAATTAACATCATAATCTCCAAACACAGTTAAGTTAAATGTTAAATTAAATGTCAGTCCAGACTTGCTCATCGTAAAGTTAGTAACTGTTCCATTAGGATAAGCTATTGTTGCATAAGCTGATTGAGGCCCTGATGTAGTATCTGTAGCATTTATAGTAAGATTTACATTTCTATATTGCAAATTGCTCTGTGAAGTTCTGGTTGTTATACTTGGATTAGTTATGTCGAGCGTTATTCTTCTTGTTGCAGTTGTGTTTCTGTTGTTAAAAGTGTCTGTCATAGATATATTATAAGTATAATTCCCGTCAGCAAGGTTTGTCCAGTTGATTATTCTTGCTCCATTTGTGAACGTAGTTGCATTGTAGCTTCCCGAACTATTGTATAATGTAAATGTAATATTTACTTCGTTTACTTCTGTTACATTTCCTTGCACGCTCGCATATGTCCAGTTTCTGCTTACATTTGCATAATCAGCAGACATTAAAGTGTCATTGAATACAATTAATGGAGCACTTGTATCAATTGTTATTCTTCTTGTTGCTGTTGTATTTCTATTGTTAAGCCTGTCTACTATAGATATATTATAACTATAATTCCCATCTGCAAGGTTTGTCCAGTTGATTATTCTTGCTGAATTTGTGAACGTAGTTACATTGTAGCTTCCACTTGAGTTATACAATGTAAATGTAATATTTACTTCGTTTGCTTCTGTTACATTTCCTTGCACGCTCGCATATGTCCAATTACGTGAGACATTTGCATAATCAACTGACATTAATGTATCATTAAATACTAATAACGGAGTACTTGTGTCAATAAATATTGTCCTTGTTGCTGTTGTGTTTCTATTGTTAAGCCTGTCTACTATAGATATATTATAACTATAATTCCCGTCTGCAAGGTTTGTCCAGTTGATTATTCTTGCTGAATTTGTGAACGTAGTTACATTGTAGCTTCCACTTGAGTTATACAATGTAAATGTAATATTTACTTCGTTTGCTTCTGTTACATTTCCTTGAACGCTCGCATATGTCCAATTACGTGAGACATTCGCATTATCAACTGACATTAATGTATCATTAAATACTAATAACGGAGTACTTGTGTCAATAAATATTGTCCTTGTTGCTGTTGTATTTCTATTGTTAAGCCTGTCTACTATAGATATATTATAACTATAATTCCCATCTGCAAGGTTTGTCCAGTTGATTATTC
>ERZ1292623.943-Hain-H51-01um-R1-943-length-29185-cov-8_pt1 | contig 29185 bp, 33 predicted proteins | sample MGYA00564398_ERZ1292623 | MGnify/ENA primary metagenome ERZ1292623 (study PRJEB36523, sample SAMEA6512633) | groundwater metagenome | collected 2019-01-07 | study: AquaDiva: Metagenomics assemblies of 32 groundwater samples | reverse complement strand
GCGTGCCGATCATGCCGGCCTCGTCGATCACCAGCACGTCGCGCGGACCTAGCAGGGGTCACTACACGAAAGTGAGTTTTACGTACGCTAGGCGCGAACGGATGGCGAACGGCAAAAAGTGGTGATTCCTGCCCCCGGATTATATCACGCAGCGAGCAGTGACGGCGATGTGCGAAGCGGCCTTAGCTGATCCGGTGCCGGCCGGTCTTCCCGTTCCCAGCTATAGTCGCCGGTGAGCGCGATATGCTCCCATCCCAGCGGCGCGATATGGCGGGCAACTTCGTCCGGCGTTCCCATGGCGGTCAGTGCCTGTTCGAGATAGCGGGTGTTCCACAGGATGATCGCGGCGACCAATAGGTTAAGGCCGGACGCGCGGTAGGACTGGTTCTCAAACCGGCGGTCGCGCAGCTCGCCGAGCTGGTTGAAGAACAGCGCGCGGGCGAGCGCATTGCGCGCCTCGCCCTTGTTCAGCCCAGCTTGGGTGCGCCGACGCAGATCGATATCCTGCAACCAGTCGAGCATGAAGATCGAGCGTTCGAGCCGGCCAATCTCGCGCAGCGCCAGTGCCAGGCCATTCTGGCGCGGATAGGCGGACAGCTTGCGCAGCATCGCCGAGGCGGTGACGGTCCCGGTCCGGATCGAGGTGGCGAGCCGCAGCAATTCGTCCCAATGCGCTGCTGCATGGCCGTGCGCGATCGGATCGCCGACCATGCCGGTAAGCAACGGTCCCGCCTCCTGACCGGGTAGCAGATGCAGGCGGCGCTCCTTGATATCGCGCAGCCGGGGCGCGAAGCGGTAGCCAAAGAACGGCATCAATCCGAACACATGGTCGGACGCGCCACCCGTATCGGTATAATGCTCTTCGATCGACAACCCGGTATGGTGATACAGCAAGCCGTCGAGGACATAGGGGGCCTCGCCTGCGGTCGCGGCGATCACGCGCGAGCCGAACGGGTCATACTGGTCCGAGACATGGGTGTAGAAAGATACGCCAGGTTCGTTGCCGTTGCGCGCGTTGATGTCGCTGATCGCGGCACCCCGCCCGCCTGCGTGGAATTGCTGACCGTCGCTCGACGAGCTGATGCCGCGGCCCCATAATCCGGCAAGCGGCACTGCGCGATGCGCGTCGATCAATCGTCCCAGCGCCTCGCCATAGGCGGCCTCGCTGATATGCCAGTCATGCAGATGGGCGAGCTGGCGCAGGCTGGCGCCACGGCAACTGTCCGCCATGCGGGTCAGGCCGAGATTGATGCCATCGGCGAGGATCACGGTCAGCAGCGCATTGCGGTCGTCGGCCGCTCGGCCCGAACGCCGGTGGGTGAAACAGTCACCGAACCCGGTCCACGCATCGACATCGAGCAGGATATCCGTGATCTTAACGCGAGGGAGCCGGTCATAGGCCGTACGACGCGCGGCCTCGGCTGCGGGCGGCGTGATCGCCTTCAGCGGCGAGATCATTAGGCCGTTTTCGTCGAGACGGACTTGAGGCAGTTCGCCCTGCCGGGCGAGCATCGTCACCCGCTCGATCGCGCTATCCAATCGCTCGCGACGATCCTCGATATGACGATCGAACCCGGTTTCAATCGCGAGCGGAAGCGGCCCCTTCTCACGCAGCGCCGCGAAGGTGGTGGGTGGAATGAGATAGCTGTCGAAATCCCGAAACTGTCGGCTCCCTGCCACCCAGATATCGCCGGCCCGCAACCGGTCGCGAAGCTGGGACAGTGCGCAGAGTTCATAGGCCGCGCGATCGACGACACCGTCACGGATTACGAACGGACGCCAGCCCGTTGGTACGAAGCGCAGCGGCACCTTGTCGGGCAGGCGTCGTTTTCCAGTAAGGTAAAGATCGGCGATGATCGCGAGCGCATCGAGAATTCCCTGCACCGGTCCCGCGCCGCGAAACGCAAACGCACTCAAGAATTGCCCGGCGAACAGCTTCACCGTGCGATGCCGCTCGATCAGTTCGGCCGTGCGGTCGATCGTCTCGGGACGGACGAGGACTTCCGCCTGGGCGACAGCGGAGCCGAACCGCTCCCAGTCGAACGGGCCAATACTCGCAAGGGACACGATACCCTTGGCGTGCGCATCGATCAGCACGCGGCAGCTGTTGGTCAGGGCGCGAAGATGGCCCTGCATCTCGCGCACCGTCCTGACCGCCTTGTCGCGCGTCCGGTTCTCCGCGCGGCGGGTCATGCTGCCGAGCAGCTTGTCGAACATGGTGAGCGTGGCGTCGGTGAGGCTTTCCTCGAGGCGGATGGTTGCGGCCGCCAATGTCGCATGACGGCGCAGTGGGCTGAGTTCGCCGAGGTGCTGCGGCGTGATCCGCACCGCCTGGTCGGCAAGCCTGTCGAATGTCGCCGATGGGATCATGGCGGCGCGCGCAGGATCGAGGCCGACCGTCCGGACATGATCGAGCCGTTCCAGCAGCCGCAAAATGTTGCGCGGTGCCGGTGATTGCGGCGCATTGCGCAGCCAAGCCAGCCAAGTCGTTCCTTGATCCGACCGCCGGGCCAGCAAGGTATCGAGTATCGTGAGCTTGTCAGGCTTAATGCCGCTGGTCAGGAGTTCATGGGTGAGTTGTTCGGCCTGCTGACGCGCGCGCCTGACGATCGCCTCGATGACCGCTGGCGGTGGCAGCAGTACCCGTCGCCGGCGCAGTTCATCGATCACAGTGCTGGCGAGCTGGAGAGGTTGGGCGACGGTCTGCGCAACCGGCATCGCGAACGCCACGATCGCGCGAAAGTGACTCCGGCCGAATGCGGCATAGCCGAACCGCTGCATGACATCGGCGAGATGCGCGCGGCGGGTTTCGTCGCGACGAGCATAATCGTCGAACGCTGTCGCCGGCACGTCGATCTGATCGGCGACGAAGGCGAGGATGGCACCCGGGGGTTTCTCGCCCGCCTCCAGCACGCGGCCCGGCCAACGCATGTAGAGCAGCAGCATCGCGAACCCGAGCCGGCTCGACGCTCCCCGTCGTTCGCCGACAAGATCGAGATCTTCGCGGCTGAGGGTAAAGTGCCGGCCGATTTCGCGCTCGTCGCTCGGGGGATCATAATGCTGCACGAGCGCCTCGCGTGTCAGCAACCGCCGCCTTGCCATGCGTTACGACCTTTCCCGCCCCTGTCCGTCAGACGGTCCTCTGGCGGCCAGCATGAATATGTCCGTCAACTCTGGACCCACGATGGCGATTCGGACAAGAATGCAAATCGATGGGAAAACGGACAGATCAGGATCGGCCGTGGCGCTGATCGGCTATGCGCGGGTCTCGACCGGCGACCAGAAGCTGGCGCTCCAGCACGATGCGCTGAACGCGGCCGGATGCGAGCGCATCTTCGACGACCATGCGTCCGGCACGAAGACCGATCGGCCGGGCTTGGCCGAGGCACTGGCCTATCTGCGCGCTGGCGACACGCTGGTCGTGTGGAAGCTCGATCGTCTTGGCCGTTCGATGAGCCACCTGATCGAGAAGGTTGGCGAACTCGCCGCGCGCAGCGTCGGCTTCCGATCGCTTACCGAGCAGATCGACACCACCACGTCGGGTGGCATGCTGGTGTTCAATATTTTCGGCTCGCTCGCCCAGTTCGAGCGCGACCTGATACGCGAGCGCACCAACGCCGGATTGAAGGCTGCACGGGAACGGGGGAGCCTTGGCGGTCGGCGTCCGGTGATCACGCCTGACAAATTGCGCAAGGCGCGCGATCATATTGCGGCAGGGCTGACTGTCCGCGAGGCTGCAACGCGCCTCAAGGTTGGCAAAACCGCACTCTACAAGGCCCTCGAAGGCACCGCTGCCGAAACCGCAGTCAAAGTATGAGGAAAGAGTGATGCACGAACGCGATCCCAACATCGTCACCTCGAGCCTGTCTGGTGTCATCACCGAGCAAGGCGTCACCGTGAGAGTGAACATCATCCGATTGGAAAATGAGCCGGGCTGGTCACTCGAAGTCGAAAACGAGCATGGAACGTCTACGGTCTGGGACGACCTGTTCGCGACTGATGATGCCGCGCATGCCGCTTTCCGTCAGACCGTCGATGAAGAAGGTATGCGCGCCTTCCTCGACCAGGCTGTCGTCATACCTTTCCGACGCTAGCACCGTCAGCGTTCGCCGTTCGTTCGACCCTAGCGTACGTAAAATTCACTTTCGTGCAGTGACCCCAGATAGTCTTCGGTTTCGATTCACAGCGCATTATCTTTTTATTCGATTTATTGGGCAGCTATCCCCGCTTGTGATGATCAATCGTAGCTTCCCGCTGAGTGGCGGGCTGGGCCCGGCTTTGGCATCCGACACGTTCGCAGATCCGACGAGATCCCGATGGGCGACTTTTATCCGTGATTCGTCAGATACTGACCAAGAGCGCGAAGGGGTGTCGATTATTCCCGGAAATCTTCGACATCGTGAATCTCGCCTGAGCGAACGACCGTGCGCTGGAACCGCCGCCGACATCCGGCGGCCCCCCAGCACCGCACGGAGCTTCGATCATGGCCGAAAGCACAACCGTCCAAGTCCCTCCCCGCTATTTGCGCACGCCCGAGGCAGCACGTTTCCTCGGTCTGTCCGGCCGCACCCTCGAAAAGCACCGCACCTACGGCACCGGCCCGGCCTTCAAGAAGCTCGGCGGCCGCGTCGTCTACGCGATCGCCGACCTACAGGCCTGGGCCAACCGCGGCACCAAGAACTCGACCGCTGACAGCGACGCGATCCTGCCGGCGAAGCGTCACGAACCGACCGGCGCGGCAGGCAGCCACGCGCCACAGCGCTGAGCAGCCAGCGGATGTCGGCGCGCCATCACAGAAGTGAACGCGAGCAGCTCGATCTCTTCCGGGCGCTGCCTGGCGATCTCGCGCCGCGCGACGCGCAGGACCTGATGGCGTACCCGTTCTTTGCGCTCGGCAAGTCGAAGCGGCTGGCGCCGATCAACTTCAAGGCCGGCTCCATCGTCATCCGCGTCGAGGCCGTCCCCGAGCACGGCATGGCCACCATCTGGGACGCCGACGTGCTGATCTGGGCGGCCTCGCAGATCGTTGAGGCGCGCGACCACGGTCTTCGGCCGTCGCGTCTGATGGCGACCACACCCTACGAGATTCTGCAGTTCATCGGCCGCGGCGTCAGCCTGCGGGACTATGACCGGCTCAAGGCCGCGCTCGACCGTCTCCAGTCGACAACAGTGGCGACGTCGATCCGCCAGCCGACCGAACGGCGACTGCACCGCTTCTCCTGGATCAACGAGTGGAAAGAGCGCGCTGACGCACGCGGACGTCCGCTTGGGCTCGAACTGATCGTGCCGGACTGGTTCTACGCCGCCGTCCTTGACGACGCGCTCGTGCTCACGATCGACCGCGACTATTTCGGCCTGACGGGCGGACTGGAGCGCTGGCTTTACCGCCTCGTGCGCAAGCACGGCGGCAAACAGGAGTTCGGCTGGAGCTTCGATTTCCCGCATCTGCACGCCAAGTCCGGTTCGCTCTCGCCGCTCAAGCACTTCGCCTACGACCTGCGCGACATCGTCCGCCGCCAGCCGCTGCCGGGCTACCGCCTGACCATCGAGCAGTGCCTCGGCGCGCCCGAAATCCTCTCCTTCAAACCCATCGACCCGCACGCGCTCGGCATCTCTCGCCAGCGCCGCCGCTCGACCATGCACCCTGGGGATAAGCTGTGAATCGTCTCGTGCTATCAGGGACCGGACTCATCGTGCCATCGAGGACCCGATCCTCGTGCTATCGGGGACCGGAATCGTCGAATCCGCTCGCTGAATCAGCAACTTGCGAGCCTCGTAACTTCTCTAACCTAGATTCCTTCGGAATCTTTCTAACGCAAACCGCTTTTTGCGCAGTTGTGGACGAGTCCCCGATCACCGGGAGACCGTCATGATCGTCGCGCTCCTCAACCAGAAGGGCGGCGTGGGAAAGACGACGCTGGCGCTCCATCTTGCCGGTGAATGGGCACAGCGAGGGCAGCGCGTCACGGTCATCGACGCCGACCCGCAAGGCTCTGCGCTCGACTGGTCGCAGCAGCGGACGCGCGAGAACCTGCCGCGGCTCTTCGGCGTCGTCGGCCTGGCGCGCGACACTCTGCATCGGGAAGCGCCCGAGCTGGCGCGTGATGTCGACCACGTCATCATAGACGGTCCGCCGCGCGTCGCCGGGCTGATGCGCTCGGCGCTGCTCGCCGCCGACCTAGTGCTGATCCCGGTGCAGCCGTCGCCGTTCGACGGATGGGCGAGCGCCGAAATGCTCTCGCTCCTCAGCGAGGCCCGCATCTACCGGCCGCAGCTCGCCGCGCGCTTCGTGCTGAACCGCTGCGCTGCGCGCACCGTCATCGCCCGTGAGACGGCCGAAACGCTTGCCGACCATGATCCGCCGCTGCTCGCATCGACGATCGGCCAGCGGGTCGCCTTCGCCGACACCGCACAGACTGGACGGCTCGTCAGTGAGCTGGACGCCGACAGCCCGGCCGCGCGTGAGATCGCCGCACTCGCCACCGAGATCGCGAGGATCGCGCCGTGACCGTGTCCTCTCCGAAGCGCGGCTTCGCCAGCCGACCGGGCGATCCGGAAAGCTGGATCAAGTCAGCCGACACGCCCGCCGCCCGCGTCACCGACGCCAACGCGTTCACGGCCAGGCTCACCATCGACGTGACCACCGAACAGCGGGCGCGGATCAAGATCGCCGCCTTCCAGCGCGGCGTCACCGTGGCCGACATGCTGCGCGAGCTGCTCGCGCGCGAATTTCCAGCCACCGAAGGAGACGCGACATGACCGGCCCCGGCGCCACCCATGCGCGCGGCGAACCGAGACCGACCACGCCGCCGCCAAACATCCTCACCGAAGTCGAACTCACCTGGATCGAAAAGCGCGTCGAGAACTGGATCAGGTTCGGCCGCGAGGCCGGCGAGCAGATCCTCGACCGTCGGCGGCGCGTGCTGCGCTTCGCGCCGGACAGCGTGTTCGCCTTCGTGCGCTGGGCCGCCAACGACTTCGGCACCGTCGCGTCCACTCTCGACGTGCTGCGCGCCACGCTGCCGGTGGAGCCGCGCCAGACCGTTCCCTTCGTCCGTCCCGGCGCCGATGTGCTGCTGAAGGTCGAAGGCTGGCCGAAGGTCGAGCGCGTGCTGCAGATGATCGACGCCATCGAGGCGATCGGCGTCGATCCCGCCGAGGTCTCGATGGATCACTGGCGCCACATCCACAACCGCATGGCCGCCGGCCATCAGCCGCGCACCTACACGCACGACCATCACCGGGCGTTCCTCCTGCGTCGGAGGGTCGGGTCATGAGCCGCTTCGGCTACGTTATGGTCACCTATTTCATGACCATGGGGATCGCGATCGCTTCGTTCGTCGAGTTCCCCAAGACCTTCATCTGGAACGCCTCGGCGAGCACACCGATCGGGCTCTATCGCATCGACCACCCGCGTCACCTCGCGGTGACCGATCTGGTCGCCGTCCGCGCGCCCGAGGCATTCGCCGACTTCATGGTGGAGCGCGGCTATATCGGCCGCGGCGTCCCGCTGATGAAGCGCGTCGCGGGCCTTCCGGGACAAGAAGTCTGCCGCCGCGATCACGCCATCACGGTCGATGGCGCGCCGATGGGCGACGCGCTCGACCGCGATCATCTCGGCCGTCCGCTGCCCGACTGGCAGGGCTGCCGCCGCATCGCCGGGGGCGAACTCTTCCTGATGAACTGGGCCGTCCGCGACAGCCTGGACGGGCGCTATTTCGGGCCAATGCCCGTCGGCGCCGTCATCGGCCGGGCGCTCCCGGTCTGGACCGATGAAGACGGCGACGGCCGCTACGTCTGGGGCGCGCCGACCCACTGAGTTTCCGCGTCCACCCCAAACCAAAGGAGACCACCATGACCCAGATCGGACAATTCACACGCACCCGGAGCGGTTATGCCGGGCGCATCCTCGCGCTCGGCATCGACGTCGAAGCCGTCTTCGTTCCCGCCGAACCCTCGGACGCCGAGAACGCGCCGGACTTCCGAATCCTGCTCGGCAGCGAGGAAGGCGTCGAGGTCGGCGCCGGCTGGAAACACGTCGGCGAACGTGCCGGCGACTACGTCTCCGCGCAGTTCGACAGCCCGCTTTTCCCCCGGCCGTTGCGCGCCAACCTCTTCCGTTCGAACGACGAAGGTTCCGCCTGGGGCCTGCACTGGACGCGCCCGACCAAGCCGCAGAGGGAGGACTGATCGGTGCGCGCTCCGCAGCAGCAGCGGGGGCAGCACCAGGGCGGCGCGCGGCGAACCCGCGCCGCTCACCGGCTGCTCCTCCTTCTCCTTTCCGGCCTGTCCCTGGCCGCCGGGCTGACGTCGCACGGCTTCGCGCAGTCGGTGCCGCTATCGCAGCCCGAGGCAGGCGGCCCGTTCGCTGCCTTCGTCGCGGAGGCCTCGCAGCGTTTCGGCATTCCGGTCGCCTGGATTCGCGCCGTCATGCGGGTCGAAAGCGCCAACGAAGTGCGTGCCATCTCGCCCAAGGGCGCGATGGGGCTGATGCAGATCATGCCCGATACCTGGGCAGAGCTGCGCACCCGGTATCGCCTCGGCACGGACGCCTTCGACCCGCGCGACAACATTCTCGCGGGCACGGCGTATCTGCGCGAACTCTACGACAAATACGGCTCGCCGGGCTTCCTCTCGGCCTACAACGCCGGGCCAGGACGCTACGAGGAATTCCTCGCCGGCGGTCGCGCATTGCCTGCGGAAACGCGCGCCTACGCCGCCCAGCTCGCCCCCCTTGCAGGCGGCGAACCAACGGCGGCCACCGTCACTGTTGCCGTCGCCGATCCACTGGCCTGGACGCGCGCACCGCTCTTCATCGGTGCGGCCGAACGCGTCTCGGCGGCGGCTCCAGCGCAGTCCGAACAACAACCGCGCGACACCGACACCGCAGTCCGGCCGCGTGACGCTGCGGCAGAGGCAGCACCGGCCGGCGGCCTCTTCGTCTCCCGGCGAGACCCTGCAGGTCCCCGATGAGCCGGTTTGCACTCCATCGCACAACGGCGAACCACGGCGCATCTTGGAGGGTGTCGGGAGGGGAAGCCGCAAGCACAACCGCACGATGGCAGGATAAAAGGGCGCGATGTGCGCCTTGGTTCGGTTGTGCTTTTTCAAGGACTTATGCCGCGATTTCGCGAGGTGCGCCTGATCGGCGCAGCCTGCGCTCCGGCGCTTTCATCAACAAAATCATCGGCTTCGCGCGATGTGCGGGGCCTCAGCCGTGACCGACGAGAACGAATTCCGCATCCGGCCCGGCCGCATCCGTTCAACCAGCGCCCAGCGGGTGCGGCCCTTCATCGCCCAGGCGCTGGCGGCGGCGCAGCGGGCTGGCGGCAGCGTATCCCGGCAAGGGAAGATCGGGCCCGGCGCGCGCTCCCGATTCGGGCGCGGCCAACGCGCCTCGATCCAGGCGAACCGTTTGATCACGGCGCGCTCGCGCGGCGCGGTGATCAAGGCGCGTGTGCTCCGCCATGGCGGCCGCAACGCGCCGCTCGCCACCCATCTCAATTATCTCCAGCGCGACGGCGTCACCCGTGACGGGGAGAAGGCCCAAATGTTCGGTCCCGGCGGCGACGATGTCGACGCCAAGGCGTTCGCCGAGCGCGCCGAGGGCGACCGCCATCACTTCCGCTTCATCGTCTCGCCGGACGACGCCGTGGAGATGTCCGACCTCAGAGGCTTCGCGCGCGAGCTGGTCGGGCAGATGGAGAAGGATCTCGGCACCAAGCTCGAATGGGCGGCGGTCGATCACTGGAACACCGAGCATCCCCATGTCCACCTGATCGTGCGCGGCGTGCGCGACGACGGTTCGGACCTGGTCATCTCGCGCGACTACATAAAAGAGGGCATGCGCGACCGGGCGCGCGACCTCATCACCCACGAGTTGGGGCCGCGCACCGATCAGGAGATCCGGCGCACCCTCGAACGTCAGATCGACGCCGATCGTTGGACCAATCTCGATCGCCAGTTCGCCCGCGATGCCTATCGCACCGGCGTCATCGATCTCGCACCGCATGCCGATCGCCGGCCAGACGAATTCCGCGCGCTCAAAGTCGGGCGGCTGCGCAAGCTCGAAGGGCTCGGCCTCGCCGATGAAATCGGCCCCGGCCAGTGGACGATCTCCGAGAAGGCCGAGGCGACGCTGCGCGAGCTGGGCGAGCGCGGCGACATCATCAAGCGCATCCATCATGGCCTGACCGAGCGCGGCATCGCACGCGGCACCGCGAGCTACGTGCTCGCGTCGGAAAGCCTCAACGATCCCGTCATCGGCCGCCTGGTCGCGCGCGGGCTCGACGACGAGCTGAAGGGCACGGCGTTCGCCGTTGTCGACGGCATCGACGGCCGCACCCATCATATCAAGCTGCCCGACCTCGACGCGGCCGGCGACAGCGCGCCGGGCTCGATCGTCGAGCTGCGCAAGTTCGACGATGCGCAGGGCCGTCGTCGCGTCGCGATCGCCGTGCGCTCCGATATCGACATCGAGCGGCAGGTCACCGCGACCGGTGCGACCTGGCTCGACCGGCAGGCCATCGCCCGCGAGCCCGTGGCGCTCGGCGGCGGCTTCGGCGCCGAGGTGCGCGACGCCATGGATCGCCGCGCCGAGCATCTCGTCGGTCAGGGCCTCGCCGAGCGCCAGAAGCGCGGCGTCAGCTTCCAGCCCGGACTGATCGACACGCTGCGCCGGCGCGAGCTGGAGGCAGTTGCCGCCCGCATCACCGCCGAGACCGGTCGACCCCAGGTCAAGTCGGAGGCCGGCGAGTACGTCACCGGCACCTATCAGCGGCGCCTCACGCTCGCGACCGGCCGCTTCGCCATGATCGACGATGGCCTGGGCTTCAGCCTTGTGCCTTGGACACCATCGATTGAAAAGCAGCTCGGCCGTCACGTCTCGGGCGTCGCCCGCGGCGACGGCGGCGTCGACTGGAGCTTCGGCCGGCAGCGGGGAATCGGCCTCTAGGGAATTGACGTCGCTCGCCGATGAAAGTCATGCGAGCCGTTATTGACTGATCAGTGCATAACGGTTAAACCGCGTTCATGGCCAGACCGCGAGAGTTCAATCGGGAAGTCGCCCTGAAGGAAGCCATGAAGGCCTTCTGGGCGAAGGGCTATGCCGCCACGTCGACGGAAGACCTCATCCAAGCAATGGGAATTGGGCGGCAGAGTCTTTACCACGCCTTCGGCGACAAGCGACGGCTCTATGTGGAAGCGCTCGAGACCTATCAGCGAGAGACGACGAGCGGCCACCTGAAGCGGCTGAACGGCGCCATTTCACCACTAGCCGGCGTCCGCGATCTGCTCATCGGACTCATCGACGAGGACGACAGGCTCAGGACGATGGGCTGCATGGGTGTCAATTCGGTCGGCGAATTCGGGGCATCCGATCCCGAACTTCGCGAACTAAGGACCAAAGTCGGGATGGCCATCAACAAGCGGCTTGCCGAGCGACTCAGCGAAGGTCAGGCGAATGGAGAGATCGACCCCACCTTCACCCCCGGGGAAGCAGCGAATTTCATTCAGTTGACCATGGCGGGAATTCAGCTTGCCGCGCGTGGCGGCGGTGGCTTGGAGGAACTACGCCGCATGGCCGACTTCGCCACCGACCGCCTGCGATCTCACTAGGGGATCGGCATGGTCTGCGTAGAACCACACCTAGTTATGCACTGATCGATCAAGAAAGGACTCTTCATGAGCAATGGATCAAGGACGGAACGCCGGACAGCGCTGGTGTTCGGCGGATCGCGTGGCATCGGCGCCGCCGCGGCATCGCGACTGGCCGCAGACGGATTCGCGGTGGCTCTGACCTATGTGTCGCGCCCGGACAAGGCGGCAGAGGTCGTCTCCGCCATCGAGGCGGCGGGAGGGACGGCGCTCTCGATAAGGGCTGACAGTGCCGATCCAACGGCGATCCGAGCTGCCACGGCGCAAACCGCGGAGGCTCTTGGACAGATCGACGTCGTCGTCGTCAATGCCGGGATCATTCGGATAGCAACGGTGGACGCCTTCACTTTGGAGGATCTCGACCTGATGCTGGCCGTCAATGTTCGGGGCGTTTTCCTCGCCATCCAAGCTGCCGCCAGCCACATGCGCGACGGAGGTCGTATCATTACGATCGGCAGCAACACTGCAGTCCGCACAGGCACACCGGGCGCCAGCGTTTATGCCATGACCAAGGCGGCTGTCGCATCGATGGCAAAGGGCGTTGCCCTCGATCTCGCTCCGCGTGGAATCACCGTCAACAACATCCAGCCTGGTCCGACCGAGACGGACATGACGGCGGGGATGATTCCACAATTGCGAGAGATGATTCCCCTTCGCCGGGTTGGACAGCCGGCGGAGATTGCGGGCCTCATATCGTACCTTGCGAGCGATCAGGCTGGTTATATGACGGGCGCCAGCCTGACTATCGATGGCGGGTTCGTGCTGTGAACGTTGATCGCACGTATTGGCGGTCGAAGACCGGTAATTTCTCGCTACCTTGCGCTACAGTACGACATGATGACGACACGTATTGAATAGCGCCGCAGCTCTTCACCAATTTGCGAAAATGCAATTGGTGAGCGTCGATGTCTGCTACGAAAATACTCTGGGGTCAGATCCTCACCGTCTTCGCGATCGTCCTGCTGACGACCTGGGCCGCCACACAATGGACGGCCTGGAAGCTCGGCTTCCAACCGCAGCTCGGCCCGGCCTGGTTCATGCTCGGCGACTGGCCGGTCTACTATCCCTGGTCCTTCTTCCCGTGGTGGTATTTCTATGATGCGTATGCGCCCCCGATCTTCGTCGAGGGCGCCTATATCGCCGCCTCCGGAGGGTTCATCTCGATCGCGGTTGCGATCGGCATGTCGGTCTGGCGGGCGCGTGAGGCGAAGAACGCCGAGACCTTCGGCTCGGCTCGCTGGGCCCGCGCCGACGAGGTGCGCGGCGCCGGTCTGCTCGGCGAGGATGGCGTGGTGCTCGGCAAGTTCGACCACGCCTATCTGAGGCATGACGGGCCCGAGCATGTGCTGTGCTTCGCCCCGACCAGATCGGGCAAGGGCGTCGGCCTGGTCGTGCCCTCGCTGCTGACCTGGCCGGGCTCGGCCATCGTCCACGACATCAAGGGCGAGAACTGGACGCTCACCGCCGGCTTCCGCGCCCGCCACGGTCGGGTGCTGCTCTTTGATCCGACCAACGCGAAATCGGCCGCCTACAATCCGCTGCTCGAGGTGCGCCGCGGCGAATGGGAAGTGCGCGACGTCCAGAACATCGCCGACATTTTGGTCGATCCGGAAGGCTCGCTCGAAAAGCGAAACCACTGGGAGAAGACCAGCCATGCGCTGCTGGTCGGCGCCATCCTGCACGTCCTCTATGCCGAGGAGGACAAGACGCTCGCCGGCGTCGCCGCCTTTCTCTCCGATCCGAAGCGGCCGATCGAGTCGACGCTGGCGGCGATGATGAAGACGGCCCATCTCGGCGAAGCCGGTCCGCACCCGGTCATCGCGTCGGCGGCCCGCGAGCTGCTGAACAAATCAGACAATGAGCGGTCGGGCGTGCTGTCGACCGCCATGTCGTTTCTCGGGCTGTACCGGGACCCCGTGGTGGCGGAGGTGACGCGCCGCTGCGACTGGCGCATCGCAGACATCGTCGGCGCCAAGCATCCGACCAGCCTCTACCTCGTCGTGCCGCCATCCGACATCGCCAGGACGAAGCCACTCATCCGCCTGATCCTGAACCAGATCGGCCGGCGCCTGACCGAGGACTTGCACGCTAAGGGCAACCGGCATCGGCTGCTCCTCATGCTCGACGAATTCCCGGCGCTCGGGCGACTGGACTTCTTTGAATCCGCGCTGGCCTTCATGGCCGGCTACGGCCTGAAGGCATTCCTGATCGCGCAGTCGCTCAACCAGATCGAAAAGGCATATGGGCCGAACAATTCGATCCTCGACAACTGCCATGTGCGCGTCAGCTTCGCCACCAACGACGAGCGGACCGCGAAAAGGGTCAGCGATGCGCTCGGCACGGCGACCGAAATGCGGGCCATGCGCAACTATGCCGGCCATCGGCTGTCGCCCTGGCTCGGCCACTTGATGGTGTCGCGCTCGGAAACGGCGCGACCGCTCCTGACCCCCGGCGAGGTGATGCAGCTCCCGCCGGCCGACGAGATCGTCATGGTCGCGGGCACGCCGCCGATCCGCGCGAAGAAGGCCCGCTATTTCGAGGACCGACGCTTCAAGGAGCGGATCGTCGCGCCACCGACGCTCGCCAAGTCGAACCGACCCAGCTCCGACGATTGGACCAGGCTGCCGGTTCCGGCCCGCCCAGTCGCCGCGCTCGCCGGGGCCGACGCGGCGGCCGACGCTGGCGACGAAGATCCGACCGGCTCCGAGCGACGCCATCAGCCCGAGCTGAACCGCGCAGCGCCCGTCGAGAAGAAGGCGCCGATCGACAATGAATTCGAGGTGGGGCTCGATGACGACGCCGACGAGGATGCCGCTCGGATCAGCCGCGCCAACCAGGTGATGCAGGGCGTCGCGCGTCAGGTCTCGCTCGACCCGAACGACGGCATGGAGCTGTGAGACGCCCATGGCCGATCCGTCGAAGAAACAGCGCCTGTCGGTCTATCTCGAACCCGAGGTGATGAAGGCGCTCGTCGCCCATGCCGCACGCCGCGATCAATCGCGCTCTTTGGTCGCCGAGGCAGCGATCGCGTCCTTCCTGTCGCCGGACGCGGCCGAGCGGCAGGAAGCGGCGACCACCAAACGCCTCGACCAGCTCGACCGCCGCATGACCCGCATGGAGCGCGACATGGGGATTTCGGTCGAGATGCTGGCGGTGTTCGTGCGCTTCTGGCTGACCTCGAACCCGCCGCTGCCCGAACCGGCCCAGGCCGCCGCCCGGGCACAGGCTGGAGAACGCTACGACGCCTTCGTCGCTGCGCTCGGCCGCCGACTCGCCAAGGGGCCAAAGCTCCGTCAGGAGATTTCGGAGGACATCGAGCCCGCGCGCGACGCGCAATAAGCAGCGATTGCGGCAACTCAAGTAATCGGCAGTTCCTCCGTTTCCCTGTCTCTGCACGCTACACTGCTACTACGCCCTGACACCTGTTGCCGAGGGCCGATTTCCGGTTCTCTTACTCATCCCCGATCCAGGGGCGGCCTGACGCGGTCCCGCAAAGAACGGGGACAACGTGGCCGATTCGCACCAGAAATCTGAAGCGATACTTCGAGGCGCCCGCATGCTGCGGACGGCCCTTGGCCCCGCCATCGCCGGATTCCTGAGCGACGCCAGCGTCGTCGAGGTGATGCTCAACCCCGACGGCCGCCTCTGGATCGACCGGCTTTCGGAGGGGCTGTCGGACACCGGCGAGACGCTGTCGCCGGAGGACGGCGAGCGGATCGTGCGCCTGGTCGCGCACCATGTCGGCGCCGAGGTTCATATCGGCAATCCGCGTGTCTCGGCCGAGCTGCCGGAAACGGGGGAGCGGTTCGAGGGCCTGCTGCCGCCCGTCGTGGCGGCCCCGGCCTTCGCCATCCGCAAGCCGGCGGTCGCCGTCTTCACGCTGCAGGATTACGTCGCCGCCGGCATCATGTCCCCCGTGCAGGCCGAGATCCTGCGTCAGGCCGTCGCCGACCGCCGCAATATCCTGGTCGCCGGGGGCACCTCGACCGGAAAGACCACGCTCACCAACGCGCTGCTCGCCGAGGTCGCCAAGACCTCGGATCGCGTCGTCCTGATCGAGGACACCCGCGAGCTGCAATGCGCCGCGCCGAACCTCGTCGCCATGCGGACCAAGGACGGCGTCGCGACGCTGTCCGACCTCGTGCGCTCCTCGCTGCGCCTGCGGCCTGACCGCATCCCGATCGGCGAGGTACGCGGCGCCGAGGCTCTCGACCTGCTCAAGGCCTGGGGCACCGGCCATCCGGGTGGTGTCGGGACGATTCACGCCGGCACCGCGCTCGGCGCGCTGCGGCGCCTCGAACAGCTCATCCAGGAAGCTGTCGTCACCGTCCCGCGCGCGCTGATCGCCGAGACGATCGACCTCGTCGCCGTCCTCTCCGGACGCGGCTCGAACCGACGTCTCGCCGAACTCGGCCGCGTCGAGGGGCTCGGACCCAGCGGCGACTACCGCGTCACCCCCGCAACCCAGCCCCCCGAAGGAGACCCCTCATGATCCGTCACGTCCTGCGCATTCAGCGCCACATCCGCACGTTCGCGGCCGTCGCGTTCGTCAGCCTCGCGCTGGCGCCCGCCGCCCACGCGTCCGGCTCCTCGATGCCGTGGGAGGCCCCACTGCAATCGATCCTCGAATCCATCGAGGGACCGGTCGCCAAGATCCTCGCCGTCATCGTCATCATCGTCACCGGCCTGACGCTGGCCTTCGGCGATACGTCCGGCGGTTTCCGGCGCCTGATCCAGATCGTCTTCGGTCTGTCGATCGCCTTCGCGGCCAGTTCGTTCTTCCTCAGCTTCTTCAGCTTCGGCGGCGGAGCGCTCGTCTGATGGCCGGACCGATCGAGAGCGGCGGCGACGTGCCTGGCTTCACCGTTCCGGTTCACCGCGCCTTGACCGAGCACATCCTGCTCGGCGGCGCACCCCGGAGCATCGCCATCCTCAATGGCACGCTCGCCGCAGCCCTCGGTCTCGGCCTGCGCCTCTGGCTGGTCGGCCTTGCGGTCTGGGCCGTCGGCCACTTTGCCGCTGTGTGGGCGGCCAAGCGCGACCCGCAGTTCGTCGACGTCGGACGTCGGCACCTGCGCATCCCCGGCCATCTCGGAGTCTGAGGCCCGCCATGATGAACCTCGCCGAATATCGCCGCACCTCGACCCGCCTTGCGGATTTCCTGCCCTGGGCGGCGCTTGTCGCCCCCGGCGTCGTCCTCAACAAGGACGGTTCGTTCCAGCGCTCGGCGCGCTTCCGTGGTCCCGACCTCGATTCCGCCGTGCAGGCCGAGCTGGTCGCCGTCGCCGGCCGCCTCAACAGCGCCTTCCGCCGCCTCGGCAGCGGATGGGCAATCTTCGTCGAGGCACAGCGCCATGCCGTCGGCGCCTATCCCGCGAGCCGGTTTCCGGATGCCGCATCCGCTCTGGTCGATGCCGAGCGCAAGGCGGATTTCGAGGAGGACGCGGCCCACTACGAGTCCAGCTATTTCATCACCTTCGCCTACCTGCCGCCGGCCGAGGACGCCGCGCGCGCCGAAAGCTGGCTCTACGAGGGCAAGGCCGATCGCGGCGTCGACCCGTGGGAGGCGCTGCGCGGCTTCGTCGACCGCACCGACCGCATCCTGCAGCTCGTCGAAGCCTTCATGCCGGAATGCGCCTGGCTCGATGACGTCGAGACGCTGACCTACCTGCACTCGACCGTATCGACCAAGCGCCACCGCGTTCGCGTGCCCGAGACGCCGATGTATCTCGATGCCCTGGTCGCCGATCAGCCGCTGACCGGCGGGCTCGAACCGCGGCTCGGCGAAGCGCATCTGCGTATCCTGACCATCGTCGGGTTCCCGACCGTCACGACGCCAGGGCTCCTGGACGAGTTGAACCGCCTCGCATTCCCATACCGTTGGTCGACCCGGGCGATCCTGCTCGACAAGACCGACGCCACCAGGCTCGTCACGAAAATCCGACGGCAGTGGTTCTCGAAGCGCAAGTCGATCGCCGCGATCCTCAAGGAGGTGATGACCAACGAGGCCTCGACGCTCGTCGACACCGACGCCGCCAACAAGGCCGCCGACGCCGACCTGGCGCTGCAAGAGCTGGGCGCGGATTTCGCAGGCCAGGCCCATGTCACCGCCACGATCGCCGTCTGGGACAACGATCCCCGCATCGCGGCGGAAAAACTCAGGCTCGTCGAGAAGGTCATCCAAGGCCGCGACTTCACCGCGATGCCCGAAGGCATCAACGCCGCCGACGCCTGGCTCGGCTCGCTGCCCGGCCACGTCTACGCCAACGTCCGCCAACCTCCCATCAGCACATTGAACCTTGCCCACATGATCCCGCTATCAGCGGTGTGGGCGGGTCCGGAACGGGATGACCATCTCGGTGCGCCCCCCTTGCTGTTTGGCAAGACCGAGGGAAGCACCCCGTTCCGGTTTTCCATCCATGTCGGCGACGTCGGCCACACGCTGGTCGTCGGCCCGACCGGCGCCGGCAAGTCGGTGCTGCTCGCGCTCATGGCGCTGCAGTTCCGCCGCTACCGCCAAGCACAGGTCTTTGCCTTCGACTTCGGCGGTTCGATCCGCGCCGCCGCCATCGCTATGGGCGGCGACTGGCACGATCTTGGCGGCGGGCTTACCGAAGGCTCGGCCGACAGCGTCTCGCTCCAGCCGCTCGCCCGCATCGACGAGACCCCGGAACGGGCATGGGCTGCCGATTGGATCATCGCAATCCTAGCACGAGAAAGCGTCGCGATCACACCGGACGTCAAGGAGCTGATCTGGACGGCGCTCACGTCGCTCGCCTCGGCGCCGGTCGCCGAGCGCACGATCACCGGGCTGGCGGTGCTGCTCCAGTCGAACGACCTGAAGCAGGCGCTCAGACCCTATTGCGTCGGCGGGCCTTATGGCCGGTTGCTCGACGCCGAGAGCGAACATCTCGGCAGCGCCACGGTGCAAGCGTTCGAGACCGAAGGCCTCATCGGGACCGATGCGGCCCCGGCGGTCCTCGCTTATCTCTTCCATCGCATCGAGGACCGGCTGAACGGCGAGCCGACGCTCATCATCGTCGACGAAGGCTGGCTCGCGCTCGACGATGAGGGCTTCGCCGGCCAGCTCCGCGAGTGGCTGAAAACGCTCAGAAAGAAGAACGCCAGCGTCGTTTTCGCCACGCAGTCGCTTTCCGACATCGACGGCTCGGCGATCGCGCCAGCCATCATCGAAAGCTGCCAGACCCGGCTGCTACTGCCGAACGAGCGCGCGATCGAACCGCAGATCACGGCGATATATCAGCGCTTCGGGCTCAATTCGCGCCAGATCGAGATCCTCGCGCGGGCGATGCCCAAGCGCGACTACTACTGCCAGTCCCGCCGAGGCAATCGCCTGTTCGAGCTGGGCCTGTCCGACGTCGCGCTGGCGCTCTGCGCCGCCTCGTCGAAGACCGACCAGGCCGCCATAGACCGCATCGTCACCGAGCATGGCCGCAAGGGATTCCTCGCCGCCTGGCTGCGGCTGCGCGGCGCGACATGGGCGGTCGACCTCATTCCCGACCTCACCAACCTGGAGAGCCTGCCATGAAACTGCGCATTCCCCGCGCGGCGATCACCGCCGCCGTCCTCGCCATCCCTTTGTCTGCGTCGCCGGTGCTAGTCGCGCCGGCCTCGGCGCAATGGATCGTCTACGACCCGACGAACTACGTTCAAAACGTCCTGACGGCGGCGCGTTCGCTGGAGCAGATCAACAACCAGATCACCTCGCTCCAGAACCAGGCCACCTCGCTGATCAACCAGGCCCGCAACCTCGCGAGCCTGCCGTTCTCCTCGCTGCAACAGCTCCAGCAATCGGTCCAGCGCACCCAACAGCTTCTGCAGCAGGCGCAGCGCATCGCCTACGATGTCCAGAACATCGATCAGGCGTTCCGCACCAATTACGGGGCCGGAAGCGCCTCGATGAGCGCGTCCAATCAGCAGCTCATCGCCCAGGCGAAAGAGCGCTGGAACAACACCGTTTCCGGCCTTCAGGACGCCATGCGCGTCCAGGCCGGCGTGGTCGGCAACATCGACACCAACCGCACCCAGATGTCGGCGCTGGTCGGCCAGAGCCAGGGCGCCACCGGCGCGCTGCAGGCCACCCAGGCGGGCAACCAGCTTCTCGCACTCCAGGCCCAGCAGCTCGCGGACCTGACCGCCGTCGTCTCGGCGAACGGCCGTTCCCAGGCGCTCGCCGAAGCCGAGCGGTCGGCGGCCGCCGAACAGGGCCGCGAGCAGCGCCGCCGTTTCCTGACGCCGGGCTCGGGCTACCAGCCCGGCAACGCGCAGATGTTCCAGAACGGCAACTGAGGGCGCGACGATGGACGGAAAGATCCTCGCGCGCATCGGCGCCATCTTCTTCGTGACCTTCGCCGTCACCGCCACCGCCATCGAACTCGCCCGCAAGGACGAGCCGCCGATCTACCGCAGCATCGCGGTGCCCGCGGAAGCGGCGGCCGATCCGCTGAAGGCAAAGCTGCGCCGCTGCCAGCGGCTCGGCGAGGCCGGCACCAGCGACAGCGAGTGCCTGCAGACCTGGGCGGAGAACCGCGACCGCTTCCTCACGCCGTCGCAGCCGGCGCCGCAGGCGCCCGGTCCGCAGGACATCCCGCAGAATCCGCCGGTCACGCGCGAGCCCATCGTCAAGGAGCCCGTGCCGGCCGTCGACTCCCACACGAACGAGGCGCGCTGAGATCATGGGCGGCACCGGCGTCATCGACCACTTCCTGGAAGTTTTCACCCGCTACATCGACGGCGGCTTCGGGCTTCTCTCCGGCGAAGTTGCGTTCATCGCCACGACGTTGATCGTGATCGACGTCACGCTCGCCGCGCTGTTCTGGAGCTGGGGCGCCGACGAAGACATCATGGCGCGCCTGGTGAAGAAGACGCTGTTCGTCGGCGTCTTTGCCTACCTCATCGGCAATTGGAACAACCTGGCCCGCATCATCTTCGAGAGCTTTGCTGGCCTCGGCCTGAAAGCCTCCGGCACCGGTTTCACCGTCGCCGACATGATGCGGCCCGGCCGCGTCGCCCAGACCGGCCTCGATGCCGGCCGGCCACTGCTCGATTCCATATCCGATCTCATGGGTTACTGGAGTTTCTTCGAGAACTTCATCCAGATCGCGGTGATGCTGCTCGCCTGGGCGCTGGTGCTGTTGGCCTTCTTCATTTTGGCCATCCAGCTCTTCGTGACGTTGATCGAATTCAAGCTCACCACGCTGGCGGGCTTCGTGCTCATCCCGTTCGGGCTGTTCGGCAAGAGCGCCTTCATGGCCGAGCGTGTGCTTGGCAACGTCATCTCCTCAGGTATCAAGGTGCTCGTCCTCGGCGTCATCATCGGCATCGGGTCGAGCCTGTTTTCCGAATTCACCGCCGGCTTCGGCGGGGCAACACCCACCATCGATCAGGCCATGGCCATCGTGCTCGCGGCGCTGACGCTGCTCGGTCTTGGCATCTTCGGTCCGGGCATCGCCAACGGTCTCGTCTCTGGCGGACCCCAGCTCGGCGCGGGCGCCGCCATCGGAACCGGCCTAGCCGCGGGCGGCATGGTCGCCGCAGGCGCCGCCACGGTTGGAGCGGTGGCGTCCGGAGGAGCCGCGCTGGCAGGAGGCGCGGCCGCCGCCGCTCGCGGGGGCGCCGCCCTCGCGGGCGGCGCTTCCACCGCCTACAGCCTGGGCGCCGCAGGGCAGTCGGGCGCCTCAGGTGTGGCCAGTGGCCTGGGCGGCGTCGCCCGGGCCGCCGGTTCCGCTGCAACATCGCCGCTCCGCCGCGCCGCTGAACGCTCGACCGAAAGCATGCGCTCCAGTTTCTCGGAGGGCGCCAAGTCCGCCTTCGAGGCGACCGGCGGCTCCTCGACCATGGGCACCATCGGCGGCGGCTCAGACGAGGCCGCGCCCGCCGCCGGCAATTCAAACACGCCGCCCGCCTGGGCCCAGCGCATGAAACGCTCCCAGCAGATGAGCCACGCCGTTTCCACCACCGTCCATGCCGTCCGCAGCGGCGACAGCCATGGCGGCGGCTCTTCCATCAACCTCTCTGAAAGCGACCGCTGATGTTCCGAAGACCCTCTACGCATTACGGAAAGGCTCCCGAGCCCGAGACCCCTTATCAGCGCGCCGCCCAGGTTTGGGACGACCGTATCGGCTCGGCCCGCGTCCAGGCGAGGAACTGGCGCTATATGGCCTTCGGATCGCTGTTCCTCAGCGCCGGCTTCGCCGCTGCGCTGGTCTGGCAGTCAGCTCGGGGAACCGTCGTGCCATGGGTGGTGCAGACAGACCGGCTCGGCCAGGCGCAAGCGATTGCGCCTGCGACCGCCGACTACCAGCCGACCGATCCGCAGATCGCCTTCCACCTGGCGCGCTTCATCGAGCAGGTCCGCTCGATCCCAGCCGACGCGATCATCGTCCGCCAGAACTGGCTACGCGCCTACGACTTCACGACAGATCGCGGCGCGGCCGCACTCAACGATTACGCGCGCTCGAACGATCCCTTCACCAAGGTCGGCCGCCAGCAGATCGCCGTCGATGTCTCGAGCGTCATCCGTGCGTCGCCGGACTCGTTCCGCGTCGCTTGGACGGAGCGCCGGTATGAGAACGGCCAGCTCGCCGACACCACGCGCTGGACCGCGATCCTCACGATCGTCGTCCAGATTCCCCGCAATGCCGACCGGCTGCGGGCCAATCCCTTGGGGATCTACGTCAACGCAATCTCATGGTCACGGGAGCTGGGGCAATGACAAAGCCGTATTTCCGTAAAGCCGGAAGGCCGGCTTTGCGCATTCAGACATTTGCGGCTTTGCTGCTGTCGGCGACGGCGCTCGCCGGCTGCGCCACCGCGACGCCGCCGCCGGAAATCAGCTACGACGACGCTCCGGCCGCCGTGCAGACCGTCGATCCTCCCGCGCCGGTCCGGGTCGTCGAGCTGCCGCGACCGCTGCCGCTGCCCGGTCAGATGAAGCCGGTCGAGGAATCGCGCCGCGCTCCGGAGCCGGCCGATCCCACCGCGCGCGTCAACCAGGCCAACGCCGCCGCCCGTATTCAGCCGGTGCGCGACGGCTTCATCAACTCGATGCAGGTCTATCCCTTCACGCAAGGGGCGCTCTATCAGGTCTACACCGCCGTCGGGCAGATCACCGACATTGCGCTCCAACCCGGCGAGCAGCTCGTCGGCTCAGGGCCGGTCGCGGCCGGCGATACGGTCCGCTGGATTATCGGCGACACGCAGAGCGGCGCCGGCGCGACGCTGCAGGTCCATATCCTCGTCAAGCCGACGCGCGCGGATCTGATGACCAACCTGGTCATCAACACCAATCTACGCACCTACCATATGGAGCTGCGCTCGACCGAGCGGACCTATATGGCCTCGGTCTCGTGGCAGTATCCGCAGGACCAGCTCATCGCGCTCCGCAGGCAGAATGCCGAGGCGCAGGCCACCCAGCCGGTGGCCACCGGCGTCGATCTCGCACGGCTGAACTTCCGCTACGAGGTGACCGGCGACCGTGCTGCATGGCGGCCGCTGCGGGCCTATGACGACGGCCGGCAAGTCTTCATCGAATTCCCACGCGGCGTCGGCCAGGGCGAGATGCCGCCGCTGTTCGTCGTCGGCCCGGAGGGCAAGACGTCGGAGCTGGTCAACTATCGCGTCCGCACCAACTACATGATCGTCGACCGGCTGTTCGCCGCCGCCGAGCTGCGGTTCGGCTCCGGCGACAATCAGAAGCGTGTCCGGATCACCCGCACCGACGGGAGGCCGGCGTCGTGAGCGAAGACCGGAACGAGGGAGAGGATGCGGCCGCGCCGCTGACCGGATCGGCGCCCGAAGCGGCAGCGCCGATGCGGCTGCGCGCGGATGCGCCGCGCGTGACGCGGCGGTCGCGCAAGGTGCTCGCCGGGCTCGGCCTGGTCGCCAGCCTCGGGATCGGCGGTGCGCTGGTCTATGCGCTCCAGACTCGCAACGGCGGCCGGGCGCCGGAGGAGCTTTATTCAACCGACAACCGCAACACGGCGGATGGCCTCCAGGGCCTGCCGCGCGACTATAGCAGCGTGCCGCAGCTCGGCCCGCCGCTGCCGGGCGACCTCGGCCGGCCGATCGTCAGCGCCCAGAACCGCGGCCAGCCCGTGCCCAATCCCGGCGTCGCCGCTCCGCAGCCCGGCCTCAGCGCCGAGGAGCAGCGCCGGCTCCAGGAGATCGAGACCGCCCGCACCAGCCGTCTGTTCGCGGCGGCGGAGGCGCGCAATGCCGCGCCGGTCACGGCGAACACGCCGAACCAGGCGCCACCGGACCTCGCCAGCCTCGGGCTCGCGCCGCCGCCGGCAACGCCGAGCGCCCAAGATCGGCAGCAGGCCTTTCTCAACGCGCCGGTCGACCGACGCACTGTTGCGGCCGACCGCATCGCCGCGCCGGCCTCTCCGAATATCCTTCAAGCCGGCGCCGTCATCTCGGCCGCTCTCATCACCGGCGTTCGATCGGACCTTCCGGGCCAGATCACCGCCCAGGTCACCGAGAACATTTATGACAGCCCGACAGGCCGGATCCTCCTGATCCCGCAGGGCACGCGCGTGATCGGCCAGTATGACAACAACGTCCAGTTCGGGCAGAGCCGCGTCCTGCTCGTGTGGAATCGGCTGATCTTTCCGAACGGCCGCAGCATCGTGCTGGAGCGCCAGCCCGGCGCCGACGCCGAGGGCTATGCCGGCCTGCAGGACGGCGTCGACTATCACTGGTGGGATCTCGCCAAGGCCGCCGGTCTCTCGACGCTCCTGAGCGTCGGCGCCGAACTGGCCACCAATGATGACGACCGGCTGATCCAGGCGATCCGCAACGGCGGCCAAGACACGATCAACGACGCAGGCCAGCAGATCATCCGGCGGCAGCTCAACATCGCCCCGACGCTCACCATCCGACCCGGATTCCCGGTCCGGGTGATCGTAACCCGTGATCTTATTCTCGAGCCCTACGGAGGCTGATGTGACCAAGTTGAAACTCGGCATGATAGCCGACGACAAGCCCGTGAAGGTGACGGCGGAATTACCGGCGACGGTCTATCGGGATCTTGTCGCTTACGCTGAGGTTCACGGCCGCGAGACCGGCCAGCCGGTCGCCGATCCAACACGTCTGATTGCGCCTATGATCGAACGCTTCATCGCGACCGATCGCGGCTTCGCCAAGGCACGTCGCGCGCGGCACGTTACTTCCTCTTGATCGTCGGCAGGGCCCAAGGGAGCCCCGGCGAACGATCATTCGGGTTCCTTATAGCCATATTCGGGAATGCCTTGCTCGCTTCCGTAGTAGCGATAGGGAAGAAACTTGCCCGACATTCCGATCTTCACTCGATCACCTTTTGGATTCGGCTCACGCTCGAACGTGATGTCGAAATCGATTGCGGACATAATGCCGTCGCCGAACTCGTCCTCGATGAGTGCCTTCCACGCGGGGCCGTTGACCATCACCATTTCATAGAAGCGATATATCAGGGGGTCCGTCGGCGGCATGGGCATGCCTCGATATGGCACCTCGTTCAGCATACGCTCTTCTGCCTCCGACAGGCCGAACAGCGCCGCAGCCTTCTTCGCGAGCGGTTTGATCAGCTTCATCTGCCCGAGCAAAGCGCCGATGATCAGCACCTCGGACACACCACCGATCTCTCCGGTGATGTGTTTCCACGACCAGCCTCGCTCGCGCTTGATGTCCAATATCTTTTCGGTCAGTTCCTCACGCCTCATCGATCCGTTCTCCTTCTTTGATGATCGCTAACGGGATGCGGTCCCGGCAATGCCGGGACCACAGGGACATGTGCGCAGGTGCGGGCGTCTCAGCCCTTCAGTTGTGAGACGGTTTCCGCGGTCGTCCAAAGGCCGTGCGCGAGGAACCGGAAATTCACCAGGGCGGCGAGGTAGCCGTCGCCCTCCGGAACGCGAGGGCCGGCTGTCGCATCGCGAACGACCACCACTTCGAAGCCCTGTTCGATCAGTTCCCGCAAATGCGCTTCAATGCACAGATTGGCGGCCATGCCGGCCAGGATGACTTGTGACACACCTTGTTTGCGCAGTTGGAGAATGAGGTCGTTCGTCTCGGGGCCGTAGACCTTGTGCGGCGAGGCAATGATGGTTTTGCCGTCGTGGATGTACTTTTTGTAGTCTTCGAGGAAATCCGCGCCCGATCCCTCGAATTCCTCCACGGTAAACTGGCCTTTGCGACCAAACATGTTGATCGCATGCATGGTCTTTTCCAGTGGACCGCCAAACTGCCAATGATGGTCACATGGATAGTAGAAGTGGGGCGAGATGGCGACGGTGATATCCGCTGCCTTCGCGGCTTCGAACAGTTGGCCGATGTGCGACACGGTGTTGTTCTCGACAACGCTCTCGCCGAAGAACGGCCAGCTCACACCGCTGGGATGTAAGAAGTCGTTCTGCGGATCGATCACCACGAGGGCAGCTCGCTTCAGGTCGAGCTGAAACGTGCTTTTTGGAAGCACCGGATTTTCGGGATCTGCGTAGAGTTCAGTCATGATCTTCTCCTTTCAGAAGAGGAAGGCGCCATCTGCTGGCGACGTATTAAAGTGACTGGTCGTCTATTAATACGACACGATTTTCACGCGAGGAGCCGAGGCAGGGCAACAGTGCCAAATCGCCTCAGAGCTCTTCCGCTTTGCTCGACCTTGGCCACCATCACCGCGCCCTCGAAGGCCTCGATGAGCGTCGCCGCAAGGTCCTGGGGTTCGCGCGCGAGGGGAAGCTCTCCCGCTTCGCTCGCGGCCGACAGGCACTTTGCAAGGGCGGCTGTCCAAGTCCTCAGGAGAGCTTTCAGCTTTGATCGTGCAATCGAGCTCTGCGCCGCAAGCTCAAGCGCGAGATTGCCGATCAGACAGCCAAACGTGAATTTCTGTCGCTCATGATACTCAATCAACTCCGAAAAGTGTCTCTCGACGCGCTTTAACGGGCTAACGAAATCGTCTTCCAGGATGGACACGTAATTGGATTCGATTGCGCGCCAGTATTCATCGAGTATCGCTGCCGCGAACGCATCCTTGCTTTCGAAGTAATTGTAAAACGATCCCTTCGGAACTCCGGCAGCGGCAGTAATATCCTGCACGCCACAGCCGTTGAAGCCAAGGCGATGGATGATTTCTGCGCCTTTTTCGATGAGGCGCGAACGAACTTCTGGATTCGGTGGACGTGGCATGACGTTAATAAATGACCAGTCATCTCGTTATGTCAACCGTTGAATGGCCTCTAGGACCGTTGAGGACCGCCGCTGGTGCGTTTTTGCGATCGATGCGCTAAGGTCCAGCAGACGCTTAAGCGCGGGATTGACGTTGTTTGTCGACCAAACAACGCTTGAGTTGAACACCTCGCCCCCTTCGGCAAGCGGAACGAAGATGACCGCGGGATAGGAGGCGCCCTGAGTGGAGGTCGCAGCCAAGGTCACGCCGAATCCCATGCCCACCATGTTGAGGAGGTTCTCGCGGCCAACCCGCTGCACCGAGATCCGCGGATGAAAACCCAAACCGGAAAGCTGCCGCACGATGATCGCCTCGACCTCAGGCCCGTGAACGTCCGCTGCGACAAGGAATGTCTCGTCGCGGAGATCCTCCCAATTGACGCCGACGCGTGCCGCCATGGAATGGTGCTTTGAAACTGCGACGTATAGAGGTTCACCCCAGAGATGCATCGCCTGGCAACCGGGAAGACGCGGCTCGCCGGGAATGAATGCCGCGTCGAGCCGACCGCTTAGCACGCCGGCGGCAGTCGCCTGCGCCGTCGCCTCTTCGATCTTTATATCGATGTTCGGAAACCGGAAATGGAACGCCTCGAGCACGTCGGCCAAGAAACCGCTGGCGAGCGAGGCCATCAGCCCGATTTTCAACTCCCCAATCTGGCCTCGTTTCTCCATGCTTAGGCTGCTGACAGCTTGGCGAATGTGTTCAGCGCCAAATGCAGCCTCCCGTATGAAGCGCTCGCCGGCTGGCGTCGGCCGCACTCCGCTCCTGCTGCGTTCGAAGAGCGGCACGCCCACCCTGCGTTCGAGCAACTGAATTCGACGGCTGACCGTCGACTGCGAGAGATTCATCGCATCGGCCGCACGGCGGAAACTTCCGTGTTCCGCAACCAGAATCGCGTAGCGGAGAAAGCGGAGGTCAAGAGCCAAGTCAGGCATGTCCCCCTCCGCCTGCCCGCCGATGCAGTGGCCGGCCGACGCTCAGCCGCGACCTGCGCAACAGGGAATGACTGCGCATTTCCGCCGCCGCGAACCGCGGGACGGCGCCAATTATGCGGCTACGATGCTCGTGGAGAAGCGACACTCGCATAGAGAAAACACTACTCAGAAAGATCAGGCCCGAACATCGCCCGCATCTGTGCCAAATAATGTTCCTCCGAGGTCATCCATCGCAATTGTGCGAACAACGCGGTATCGGGGCCCGCCGGAAAGCGCAGCCGATCGCCCTCCTCCGTCGCAGCAGCGAAAACAGCCTCGGAGACTTCGCTCACACTCGTGAACGCGGTTGGATAGTCTTGCAACTTGGCGAAATAGCGTTGCGCAAAGGCGTCGTATGGCGGTGGTGTCAGTCCCTCAATGCGATTGGCGCTGTTCGTTCTGAAATTGGTCGTTGGTGCAAGGCCTGGTTCTACGATCCGCGCCCGGATGCCAACCAGGCCCAATTCATACGAAAGCGCCTCAGTGAACCCTTCAACAGCACACTTGCTGGCCGTATACACGGCAACGAACGGCATCGGGGCGATCGCCGTGCTGGAGGTCACATTGATTATCACACCACCCGCATGCTGGCGCATATGCGGGATTGCCGCTCGGCAGACCGCCATCACCCCGAAAGTGTTTGTTTCAAACATCTCCCGAATTACGGTGTCAGGCGTAAACTCGAACGCGGAAAGCAAGCCGATGCCCGCGTTGTTGACCAGCACATCAATCCGTCCAAAGGCGGCGACGGCATCGGCGAGAGCCTTAGAAATGCTTTCAGCGCTGGTCACATCCAGCGGCAGGACTTTCAGCCGGTCCCCGGGCTTGTCGAACACGCTTTCGTCAGGCGCCCGCATTGTCGCAACGACGTTCCAACCTTGATCGAGAAAGAGCTGTGCGGTCGCCTTCCCATAGCCTGAGGAAGTTCCGGTAATCAGTATAATGTGGAGCTCCACATTAGACATATTCGCGTGGCGACAGGTCGATTTCGAGGTCTGCCCGCTCGTCGGGGCTGAGCTCCCCGAGGCGACGGTTGAGGATCGATTCCGCGGTCGTGACGAGCTGCAGCACCACCGATTTGCCATCGGCGAGGTGTTCCTCGACCGCGGCGATGACGGTCGGCATCTTCAGGCTGAGAAGGACCTGGCCGAAGAAGCGCTGCTTGGTCGACTCGAAGCGCGAGCGGGCGGACGCCTTGGCGCCGCTGTTGAGCGTCGCGTTCTCGAGGGAGTCGACGACGGCGGTCAGCTCCAGCGCCTGTTCCATGTTGCGGTGGATGATGCCTTATCACGAGGTCGCGATAATGTGAAGGAACGCGGCAGCGACGTGGATT
>ERZ1292623.939-Hain-H51-01um-R1-939-length-29265-cov-11_pt1 | contig 29265 bp, 30 predicted proteins | sample MGYA00564398_ERZ1292623 | MGnify/ENA primary metagenome ERZ1292623 (study PRJEB36523, sample SAMEA6512633) | groundwater metagenome | collected 2019-01-07 | study: AquaDiva: Metagenomics assemblies of 32 groundwater samples | reverse complement strand
GGACAGTGATAGTTGTTGACCCTTATGCTACCAGCACAACTTCAACAACAACTTCGGCGACAACAACAACTTCAACAACTACCCCGACGAATTAATCAAGACAAAAAGGAAGGCCTTGCCTCCCGGAAATTGGGGGTTTAAAATAAAGATATATGAGTATAAGAAAAATCACTTTTGAAAATGATGAATATTATCATGTTTTAAATCGCGGTGCTGATAAGAGAAATATTTTTATGTCAAACACCGAGTGTTTGACATAGTGTTTGACATATGACTTGGAAACTAAGTTTCCAAGTGAAGTTCAAACTGAAGTTAGACTTCTGAGAAACTTGGCGCTTCGGGCGCCAAGTGAAGCTTCTTAGTAAAACTTGGCGCTTCGAGCGCCAAGTGATAAAATATTAATATTAATATGAGAAAAACAGAATTTGCAGATGACGAATATTACCACATTTTCAACAGAGGAGTAGATAAAAGAAAAATCTTTTCTGACAAATATGATTTGCAGAGATTCTTTCAAAGTATGAAAGAATTTAATACAGTGGAACCAATAGGGAGTATTTACGAAAACTCTTTTAACAAAGATAAAGATAAGAACCACCAACTTGGCGCTTCGGGCGCCAAGTTGGTGGAATTTACAGCCTATTGTCTGAATCCAAATCATTATCACTTTATTTTAAAACAAGCGCACGAAAAAGGAATTGAAAAATTTATGCAAAAATTGGGTGCAGGATATACATCATATTTTAATATAAAAAATAAAAGAACAGGAGTTTTGTTTCAGGGTAGTTTTAAATCGGTACATATTGATTCAAATGAGCAACTTTTGTATGCAAGTTCATATGTAAATCTAAATTTTAAAGTTCATCAACTTGGCGCCCGAAGCGCCAAGTTATGGAAAAGTAGTTGGGGTGAGTATGTGGGAGAAAATAATGAAAATTTTTGCAAAAAAGATATTATTTTAGATCAGTTTAAAAATAAAAATGAATACAAAAAGTATGCAATGGAATCACTGGATTTGATTTTAGAAAATAAGAAGAGAAAAAAGGAGGATGAAGATGAAGACAAAACCGAAAAAAAGAATAGCCAAGAATTATTTTTAGAATAATTTAAAAAACTCCCATTTGGTGGCGGAGCCACCAAGTAAAACATTCCAAATTGAAGTCAGACTTCAATTAACAAAATGAATATAAAAATAATAAATAAAAAAATAACAGAAGCTGAACTTCGTGAAATTGCTAAAGATTTTTATGTGGAAATGGTGAAAGGTGTAGTAGATATTGAACGTGGAATTATCGCTATTGGTGGGGAATATCACATGGATGCAAATATTGTACTTATTAAAAATGGTTCTGAACAACAAAATGTTTGGGGCTTCAATTGGTATTTTGATAAAGAGAAAGATGAACGAATTGAATATATTTCACTTATAAATATTCGTCCGAAACAAGGCAATATGACAATGGAAGTGCAAGATGTCTTTTTGCGTGATAAAATGAAAACTATTATATTAAAATATTTATCATGAATATAATTCGTACACCTTTATTTTATATGGCTAATTTAGGAAGTGAGATATCCCATATTCTTTTAGAGTATGAAAAAAAAGATTTTGAAAAAATGAAAAATTCAATACTTCGTGCGGAAGATATAATTAAAAAAATTAAAGAATTTCCAGAAATGAAAGGTAGAACAGATGAACTTGAAATATTAAAATCAATTATTGAAGATTTGAATCAAAAAAAATTTGAACTTGATAAAAACCAACTTCTCGGTTATTTTTCTCCGTTTGCAATTCGTTTAATGTCTTTAAAATGACCATCAACCACAAAATGACTAAGAAAAACTCAAAACCCAAAAAACCCCCAGTAGCAGAGCGAAGCTCGCTACGGGGCAGGCAAAAAACAAAAAATATTTTATTGAAGTCCAAATTGAAGTCTGACTTCAATTTATCAAAAGTAAAAATGTTTTATGAAAAAAGATTTTGATACGTGGAATAATATAAAAAAGATTACAGACGAAAAATCAGATAATTTTGGTGTGCACGAGCGTGAAATATGGTGGGTATCATTTGGTGTAAATATCGGAGTTGAGACTGATGGCAAAAATCACAATTTTGAACGTCCCGCTCTCATTTTAAGAAAATTTAATCGTCAAATGGTTTGGATTTTACCTATAACACATCAAGAAAAAAGTGAAAAATTTCATGCAAGATTCTTATTTGAAAATGAAATATTCTTTGTTGCTCTTACCCAAATACGAACGATGAGTACTAAAAGATTTTTAAGAAAAATTGGGATGTTGTCTGAAACTGATTTTATTAAAATAAAATCTAAGGTTATTGAATTTGTGCAGACAAACGAAAACCCGCTGTTAAGCGGGCTTTCTCGGAGGCCGAAGCCATAATCACCACTTATGGTATCAAATAAAAAAAAGATGTCAAATAATTTGTTCACAACTAAAATTGAGAAAAAGTGATATGATTTTATTAGAATGAAAATTAAAAGTTTGAAGCCCAAATTGAAGTCAGACTTCAATTTATCAATTAACAACAAATGAAATCCAACAACCCCAAAAAACCCCCAGTAGCAGAGCAAAGCTCGCTACAGGGCAGGCAAATAAACCAATCTGTGGAACCCATCATTCATAAAGACCACGTGGAAAGGAACCCCGTAGTAGTTCGTCCAAAGACGAAGCACTACAGGGTAATAAAACAATCTACAGAACCTATAGTACATAAGGAACATCCAGATGATAAATATGGTTGCAAACACAACTGGATACCACTCATAGGCAGAGTAGGGAATAAAGATGTTCCTACAGCACTATATACATGTATGGAATGTGGGGAAATGAAGGTAGAAACGAATACAATAAGAATATCAAGATATAGATTAGACATGGGAGGTCATCCACTATATGCAGGAGATGTAGTATTAGGAGAAAATGCAGGATTAACTCTTGATACTGCACTTTCTGCTGACGGTAAATATTGTGGAATTGTGGAAGACGGGACTGCAGGAGCTACTCTGGCATTCGGAGATCTGTGTTATTTCATTACTGCATCAAGCAAATGGGGATTAGCAAAAGCTGATTCCATAACAACTTCAGGAGATGTGAAGATAGGAATATGTGTTTTAGCAGGAAACGATACCCAAGCCACTAAAATGTTACTCTACGGAAAGATAAGAGCTGATGCAAAATTCCCAACATTTACCGTTTCTGCTCCTGTTTATGTTTCAGGTGCTACTGCTGGAGCGATAACAATCACATCTCCAGCAACAACAGATTATGTTATACGAAGAATTGGTTTTGGGAATAAGGCTGATGAGTTGTTTTTCTGTCCAAGTTCTAATTACTATACTCACGCCGTTGTCCCCACATGGTATGGGGAGAGAGGAGTATTTGGTGGTGGTTTGGATGATATACAGGATGATAATGTTATAGATTATATAACAATAGCAACTACTGGAAACGCCACTGACTTTGGAGATTTAACGAATGCAAGACAATATTTAGCGGCTTGTTCAGGAAATTAACTTTAATTTAAAACCTCCTGCGGAGGTTTTAAATTTGCTCACTTCTCACTTGGAAACTAAGTTTCCAAGTGATAAAGTTCCAACTTGGTGGCGGAGCCACCAAGTGAAGAAAATATAATTTGATTTGGACATCGGATGTGATTTGGACATCGGATGTCCAAATGGATGTCCAAATGAATAATACAAAATCAAAAATTAAAAATTATTAAAAAATAAAAAGGGTCAGGTACCTTTAATTTTTTTCATTGACTTCGTTTGCCTTTAGGTATATGATATTATCATATTAGATTATCATATAACTTTTAAAAACATGACTACATTATCAGTACCCATATCAGGGGATTTAGAAAAATTTATAGAGAGAATGGTTCAAGATGGAAAAGGAGCAAATAAAGCCGACGTTGTTCGACGTGCCCTACGTGAGTATCAAGAAAATGAAGTGATAGAAGCTATACTTCAGGCACAGAGAGAGCCAACTCTTCGAGGAGATTTAAGAGAACTTATGAAAAAATTCAAATAATATTATGCTCACAATATCTTTCAAGGCAACGTTTGTGAAGCAAGTGAATAAGTTAGAGAAAGCATTAACCGATGAAATTTTTGAAAAAATAAAATTATTAAAAAATAAGAAAAATCACAAAACACTAAAAGTTCACAAACTTCATGGAAAACTCTCTAATTGTTTCAGTTTTTCAGTGAACTACAATACAAGAATTGTTTTTGAGTATTTAACAAAAGGTGAAATTGTATTGTTGTTTGTAGGTAGTCATGATATTTATAAATAAAAATTTGCAAAAAAATATAGCAAGAAACGTCCACTCCGTCTCGCTAAAACAAGCCACCCCTCGAGCATATTAAAAGTAATCAAACACTGTCAAACACCCAGTGTTTGACAATCACAAAAGTAAAAATGTTTTATGAAAGACAATAAACAAAGAAAACCCCCAGTAGCAGAGCAAAGCTCGCTACGGGGCAGGCAAATAAACCAATCTGCAGAACCTGTAATACATAAAGAACATGTAGATGATAAAAATGGTTGCAAACACGAATGGATACCACTCATAGGCAGAGCAGGAAATAAAGATGTTCCTACTGCTCTCTTTACCCGTCTGGAATGTGGGGAAATGAAGGTAGGAACAAACACAATAAGAATATCAAGATACAGATTAGACATGGGAGGTCATCCACTATACGCGGGAGACATTACATTAGGAGAAAATGCAGGGTTGGTTCTTGATACCGCACTTTCTGCTGATGGTAAATATTGTGGAATTATAGAAGACGGAACTGCTGGAGCTACTCTGGCATTTGGAGATTTATGTTATTTCATTCCTGCATCAAGCAAATGGGGATTAGCAAAAGCTGATTCCATAACAACTTCAGGAGATGTGAAGATAGGAATATGTGTTTTAGCAGGAAACGATACCCAAGCCACTAAAATGTTACTCTACGGAAAGATAAGAGCTGATGCAAAATTCCCAACATTTACCGTTTCTGCTCCTGTTTATGTTTCAGGTGCTACTGCTGGAGCGATAACAATCACATCTCCAGCAACAACAGATTATGTTATACAAAGAATTGGTTTTGGGAATACGGCTGATGAGTTGTTTTTCTGTCCGAGCCCAAATTATTGCACAGGTACTTTTGTGTAGTTGGTATGGAGAGAGGGGTGTGTTTGGGGGAGGTACTGGCCCAACAAATACTATAGAATATATAACTATACTTACTCTTGGAAATACATTAGATTTTGGTGATTTGTCTTTAGCAAGATTTAGTGTCGGGTCATGTTTAGGAGGAGGTAGAGGAATATTTTTAGGTTCAGGAAATGGAACAAATGGGAATACTATAGATTATATAACTATTGCAACCACTGGAAATGCTACTGATTTTGGAGATACTAATCAATTAAAATATTATTCTACAGCCATGTCTAATAATATTAGAGGCGTGGTTACTGGAGCTTTAATTTATAATAATATTGATTATGTTACAATAACAACTACTGGAAATGCTTCTGATTTTGGAACATTTTTAACATCAAGAAGTTATTCTACTGCTTGTTCAGGAAATTAACTTTCATTGAAGTCAGACTTCAATTTACAAATCAATTTAATAAATGAAAAACAAACCAAAAAAATCCCCAGTAGCAGAGCAAAGCTCGCTACGGGGCAGGCAAAAAACAAAAAATATTTTATTAAAATGAGAAAAACAAAATTTGTAATTTTATTTATAAACAAATCAATATAACCAACATTAGTGGAATCAGTATTCCAACAATAGAAGGTATTAATGAATAGCAAAGTAATGATAGATATAGTTATAACTACATATAAAACAAAGGATTATTTAAATATGTTATTAGAATCTTTACTACATAATAAACTTATAAATAAAATAATAATTTCCGATGGGGAACCAAAAGAAACTAATGTTTTTGTCAAACACTTTTTGTCAAACACTTGTCAAACACTTGTCAAACACTCGGTGTTTGACAAGGTTACATAAAGGAGAATATAATAGATGTTATGAGGAGTAGAGAAAACATCTCGGTAGATGAGTATTATCATATTTATAACAGGGGAGTCGGTAAAAAGATAATCTTCAAAGATGATAGAGATCGGATTAGATTTCTTTTCCTGATTTTATATTTCCAAGCAGAAAATTATTTTCCCCAAATTTCTAGAATTATTTCTTCATATGTCAAACATCGGGTGTTTGACATAGATGTTGATATTAAAAATCAGATAATTAAAGAAAGATTCGTAGAGCTAACTGGTTTTGCTTTAATGCCCAATCATTTTCATCTTATTGTAAAAGAAGCCAAAGAAGGAGGAATGGGTAAATATATGCAACGGGTTTTAAATTCTTATACAAAATATTTTAATGCTCGCTACAGTATATCCGGGCATCTTTTTGAGGGTCCTTATAAGGCAGTCCATGTTGAAGATAATGAACAACTTTTATATCTTTCTGCCTACATACACCTAAATCCAAAGGAATTAAATGAATGGCATAAAAAAGAAAATATTTTCCCTTGGTCAAGTTATCAAGATTATGTTAAAGAAAATCGCTGGGGTGAAATTTTAAAAACAGAAATTGTCCTTGAGCAATTTAAGAATGAGAGAGAATATAAAAACTTTGTACAAACCAGTGGGGCAAAAGAAAAAAATGAAGAACTTAATTTAGATTAGACCGACTGTCAAACATCGAGTGTTGGACATAATCTCGCAAGGACAGTCCTTGCGAGATAATAAAAATGGAATGAATATATTATGGTAGATATTATTATAACAACGTATAAAACAGAGGATTATTTAAATATGTTATTAGAATCTTTACTGCCCAATAAACTAATTAATAAAGTTATAATATCTGACGGAGAAAAAAAAGAGATTAAAATTGTGGAATCTGTTATTAATAATACAAAAGTTATTAGATTATTTGATAATAAAAGAAAATATTTTTCGGAGAATTGTAATACAGGTTTTAAGTTTGTAACATCTGAATATTTTATATTAATGAACTCAGACACAAGAGTTTCAGACCCAAATTGGTTAAATATATTATTGAAAACACAGGGTGAAAATTCTAATTACGGCATTTTATCTCCATGGGGAGTATTTTATGATGAACCTAAATTAACAAATAAAACAATAGTAGAAGAACAAACTCATATCGGAGCATTTTGTTGGTTTATGAAATCTGAGTTATTTAGAAGATTAAATGGTTTAAGAACAGATGGAGATTATATCCATTGGAATAGTGATTTTGATTTTTGTGATAGAGTATATAAAGAAGGATTAAAAGTAGGTTGGGCGCCAACAACAATTTCTCATAAAGGAGGAGGTAATGGGCAGCCAACAGATATTAAAAGGTTTTAATATGGTAAAAACTTTGAACGAAATATATGAATTATATTTAGGTGAGAATAGTGATATTAATGAGTTGCTCCCAATACTTAAAAAATATGCAGAAGAATGTAGTCATATTACAGAATTTGGAACAAGAGATGGGATATCAACTATAGCATTTTTAATGGCAAGACCCTATAAATTAATAACTTATGATATTAATAGAAGTCAACAAATAAATGAATTAGAAAAATTATCTAAAGTAAACTTTATAGATTTTAATTTTATAGAAAAAAACGTATTAGAAACAGAGATATCAGAAACTGATTTATTATTTATTGATACCATACATACTTACGAGCAATTATTTTCTGAATTAAATAAACATGCCAGTAAAGTGAAAAAATTTATTATAATTCATGATACTACTACTTTTGGACTGAAAGACGCAAATTATACAAACTCTGACAAGCAAGGTTTAATAACAGCCATTACAGATTTTATAAAAATACATTTTGAATGGAAGATAAAAGAAATATTTGTAAACTGTAATGGGTTAACAATATTAGAAAGAATAAAGAATAGAGAATAGATAACATCTCGCAAGACCTCGCAGGGACTGTTCTTGCGAGGTCTTGCGAGGTCTTGCGAGGTTTGAGGACGGATTTAAAAAACACTTTTGAGAAAGAGAGCGTTTGTAAGTAATGAAAACCCCACTTGGAAGCTCAGCTTCCAAGTAAAAAGAAAAGCAAAAAATATTATAAATGAAAAATGCCCGTTAGGGCATTTTTAAGTATGGATGAAAATCTAAAACGACCCTCCAAAAGTTCATTAAGAACTTTTGGAGTCAGTTTGTGTCTTTTATTGCAAGTGAGAATTTTAGACCGACAAGCATTATAATTCCTGTGGCGAGAAATATGTATTTTAAATCAAAAAATATGAGAAAAATACTTCCAAGTGTTGGTGCTATCAAATAAGCGATTGGGCCGGCCGTTCTGAAAAAACTCAAAACATCTGCGTCGGAGCTGTTTGTTTTTTTGAAAAAATATGTCTCACTCATTGATTCTATCATTGCCGCCCCAACGCGTGTGGAAAACATAATTATTGCCCACAATACCAAACTTGTGCCGGTGACAAAAGAAATAATCATCGTGGTTATGGAAAGTATTATAAAACCAACAGTCAAAATTTCTTTTTCACCAAATCTTTTGTCCGCGATTTTGCCGAGAGGATATTCCAAGAGAAGATAAGCCAGCATAGCAACCGTCAAAATAATTCCCATCTCGCTAAAACTGAAACCAATGTGATTTAACAAATACATCGGAGTATAAATAATCATGATTGCAAAAAATATTCTCATTGTAATCCCAACCAAAAAAATATTTTTTATATCTTTATTTTCACGAACTCTCTTAAAGGTTTTCCAAAATTTTAATCGTTTATATTCAGGGTCTTTGAAATTTTTAAAACTTGAAGCAAGTAAAAATAAAACAGGAATGAGGAAAATAACAGAAACCAAATAGGCCTTCCAAAAATTACTGCTTTTTACAATGAAACCGGCGAGCACCGGAACTACTACCCAAGCAAAGTTGTTCAAAGTGAGAAATGTCCCTCTTATCCCGCCAGTTTTTTCATCTTTTGAATGGTGTTCAAGCAGAACATCAATATTTATTCCGAAAACAAATGTAAAAATAAAGTGAATAAAGAAAGCCGGCACTATCAAGACGAAACTATTAAATGCAATCATTCCTGCGAGGGCTATAATTTCAAAAGAAATCAAAACAAGCATTGTTCTGTAATTACCGTATTTTTCTATGGATTTAGTTGTGGCAAGTATTCCGAGTATAGATAGTAATGAACCTATAATAAAAATTATTCCTACAAATTGTTCTGTTGTAAAAGTTGATAAGAACGGAGAATTTATATATATGGGTATTCCGACATGCAAGATTGTGAAAAATCCTATGAGATTTATTAATAAGATGGAATTTTTTTTCAAATTTTCAAAATAGAATTTTTTTATTTTTTGCATCCTGTAGTGAATTTTTAATTTATTAAATTTTTCGACTTATCCTGTAGTGAATTGTCTTTTGACAATATACTACTGGACTTGTACAAATAATCTTTTATTCTTCTTTTTATTAATCTACCTCCCTGTGTTGTTTTTAAATATTTTTCTCTCCGCACAGCATCGGATTCTTCTTTACAGGCCTCATAATATATTATTTTCCAAGGCATATATCTTTTTTTGTAGAAAAATTTAACCCTTGATTATGTTCTTTAATTCTTTTTCTTAAATCAGAAGTATAACCTATATACAACTCTTTATTCTTATTACTTTGTAAAATATATACATAGAACATAATCGAATTAAAAATCTACTACGGGGTGCATATCTCAACATTTTTATATTGCTAATACTACCGGTATAACCAATGGTTTTTTGGCTGTTTGTTGAAGCAAAAACTTTCTGACGCTATCTGTTATGTTTGTTTTTATATAATCAAAGTTTATAGGATACATATTTATTGTTGATTCTTCAACCACCTTTTTGATTATCAACCGAGTTTGTTGTAATAATTCCTGCGACTCCCGCAGATAAACGAAACCTCTGGAAATTATATCTGGTGATTTTCTTAATTTTCCTGTGCGCGCATTTATTGTTGCAACTATAATGAAGATACCGTCTTCCGCAAGCAATTGTCTGTCTCTTATAACGACATCTTGTATATCGCCGATAGAAAATCCGTCAACCATCATCATACCTGAAGTGGCTTTTTCTTTTAATACAACAATTTTATTTCCACCATCTTTTACTTCAATTACCATTCCATTGTCCGGAACTATTATATGGTCTTCTTTCATACCGATTGATTCTGCTAATTCGGAATGCAAACGAAGCATTGAATGCCATCCGTGAATTGGAATAAAAAACTTTGGTTTTATTTTTTTGTGAAGCCATTCAAGCTCACCTCGATTTCCGTGTCCAGTTGAATGAATAAATAAGTCGCTCGTTCTATAATGTATTATTTTTACTCTCTGTCTTGCTAAATTATCTTTCAATTTTTGAACCGCGATTTCATTTCCCGGAATTATAGATGATGATAAAAGAACAGTATCATTTTTGTGGAGTTTTAATTTATGTTCACCTGTGGACATTCTCATAAGTGCGGCATATTCATCTCCTTGCGCTCCAGTTGCGAGAACGACAATTTTATTTTCAGGAATTTTTGACGATTGGTCCAGGTTTATTATTGTGTCCGGCTTTGTTTTTAGTATTCCAATTTCTTTTACTATCGCTATGTTATCTTTCATACTTCTTCCTTCTATCACAACCTTTTTCCCATATTTTTCTGCTATGGCGATAATTTTTGCTATTCTTTCTATTTGAGAGGCAAATGTTCCAATAATTAATCTTCCGTTTATATCTTTTATTATTTTTTCTAAATCTCTATGAACAAATCTTTCCGGTGTTGAAAACCCGGGATTTTCAACATTTGTAGAGTCGGCGAGCATTAAAAGGACTTTTTCGGTATCAAAAATTTTGTATTTTTCTTCCTCTTCTTTTGTGGCTATTCCGTCTGTGTGGTCAAGTTTAAAGTCACCGGGATTAACGATACTGCCGTGCGGTGTCTCAATAATTACACCCATTGAATCCGGAATCGTGTGTGTTACTGAAAAAAATTTTACACGCAAATTACCTAATTTAATTGCATCATCTTTTTCAATTACATTTATATTTAATTCTTTTTCGTCAGGAAATTCTGCCTGCCTTTTTCTTATCATCATCGTAGTTAGAAGGCGAGAATAGATCGGAGGATTTCCTATTTTGTTCATTATGTAAGGAATTGCGCCCGTGTGGTCTAGATGACCGTGCGTAATTATAAGAGCGCGAATTTTATCCTTTCTTTTTTCCAAATATCCTATGTTGGGTATTATATAATCAACTCCGGGAGTAATATTATTATCTGTGAATTGAAGTCCGGCATCCAATATTAATATATCGTTTTTATATTCAACGACATACATATTTTTTCCTATTTCTTCAACACCTCCAAGAGCAATAATTCTTACATCGCCATCTTTTAGCGAAGGTATTTTATCTTCATTTTGTTTTTTTTGTCTCACCGCTCGTTCATTGATAGACACGGCAGACAAATTATTTGTCCCACTGAATTGTTCGGAACTAACTTCGCTCGCCCGTGTAGGCGAACTGGATTTAATATAATGATTTTTTTTATTTTCCGTTTGTTTAAAATCTGTTTCAAAAAAATTATCATTAAAGCCGGCGTTATACGGTTTTTTTTCTCTTTGAAAATTAATTTTTCGTTCGGATGTATTTTTGCTTGCTCCTCCATGGCGGAGTGGATTTTGTCTATGTGAATTAGTGTTCATTTTTCGTTTCGTCGCGCTTCCCGTATGTGAATTTAAATATTTTAACGAGAAATCATCATTATTTTTAATAACTTCTTTTGTCTCTGGTAAATATCCCTTCTTTGTTTCACTTGTCCTGTCGAATGAATTTCTGTGGTGTGAAATTTTACCACTTCTGTTTTTGTTTCTTTTTTCGTTGTCCATCCTGTAGTGAAAAATGGCATTGCCCTAAAAGAGCACGGCTATTCTTGTTATTAATATTGATAAATTTTTTGTCATTTTATTGTCTATTTTGTAAATCTTATTTACGAGCTGAATTTGTAAAAAATATTATGGATTCAAAAGCTCATTCATCGCTTTTGAATTTCTACTACGGGATCCATTATTTTATTGTGGCATATGTTTTTACCACTTATTAATTTCAGGAGATTTTTCTTGTGATTTTTTTAATTTTTTTGAAGAGAAAATTATTGCACAAATATATTCCAAACTTTTTGGGTGTTTATATACCAATTATTAACATCCAAAAATCTTTCGGCCGAAGTTGTCACAACACCGAGTTCAAAACCTTTTAGATTTTTTGGTACTGTGTATACAAAGTCGGGGGAGTATAGGAAAATTGCCGGCGTGTCCTTCTTAACTTCTTCTATAAAGTCAATATATTTTTTGTATTTTTCTTTTTCGTTCGACATCTTTCTTATTCCTTCTAAAATTTTGTCCGTTTTTATATTTGTATAAGACGCTATATTTAAACCAGGGTCATTTCTTTGCGATGAATGCCAAAAAGCAAACAAGTCCATATCTCTTCCAACAATTTCACCAAACAAAAGCGCATCATATTTTCTTGGTCTTATTATGTCCTGATTTAAATTACTTGTTTCAAAAAATTGGAGATTAACTTTAACACCTATTTTTGCCCACATATTTTGTATTAGTTGGGCGGTTTTTTTAAGTTCAGGAACATTTGATGTAGCCATTGTAAATTCCAAACTTTCAATTTTTTTCCCAACTTTTTTTGTTCTTATATTTTTGTCTTTACTTAATTTCCAGCCATTCTTTTCCAATACATCAATTGCCGCGTTGGTTTTGGCTTTTGCATCTTGGAAAGCTTTATTTCTATCTATTGTTTTTAATTTTATTGAACCGGGTGGTATTGGTGTTTCCGCCACTTCTCCGTAGTTGTTTAAAATTTCTTTAACAATATATTCCTTATCAGTTGCAATGTCCAATGCTTGTCGCACTTCTTTGTTTGTAAATATTTGCGCTTGATTTTGATTTAAAAATACTGCGAAAATTCTTGGTAGTGGATATGTTTCAACACGCTTGCCGTCTTTCTTGAGCTCATCCGCTATTAACGACGAAATTGTGTTCATTGAAGTTATAGAACCTTTTTCATACGCCTTGTTCAACTCTTCTTCGTTTGAATAAAATCTCGTTTCTATTTCTGAAATGAATGGTTTGCCAAGAGAATAATTGTCAAAAGGTTCTAATATATAATATTCTGAAATGCCAGCGGAATCACTTTTTATACTTTTAATTTTATATGGTCCAGACCCAATTGGTTCAATATTAAATCTACTAAAAACAAATTGTTCCGAATCAATAGTACTCCATATATGTTTTGGAAGTATTCCCAGTGTTGTATTTTCAAGAAATGGGGAGTAGGGTTGTTTAAGAATAAAACGAACTTCTTTTTCTCCAATTTTTTCTACTTGCACACCATCCCATGCTGCGCGTTTTGGACTTTTAATTACACTATCTTGACTTTTTTGTATTGTAAATAAAATATCATCCGCCCTTACCGGTTCGCCGTCATGAAATACGGCATCGTCTCTTATTTTAAATGTATATGTGAGTCCATCTTCAGAAATTTCGTAACTTTTCGCAATATCTTTAATAATTCTCCCATCAGGAGTTGCTTTCATTAGACCAGAATATACTAATATTGATAAATCACGGTCTGCGTCTGAAATTGCTAAAACAGGATTTATAAAACGCGGGAAACCGATAATTCCTTCGGTTATTTTTCCGCCTTCAACCGGGATTTCAGTTGAAATATAATTATTTATTTTCCAGAGTATTGAAATTGTGCTTGATACAAGTAAAAAAGAAAAAATCAGAAAAGCTATTCTTTCAAGAAAAGAGAAAGAGTGGAAAGTTTTATCAAGTTTTTCAATTAATGGAATATCAAATCTTTTTCTAAGGTCTATTTTAGACATATTGAATTTAAACAGTAAATGGAGTTTTTATTACAACAAAATATATTAGTTATAAGTATATTGTAGGTTTGTTTTTAGGTGGACAATTTAAAACTTATAGGATTAGTGAAAGGAAAGCGGTCAATAGAAACAAGGCACCAAGAATTATTGTTCCGTTGAAAAGTATTTTTTCCAAGCCTCTTCGTGTGTGTTGGATTCCTCCAGCGTCGTTACCACCACCAAAGACGGCGCCTAAACTGGCGTCTGATTGTTGCATTAATATTCCGATAATTAACAGAACAGAAAGCACTATTTGTATGTAAGGCAATATATTAACCAAGGATTCCATTTGTCTATTATAGTATCACGCTGGCCCTTTTGAGGCAACATTTGATGCCAAATTTTATAATGAATTAGAACACAAATTTTATTTGACATTATCAAAAACAATAAATATAATATTATGTCTATAATATAAAAAGGTCTTAATTAAATGAATAAAAACAAAAATATGCCTAAGAAAAAAGTTTTAAAAACAGTCCATGTTTCTATTGTTAAAAAAGGGTCAAAAGTAACAAAAACTAACTCACTAGCACAAGTAGGTGATTCAAGAATACTTCCTTTATTTGATAAGGTTTTAATAAAGGAATTTGATAAAAATGAGAAAAATAGAATAACTGATTACGGAATAATAATTCCTGATTCTGTTAGTGAAGACCGTGGTGCTAAGAGAGGTAGTGTCGTTGCTGTTGGAGAAGGAAAATACGAAGATGGGAAATTAGTTCCAATGAGTGTAAAGAAAGGCGATGAAGTTTTATTTAGTTGGGGTGACGAAATAAAAATAAACGGTGAAGAATATCAAATTGTGAGTGAATCAAGTATACTTGCTATTTTAAAATAATTTTTAAAATAGCAAACAACAAATTACAAGCACCAAACACCAAATAAATTATAATAATCAAAATACAAAATACTAAAATAACAAAATTTTAAATTTATGGATTGGAATTTAGATATTATTTGTAATTTGGAATTTGTGATTTGGAATTTTGAATTAATCAGATTTAATGAATAAATATTAATAAATTTAAGTCGCACAAAATAAAATTTAAAAGATAAATAATTTAAAACTATTATGTCAAAAAAAATTATATATAACGAAACAGCCAGAAAAGCACTAAAAAATGGAGTGGATAAAGTAGCTAACGCGGTAAAAGTTACTCTCGGTCCGCGCGGAAGAAATGTTGTTTTAGATAAAAGTTATGGCGGTCCAATGATAACAAATGATGGTGTTTCAATTGCTAAAGAAATTTCTTTATCTGATAAGTTTGAAAATATGGGCGCGGAAATAGTTAAAGAAGTTGCTGAAAAAACAAACAGTGTTGCGGGAGATGGAACAACTACTTCTGTTGTTTTAATGCAAGCAATAATTGAAGAAGGAATGAGAAAAATAACAATGGGTGAAAATTCAATGGAAATAAGAAGGGGGATAGAAACAGCTTCACAGGATACCGTAAAAGAATTGAAAGCAATATCTAAAGAAATTAAAAATGATGAAGAAATAAAACAAGTCGCCACAATCGCATCCGAATCTAAAGACCTTGGTGAAATTATTGCGAATACGATTAAAAAAGTTGGTAAAGATGGAGTCGTTACAGTAGAGGAATCACAATCGGTTGGAATGTCATACGATGTGGTTGATGGTCTTGAATTTGATAAAGGATATGTTTCTCCATATATGATAACTAATGCAGAGAGAATGGAATCAGAATATAAAGATGTTCCAATTCTTTTGGTGGATAAAAAAATATCAGCCATAAAAGATATTCTTCCAATTCTTGAAAAACTTTCAACTGCCGGCGAAAAGGATTTGGTTATAATCGCAGATGATGTTGAAGGCGAGGCCCTTGCGACTTTTGTTGTGAATAAAATTAGGGGCAACTTTAATATTCTTGCGATAAAATCACCCGGCTACGGAGACAAGAAAAAATTAATATTGGAAGATATTTCAATAGTTGTCGGAGCGCAGATTGTTTCAGAAGACACAGGAATAAAATTGGAAAATACTGAAATAGAAATGCTTGGTAGAGTTAAAAAGATTGTATCTACAAAAGATAAAACAATAATTATTGGCAGAGCTGGCAAAAAAGCAGATATAGAAAAAAGAATTCAACAATTAAAAAAACAAATTCAAACAGCAAAATCATTTGAAAAAGAAAAACTTGAAGAAAGAGTAGCAAAATTATCTGGTGGCATTGCGGTGATTCATGTTGGTGCGGCGACAGAAACAGAAATGAAATATTTGAAATTAAAAATTGAAGATGCCGTTAATGCAACAAAAGCGGCAATAGATGAAGGAATAATTGTTGGTGGGGGAGTCGCACTTGTAAAAGTTGCAGACAAACTCAAAAAAAAGATTCCAACAACCGAAGGCGAAGCATTTTTATCGGGTTATGGAATTTTATTAAAGGCGTTGGAATCACCATTAAGACAAATTGTATTTAATTCTGGTAATGAAGACGGCTCCGCTGTTTTACAAGAAATTAGAAAAGGAAAAGGATATGATGCATTTAAAAATGAAATAATAAGCGATATGATTTCTGCCGGAATAATTGACCCAGTGAAAGTTACAAGAACTTCTGTTCAAAATGCCGCTTCAGCTGCTGCAATTTTGTTAACGACAGAAGTTGCTATCGCAGACGAACCAGAAAAAAATAAACACGAACATAGCCATGGCGACGATATGACGGGAGAGTACTAGGAAAATCTAAAATCTAAAATCTAAAATCTGTAACTCAAAATTTAAAAATTAAATAATATCTCTTGTTTATATTACACTTTCTAATTCGCGCGAATTAGAAAGTAGTGAGGATTAGAAAAATAACGGGAATATTTTAACTGAATTAGTAAAAAACATTATAAATTAAAACCGGCCTTAAAGGTGGTTTTAATATGTGTTATAATAATCATATTATAAAATAATTTATTTTTATTATGGAAGAAAAAACATTTTTTCAAAAAAATTTAAAGTGGATTGTAGTTGTGGTTGTTATTGTTTGGGTTCTTGGGTGGGGAATTTCAAAATATAATTCATTTGTAAAAATGAACGAAGGAATTACTTCACAATGGTCTCAGGTTGAAAATCAATATCAAAGAAGATTTGATTTAATTCCTAACATAGTTAACACGGTAAAAGGTGTTGCTGGGCAGGAACAAAAAGTTTTTGGTGACATTGCGGAAGCAAGAACAAGATATAGTGGGGCAATAACAATAGATGAAAAAGTGCGAGCTACTAGCCAGGTGGAATCAGCTCTCGGAAGATTGTTGGTGATAGCTGAAAATTATCCCGTTTTGCAATCATCACAGGCGTACAGAGATTTAATTGTTTCACTTGAAGGAACAGAAAACAGAATTTCAGTAGAGAGAATGAAATATAACGATATGGTTAAACTTCTAAACATGGGTGTAAAGGTGTTTCCTTCTTCTGTTTTGGCTAGTATTTTCGGTGTAACAGAAAGAGCTTACTTTGAAGTTCCAAAAGAAAATCAGGTAGTACCAACAGTTGATTTCACAAATTAAATAAATGAGATTTAAGGTTTTATTTCTAACTGCGTTGCTAATGTTTTTGCCTTCTTTGGTGCTTGCTTTTGCTGTGCCAGAAAAACCATCAAGTTTTGTTTCTGATTATGCTGAAATGTTGAAACCAGAAGAAAAAATTTCATTGGAAAATAAACTTTCAGAATTTGAAAAACAAACAACAAATGAAATTGGAGTCGTAACGATAAAATCGTTGGACGGAAACACAATAGAAAATATTGCACAAGAAATTTTTACAAAATGGAGAATAGGAAAGAAAGATAAAAATAATGGAGTTCTTCTTTTAATTTCTCTTGGTGATAGACAAACTCGCATACACACAGGTTATGGCGTTGAACCTTTCTTAACAGATATCGGAACATCTTATATTCAGAGTGATATTATCACCCCCGCATTTAAACAGGAAAATTATTTTGATGGAATAAATGGAGCGGTTAATAAAATGATTTCTGCACTTGGTGGTCAACAAATAATTCCAGAAGGATATTCTGAAAAATCTGACGGACCCAAATTAAATTTTAATTTTATTATTTTTGTGTTAATTGTGTTTCAGTGGATTATAGCTGTTCTTGCTAGGTCAAAATCATGGTGGGCGGGAGGAATTTTTGGAGGAGTTGTGGGTTTGATAATTTCAATATTTTTTATTGGCATTTCTTTGATTACAATATTAGTGATTGGTTTTTTTATTGGGTTTGGATTATTTTTGGATTTCGTTGTCTCTCGTGCATATCAAAAACATAAAACTGGTGGAGGTGTTCCGCCATGGTTTTTAGGTGGCGGTGGATTTGGCGGAGGAAGTAGTCGTGGGGGTGGTGGCTTTGGAGGATTTGGTGGTGGAATGTCTGGAGGAGGCGGATCTAGTGGGAGATGGTGAGTTTAGGTTCTAGTTTCTAGTGATTAGGTTTTAGTGTAAAGAAAAAAAAACAAAAAACAACAAAAAAGTAAAAAATACGAAAATAAAATTTTATGAATAAAAAAATTATATTATCTAAATTCGTAAAAAAATTTTCTAAAAAACAAATAATCACTCTAAAAGATTTAAGAGAATTAAAAAATCAGAATATATCTACAGAATATTTTTTAGATTTTCTAAATAAAAAATATAAGTATTTCTTTCATGGTTCCACCACTTCTGTTAAGTTGGATGAAAATATAAAAGGAGAAGGAAAAATTTTTTTAACAAATAATAGTTCAATTGCTATTTTGAAAGCATTATTTTCAAATAAAAATGCTGCTTTAAATTATCCTTATTTTATAGATAAGAAACACCCATTAAAATTAATTATAGAAAAAAGAAATGGATATACGAAAGAAAAAACAATATTGAAGAAAGGTTATGTATATGTTATGTTTCCACCAATAAAAATAAAAAACGAGCCTAGAAAATCTTGGCAATATATAATAGAAAAGAATACAAAAATAGGAATTCCTTTTCTTAAAAAAATAGAAATAGAAAAGAAGGATTTTTTATATCTTGTGAAAATAAAAAATAAATAAGGAGGGTTCGCATAGTGGTCTAGTGCGCTCGCTTGGAGAGCGAGTAGGGGGTAACCCCTCATGGGTTCAAATCCCATACCCTCCGCCAAAACAATTTTTGATACTATTTTTTTAGTATCTAAAAATGGTTTTTGTTTGAAGATGTAGGGATTTGAACCCTCCGCCAAAACGTTTTTTAAAAAACAAGTACTATAATAAAATCATAATGGACAAATGGGGGATTCTTCACAAAACGCTGGGATTTATTTTTATTACCGTTGGGTTGGTTTTTTATATGACACCAGTTCCAGGAACAACTTTCTTGATTATTCTAGGTTTTATTTGGTTGATAGGGGGGAAAAAAACTTTATCTTTTCTGAAAAAAATTTTAAGCAAAAAAACATTTAAATTTTTAAAAATAAAACGCGTCATTGAAAAAATATAGTTATCCACAAAGATTTGACAAAATATGGCTTCCCATATACTATATATCTACACAACATGAATAAATTTGGTAAAAAATTTAATCATCACGAAGGTAACCTTTAAAAGGGGCCTTTTTGCGTGCTGGTTATAATTTTTAATTAAACCCAAAACAGACCTCTTTTAAGGGGTTTTTTGTTTTGGGATTTTTTGTTATTTGAAATGGAGGTTTTTATGAAAAGAAAGAATTTCCATCGTTCTTTTGGGGGGACAGGTCCACACACAATTGGATGTTCCTAGTATTGTTGTGATGGTGGGCATAACATAAAAATATGCCCACTTTGTATGGTCATCGTAGCTCAATTGGAAGAGCGCTCGTTTGTGAAGCGAGTGGTTGGGGGTTCAAATCCCCTCGGTGACCCCAAAAATAATGAATAAGATGCGAAGCATTTTATAAGTATATTTTTGTGGTACAGCAGGGGATTTGAATGACGGACCCAGCACCACTTCTATATTTTTGTAAAGAATTTTAAGATTAAAAAATTTGAAGAAATTTTTTATCCTAAAAATTCAAAAACAAAAACACAAAAGTGATGCTAGGGAGTCGGGGTCGAAAGTACTTAATTTTTTATGATTCGCGCTAGCTGGCGAAGAAATAAAAAATTAAGTAACTCGTGACAAAATCCCCTCGATGACCCCAAAAAATAATAAATAAAATGCATAGCATTTCAGAAAAATATTTTTTGAAGCAATTTTTGTATGAGTTACAAAAGTAAAAAAAGAAAAAAAACTAGAGTGTCAAAATTACGACGCGACCTCGTATTTTTTCTAAAAAAGTTCTTTATAAAATTTAGTAAGAAAATAGAAAAGTTCTTTGAAATAAAAAATAAAAGAAAGGAGGAAAAAATGTTTAACATCAAAAAAGTTATTAGGGTGTTAAAAAAGTATGACAGACTTTCTAATAATCCAGACATTATTAATATTGAAAAAAATATTAATGATGAATTACAAAAAATTGGATTTTTGAGATTGTGTATTTTTATTTGTCCAAAATTTAATCCGAGAGCATTACTTTCTTTATCACCAGAAAATTATATTCCGATTCAAGTAGACGGGTCAGGTTTGTTTGAATCGAGAGTTGCAAAAATTTTGTCACTGAAAAAAAATTTGATGAAAGTTGGGTTGCCAACAGAAATTAATTTAATAATTGGCGACAATGATGCAGAAGAATATATTTTTCCATTCATAAAATCTTTTTCATTCAACAAATCTCTTTATAAAGAAAGACAACTTCAATATAAAAGAGCATTTGAAGAGAAATATGAAGATTTATTTGGTGGGGACGGAAGATGTTTCGTTTGGTCTTTTGCTGATTTAGATGTATTTTCAGACAAAATTGACCCGAAAATTTCAAAAGAAGCCACAGAAAAAGAGATAAAATTTTTTGAATGGCTTTTTTCTTCCAATGGACCATATGAAGGCATATTAAATTTTTCAAAAGAAGATTTAATTAATATGGTTTACTCAAAATATAAACTTTACGGTGCGCAAGGAAAATTTCTTGAAGAGTTGGGAGGAATATTATTACAAACAGAAGGTCCGGGCGTGTGGCTGGAGAGAACGGAAATGTTAAAATGCACCGGTTCATCTTCCATCCCTGCGATTTATCCTTGGATTAGGGCGGAAGAGAGATAAAAAAGTCAGACAAACGGAAAAACGGCGAATTTAATTTTTCGCCGTTTTTTATTTTTCTAGACCTATCCTGTTTTTTGATAAAATTTCCCACTTTTAATGCTTAATCTTCAACACCTTTCAAAATTTTTTTATTTCCCGTTTTACAAACCACAAAATCTATTTTCGGATGGTGATTTTTTGCGTTATCCACAGAGCATTAGTAAAATTTTTGTTGTAAAATTTACATCCGAACAAAAAACTATTAAATTTTATAAAAATATGCCAAAAAAAGAAGAAAAACTGGAAAAAAATATCGAAAAAATGAAAAATTTTGATATTTCTGTAAAAAAGTTTTGAAAAGAGATAAATTGGTTATTTGTTTCAAAAAAAATAAAAATTTATTAGAAGAACGCCGTAAAAATATATGAATCCCGTAGTAGAAAATGGCATTAAAGAAACTGGATTTATAAAACAGATAATAAAATGAAAAAAGAATTTATCAGAATTAATAATAAAAATAATAATACTCTTTAAGAGTGATGTCATTTTTCACTACAGGATGAATCCCGTAGTAGAAAATGGCATTACGGGAGAGAAGATTAAAATAATGGAAAATTTATGGGAAAAGATTTATTAGCATTAACAACAAAAATGACCGCGCTCTTTTAGAGCAATGCCATTTTTCACTACAGGATGAAAAAATAATGACTCTTAAAAAAGCTACATTTAAAGTTTCTAAGACACTAAAAAAAATTTCCTATATTCAAAAAAGAGATGGGCGAGTGGTTTTGTTTGATTCTAATAAAATTTACGGGGTTATTTTTAAGGCCTTTTTAGCCGTACGAGAAAAAAATGGTCCAGTAGTCGGAAAAATTTCAAAGAAAGTTATTTTTAATTTGGAAAAATCTTTTTCAGGAAAAATTCCGAATGTTGAAGAAATTCAAGACACAATAATAAATGTTTTAAGAAATGAGGATTTCAGCGATGTTGCTGAGGCCTATGAACAATACAGAAAAAAACGACAAGAGATTCGTGAAGCAAAATATTTTCTTTTGTATCACGACGTTAAAACAATTATAACCGAAAACGCAATGAAAGTTTTGGAGTCGCGATATTTAAGAAAAGACACCAATGGAAAAATTATTGAAACACCCCAGCAACTTTTTAGAAGAATTGTTTCAAACATAGCAGCTGCAGAAAAAATTTATGACCCAAATATTTCTGATGAAGATGTTATGAAAGTTGAAGAAAGATTTTACAAATCGATTGCTTCATTAGAATTTCTTCCTAATTCACCAACACTAATGAACGCTGGTACGTCAATACAACAACTCTCGGCGTGTTTTGTATTACCAGTTGAAGATTCTATGGAAAGTATTTTTGAAGCTGTAAGGGCGACGGCTATTATACATAAATCTGGAGGAGGTACAGGTTACAACTTTGGGAGTTTACGACCAAAAGGGGATTTTGTAAAACAGACAGGAGGAGTCTCTTCAGGACCAATTTCATTTATGAAAGTTTTTGATATTGTTGCAGACGTTGTAAAACAAGGTGGCAAAAGACGTGGTGCCATGATGGGTATTATAAACATTGACCACCCAGACGTGCTTGAATTTATAACCGCAAAAACTAAAGAAGGAATACTCCAGAATTTCAATATTTCCGTTGCAATTACAAATGAATTTATGGACGCTGTAAAAAAACACAAAACATATAAGCTTATAAACCCCAAAAATGACCAACCCGTAGGAGAATTAGATGCTAATGATGTTTTTGATAAAATTGCAAATCTTGCATGGGAAACAGGGGACCCCGGAGTTATATTTATAGACCGTGTAAATGATGCACGTGGAAACCCAACTCCAAAATTTGGACGTATTAAATCAACAAATCCATGCGGAGAACAGCCACTTTTAGCAAACGAACCATGTAACCTTGGAAGTATTGATATAAATAAATTTGTAAGAAATAAAGGGAAAAAGAGTTATGTTGATTGGATTGAACTTAAAAATACAATACACGAAGCCGTTCATTTTTTGGATAATGTAATTGATATGAATAAATATCCATTACCGGAAATTGATGTAATGGCTCGCGGTAATCGTAGAATCGGTCTTGGTTTAATGGGGTGGTCTGATGCGTTAGTTAGTCTTGAAATTCCGTACAATTCTAAACAAGCGCTTTTGTTAGCTGACAGATTAATGAATTTTATAGAAAGTGAATCACATTCTGCCTCTGTGTCTATAGCAAAAAAACGAGGAACCTTTCCAAACTTTAAAGATTCTCTTTACAATCATCCGGGAGGAGAAAGATTGAGAAATTGCGCCGTAACAACAATTGCGCCAACTGGGACAATAGGAATTATTGCCGGATGTTCGCAGGGGATTGAACCTAAATTTGCCTTGGCTTATGTAAGAAAATCAAGAATAGGCAAGGGTGAAAATGATTGGGTGGAATTAGTTGAGGTTGATAAACAATTTGAAGAAATTGCGCGACGCGAAGGTTTTTTTTCAGAAGAATTAATGAAAAAAGTTGCTGAGCATGGTTCAATTGCCGGGATGAAAGAAATTCCATTGAAATGGCAAAAAGTTTTTGTGACTGCTCATGATTTGGAATTTCCCGACCATGTTAAAATGCAGGCTATTTTTCAAAAACACGTTGACAATGCAGTATCAAAAACAATTAATTTACCGAATAAAGCCACGGTTGAAGATGTAAAGAAAGCATATATGCTTTCTTGGGATACTGGTTGTAAGGGAATCACGGTTTACAGAGATGGGTCAAAATCTGTTCAAGTTTTAAATGTTGGTAAAGAAAAAAAGAAAGATGATAATGAAAAAAATTCCGACACAAAAATTGTTGACACAATTTTAAATGAAATAGGTGAAATGAGTGAAATGAGTGAAATGATAAAAATGGATACAAATGTTAGAAGTGAAGTTGATATTAAAAATCCTCATCGCGAGGATTTACCACCCGGAGTTTGTTTTACATGTGGGTAAATGAAAAAGCTCTGGGAGAGCTTTTTCATCCATAATTTTTAAAATACATAATCAAAAAACTTCGCTTTAGGCGAAGTTTTTTGATTTGTTGTTTTGTGTCTGTAAGCCGAATTCTGTTTCCAGCACTTATTTTAATTTTAAAATTTTAAAATTAAAATAAGTGCTGGATGTAGTTATTTATCTGGGATTGTCATTACTGACAACCTCTAGCGGTTCTCCAAGCCCTTTTGTACAACGAATTTAAAATTAATTGATTAAATTTTTACAAAATCAAAAAATATTTTTCGCAGAACAAAAGGGCTTGGCACGACCTTGCACAGAAGTAAGGATTTAGCCGTTTCATTTCTTTAATTTCTTAAAGAACTCACCAAATTCTTTTTTTCAAAAAAATCAGGTGATTTTTTTCTTTCGAAAAAAATCGTCTCTGTTCGCACCTAGCATCTTACGATGTACGGGTGTTACCCGCTACCATTTTTCCAGCACTTATTTTAATTTTGAAATTTTCAAAATTAAAATAAGTGCTGGACTGTGTTCGGACTTTCCTCACCAACTTTGTCCACCGAAGGTGGTCGCAAAGTTGAGTATCTCGCCGAATCCACTAACTAGCGGAAAAGACGGATTTGCCCAGCACCACTTTTACATTTTCGTAAAAAATTTTAAGATTAAAAAATTTGAAAAAATTTTTTATCTCAAAAATTCAAGAACAAAAACACAAAAGTGGTGCTGGACGCTCAATTTTGTATTCACCTTTGGTGAACAAAATTGGCGCAACCACACGACACAAAACATCAATGATTATACAACAACATCATTTTATAGTAAATAGTGTTTTATTTTCACATTTTATGTGACAATCCGCATTGCTTTTAGTAGTACATCTGGTATATAATTATATGTAATATTAGAAATTAATTAAAAATTTTAATTTATAAATTATTATGAAAAAAATATTTAGTTCAATAAATAATGCGGAGAAAAAAGCATTTGATTTTGAAAAATTATCTTTTGTTATTTTATTTTTAACTATTTTTTTACTCCCTTTCTTTTTTGTTCCTTCAGCTTCAGTAAATTTTAGTTCTGCCAAGGTATTTTTGTTGTATTTGGGTGTGATACTTTCCTTTGTTTTTTGGTTTGTAGCGAAACTCAAAGAAGGAAAATTTGAATTTCCCAAAAGTATACTATTTATTTTTGCCATTTTAGTACCCTTGGTTTATCTTGTTGCATCTTTGTTTTCTGGTTCAATCAAGACATCGCTTTTAGGCGGTGGTTTTGAAATAGACACCTTCATCACGATTGTCGCATTTTTCTTGTTGTTTATATTGGTAACTCTTCTGTTCAAATCAAAACAAAAACTCCTCTATTTATACATAGGATTTTTTGTTTCTGTAATTCTGGTTATACTCTTCCAGCTTCTTCGTCTTATTTTTGGACCGGAATTTTTATCTCTTGGGGTTTTCTTTAGTCCGATATCAAGTTTGGTTGGCAAATGGAATGACCTTGGAATATTTTTTGGTCTCGCAATAGTAGTATTGTTATCTACCTTGGAATTTCTAAACATAACAAAATTTATGAAAGTCGTTTCGTATATAATTTTGTTGTTATCTGTTATTTTTTTGGTAATTATAAATTTTACAACGATTTGGTTTGCAGTCGGAATTTTTTCTTTGATTTTATTTATATATTCTCTTATGTTCAAATCAAAAGAACAAATAGATAATATTTCTGAAAATAATGCTATAACAAAAAAGAAATTTTCACTAATTCCACTCGTTGTCTTCCTAATAGCGATTGTATTTGTAATATCTGGTGGTTTATTCACCGAAACAATATCTTCTACATTTGGTATTTCTCAATTGGAGGTCAGACCGTCTTGGCAATCAACATTTGAAATAGCAGGAAAAACACTCAAAGAAAGTCCTGTTTTGGGCGTAGGACCAAACAGATTTAGTACTGAATGGCTAAAGAATAAACCAGAAGGAATAAATAATACAATTTTTTGGAATACAGATTTTAATTCCGGAATAAGCTTTATATTTTCTTCCTTGGTCACAACAGGAATACTCGGGTTTATTTCTTGGATTTTGTTTATTGTTATTTTTTTGTTTGTGTCTTTAAAAGGAGTATTCAATTTAAAAGAAGACATCTTAAAAAAATCAATAGTAATATCATCATTTTTTGCTTCAGTTTATCTCTGGGTGTTCAATATATTATACGTTCCGGACATAGTTATATTATCTCTCACATTTGTTTTTAGCGGGGTATTGTTAGCATCTCTGTATAATGACGAAGCGATTAAAAAAATAGATATATCTTTTTCTAAAGATTCAAAAATGGGCATCATCGTTATCTCCGCGTCCGTTATTTTGTTGGCGCTCACTATTTTGTGGGGAGTATTTGCTACAAAGAAATTTATATCAAATATATATTTTCAGAACGGCATGGTAGCGGCTAATGTAAATGGAGACGTGGACTCGTCCGAGGCAAATATTAAAACAGCAATAAAATTTGATGAAAACGATTTGTATTACAGAACATTATCACAAATTAATTTAATCAAATTAAATCAAATCTCTGTACAAAAAGATGTGGAAGAAAAAGTTTTACAGGAACAATTTCGCAACACTTTAGGAAAAGCGATAGATAATGCTAAAAAAGCGGTTAATATAGACAACACAAATTATCTAAACTGGCTCTCACTAGGTAATGTTTATGAGACGGTTGTACCTTTGAGAGTGGAAGGGGCATATCAAAGCGCAATGACTTCTTATCAACAGGCCTTAAAATATAATCCAGAAAGTCCTTCAATATATCTTACGATGGCAAGGTTAGAAATTCTTAACAAAAACATTAAAAAAGCGAAAGATTATATATCAACTTCATTAAATAAGAAAAATAATTACACGGAAGCATTCTTTTTACTTTCACAAATAGAAGTGGATGAAGGAAATATTCCCGCCGCAATTTCATCCGTTGAATCAGCTTCCACTCTGTCCCCAAATGACCCAACTATATTTTTCTACCTTGGTTTATTGAGATATAACAACAAAAATTATAATGAAGCCGTAACCACCCTAGAAAGAGCAGTTAGTTTAAGTCCCTCGTATTCAAACGCTAAATATTTCTTAGGACTAAGTTATGAAAAAGTAAACAGAATAACTGACGCTATAGCGCAATTTGAAGATGTAAAAACACTTAATCCGGATAACAAAGAAATTCAACAAATATTGAACAATTTAAAAAATAGCAAAGACCCGTTTGCTGGGAATGAATCTGAAAAAAAACCAGAAAGCAGGGAGAAATTACCCGTAAAGGAAAAGACACAATGAATTTTTTGAAATTTGGTTAATAAAATATGGTAAAAAAGATTTTGTTTTTATTTTCCAGAGAGACAAGCGGTCTTCATCAGGCCGCTTATCTTTTAGCGTTCTTTACTTTTATTTCTCAAATTCTTGCGCTAGTCAGAGATCGACTTTTGGCGCATACATTTGGAGCCAGCGGTACATTGGATATTTATTATGCGGCGTTTAGGATTCCGGACATTATTTTAGTTTTTGCCGCTTCCGTTGTTTCAATTTCTATACTCGTCCCTTTTTTAGTTGAAAAAATTAATGAAAGTGCAGAAATCGGTCATGATTTTATAAAACATGTTTTTACCGCTTTTTTTATTTTTATTATTTCTATAAGTGCCATTGTTTTTTTTATAATTCCTTATATCACTAACATTGTTTTTCCCGGTATAGATAATCCAAAATCCGTTCAGGAATTAATAATGTTAACAAGAATTTTGTTACTCTCCCCAATTATCCTCGGTCTTTCAAATTTATTTTCAAGTATTTTGCAAGTTTTTAAAAAATTTTTTGCTTATGCGATTGCACCAGTTCTTTATAATGTTGGAATTATTTTTGGGATAATTGTTTTATATCCGATATTTGGAATAAAAGGTCTTGCCTACGGCGCGGTATTGGGCGCATTAATGCATTTTTTTGTTCAAGTCCCGATTGTTATAAAAAAGAAATTTTTACCTTCATTCGTATTTCCAATAAATCTTGATTATGTAAAAAAAATTCTATGGAATTCTTTGCCAAGAACATTTACTTTGTCTACGAGTCAACTTACCATACTTGTTTTGTTAGGAATGGCTTCTGTTATACAAGAAGGTTCAATCTCAATATTTAATTTTTCAAACAATCTACAATCAGTTCCTCTGGCACTGATAGGAGCAAGTTATTCTCTTGCTGTTTTCCCGATGCTTTCAAAGTTTTTTTTCGACGGAGATAAGAAAAAATTTTTAGACCACATAGTAATAGCCGTTAGACATATTATTTTTTGGTCTTTACCTGTAACAATAATGTTTATTGTTTTAAGAGCGCAGATAGTCAGAACAATTCTTGGTAGTGGTTCTTTTAGTTGGTCAGACACGAAGCTAACCGCGGCTTCGTTGGCAATTTTTGTTGTTTCTGCTATTGCACAGGGTTTAATCCTTCTTTTTATAAGAGGATATTACGCATCTGGAAATACGAAAAAACCTTTACTTATCAACACAATATCGGCGATTTTGATTATTGTATTTTCTTTTTTACTAACGAACTTATTTGTATCAAACAATTTTTTCAGATTTTTTATTGAATCATTATTTAAAGTTGAATGGCTAAGTGGAAGCGAAATTCTTATGTTGCCATTGGCCTTTACACTCGGTAGTATAATAAACATGGCGATGTTTTGGTTTATGTTTCAAAAAGATTTTGGCAAATTTTACAATTTAATTAAAAAAACATTATTACATAGTTTTTCTGCGTCTATTATTTCTGGGTTTATTACATATAAATATTTAGACATATTTGATAATCTATTTAATATAAAAACTTTGGTGGGTATATTTATGCAAGGATTTCTTTCCGGAGTTATAGGTATAATTTCTTACATAATAATTTTGAAATTATTGAAAAATGTTGAATTAGAAGAAATATGGGCATCAATTAGAAGTAAAATATGGAAAGTAAATATAGTTGCACCAGGAAAAGAAGAATTGTAAATGAAAAAGCTCTGGGAGAGCTTTTTCATCCATAATTTTAAAATCCTTAACTTAAAAACCTCTGGGAGAGGTTTTTAAGAAAAGTGTTTGAGTTTATTCAAA
>ERZ1292623.938-Hain-H51-01um-R1-938-length-29269-cov-6_pt1 | contig 29269 bp, 24 predicted proteins | sample MGYA00564398_ERZ1292623 | MGnify/ENA primary metagenome ERZ1292623 (study PRJEB36523, sample SAMEA6512633) | groundwater metagenome | collected 2019-01-07 | study: AquaDiva: Metagenomics assemblies of 32 groundwater samples | reverse complement strand
GCTGACATGAGATATCTGGCCAGGGGTGGTTTTTGGTCCAGTGTTAATTTTTTTACCGGTAGTTTACTATCGGTTTTTTTGGTTTTGGCCTTTGCAAATTTTCTCGATAAAGAAACTTACGGTATTTATAAATACATTCTATCCCTTACCGGATCGCTAAGTTTTTTGACGCTAACCGGCATGAACACAGCGGTAATTCAGGCGGTCGCTGGCGGTGATGAGAACGCTTTTCTTCGTTCCATCAGGATTCAAAAAAAATGGAATATGCTATACGTCCTGGGAGCGGTTTTCTTGAGCACTTACTATTTTATTAATGATAATCACCTGTTTGCCTATGGCATTTTGATAGTTGGTCTAACTTTTCCATTGACGGTAACGTTTAATACTTACGGGGCATACCTTGCCGGCAAAAAAGATTTCAAGCGTAGTTCCATTTACGCTACGATTAGCAATACGATATACATTGTGGTGATGGTAATCACACTTTTTTTAACGCAAAATATTTTAATTCTGATAACGGTATATGCCTTAGCCAATTTTCTGCCCAATATCTACCTTCATTATAAAATTGTTAGAGATTTCAAACCGGCGAGGAGTGATTCGGGTGATCAAGGTTTGTTTAAATACAGTGCCCAATTAAGTTTCGTAAATATTTTTGGCACATTGTCTCAATATGTCGACAAAATTGTGGTGTTTCACTATCTGGGGGCGGTTCAACTGGCCGTTTACAATTTCGCTCTTCTGATTCCTGCGCGGGTGCGTGGCTATTCAAAAAATGTTGGGAGCATTCTGCTGCCCAAACTTGCCGCTAAGACGGTGGCTGAAATCGCGCCTGTGTTTTATAAGCGTTTTTGGCAGGGTGCGTTTATTGGAGCAGCTATTAGTTCGGCATATATACTAACTGCGCCCTATCTATATAAATTGTTTTTACCGCAATATCTGGAGTCAGTTATTTATTCGCAAGTTATGTCTTTGACTCTTATTTTCACTGTTCCGGCCACATATGTGGGCAGTATTTTCTACGCTCAAAAAATGATAAAAACCATCTATCTTAGCAGCGCGGTCGGCCATCTTTCAAAAATTGGCTTGTTTATTGTTTTAGGCGCCTTGTGGGGAATTTGGGGGGTAATTTTTTCTTTTGTTTTAACTTACAGTCTCGGTACTCTATACAACTTTTACCTTTGGCATTTGGAAGTGAAAAAGTTTAAGAGTTTAAAAGTTTAATTATTTGGGCAAATAAACAAAAATGCCTTCCGCGAAAAGAGACGCCCACAGCTGATTGAGAAACGGCAAACCCTCATATAAGTACATCGAATATTGGGAATAATTCTGGTCTTGAAGCCAATTTCTCCAATCCTTTACCGTCCAAAACCTAACATGTTCCGATGGATTATTCCGCCACTGCAGAGGAAATTTGCCTAGTAATAATCTTAGTCTGTGAGCTATATAACCTGTATTGGGAATAGAGACAAACGCGCCCTTTTTGGCTTTATCGAAGACGGCTTTGAGCAACTCTTCCGAATGAGGCACATGCTCAATGACTTCAAGCAGTAAAGTGTAATCAACCTCGGGTAAATTTGCAACCATTTCCGGATCAGATATGTCGCCCCTTATGACTTCAATGCCATTTTTTCGGGCAATATTTAGGGCGTCTTTAGAAACATCAACATTGATAAGTTGAGTAAAATTTCCATGGGTTTTAAGATAGTTCAAAATTCTCCCATTTCCCCCGCCAATATCCAGTAGTGAGCTCCCGGATTCAGCCAATTTCAAAATCAGGTCGGCGCGCGTTTTTTGAAAGCTGTTAAGTTCCAGTCCTAAGCCACGCGCTTCCCAATAGCGATCATAACCTGCCCCAATTTGAATTTTGGGATAACGGAAAAGGGACTTGGCAATTTGTTTGACCTTGTACAAAAACATTTATTTGTAGGCAATCATTAAAGAGATTTCTTTTGGAAAAGGATTTACCAACTTAGTAAAAATACGGTTTTGATTTTCAATAGTGAACTTATGCTTGAATTTTGGCGGCGGTAGCAATTTATTTAGCGGGTTCTGCAGCACTGGCGGCAAAACCGCCAGAGTATTTTTAATGAATTTTGAAAGACCGCTTCCCCCAATGGGCTTGGCTAAATAAAAGTGACGGAAAGATTGGAAACCGGCACCAGCAAAGGCATTTTGCCAATCTTTGCGGCGGTACTCTTTTTCACCATTCAGGCGTCGGGTTAATTTCATATCCAGTGGTAAACCAAACTGAATATTATAATTCTGGTCATAAACCATATCCAGTAATTCATCAAGGTCTTGGCGAGTATAATGATCTGGACGAGCCTTATCAAAACAAAACACAAAACCATCTTTTTTTAATACCCGATGTAATTCTTTTAGGGTCACGGCAGGGTCATTTGAATGGTGGAGTGAAAAAAAATCAAAAATAAAATCAACGGAATTATTCTCCAGTTGCAGATGATCAAAATCGCCTATGGTCGGTGTGACTTTGTGCGACAGACCATCCAATATATATTCGACAACTTTTGGGGACAATATTTCCACAATGGGCCTGCATATCTCAACGGCATATACTTCTTCCACTCTCGGCAGTGTGGCTAGAATGGAGCTAAAGGTGGCTGGACCGGCACCAACCTCAATGCCGATACCGGCTATTTTTCTTCTTAAAAAATATTTTTCGACATATCTAAAAAGGTTTCGGATTTTATCAATCGAGATCTCGGGCGCCGCCCCATCAAAGGTCAGTTTTTTTATAATCTCAAGCGGGTGCTGATCTTTGAAACCAAAGGCATAATTTGTCCGATAATTTTCCGCAACTTCTTTTTTGAGTTCATCACTTACCGGCCAGTGAAGTATTCGCATAAGGAGACTATACCTTTTTTAACTATTTTTTTCAAAAAAATGACCCTCTCGAGTCAATATTTGCGGTCAGTTCGCAGGGCTCGTTTTGTAAGTCAGTAAATTAAGAAAACCCAGTTACTATCATTTTGCCACGATCGTGGCAAAATGATAGTGCTATTAAACCCCCACGATAGTGAGGAAATGATAGTAATGATTCAATAGACCTGTTGCGTAATAACTTTCGTAACGAAATTTCAGAATTTTAGGCGAAAAAGCTGAAGATTGAGGAGGAATAGCTTTAGCTATTTCGACGAAATCTGAAGTTTTTGTAGCCAAAATTCTGAAATTGCAGTAGATTAGTTATTACGCAACAGGTCTAATATATTCAAAACTAAACCACTAGGAAATTTCGGTAAACTTCCGGAGTTTTTTCATGATTGGCACTTCCGAGGGTAATATTTTTTTTACGCCGTCACCAAAAGCAGCTTGAGCCTCCCTAACACTTTTTATTAATTCCGCAAACTCCGCCGGCTCGAGACTCGCACTTTGATCAGTACCAAACATATTTCGATCAAGAGTAATGTGGCGTTCGATAAGATGTGCACCAATAACTGACGCGGCTAAGGAGGTAGCAATTCCTTTTTCATGACCGCTATAACCAATAGGTATCGCCGGAAAAGCTTGGCGCAGTTTGGCAATCGAACGAAGATTAAGTTCTTCGTTTTGGGCTGGATAGGTTGACACTGTGTGTAAAAGAATAAGAGGTACTCCTCGCAAAATATTTACCGCAGCGTTGATTTCAATCATAGTACTCATACCAGTTGAAGCAATTACCGGTTTTTCAGTTTCTCTTACCTTTTTTAAGAGTTTGTGATCAGTAATAGAAGCGGATGCGATTTTATAGCATGGTGGATCAAATTTTTCCAAAAAATCGACGCTGCTTTCGTCCCACGGTGAGGCAAAACAGAGTAAGCCCTTACTCTTGGCATAATTAAAAAGTTCTTTATACTCTGGCTCGGTGAATTCCAGCGCCCATTTTAGATCGCCATTGGTTGAGTCTTTGAAATCAGATTTAATTAAACGTTCTACCGCATCCTTTGCCAAAACACCACGCTTAATCGCGTTTTCTAATACCGCCCGGCTAGCGACACGGGGTTTGGCCAATTCTTCAGTGGAGTAGACTATTGGCACGGTTCTTTTTTGAAATTTTACTGCTTGGGCGCCCGCGTCTAACGCCACATCAATTAACTTTTTAGCGATATCAATACTGCCATTATGATTAATGCCAATTTCGGCCACGAAAAAAACCGGCTTGCCTCTACCAACGGCGATCGTGCCAATATAGACATCCTGGGTTTGAGGCGGCGGCCCTAGAAAGATATATTTTACGGCCTTAGCTACGATATTGTTTCTGAACAATAACATCTTAAAAAAAATAATATCACAAACCTTAAGCCATGTGAAGACTCGCTAAATAAGACGAAAAAAATGCTTAAGGTTTCAAAAAACAGTTTTATTCAGAGTTGCTTTACCAAGCGCTTTTACCACCATCGACAGTTAAATTACCGCCGGTCATAAATGATGAAGCATCGGAGCAGAGGAAAATTATGACCCCCGCATATTCGTAAGGTTGAGCCATTCTTCCCAACATATTCATATCGCCAAACCGCTTGGCAAAGTCCAAGGGCATCTTCTCATTTTGGACACCTCCGGGAGAAAAGGCGTTAATTCGAACATTGTGGCGCCCGAGTCTAGCCGCCCATTGTCGAGTAAATCCAACTACCGCTGTTTTTGTAGTCACGTAGGCAATAGATTTATATTTATTTGGTTGATTATATACCCGGTGATCATGAGCAATATTCGATACCTCTGAGGCAATGTTTATGATCGAACCATTTTTATTTTTAATCATGACTCGTGCCACTGCCTTGGTGCAGATCATCATTCCCGTAAGATTTACCTCCAACTCCTTCCGCCAAAGATCCACGGGATAATCTTCGTAGGAAACAAATAATTTGCTGGCATCATCTTTACCCACCGCTGGGTTCATGGCGGCGTTATTAATTAAGCAGTCAAGCCGACTGAAAGTCGCTATAATCTCGGCTACAGCTTTTTTGACTTGATCTTCGTCAGTAATATCAAGAGTTTTTCCAATGACTCTATTTTTTCCGACCTTCTTTTTTATTTTGGATAGTTTATTGTCAATAACATTTTGAGGGGCGACATCCCAAACGATTACCTTAGCCCCGGATAAAGCTAAAATCTCGGCATACTGCGAGCCAAGAAAACCGGCCCCGCCGGTGATAATTACCACCTTATCTTTTACTGAAAAAAGTTTTGAGTAATCTTTAATCATTAGTATATTTTCCGCAAAATGCCTTTAACAAATTCCAATTGTCCCTTAGCATCGGCAAGATAATCATCACTCCGCCATGTTTGAAGAATCAAATTACCCTTGAAACCGACATCTTTCAACGCTTTAAAACATGTCTCAAAATCAGCATCGCCGGTCCCAAGATAGACCGACTGACTGCTGCCAATCTTACGATCTTTGGCGTGTACCTCAAAAATCAAATTACTCAAAAGTCTAATATCAGAAGGACAATCAAAGCCAAATGACGTGCAATTTCCGATATCGTAACATACGCCAATGGCTGGGGAGTCGAAGCCCTTGATTAAATCCGCTAAAATCGCAGACGGCATTTCGGTTTCCAAGGCTATCCTTTGATCATTGCCTTCGGCGACTTTAATCAGGGGATGTAAATTATTTTTAAGTTCGACTAATTCGGAAGCGTTATTAACGCGACTATCTTCCAAAATAGCCACATTAAAAGTTCCGATTATCCCCGCTGAAAGATTCATTAAACGACCTAGTCTATCAACCGACTTCCCGGCTTGATCACCATAAAGCAAAGATTGATCAGTGTCCATAGATGTGGTCGGTACTATTCGACTAGCGGCTTTAATCTTTTTAACTATCTCTGGATTTCCCCAAATATCGTCCAGTGGATTTAAAGCATCCGATTTACGATCAAAAAACCATTCAATAGTTTCAAAGCCTATCTCTTTAGCTAAGGTAAACTCCACTTCCCAATCTGCGGGGAAAAATTGCAAACGGCCATTTTGGATAGATGATAATCTACCTTGCATTATCCCAATTGTAATACTATTGAAATTATTCATTAAACCAATAAAGTTTACGGTGCGCTTTTTGCCCGGCTTTTTCAGCCTAAAAAATAGTACCACATTGGGCATAGGTTGGCAATGAAATATTTGACAAGTTCAGTTTTTTTGTTATGATTATTTCGATGAAAATTGTGGCTATTATCCCAGCTCGGGGCGGGTCAAAAAGAATACCCCGAAAAAACATAAAAGACTTTTGTGGCAAGCCGATGATTGTCTGGACGATTTTGGGCGCGCTAAAAAGCAAATACCTTGACCGAGTTATCGTTTCAACAGACGACAAAGAAATCGCCAAGGTTGCTAAAAAGCATGGAGCCGAAGTCCCATTTTTAAGGCCGTCAGAACTGGCTATCCCTACTATCGGCATTGAGCCAACTCTTAAACACGCCTATCAATGGCTTTTGGAAAATGAAAATTATAAAGCCGATGCTGTGGTGCTTTTAATGCCGACAGCACCTCTTCGTCAAACCCGCCATATTGATGAAGCTATTGAAATCTTCCAAAATAAAAAAGTCGATTCGGTGATAGCGGTTAACGAAACTCCGGCTAACCATACGCCCTACTGGACTTTAATTCGTTCAAAGACCAGAAAAATCACCCTTTTTGACGGAACGAGCTTAAAAAACATGATTGTCCGAAGCCAGGATTTCCCTCAAAAATGCTATGGTCGAAATGATCTAATTTATGTTCTAAAACCCAAAAACCTATTTGAGAAAAAACCAAATCTGTACGGAAATAAAGTTGAGCTCTATATCATCCCCGACCCATCCAACTACGAGGCCGATATTAATACTCCTGACGAGTGGCGGGACGCGGAAATGAAATTCCAGAACTTAAGAAGAAAAGGAATTCTCAAATAGCAGAAAGTTCCTCAATTGAACGAATGATTGGAAACGGCCGTGGACTATTGTGCCAGGCCTGATTTCTAGCTGTGTGAATGCCAACGAACTTACAACCAACCTCTTCAGCTATAAGTCGGCCGCTTTCCTGATTATCAACAAATATTTGGAGATAATTGTTTTTGTTTACTTCTTCCAAACTTTCTTCGCCTTAATAATCAAATCACAAACTTCCCGGACTGCACCGTCGCCACCTTTTGCTTTAGTAACATAATTAGCAACTTTTTTTGCTTCCCTGGCTCCGTCCCCCACGCAAACCGAGAGACCGACAATTTTCATGATTTCAATATCGCCAGTGCTGTCACCGACAAAACACACATCTTTCAAGCTCGTCTTGGGATGATTTTCCTTCAACCACTCTTTCAATCCGGCAACTTTGTCTTTATTCTGCACTAACGGGACGCCCAACTTCCAAGCACGAGCTTGAACATAGCCACTTCTTTGAGTGGTTAAAATAAATACCGAGACTCCTTCTTTTCTAACAAGATCAACACCTTGGCCATCTTTATGAGAAAATCTTGCCGACTCAAAGACATAAACAAAATCGCGGCCAGTATGCTGGCTGGCGGCTTTTTTGGTCATAATAATTCCGGTGTCAATATACAACGGGGTCAGTACACCATCGCAATCTAGGGCTAAAATTTCGACGTTTTTGAAAAGGGATTTACTAGGCATAAGTTAAAAAGTAACACGCTAAATAACAATCGTCAAATTTAATGTTGCCAAATGAGTGTTTTTCCTGTACTATTTACATAGCTCTTATACAAATAGTGACCTCTTTGGGGAGAATAAAAAAATGGCCGTTTCGTTGAATGTACTCCAGCCGAAAGTCCATACCCACCCTTCAGAGGTGGTTAAGGATATTTCGGCTCCTGATCTTGAGGGTTTGAATGTGACATTCGTCAACATGCCGCTTCGGGAAAAGGCGGTACCTTCTTCTCCCCCTGAAGGCATACTTTTGATGACGACAAACCTTCGTCAGAACTACGGCGTGAATGCCACATCCATCGACCTGAATGCTTACCGTATTCAGGACGAAGAGGCAAAATCGGAAGAGCTTGAGAATGGACGGCATCTTTCTGAAGCTGAGGTTCAAAGAAAGATCGAAAGACACTGCCAAGTTCATGGGAAACCAGATCTAGTGGCGCTTTCGGGCATGATTACCACTCTTGGATGGCAGAAGAAAGTCGCCAAGATGGTGAAAGAAATGTTTCCGGAATCACTGCTTGTTTCTGGAGGTGGATTGGCAACTGAGTTACGACCAACTCAACTCAATCCCAAGGGGCTCTTTGGCTACATCCCTGAACTCGACGCTATCGCCCACAGCGAAGGAGATGATGTTATTATCAAGATTGCTTACGATGCCAAGGTAATCCGGGAAAGGGGACGACGAAACGCTTTGGCAAGCGGAGTGCTTAAGCCCTATTACTACACCGACATCGGCAGCAAGCCGCGGCTGGTCTATGGAGGCGACCGCCCGCGAGACCTTGATATCTTCCCTTGGGCCGACATCTCTCTGCTTGAAGAAGATGTGGATGGCATCAGAATCCTCGAAAAATTAATCAACACTGCTTCCTGGGGCGATCCGCGAACTCAAAATAGTTCGGCCGCCTACTTTCCGATGGCACCCAAAACCTCCTCTGTCTCTTCCCGTGGTTGCCCTTATAGCTGCACTTACTGCTATCGGGGCGCTCAAGGAGAACAGAAATGGGGTATTCGTTCAGCCAGGCATCTAGCTGCTGAAGTTCGCGAACATATCGAGAAATACGGAATTGTGTTCAAGAGCTTCCCAGATGACAACTTCGCTGTTCGGGTGGAAAGAATCAAAGCCATGGTCCTTGGTATCATGCACACGGTGCTCTTTGGTATCCACTCCAACTGCACCTGGATTATGGGCTCGCCGACCGAAACCATTGATAAACTGAAAAAGACTGTCCGATTCATTCTCTGGCAGATTGAGTACTATGGCCTTCACGGTATCCCACCTAGCGCCGTCAACCAGAGAATGTTCACTCTGACCTGGTACCCGGGGACCAAGATGATTCGTCACCTGAAGGTCAGGCAACGGCTCTCCGAGGTCTTTGGGCTGACCCTTGTCAAAACCCACCCGGCCAGAGAAGAATACGAACCGATCTTTAATGAAAATTTCGAACAATACTGTCTTGAGCTGGATGATGCGGTCAAGGTTCTCCATGACCCGAGGACCGGCCAGCCGCTTCATTTCAGCGAGATGACTGATGACGAGTTCCTTGAAGCAAGAAACTACGTTGATTCAGACCAGACATTTAAGATCCTTGATATGCGGCCGCGTGGTTAGCGGCCACACCCCGTCCAACGGGGTTTTTTATTACCGGTTAAAACTGCGGGCGGCAGCCCGCAGATGGATAGGTGCCACTGTCTTCTGCTAGAGTAAAAGGGTGATTATCTATCAGCGCCAGACGCATGCGGTCTACCACACCCGCTATCACATCGTGTTCACGACCAAATTCCGTCGGAAGCTCTTAAAGCGCGGTATTGGCCGTTACCTCTGCTTCTTGGTGAAAAGTCTTCAACGTCAGCATCCCGAGATATACATCATCGAAGTCAACACCGACGAAGACCATATTCATATCCTCTGTTCCATTGCACCTAAGCTTTCCATCGCTCAGGCCGTCAGCATCATCAAGGCCAATACCGCGCGTATGCTGAAGAAGAAATTCCCGTTTCTCGTGCATGGATACTTTGATTCTGAGACAATTTGGTCGATCGGCTATTTCGTCTCAACCGTCGGTATTAACGAAGCCATCATCAAAAAATACATTACCATGCAAGGCAAAGAAGACAGTGGCCAAGCTACGCTTGCTCTGGAATGATGCTACGGGCGGAAGCCCGTAGAGAGTCACTTCATATTAGGACTTACGCGTTTGGCCAATTTCGAGGGCGATTCCCGCCGAAGTTCCTCGGCGTGAACCTTCGCCCAGCAGGCAAAATCGAGGCTTGAGACGAGACGTACTAGCAGGTACGGCGAGTCTCAAACGTAGATTTTAACAAAGAAATTGGCCAAACCCTGCTCGTCGAAGGTTCCAATTCTTGGCGGGGGACCCAGCGAAGCTGGGGCGCCAAAGAATTGGAATCGCTGTTGTGGCTTGAGCCATGGTAAGCCCTAATACTATTGGGCTTCGTGGCTCAAGTGTGTAAGTCCTATCATATATTCATAAGGTTCTAGATAGACAAGAGTTTTTTAGCAAGTGATTTATATCGCAGTTTGCAAGTTAGTTTATGTGTGAGAGAGTTTTTTAGAATTGATGGTTGACTTTCTTGACCGTACGCTAAACTGACTAATCGTCTTTCTTCACCGGCCGGCATTAATGGAAAGCCATGCCAGGCGTCGGGATGTTGTTCGAAAAAGAAAAGGGTGTTGCGCATATTCTGGACTTGATAAAGTTTTGTCTGGCGATCAGGTGCGTAAACGCAGGTGCCGCTTTTACCGTTTAAATCTTTATTAAAATAGATTAGGGTGGCAATGGTTGAAAAAGCATTGCTTCGGTCTTCACGAACTGCCCCGTCAACATGCGGTTCTTGAACGCAACCTTCTTTTCCATAAGTAAAACCGAAAACAGCCACATTGTTACATTTAATTCCGCTGACTTCCTGAAATAAATTTATCAATTCAGCCGAGGCCGATTCGTGAACTACATTAAGCCAGATCGGATCAAGATCATCAAAGTGACAAATGCAACCCTGGTGTTTATTGGCATCATAAACCGGGCCAACATAAAATCTTTTGCGGCCACCACCCGATGGCTTGTCCACAAACTTAAATTTTTTAACATCCGGAAATGTTTTGACCAATTGATCAAACACATTTTCATAAAAAATATTCTCAATCAGACCATAACGAAAACCGGACGGGGCGGTGAAGAGTTGAACTTTTTTTATATTGTCGGGATTAAAGAATTTCATTTGGCAAGGAGTTTAATTTTATCTTTAAAAAATATTCTGATAGGTCCGGTGGTGGCAGAATCGCTGCTATCCACCACACTGATCAAAAAAGTGTAAACCGTAGAGTAACGCCCGAGTTTTCGTTTAATGAAAGACATGGCTTTTTTCAACCACCAGTTGACTTTTCCAAAATTAAGTTTTAACACCTGTGACGGGTCAGAGTTATCGAGTTTTTGTTCCCATTTTATCTCATACGCCGATCCTTGCTGGATTTTATCCATGCCCAATGCCCTTATTATTCTGTTGCGGGCACAATCGAAATAATCATTGCGTCTAGGAAAAATTGATTTTGGATTGGTGCTTTTTTGGGCCGCTAGAATAATATTGGTTGGATCGGGTGAATTATCCTTGATAATTTGATAACCATTCCGGTTCAAGATTATTTCCAGCGATTCTTTGGTGAAAGAATGTAAATGGACTAAATAGAATAAAGCGTAATTGATATGTTCCCCCATAGCATTGGGCAGAGCTAGTACCAAATATCCCCCATCGTCCTGGAGGTCGCTTATCTTATTAATAATTTCGTCTGGATTAAAAGTATGTTCCAAAACGTGATGACTAAAGATGAGTCCAAATGGCTTAAAATTCGCGAGGTTTTTTTGGACCTGATGATTTTCAAATTCTCCCGAAAAAACCGGTATGTCAAAGGCTTCGGTTACAATTTTTGCCCGATGTTCCGAATTTTCCACGCCAACAACTGAATTAAAACCGATATCTTTAAAATTTTTGAGAACCTCGCCGTAACCGCTGCCAATCTCCAAGATTGATTTATTCTTATCTATCGGTAACTGCTGTGCCAAACTAAAAGCGATAAACCGGCTGGTTTTTGGTCCGCTTTTAGCCTCTAGGCCGGTTTCAGATCGGATTTCCTCAATTGAGCGAGTGATTAATTTATCCCAATCCCGCGAATAATAATTCGCCAGCCAATCCTGACTGGGACGATCAATGTAACCCATATACCCACAGGTAGCACAAATACCATATCTAATTTTTTTTGACGTTCGCCTGGATTGCAACTCCGCTACCACTTGTCTTTCCGTGCGACAGGCGGGACAATTTTTTAGCTCTTCAAACGGAATATTCTCATCAATATCCAATTTCCCAACCTTGGTTGATAGTAAAAAATCCTCAAAGATAATATTGTTTTTCATTTTTTAGGTGTGTGACTGAATAAACTCAAGGATAAAATTTCCTATTCTTTGACCGGATTGGCCATCATTTTTCCACAGCTGTTGCGCTGCGGCGGTTTTTTTTTCGTCAGTAAGCAGTCTTGAGTTTTCCAAATACCGATTAATATGCCCTACAAGTTCTTCTCCATCATTTGCCACCAGCACGGCACCGGTATTAAGAAACTTTTTCATATGTTCTTCGTCATGAAAACGCCTGACACTATCCCAATAGTCTTTCTTTTTTAAGCCATCAAAATTTATTAGGATTTGGGGTTTATTCATGGCCAAGGAATCAATGCCCAGTGATGTTGCCGCCCAGATTACAACATCGGCATAGTATATCGAATCAACCAAGTGGAGCTTGTCCTGAAGTGTGAATTCGGCGCCCTTGCCCTGGGTTTTAGAAGTGGTGCTGTGTGATTCAATAATAAAGTTTTTAACGCCTTCAAATCCCTGAATGAGTACCGGTCGATGGGGATGACTACGGATCAGGAATTGAACAGCCTGACTGATATCGCCCCGATCCTGGGCCTCTTTAAGAATCTGGCACATATTGATATCTTCCTCTAGGGACACCAGTGGAAAGCCAGCCGGTGAAACCAGAACCATTTTTTTAGCCGGATCACCGTCAATTTTTTGGAAAAATTCTTCCCGGCTTAAAAACGGGGCTTTCAGATAATCATCAAATTGGGGTATGCCGCCAATAAATATATTTTCTGGCCTAAAGTTGTGCATCATCACGGCTTCTTTTTTGATAGTCTCATTATTAACTATGAGTTTATCCGGCAAAAAACGGCAGAGGCCCTTACTATAATTGTTATCCCACGATCGGATCATGCCAACTACCGGAACAAGCCGAGTTTTGCTTTCTTTTATTAACAACTGGTCATAATCATTATAAATGTCGGTGGCAAAAACGGCTGCCGGTTTATATTTGTCAAAGTAGAGTTGGTAGAAGTTAGCCGCCGTAAGTAAATTATCAAATAATCTGAAAAGTTTATTGGCCCACTTATGACCAGCCAGAATATTAGTTAGAATATTTTCAATTAAAAATTTTATCCTGCCCACTAATGTCGGATTAACCTTTAGGCGATCCCACTTAGTATAGTAAGTATAATGTGTTTTAATGAGAAGAAATGCAGCATTATGAAAAAATTTGTTAAAACGCGAGGTCCGGATCGGTTTTTGATTGAACCCCTCGATAATCACGTTGCCAGCGCTATAATACTGAACAAAAAACTGTTTCTTCTCTTCAGGTACAAGAATAATTATTTTTAAATCGGTGTTGCTTCTTAAAATCTTAAAAATATCTGTATTAAGAACGTTCCGGGAAATAAAGGGGTGAAAGCTGGAAATAAAAATAGTTTTCATTATTTATGCGTGATTAAATATTTGCCAATCACGAGCGCCTCAAGTCGGCTTTGTTCATAGGCTTTGACAGCGTCCCCCGGACTACAAACAATCGGTTCCTCGTGCATGTTGAAACTGGTATTAACCAGACTGGGTAGACCGGTGATATTTTCGTTGTATTTTATAACATCATAATAGAAAGGATTTAAATCGCGGCTGATCAACTGCGGCCCGGCGGTACCGTCCACATGCACTGCCGCCGGCATATTTTTTTTCATATAATCCGTAACTTTAACAGCTATTGTCATAAAACGGGTAGCCAATCTGGATTTGTCAATATCAGATTTATTATAACAGTCATAGGCCCTTTCCTCCAAAGTTACAGGGGCAAAGGGCATAAATTCGGTGCGGTTAAGTCGTTTATTAAGCCAGTCATTGACGGCTGGATCAGTAGCCGGATAAAGAATCGACCGGTTACCCAAAGCTCTGGGACCATATTCCATTCGACTATGATAAATCCCCACTACTTTGTTTTGGCTTAACAACCGCCCGGCCGCTTCGGCCAAATTTTCCGGAACAGAAAAATCAATTTTGTTCTGTACCAAATAATTCTCGATTTCCTTATCGCTATAGGAATTCCCAAAATATACGTCTTTCAATTCAAATGGCCCGAAGCCAGGTTCGTATTTTTTGGCAGTAGCTAGTGCCGCCCCCATGGCTTGACCGACATCAGACATTCCCGGATGGACAAAAACTTTTTGAATGCTGGGCAACTGCATTATTTCCATGTTAAGTTTAACATTGGCGGCCACACCGCCCGAGAGCATTATTGAATTGGCGGGATAACGTTGCAACAGATTTTTTAGGAATTCAAGGGTCACATCTTCCAATCTTTTTTGGAAAGCTGCGGCTACATCCTCACGTCTGTTGTCGCCAAAATATTCTGGTAACTTCTTTCCTCTGGCAAAATACTCGTCGTAAAGACTATAAAGTTTGGGGTGAACGGTAACTTTAAGATCATTTATCCTTAGCAAGACAGCCACTTTTTCATAAAGCCTATTGGAATCACCCAGCGCTGCCAGGCCGGTAATTTTTCCGCCATGCCGATGAGCATTAAAGCCCAAGATGGCAGTAACGGTTTCATAATATCGCCCAATGCTATGAGGCAGTGGAATTTCGTAAACCTTTTTGAGTTGACCGTTTTCGGCCCACCAAAAAGAACCGGTATTGGCAAAGCTGGAACCTTCAATAATAGCTACCAGGCCTCTCTCAAAGCCGGAAGTAAAGTAGGCGCCGGCGGCATGACATAAGTCATGATTGATAAATTCGACCTTGCCTTTAAAACCCTCGGCGCGGAAATGGCGGATAATCGCATAAGTGTGCCAGCTGACTCTGAAAAATTCCTTAATACCGGCTAGTCCCGTTTGGCGTAAAAATCTGCCCGCCGCAAAAGTTTTCGGATTAATAAAAGATTTGAGGTAACTAAACTTTGTAAACCAAACTCGCTGGTGCTGCTGCCAGAAAAAATAGAAAAGTTTTTTAAAACCGGGCTTAAACCCAGAAAAAGCAATGACGTTAATATCGTTTTCCTTAATGTCACTGATTTTCATAACTTCCTTAATCGAGCGATAGGGCGCGCTGCCATCCATTTTTTTACGGGATAATCTTTCTTTGTTAATAGCGGCAACAATACGGCCATCTTTTAAGATGACCGCTCCGGTATCGTGGGTATCAATATGTATCCCTAAAATTATCAATTGGCTTTTTGAATCAATTCGTCTACTTTTTCGATGACCATTTCTGTGCTGATGGCCTCTGATTGTCTGATTGCCTCCCGGCGATTATAACGGCGCGCATTCATAACGTATAATTCAGGTTTCTTTCTTTGCGCCACTACAATTTTGTGAAATTCTCCGATCGGTGGCTGTTCTCGTTCGTCAATCGGGCCGATAATATCTACTGTCGGCACGTGAAATGCTTCAGCAATATAAATCGGCCCAGTATCAACACTAACGAATAGGTTCATTTTTGAAATTAACGCTTTCAGTTCCTCTAAATTAAAAAGGCTGAGAGTGTCGAAAATTTTTGTCCCGAATAATGCTGATTTTATCAAATCCTGGACTTCCTGGCTATCATCGGCCACTCCAATGACAATTATCTTGGCGTGGTATTTTTCTATCAGGTGGTCTGCTAGCCTGGCAAACTTTTTTGCCGACCAGTTTTTTATTTTATTTCCGGATGAAGGCGATATTCCAACAATAAAATCGCCGGCCGGATAAATTCCCGAATTATTAAAGAAATCGAGAACCTTCGATTCGGAAGTTCGCGAAAATGCCAGATGTTTAGCAGTATCTTCAGTTTTAATGTTCAGTGGTTCAAGCAATTTAAGGTACTCCCGGCCGGCATAATGCTCCATTTTATGCTCTTTTTGAACAGCCACCTTCCTTATCAACCGATAAAGTTTGGTTTCGTACGGGCTGTGACCGTTGGTAATGTAGGGCGTGACAATGGCCGTTACACCCGCTAGATATAGTTGGGCAAGCACTGAAAATCTGGGAGCGGTAATGGCGGCAAAATTGATGTCCAGTTTTTTAAATTGGTCAAGCTGTTTCCAAAAACTGTCTTGATGAATTATATACTGATCAACATCAGAATTATTCTCCAATAAATCCTTATTGCTCCCGCTGCCCAGAACAATTAACCGTGCTTCGGGATATTTAAGCTTTATGGCCCTAAACATGGGCGTGGTGCAAACCATATCGCCCACACCGGCCAATTGGACAATTAAAATTCGGCTGGGCTGGCTGGGAATCTTATTGGCCTTACCGGATTGCAAATATCGCCAAAGACATAATAAAAATATAAGAATATTGCGAAATTTTGAGTAAATCATGGGCTGGGCGGAAATTCCAACTGTCGCTAAAATAAAGTAAAACGGGTAGATTGGCAAGGCATAGCGGGGTATGGCATGAATCAAGCTATAAATAAGGTTGAAATAAATTATAAACACCAGCAATACGCAAAATTTTGGCCATTGCTGTCTTTTCTTAACAAATCCGTAAATCACCCAAAAAATTAGTACAAACCAAACTACTCGTAAACTCAAAACGAACAATACTTTTTGATAAGGCGGAATTTCCGGATGGCGACCGTCTGCAAACATTGGGTGGATAGCCACCGAATTTTGCCAATATGGACTTTCAGGAATAATCGGACTATTAAAACTAATAAAGTCGAGAAAAGAAAATAATAAATACTTAAAGGGCTGGTTTAATATTCTTTGACGCCCTTCGGCTGTTAAAATCCTATCAAGCTCTGCGTGACTTACGCCCCGAGCGAGCAGACTATAAATTTTCTCCTCACTGGCCGCCGCTTCCCGAAAGGCGCTGGCGGAAACTGCCGGATCAAAAAATTGGGCAAAATAATATCCGAAAAGATGACCGATTAAATGACTACCATAGTGGGGATAGGTATTTTCCATCAGCTCGGCCCGGGTAATTAGCAGTTCCCCGCCTCGCGGCGTCACGGTGGCATTGGCCGATTCGAAATCCGCTCTTAACAACCAAGGTAATATAACTGCCGTAAAGCCGATGACGGTAAATACAGTTTTATAAATACCTCTTTTAAGATTAATCTTCCTAAAATAAAGAAAAAAATAGACGATAATAAAAACAATCAGGTACTGGGCAATCCCCCGCGTCAGGGTGGTCAGACCTAAAATTAAACCTAAAAATAATGGCCAAAAAAACTTTGTTGAACTAATGGTCTTACCCAAAAACCAGGCGGTAACCACTACCAGAAAAGTAAATATCACATCAGTTTGAATAACTCCGGCTTGAGTAGCCAAACCATAAAATATTGCCGATACGATCCCGACAATAACGGCCTTCCGCTGACCCAAAAAATCTTTTGTGATTAAGTAAGAGAAGATCACCGTTAGTCCAAAGATAAATATTTGGACAACTCGCACGGCATCAAAATTATATCCAAAAACTCTGTATACTCCAGCCAGAAAATAAGGATAGACCGGCTCTATATAAGTGCTCTTGCTTTTGAAAGTAAATGTTCCCCTTTCGATGATATCTTTGGCCACACCATCATAAACTATTTGATCGTTAGAAATCGGTTCCCCCAAAATGCGCTGGTTCCAAAAAAAACCGGAAATGACGGCCAAGCTAAAAAGAAATAAGATTATCTTGAAGTTATTTTTCATGTCGGGAACGCGTCATCTGCCAGAAACCCACCATCGCTAGAATAACGACAAAAACTAATTCCTGTAAATGGAGCATCAGACTTGAGCTGATGGCGACGTTATTGTTTAATCCTAAAATAATCAAACCGAGGCTGGTTACGCTTTCATAGCTGCCAAAACCGGCAAAAAAATGAAATGGAGTAAAACTAGCAACAACGGGAAAAGCGTACGCGAAAACCGCTTCCCAAAAACCAAAATTTATTAGCACACTTCGAAACAAAAACATGCCAACTAAAAATGTCATCAGCCAAATAGCTAACGATAGAACACCGGCATTTATTAAAAGACGCTGATGGTTTAAACTAATTAAAGATGTCCTGACTTCAATAACCTTTCTTAAAATAAAGCCCAGAGCTCCATCGGAGTTTTTTACAGTTAATCGGTGTTCGATAATTCCAAAAAGCCAAAAAAATAGGGGTAATACGATAAACAGGATTAATATCAAAACGAGGCTTACTATTATTAAGGTTATGGAATAACTAACCGTTTGGATCAGAGAGAAAAGGGAGAAAAGAAAAATTATGACAATGCTTAAAAGATCTAAAAAGCGGGCGCCAATCAGCGAGGCCATATTTTTACCAAAGCTAATATTATATGACCTGATAAAGTGAATATATGACAGTTCGCCCAGTCTAAAAGGTAGTATGACATTAAAAAAATTTTGGACAAAAATGATATTCAGCATAGCCCGGAGCTTAACCGCTCGGTTCAAAAGCAGCTCAAACCTAATGGCTCGTAAAACATTCAGGCCAAAATAGGCCAAAAAAGCCAGTACACTGTAGGTCCAGTTTAAGTTTCGCCCCAATTCTCGGACATTGGCAAAATCAACCTGCCGGAAAAGCAAAAAAATAAAAAGACCGGCTAAAAATACAGAAAAAATTATTCTTGAGATGTTCATTTTATCTTCTGGGCAATAATGAAAAGGCGGTCACTGGCTCTGAATAGCGAAGCTAAAAGTGAAAACGGCATAAAAACAATTAAGCTGAAAATATTTATTGAAAAAAAGATGACAAAAAGTTTAGGAACCCCGTGCGCGGCTAGCCAATATCGAAAACAATGGACGAAAACATTAGGGGCGATACTGTGCCTCAATTTCAAAATTTTGAAATTTGTGGCCTTTAAGTAATTAGTCAATGTAATTTCGCTAAAATCGTAAAGATGTCTTGGTGGTTCGCCACCAAGCCAAAAATCTCTAAAGATTTTTTGACTCCATGAACTAAAATTAGGAACCCACATCAGGATATGGCCGCCGGGTTTTAGGATTCGATTGACTTCAATCAAAAATCTTTTTGGCTGATGAACATGGCTAATGATAAACTTCAGTCTAACCAGATCGAAAAAGGATTCAGGATAATTTTTAGACTCCAGCTCTCCTTGCTCAATATTCAGCCCGAATTCTCGACGACCAGTACTCACGGCGTTATGACTAATGTCTAGGCCCTGAACGGTAAATTTCCCTCTATCCCGCAGAAAGGCCATATCTTCCCCGCTGCCGGTGCCAACTTCCAGGATTTTAGCGCTGGGTGGCAATATTTTTTTCAGGATTTTCAGTTCCCGATAGAGAATGATTTTTTTAAGCCACCATCTGATTCTGGTTAAGCGAACATACGCCCAATAATCAGATTGATAATATTGGTTAATTTCGCCAATCTCCGGCCGTGGATTGACGAAAGCCAGTCCGCAATTCGAACATTTAACGACCGAAAAAAATTCGCCTGTATTTGTCAGACGATCTGGAGCAATCCATTGAGTTTCCGATTCCCGACTTCCGCAATAATCACAGGCAATGTTTTCCATAATGATCAACTATAGCAATGTCGCCCCGCAGTCAAAAGATTCGAGGTTGGGGTACATGGGTAATCCAGCGGCCACCACCTTGTCTAAACCAGGATTGGCTCTGATCAATTTCCTTTAAATGATTCCAGGCAAACAAAAACGCGCAATCCACATCTTTAAATTCTTCCTGGGGCACAATGGGAATATGAGTCCCCGGATAAAATTTTCCTTGTTTTACCGGTGTATTGTCAGTGATGAACGGGATTAAGTCCGGACCGATCTGACAATAGTTCGTTACGATCACGCCTTTGGAGGTAGCACCAAAACCACAGACCTTTTTCCCGTTTTTCTTTAAATCATGCAACAAATCCACTAAAGCGAGGCGAGATCTTTTAATATTAAGATTAAGCTCATAAAGCTTTTTTTCCAAATCGGTTTCCTTAACCAGCCAGTGGGCTACATTAGCCGAGACCGGAAATTTTTCTTTCTTGCCCACATACATGCGTAATTCACCTCCGTGCACATCGATATGTTCGCAATCAAAGACATGGTAACCAAGCGGGTCCAGCATGTTATTAATAAAGGAAATGGTGAAATACCAGACATGCTCATCATAGATCTGATCATAGGAAGTCTTTTCGTATATATCCAAAAAGTATGGATCTTCGAACACGAAAACGCCGTTAATTCCAATCAATTTAGCAACGCATTTTAAGTAATTCTCAAAATCTTCGATATGGCATGAGACGTTGGCGCCAAATACTAACATGACCTGGCCTTGCGCCAAAATTTGCTCGACCGCTTCATCGTTTACAAAATCCACAATTACCTGATGACCCTTGGCTTTTGAAACTCCGGCCACATTCCCAGAAGGTTCGATGCCAATTGCCGAGACGCCCAATTCCTTCCAGGCCTCAAGCATAATACCGTCATTACTGCCGATTTCCACGACTATCCCATCCTTGGCATAAGGCAAAAGTTTCTCTGCCGTCTGTCGAAAATGACCTTGCATACCACGAGAGGTCGAAGAAAAAAAGGCATAGTTGTCATGGAACATTTTTTCAGGCGGGATTTTGTTTACTAGACCAATAGCCTTAGTTACCGGATCATAGCCTAAAAACATGTGATAAAAAAATTCCTGGCCAAATTGATCCGGGGTCAGAAAAGCGTTGGCAATTGGCATCCTGCCAAAATCAATATAGGGTTTTAGATTAATTTCCATAAGTGTAATAAAAGCCGATTAAATCAGCATGGTTGCCCTGCAATTCTTTGAATGTTTCTTGTATGCCACGGCGAAGATCACCTTTGGGTTTAAATCCGAGTTTTCTAAACTTTGAATCATCAACTTCATAAGAAAGCTGGTTCATAATTCTCGAGTCAACAAAATCAACGCGTAGATCCGGCCGATAAATCTTAATCACATTGACCACATCTTCAACGGTAAAATTCGTGGTCAGAATGTTATAAGTTTGGCCGTTAAAAATATCTTTCTGAATTATCAAATTAACCGCCCTGATACAATCTCCCAGATCAAGATAGGGTCTTTTTTGTTTCCACGCTGTTTTCCAAACACTTAGCGGCACATCATTTATAGCTTGCCAGATGAATTTATTAACTGCCGTATGAAAACGCATGCCTACGGAATAACCAAAAATAGTTCCAAATCGGCAAACAACAAATTTTAATCCCCTTTTTCCCAATTTTTTCAGGTATTGCTCGGCTTCAAGCTTTGACTGGGCATAGGGGCTTTGGGGGCGTAATTCCTGACAGTCCTCATCTACGCGTGAGGCTTGGCTACCATAAACGCTTGTCGTGGAAGGGAAAAGTAATTTAACCTTGTGTTTTAAACAGTAGTCGGCAAGCCTTTTAAGACCGCGGGCATTAACCGAATCAACTTCTTCGGAACGTTCGTGACTAGTTTCGGCATTGGTTAAGGCCGCCAGATGAATGACCATATCAGTGTTTCTAAGATAAGTATTAAAATTTACCGTTCTGATATCATCTTCAATAAAACGATAATCAAAAAAATGCGGCAAATTGAACAGAGAATGATGTTTCTGGCTCTCAAGGTTATCCAGCAAGAAAATTTTGGAAATTAACTCCGGGGACATCTCCCTCATCAAACGGGATCCAATATGGCCTAGGGCCCCGGTAATTAATACTGAAATTTTCTTTTTTGCCATGTTTAGAGACAGCCTCGTTATGATTTTAACATTCTTAGCCTAGTTAAGCGAAGACCATCTTTAAGAGTAAATTTGGGTTTCCAGCCGGTTAGATAATGCAAGCGCGCGGATGAAATTAAAGTTTTTCCCAGCTCGATATTTTTTTTGAAATCCGGCCAGGAAATATATTCAATTTTACCTCTGCCAAAAATATCGATGATGGCCTCGGCCACGTTTTTGACACTGTGATGTTCGTGATGAGTGGCAAAAAATGTCTCGCCATAGAGCTTCGGCTCATGCGCTGCCAGCCACATAATTTCACAAGCATCATCCACAAACATAAAGTTTCTCATTTGACTGCCATCACCATAGATGGTCAGGGGTTTATTGTTAATGGTCAGATGGATAAAATAATTTACAAAACCATAATCATGACTAGCTTTACCGTAGGGACCATAGAGACTGGCAAATCTTAAACTTACGGTTTTTAATCCAAAGAGATTGTGAAAAATCCGGTAATATTTTTCGGCTACACCCATGTTGGCTGAGTAAATATCTAAGGGTCGCTCACTGTGGCGTTCATCCACTACTTCATCGAGCGCCCGGCCAATTACTGTGCTGGAAGAAGTAAACACCACCGCTGCTTTTGGATTGTAGTTTTTAATAGCCAAAAGTAGTTTTAAATTGCCTAAACAGTTAATATCGGCATCAAATAAGGGGTTACCAGCTGAATGAGAATGAGAAGTCTGGGCAGCGCAATTAAATATAAGATCCTGGTCCGATATAACTTTTTTTAACAACTTTTCATTACGCATATCGCCCTTAATGAAAATAATTTTCTTTAAAACGTCCTTCAAATTATCTTTCGTGCTCCTTAGCCGAGGATCCAAAAAGTCGATTACCGTAACTAAGGTATGGGGCTGTTTTAAGCAATAGCGGACAAGATTCGCGCCCAAAAAACCTGCCCCACCCAGTATAAGTATCTTTTTGATTTTCGCTTTCTTTCGCATGGTAGTTTCGACAATATATCACATATTGTCCATCCTGGAAACCGTTGTCAAATGCGCCTTATAACAAATGAAAAGCGAGTAGTCTGGCCGGAAAATTTGGCTATAAAACTTATCGGTAAAAACAAGGCAGCCAGAAAAAGATTATATATACTGAAAATTTTTGCCAGCCGTAGAAAACCTTTTTCGGTAAGTAATCGCTTTATGCTGGCTAGCCAGTCATTCGGGACTAAGCTATATTTAACTTTAAGAATTTCGAAGCCCGCTTCTTCCGCCAAACGTTTAAATTGCGGCTCACCGAAAATATATAGGTGGCGAGGCACATCAAAACCAGCCCAATACCGTCCAAAAAATCGTCTTTCCCAGGAATTAAAGTTTGGTAGGCTAATTAAGGCGACCCCTCCCGGATTCATAATCGAGTAAAGTTTTCCCAAAGCTCGCTTGGGAGATAACATATGCTCAAGCACAAAAAACATAATCACGAAATCAAATTTTAAGCCGCCAAAATCATGATCTTCAAGGATATCCTTAGACACATCAAGCCCGTGCTTATTTACCGCCCAGTCAACGCTGGCTTGATCCATTTCCAATCCGTAAGTCTGATAACGTTTACCTAAATAGGCTAAAAAATCTCCCCGCGCGCATCCGATTTCCAATATTTTCCCACCCTTAGTTAAAGTACTGTCTATGAATAACTTATCTGGCAGCCAAAGAATTTTTTTTAAGAACATTATAAAAAAATTCCTCGCCCCGTAGGGAATATATTCGCCTTTGTAATATCCAGGTATGGCAGTTTTCAACGGTCTTGGATTTAAATAAATTTGGCCGCAATTCTGACAGCGAACATAGTTAAATAAACCCGGTTTAAATAGGTAATTGTCAACGAGGTTTTTATAAATTATTTCTGAATCATTACTTCCGCAAAGGTCGCAATTGATTGTTTCAAAATTATTCATCAGAAATCCAGGTGACAGACTTTATTTATAATTTCATAAATGACATATGCTTGCTTATCAATATCATATTTTTTTACGACCTCAATTCTACCATTTTTTCCGAGCTGTTCTCTTAACTCCCGATTTTCAATCAGTAACGAAAGTTTTGCCACCCATTCATCAATATCCCCCGCCAAATAACCATTGAAGTCATCTTTGACCACCATTGAATTTAGGCCAACATTTGAAGCTACAACGGGCAGACCAAGACTCATATACTGCATCATTTTTCCCCCCAATCGCCCCTTATTAAAAGGCGTGTCGTCCAAAGGCATAAGGCCAATGTCAAATTGTTGAAGATCGGCAATTTGAGTGGCTAAACTCCAATTCTTTTTAATCAAACTAACACCTTTGACAACATAATCAGAAGCTGCGCCAATCACCATTAGCCTAATCTTGTCGCCATACCTTTTGCCCAGACGAGTAAAAACCGGATTAAGTTCTTTCAATAAATAGGTAGTCAAAGGACTGCCCACCCAGCCAATAGTTACGACATCGCCTGATTTAGATAAGCCGGGTACAAAATAATTTGTATCAATGGGGCAGGAAATGATAGTTACGTTTTGATTAAATTTTCTGGAATATTCCGCCAAATGCTCGTTCTCGGCAATCACCCATACAGCTTGTTGAATCATTTTTGAAATTAATTTAGCTTGGTAATTAACAGCCGTAAAATAAATTAGACCTCGTTTTCGGTAAATAGGATTAATTTCGAAAACGGCATCCTCAATTTCGTAAATAATTCTTGGGTTGCTGATTTTCAAAAGCCATCTCCAGAGGAGGGGAAAAACTTCTCTTTGCAGAAAAACCGCGTCATAATTTCTGGCCAGCCAGATATACCAAAGTTTTTTGAGCATGCCCAATGAAACATAGAAAACAAAATTAATTGACTTGTCGAAACGACCTATTTTAACCAAATCAAACATAATCCGATAAAATCTATCAGAATAAAAATGACGACTGTCGCAGACTATGCCGCGTTTTCTTAAAAGAGGAAGAAACTGTAAAACGTGGATCCGGCTAGTGCCGCCGATTTCTGAAAATTGAGTCAAAAACAAAACTCTCATCTACTGTGTATTACCAAACTGCCTTTGAAGAGTATCCGATCGCAGCTCTAACTGCATTGGCGATTTTATCAATCTGGGTATCGGTTAAATTCATGGCACAGGAAAGGTTGACGCCGCGATCAGAAACATTATAAGCGACCGGATTTCTTTGTGAGCAAACTGCTTGCCACTTATCGGCAAACGGCTTTAAAGATGAGAGTGGAAAAAAGAATGGACGAACGGGTATATCCATTTTAGCCGCTCGTTCAATCACTTGCTGTTTGGTCACACCATGACTTTTGCCAAAAACCACCGTGGTTGCCCAAACGCTGTTGTAAACATATTCAGGCTCATCGTTGAAATAAAGGTCTGGAATATCGGCTAGTCTTTCTTTGTATTTTTTTAACAGCTCCCGCTTCTTATCAACCAATTCATCAAATCTGGTAAATTGAGCATAGCCAATGGCCGCCTGAACGTTAAAGGGCATAAATTTATAAGTCACGGCATCATTTTGATACATCGGCGTATCAGGTCCTCGGCCATGGTCACGCCACACCCGGCAAAATTTAAATAGATCGTCATCATCTAAAAGCAGCATTCCTCCTTCGCCAGTAGTTAAGGTTTTAGTTCGATGAAAGCTAAAAACTGATCCTACCCCAAATTTACCCGCTCTGATTCCTTTATACTTGGAACCGAGGGCTTCAGCCGAATCCTCTACCAAGGGTATGCCGTGTTCTTTTGAGATGGCTAAAAGTTCATCCATATGCGGCATGTTGCCATATAAATCAACCACAATAATGGCTTTGGTTTTAGGAGTAATATTTTTTCTGACCGATGCTGGATCGAGACACCAATTCACTGGGTCAATGTCAGTAAAAACCGGCGTCGCCCCCAGAAGCACTGCTGAAGAAATGGTGGCAATCCAGGTGCAATCCGGAACAATCACCTCATCCCCTGACTTGATACCCAGGGCGGTTAAAAGCAGGTGAATAGCCGTGGTGCAATTGGGTGTCATTAAAGCGTATTTCCGATCATGAAAGGCGGCAAATTCTTTTTCAAATTTTTCTACATAATCATAGCAACCCTCATACCAATGACGCATAGCGTCCTCGACGGCTTTAATTTCAACCTCGGTGATCCAGGGACCAGCCATGAAAATTTTATCTGATGAGTTAGACATTATTCTCTCGCCTCTTCAATTTGGAGTCGCACCCAGTATTTTTTCCCCTCATGGAAGAAAAAACCTGATGGCCGACCCCAAAAAGTTCTGGCTCTTATTATATTTATTAAATCCCTCGCTTTGTAAGTTTTTTCCAAGTCTATGGTTGAATGTGGATTTATATCCTTGGCCCAGTGAAAGGTGGCGCGGTCATTGGCTTGCGGTTTAGGTTTAAAATCAAAACGCAATATTTTGGGGTAAGATTCGGAAAAAAGGTCTAAACAAGTCTGTATTAGTTTTTTATACAATGAATCTCCGGTATCAGTGATATCTATAGTTAATTCTTTTTGAAATAAGATTGGGCCCGAATCAATACCTTCATTGATTAGATGGAGCGTTGCCCCAAAAGGCGTGCCATCTACAATCGCCCAATAATATGGATGCATACCGCGATTATAGGGTAAAAGGCTAGTATGTAAATTCACCCACCCGATTTTGGCTGCCTGAATGGCATCCTTTTTGACAATCTCTGGCCACCAGAGCATGAAAACAAGGTCAATATCGTTTTCTTTTAATTTTTTGATAAACTCGGGATCATTGGCACTGATCTGACGATAACACTGAACGCCGTTTTGGGCGCACAAGTTGGCGATTTTTTTTTCGTCGCCGGTAGTGTCACGAATACAAGTAGCCACAAACTTTACCGGATAAGATTCGGCTAAAACTTTTGAGATTAACTTTACGCCCATTTCATAAGCAGCGCAAATCGCAACGTTGGCCTGTCTAGCCATGATGACTAAATATTACCAGTTTTTTCGGTCATTGGCAATATTAAAGTACTAAACAAAGGAGCAATCCGATCGCCGATCCGGTCGGCTAGGGAAAGGGAGCGGAAAAAAACATGAAAAAAATCACTATCATTTTCCCACGATTCTCGTCGAAGGTTTCAATCCTTGGCGGGGGACCCATTCTGCATAAAGGGGCGCCAAAGGATTGGAATCGCTGTCGTGGTAAAATGATAGTGATTTAATATCCTACATACCCGCTAATGTTAACGGGTAACTTGCGATGGCACCAACGGTGGTTATACGGCCACCTTTTTTATTTATTTTTTGTTCTCCAGTCGAAACCAATAGTCTGATCATCAAAAGAAATTCGATACTCATCGGGGTTAGAAGGATCGTAAGGTTCAGTAGTGTGATAAAGCATGCCAATCGGCTGTGTTCCCAGGACCCGATAGCCGTGAGCCACGCCTGGCGGGATGGCAATAAGAAGCATATTGCGGGCGTTGGGATAGAGAATATCGGTTTGACCCTTGGTTGGAGAATTATCTCGGAGATCGTATAAAACAACCTGGGCCGAACCTTTGACCAAAAACCAGACATCCCATTGTCGTTTGTGCCAATGGAACGCTTTGATGACGCCCGGCAATGTCTCGCTATAACTGGTTTGTTTTATCTCGTGAAAAGTCTCCTCGCCAAACTTGCAAACTTCCGCAAAAAAACCACGGTCATCATAAAAAGATATAATTTTTTTCATTTTAACTCCGTCAATCATAGCTGGTAAATTATGAATGGTATATAAACATATTTTTAGTCACACTATCATTTTACCACGATTCCCGTCGAAGGTTTCAATCCTTGGCGGGGGACCCATTCTGCATAAAGGGGCGCCAAAGGATTGGAATCGCTGTCGTGGCAAAATGATAGTGGTGCGTAGCCACGGGCAGAATCTAATCCATCCCCCTCTTATTTATCAAATCTGCTAGAAATCCGAGAATGGTTATCTGCACAAACGCCACAAAAAGGATTAGAGTTTTTTCAGTAAGATCGTCGAGTTTAATAATATCATATAGAAAAGACCAGGCTGACAGAGCAAAAAATACTCCGGCCACGGGTACGAAAAACTTCAGAGGATTGTAAAAAAGGATCATTCTCATTACCAGCACCAAATAATTTACCGCGTCGCGGATTGGATGAACTTTGGATTTACCCACTCGTTTATGATAATCAATGGGGATGTATTTTACTCTATAACCATCTGCCAAAAAGGCTAGAGTAATATTGGTGGTTAAAGAAAAACCATTGGGTAAAAGCCGAAAATATTTTAGCGCTAAATCTTTGCGGAAAATTCTTAATCCGGAATTCAAATCGGGAATTTTGAAACCAACCAGATAATTAGCCAACAGGTGAATGGGCCATTTAGCCAGACGTTTTACTTTGGAGTGGTGGGTTTTATTTACAATTCTGGCGCCGACCACCATGTCATAGTCTTGACTGTATTTCAAAAGATCGGCAATTTTTTCTGTAGGATACGTGCCATCAGCATCAGTGATTAAAATCTTATCAGCCGACGCGGCTAGAATGCCACTCTTAATAGCGCTGCCATAACCACGGTTTGTGTCGTGGTTGATCAGTTTAATCTGCTCAAGTTTCAAAATAAGTTCATGGGTTTTATCGGTTGACCCATCGTTAACCACAATTACTTCAAAAGCAAAGGGACAATTGAGCAGGGCAGAACGTAATTGATCCAAAAAAGCTTCAATATGCTTTTCTTCATTATGTACCGGCACCACCACTGACAAATAGGGTTCAGTCATTAAACCTACCATATAATAAAAGCCGCCTGGCATCAAACTAAAATCCCGCCGAACGGGATTTTAGTTTTTATAAGAATCGAGGCTTATTTTACCTTTACGTATGTACCAATCACCCACCCTAGATCAGTACCATCTTTCTGAATCAAGTACCAACCATTAGATTTTTTGGTATAGGTATACTCTTCTCCTGGGTAAGCTTTAGCAACAATATTGCCCTTGATTGAAGTTTTATTGCGAACATTTAACCATTTGATCCCACCACCAATTGTCAGACTTTGACTAGCTTCGGTTGATACGCCAGCCACTATCGTTGCGCTTCTGACGTAGGCCGGCACTTGTTTTACAGACGTATAAGCTGTTCCTTTCGGGTACCAGCTAAATTCTTTGTTGTTAATACAGAATACTTTTTTAAAGAAGTCCGGATCGTCCTTAACGGCTTGGTCACCAGACGTGTTGATCCAGCGCAGGGTACCTTTGTCCTCACCAGTTACTTCAACCGCATATACTTTAGGATCATTTGATTCGCAATTTCTAAAATAGCTGGAAGTTCCAAAAACATCACGCGTAATCGAAGCAACGGTCTTGACCTTACCGAATCCTCCCAGATGGCCATAGAAGCTGAAGATGATTGGATTTAAGAATAACCTCTTGAAACCAAACTGATTAACAATATATACATCTGGATCATCAGTGCCAGAAGCACTGACCACGTCCCCGTCTTTCAAATTATATTTGGCCAAATCAACCGATCCGCCAGAAGAAGGAGTTGATGCCGCCGGTGTTGGTGTTGTCGTCTGGGCAGATGCTCCACCACCGCCGCCTCCGCCGCCGCCAGTGACACCGC
>ERZ1292623.937-Hain-H51-01um-R1-937-length-29289-cov-5_pt1 | contig 29289 bp, 37 predicted proteins | sample MGYA00564398_ERZ1292623 | MGnify/ENA primary metagenome ERZ1292623 (study PRJEB36523, sample SAMEA6512633) | groundwater metagenome | collected 2019-01-07 | study: AquaDiva: Metagenomics assemblies of 32 groundwater samples | reverse complement strand
GAGAATTCTGCTCCGTACCAGTCACAACCTCCAATAAAGAAGTGCATATAGATAATCTTCTCTTTCCCTAAGACCTCTTCGGCAGTATAAAGAGGGGGAATACTATTTAAGTCTTTATCTGTTGGTTTATTCCACACAAGTTACCTCCTTGCCAATCTTTCTTTGAAAAGTCAATTCAATCTGAGGTCTACTTAACTTCTTTTGGTTGGAGTCAGAAAACAAATTGCACATCTCCTTGTTCTTCTGTTAATTTCCCCCTTCGAGCCGTAAAGCGAATCGCCTCAACACAGGGTGGAATTAAGATCTCAAGAGATATGTCTTCGTCGGTATTTTCAGAGAGAATTCTTAATGTCTCCCCAGACCAAGCCAGGAATCTGCCATAAGGAAAAGCTTCGGCCAGAGTCCCCAGCGTTGGCCGCAAGTTTGAGAGAAACGTCTGGCCTCCTTCCCTCTTATAATCCACTTTGAATCCCAGGTAACTAAGAATATGTATATGGGAGGAATACTCCAGAACACCACTTGGAACGGGGAGTGGATAAGTGCACGTTAATCTTTGCGCCAGCTTTCCGGCAAAGAGTTCCCCGATAGGGACTAGGGTATTCTGCTTCGAGAGGACGATTGCTGGACTTAGTTCGGCAAATCTTCTCGGGAGACGAGGTTCTCCATAAGAGATTTTCAGTTCTCCTGTGGCCTCTTCGAGATTCTGATCTTTTATACGCCACCGTAAAGGAATCAGACTTTCTTTTCCTCCCCTACTTTTTTCGACGACGAGGAAGACAAAGTACATAGAGATCCCAGGACAGAGGGAAGAGAGCTTGATCAAAAAGCTCTTTATTACCTCTCGGCAGATCTGCCCTACGTAGACGGAATAGGAGGATCCGAATGATCTACCAATGGAGATCCCTTCGATGAAATTAGAATCGTATTTGTGGTATAGGATAGAGAAACCGAACTTGCTCCGTAAAAGTGAGCAGATATCAGAAATCCTATTTTGTTTCGAGAAAGTCGGCTTCTTCAAATCTCCTAGTGAGATCTCTGCGTCCTCCTTTCGAAAGAGCGTTTTGATCATTGGTAGGAGCTCTTCGTGTTGGATTGGGAGGAAAGCGCTTTGCTCTACGAGGAAACAAGGCATAAACTTTCTCATATTCTCTTCGCTGTTGGCATATTCCTCTCCAAGATAGGTCAGGCATCCTGCCCTGTCCTTAGGTCAGAGTTTGATTTCCCTCACAGAATCAAAATCAAGAGTAATAGCCTCTTCTTCCACTCGTAACCCTTCTGTAGTCTGGGTCCACCGTATCAATAACATCGGAGGTGTTGGAACAAGAAGCTCTTATCTATCTCAATTTTCTGTCCAACCAAGAACGCGTGGACTAGAGATCTCCCTCCAATTTCCTTAGTGGAGCGGGATGTAGATTGGTTCTCTTGATTTTCCATCAGATCCTCCACAGGCCATGCACTGAAAGCATGTCATGACTTTTCCTGCCTCTTTAGAAGCTGGGCAGAGTTTCTCCGAATCTAGAGGACTCTGGTTTGGATATAACGTCCGAAACGTCTGCCAGCCCATCTTATTTGCCATTTCTACTTGCTTATCACTGTGGCAAGAGGCTCGAAGATATGGCCTCCAGGCTTGATTCTCCTTCCACAGCCATCGCTGTGTATAGCCGGTATAACCAAGGACGGAGGAAAGAATCGGATTCCAGGCCTCGATTGGGATGGCTGTGGGCTCTCCGTAAGAACCTATTCGTATGACTCTTCCAAGGCTTAGTTTCATGATCCTATCGGGATCGAGGGAGAGATCTGGATAAGACCCGTCCCTGAAAGCGCGAAAGACCGCTGCCCCTACTCTGGAAACCGTGACGTAGCAAAGCCTAAATCTCCATCGGATCGACTCCTTAAATCTCGGTTCTGTAGGTTTCATCGGGAAGCGCAGTTTACAGTCCCCACAAATCGCACGGTCCAATCCTGATTTTACCGCTTCGATTGGGTGTAAGTTAGCAGCAAGGATCCAAGTCTGAATCATTGGCCCTGTTTTTGTGTTTTCTGAGAAGAGAGTCGAAATTCCAACGATTTCTACATTAGGAATAATAAGAGAGGGTCCGTTGAAAAATACGAACCCCCTCATACGATCACTCATAAGAAATCCTCATGATCCCTCCGATTAGTCCCATTGGCACTCTTTAATAGTAGTAGAAGATTGCACTTTCTTGATAATATTGTCTACTCCAGATACAACCTTGTGCCTTAGAGGTAAGTAGGCTCTAGCACTTCCATCCCTTTGCCCAGCTCCTGTCTCAAATCCAAAGAGCACCGTCTTTGTGAATTGTGCAACCATTTGATTCACTTCAACGGTAAGTTCATTCCCTTTAGAAGGAAGAGGGTGGATGTCAGAATAATCATAATTTGACAGAGAAGCCTTGTGTTTCTTGGCCTTTTCCAAGATCTTCTCCGGCAGGAACCAGAGACTGTGAGTCTCAAACAGGATCTTCCGGTTTTGATCAACCAGGAGGATTCTCATCATTCGTGGAGGTCCGTAGATATAACAGGGAGTTTCATCACTTCCTCCATCTGTCCAGACATCCCAGGTGATCTCCCCTAGAGAGAATTTGATCGTGAGCTTCCCTTTGTCCCTGTCCATCCACACGTCTAAATCAGTGATACTCTGGTTCAAGAGCGGACAGATGTACACACGTCCATTCGGGATATTTCCTATAGATGGACAGTATAATTCGGCGGATACGCTTGGAGTGGGCTTTGGGGTTTCTGAAAGGTCCTCCCCTTGAATGGGTTGAGGAGGGCCATCGTCTTGGTGGAAGGTAACAGGCTCTTCTGGCTTTTCTTCTTGACTGTACCACGAAGCTGCATAAAATCCAGAGAAGACTACAGCTCCTACTACTACAAACCAGGTGAGGAGTACAACCAGTTTATTCATTTTTCTTTCCTTCTGTTTCTTATAGTTGTCTTCCAATTCTCTCCAGGTCCATGATGACCTGGATAGTAGTTAATGAATGTCCAGACGTTAATACCAAAGGGGCAATAACTGGCCTTTCATATTTCTTTGAGTAAATCTTTCCGTTCTTTCATGTGGAGTTTCTCTACAGTTTCTAGGATTCTGAGGCTAGTCGCCTTCCAGCTAACTCGTGATAATATATGAGGGAATATTATCTTTGCAGACGTTTCTTCTCCTGATGCCTTTGCGAGAATAGACAAAACGTCTGGAAACTGTTTTGGCACGAATGGTCGATCGAGAAAGCCCTAACTCTCTTGTGAAATAGCCTCAAGAAAGCTCTTTATCATCGAAGAATAGGTCTTCCAAGGGATCAAAATCCAAAGTATTGATCACCCGAATCCCAGCTTCCTCCACGAATCTTGAACGAGAGACGGCTATCCCACGGTGGGACATAAGAAGAGAAATCCCGTAAAATCTCTCCTTAGCCCTGGTGATTCTTACGAATTCCATTCTTCTCTCCTCCTCTTCAGCAGTAGGGTTACCGATAGAATGGGCATGTGGGCAGATTCCATTACTCATTCCAAAGCCCACTACCGCACGAAACTGGAGTCCTTTGGCCCCATGAATCGTCATGATTTTGACATGATCACGAGGCTCGTCCCTTCTGACTTCTTTGTGTGTTTGATGGTACACATAGGTGAGGAAGGATTTCAGAGAAGAATAATCTCCTACAGCCAGACGTAGGGCCTCCACATTCTCAAGCCTATAGGCATCTCCTCCCTCAGTGTCTTCACTCATAATCTCTTTTTCCAAATCGAATTTATCCCAGACATAAGACACTAACTGGTCTAATGAAGGAGGATTTACTGTAGAAGATCCGGTACTTACACCTGTGAAAATCTGGAGAGTTCCAGGAGAGACAGCTTCTCCAAATCGAACGTTGGAGGCAGACTGAGAAGTGGGAGAATGGGAACTAGTTGCGAAACGTCTAAGGGATAGAACCTCCTCGTATAATTTTCTTGCCCCTGACATTTTTCTTGGGAAGACACTTCCGAGCGCTGACAATCCATCCCCAGGCCGATGAGTCCTCATCCCAAAGCCGGCTCTCTTCTCCCACTCTTCCAAGAAGGCCTTTCCCAAATATCTCTTCGGGACATTACAGATATACCGGATGGCTTCTAAGAATGCCTTGGGAGCCCACTTAGTTTCGTCAGTTCCGTCCCCTTCTCCGAAGGCAAGGAAGAGGTAACTGGTGATGAGTCTGATCTCCCTCCGATTGTAGAATGCTGTACCTCTAATCTCGTAGGGAATACCTTTTCGGATGAAGGCGTCTTCAATGAAGGCAGACAGGGCATTCACCCGGACAATTATCCCAAAATCTGAATACTTCCAATCCCCCCGTTGGACAAGTCTTTGAATGAGGGCAGCCGATTCTAAGGCCCCGTCTTTGGGAGTATTGAAATCCTTGGCGATTACTATCCCTCTTGCCGCAGAGATTCCAGAGGTGCACTCCATACTCTTCACCGTCCTCATCTGATTGTTGGAGATAAGCCTATTTGCCGCGGCGATTATCTGGGGAGCTGATCGGTAATTGTTCTTGAGAGTGGTTACTTGGACGTTTGGGATGAAGTTTTGGAAGGTCATGAATTGCTTCGGATCAGCCGCTCGGAAGGAATATAAAGAATTGTGCGTTACGAGGCCGTCCGCTAGGTAAGTTTCGTCTTTCTCTACATCAAGAGAGAATACTTCACCTTCGTAAGGTATACGTTCAGTTTTCACTACTCTAACCCACTCCCCCTTTTCATTAGGAATGCTAAAAAGTCCAACTTTCATATTCACAGCGCAAACTTGAAAAATTGTCAATCTGGCTCGTCCACGAAGTCTCTTATCTGGTGTTGGCCAAAATGGTACTCTCGGATCAAGATCATATGCCTTCATACAGCGAATCGCTCCATTCTGGTCCGAAGCAGTAAAGACCCTTCGTATGTTCTCCTGCGTGTAGTAACCTCCTGAACCAGGACGAGGATTAAACATTACGGTTGGTATTCCATATCGTGTTGAAAGGATAGACTCCCAAATAGAGGCATCCCCCTTTGTATCATGAACAGAAACGATCCACATAGCCTCAGCGTTCTCCAATCGAGCCCTCTGCCCAAGGTGGCAAGCTCCTTCACTATTGAAAAGCTGGCACCATCCCACACGATAACCAAGGTCAGATCTGTACATAAGATACACAATATTAAGAGACCGATCGGACCTATCAGTCCAACGTGCGAGAAACTTGTGGTTCGGGGTTGCAAGGGTAGACTTCCCATCTTCAGCAATAACCCGAACAAGATCTCCAGAAAAATTCCGTCTTCCAACTTTCACAGTACGTCCTAGATTCCGAATGTACGCGTGTCTCTGATTCCAAGAAACCACAAGATCTCCATCCCTAAGATCTCCAATTCTCCTCTTTTCTCCCCCTGGAACAGTAACCAGGGTAATTGGCGGTTGACACTGGTCATCATCTCCCACCAAGGTGACCCTAGTATTTTGGCTGCACAAATACTTTACCACTCCCCACTGGACGAAATTGTTGTCCTGAGCTTCATCCACGTAGAGTCTGTCGAACTTTTTCTGCCAGGTCTCAAGTACCTCAGGATACTCTTCTAGGATCTCCAAGGCCTCTGTCAGCATGTCGTCAAAATTCAGACGATCCTGATCTTTCTTCTCGGCTTCAAGTTGTGACCAGACTCTGAAGACCTTCTGATCGAAAACGGGCTCAAATGGCCGTCCGAGAAGCTCCTTCCCTTGACTTAGGGAGAGATAGTCTTGGAGAGACACTCCCCAATTCTTGAAAAAGGAGATTCTCCGTAGGAACTCCCCCACGATGATCGACGTCTCATAGTCTGGCCCGTATCTTTCTAGAATGGCTCTCACCATCCTAGCTTCCTCGAATCCTTCTAAGACTAGAGGTGGATTAAGGCCTTTCTCTTTGTAGAAGTCCCTTACGATCTTGTAGGCGAAGGAATGAAGTGTCGTATAGTAGACGTCCTTGCCGAGAGGTCCTACGAGAGAAACGATTCTTTCCCCCATCTCAGTTGCAGCTGCTTTGGTAAAAGTCACTGCTGCAATTCTAGTTGGAGGAATACCATTTTGGATATCCAAGGCGACGCTTAACGTCAGGAGGTGAGTCTTCCCAGAGCCAGCAGAAGCAATTATTTGCCTATGCTGCACTGAGGAGAGTACAGCCGCTTGCTGCTCGTCGTCCAATCTGGAAAGAAGGGAGGGTTGTTGATTAGATTGCATTGTTCCGCCTTTCTACGGGGTAGAAGGCTCTGCCCCGCTGTAAATGACGAAGAAATCAGGATTTGGTTGGATCTTTCAGTATTCCAATAGTTTAGAGGCATCTAAGAACTCTTTAGGAGAGTTCGTCACTCGGATTGTGTGGTCCTCCACACTGACTCCAAATTTCTTTAGTAGCTCCTGTTGAAGATTTCCAACTTTTTTGTGAATCCAGCCCTTTGTGTAGAGGAAATGGAGTATCCTGGCAGAGCACTCTGTGCCATCGGCACAACGATAAGTATAGATACTCTCAGACCCAGCTCCAATCATTAACGTGACTTCGTACTTATCAATATTACTCACCAGGAAAGTATATCCTTCTACACAACCGACCAATACGAAGAAATATCGAAGGCCATCTTCCTCGGGTAGATATCTGTAACCACTCACAGTAGCATTCATAAACCCGTCTTTCCATTCAACCTCTGGTACGAGATCAGAGATCCTACTTTTTATGGAATAGGCAGCCTTTGGCAGTCTCATTTGCCGTGGCAGAATTTCTATCTCTCTTACGACGAGGTATTCTATAGCTTCAAGGGGACCTATCCGGAAATTTAAACCGGTAAGGGCTCTCTTTAAGGATGAATATACTTGCTCTAGAGCTTCTTCTAAAGAAGAAATAGACGGCTCCCACCGAATTGCATCTGGTGGATCTTTGACTGTTCCCTGTACGTTTACCCCCTTTACGGTCCCATTATTCATAAGGAACTCTGGAGTATCCACAAAAGAGAGGAGAGCGTCTCTCGTCCTTGCGAAGAAGAGGAACATTTCATCTTCTTCGCTTGGCATGTTGGGACCACCAATTACCCCAGCATAAAATGTAGAGAGATCCGTAGTGTATAATTTAATGCGAAGTTGAGTGGGCGGATTGTTATTCGTGAGGCCGATTTCTGCCGTCGCAACTCTTTGCTCCTCAGTGTTCACAGAAAACTTACCAATCACCGGGATGGTAATGATTTCTCTAAACTTAGACTTCACGCCAAACCCATCCTGGTAGAAAAGATTGCTGCTGAACTATTGGGCGAGGCTATCGAAAATAGCCATGAGACGAAGCTGAAGATCTCGTGGTGCCCACGTTTGGAGGGATCGAATAGAATTTCCCAATCTGCGGAAAATCCAGCGTCAAAGAATTCCTCCTCTCTTAAAGCCTCTATGACGGTTTCTACACTGCCAAAAGCCTTAGATCTCACTCTGGATAAGACTTCTCCACTCACGATATCCTCGGCTCCTAGGAGAAAGTACACAAATCTTGTCGGACCTTGACTTTCCTCAGGATCAAGGTCTCCGACGAGGGCACAAACCTTATCTGCTCTCTGATTCATACATTCTCCCCTCCATTCTCCCAGTCACAAGAGATCCCCTCATAGGAGACTTTTGTTTGTTTCCTATCATCCTCCCACCGTCCCATACAATGCTTACAGAGGCATTCTTCCCCAGCAAGGAAGAGAAGCTGTTTGAGTACGAGGCGGATTTCAGGTTTGTTGAAATCACAATCCCCATTTCGTCTCCTGAATTTGAATTCCTCTACCAGAGAATGGAGGATTCCCATTGGATTGCATGCACCATCCGAGATAACTAAAGAGTCTTTTAAAAAGTTTCTTCTTAGTTCCATATCTTCCTCCTCAGGTGAGCCAGCTCTTTGGCCACGGGTTGGTGATGAATCTTTTCTTATCGATCCCCTTCTTTAAAGAGAGGACTCTCTCTACAAAATCAGGGACTTCCTCTATAATCTCCACGGGAAGCCTAGGATTTACCTGTATCGTAGAATAGTTCGTCATGGAGAGTTCGTGAAAGTACTGATTGGAGAAGTCGAAGGGTTCCACATCGGAGAATTCGAGCAACCTCAAGAACTGGGAAATGGTTTTATAATAGCTACCACTTTGGCCAGTCTCTACGGGAAATTCAAGTATCTTGGAATTGCGGCAGACAAGAAAGCAACATTTGCTATGAGTAGAATTGATACGAATACCAAAGCTCTTCTCAGAAATAGTGCCCAGGAAGACAGAAATCGTAGCTAAGCACTCCATAGAAGAGCTAGTAGGTCTGACGTTCGTAACACTAGGAGTGAGCGTTAGATTATGATTAACCTCATTAAGTTTATCTATTAGTCTCTGGACACTCACCCACTGTTGATAGATAGACACTTCTCTCTCTATTATTTTTAGGTGTTGCATCTTCCCAGAGATAGGAAGGGCAGACCTCCTATTTTTGATTATCTTATCTATTAAGATTATCCTCTGAAACTTATCATCGACAATAGACTCATTATCCGGCCCTTGTAATCGGCCGAATACGGACATTGTAGCCGTCACATCCAGGCCAAAGATCTTGGATATTTTCTCCTCCACACCAGGTAGCAAGGTTTCTCTCTCCTCCTCCGTAGCCATAGTCGGACCTCGCATGGAAACGATGGGGTTCTTATACAGGAAGTCAGAAAGATTTACTACGACACTAACCGTTTCATTTAAAAATTGTTCCGCTTTATCTGAGGATAAGACAAGTTCTGCCATGGCGGGTTGGGGGAGGAGTTCTCTCACCTGAAATGATAGACTTACCTTACCAACGAAGGATCTTAATTGCCTTTCTCTGTTTTGCATCTCTTCAAGATCTCGCAGCACATTTAAGAAGATTTAATGCAAGGTCATCCCCTGCCTTTTCTAATGTACTCCTAATGGCAGCATCAAATAACTCTTGGGACACTTTGATCTTCTCGTGAGTGCCCTTATTCCTAAGCCACTGGTTAATGTGTTTACTCGTTGTTACAGAGCAGAACGAGTCTAGAAGGAGAACCACTTTAGAGGAGGCTATTCCCACAGTGGTCTTATAAGAGAAGAGGATTTCTACGCTACCAATAGTGACGGATGCCATATTGGCCTTGAAAACGTTAATGGTCATCTGTAATCTCCTATGGCTGTCCCAGCCGGGACTGGGTCTTTAGGCAGATCCTTGATGCTATCAAGGATCCCACGGTTTAGATATTCCAAGAAAGACTTGTCCGTCCAAGGGAGAGAGTATGGCTGCCTTACAACCTCTTGAGGCAGAGGAAGGTCACCTTGATACATATGGGTGAACATATGTAAAGAAGCAGACATGTTCTCCTTTCGTTCGAACCAGGAACAAGGCACCATATGGTTTTCCTGGCACTTGTGAATCACGACGGGGCCTTCTTTTGTTAATCCGTAGACAGACCGTCTCCTCGTCACCAGGTTTGAATGAAAAAGAATAATCGACTTTCTCCCAGTTGATAGACTTTTTATCCTCAAGAACAGCTGTTCATATAAGGATAACATATCATCACCTCTCCTGACCAAATTTACAATCGCCTCCTCAATTCGGAGGTCTTTGTTAATGGGGGTTGATCCTCCCAGGCAAATATTGAGAAGATCTTCTGTTTCCGAAGGATCAACGTGGAGGGTATAGAAGTTTATGAATTCCTCTTTGGCCTTCACGCACCAAGACTTCTTCAGTGAGGAGAGCCGTTTGGCAAATCTCTCTGCCTCTATAACGGTGAAAGGAAGTTGTCCATCCTTATCAGTCACTCTTAGCCGAAGATTGTTGTTCTCATATAACTCTTGTATATTAAGAGACGCCGCTTGGATTGCCCTTGCAATGGACTCTCCAAGTTCCGTTTTGATGTCTCCTGGAAGGAGATTCCATCCATGGGAAGTAGTCTCCCATGAAGAGTAGATTTCCGGACTGTTTAGGTGTAGTGTAAATTGGCTTGGAACTCGCGGGGAGTCAAGGAGTGCCAATTCAGCGGCACACATCCTTGGGAGGAAATCGCTGGCGTTTCCATTAAGTTTAAGATCAGATAGCAGTCTTAATAACCGCTTAGGGTTGTAGCGTTTTATGGCTTCTCTGATCATAATTCCACTTTAATCTCTGGGGTCCCAACGCCAAGGAGAGCCAATTCAGCAAGCTCTGCCATGGGAATGTTGAATGAAATTCCAGGCTTCCCTCTAGTCTCGTCGAAGAATTTTACAAAAAGACTACTCTGAATCCTAGCAACTGTGAACGAGGAGGAGTGAAACGGCATCTCCTCCTCAAAGACAGCCATATGCCCCAAACCTCCCCTCACAAAGCGTCCAGGGAGGTTTGGGAACTTAACCGTGATAGATTCTGGATGACCTTCACGAAGGTGGGCAGAGGGATTATCGTGAACGGTAATGGAACAGGGTACTTTTAAGTAAGTGAGCGCATAGAAAAGTTCGCTGCTATTCGATCCAGAAATCCCAAAGTAATTCTTTCTCTTGATAATGAGCATCAGAGCCTACTTTCTGTTTAGTCATCTGACCTCCATGCGGCATTCAGCCTTCAGCCAGATACCTGATCCAAAGCCGAAAGAAGCACAAAATCCTTTTTCTCAAGGGACCTTACAGTTTTGCACAATTCAACAGAATTTCCTTCAACAGCCTCGAAGGAATCCCTCCCTACCTGTAGGATAATTCCTACACTAGACCAAGTTCCTTCAGATTTCCTGACCAGAAACAGATCCCCAGAATGGATTTTAGCCTTCTCCTCTTTCTGGTTCTTCCCTTTCCTATCTGGGAGAGAGAACAATAACCCAAACTCCCTGGCCTTGCCTGCAATTAAATCGCAGGACTGCAAATAAGGAATGGGGGAAGAAACTTGGAGATTGCCAGCAGCTTGGAGAATGAAGGAGATTGCGCTAGTGCCCCAAGTGCCTCCTTCTTTTCCCTTCGTGTAGAGTCTGACCCAAGGTCCGACGTTTTCTCCTCCTATCACCCTCGGATTTTCAGCTAGATGACTCAAGGCAATCTTCACAATCATCTGGGAAAATCTCGACCTCTCATTCGTATAAACGGTTCTTGGATAAAAGAGTGCCCTCTGCATTGGGGAGGTGAGTAACTTCCACGTTTTGTCATCCACGACTCCCGTCATTTCCAAGGAATGATGAGACTGAAAACTATTCACCTGTGCCTCTGTCGCAGGGCCAAAAATCCCATCGATGGGTGTCCAGAATTTGTTCAGGCAAAGCCACTCCTGAACACGCTTCACGTCTCTTTTCTTGTCCCCCCTCTTTAGGAAATGTTCAAGTACGAGTTCTGCTTCCATTATTTCTCCTTTTTGATTTTTGAAGAAAGAGTTCTTAAGTCCTGAATGATCCTAGTCACCGTATCCCTTGGCTACATTCTGCCGTCGTGGCAGGAGAGTTCAAGTCTATGATTATTGGCATTGTCTTTTCCTAGACCCAGGCACTCAAGAACCTGCACAACACAATTTTCCCGGCTGGTATTAAATCCTGTTCGTTCCTATTGTTAAGAAGGGACAAGATAACCAACTACACAAACGATGAGATCGACTCGTCGCTGGTGCAGCGCCGGTACTGATCGCCTTTCTTTTTACATCAGCCACAGATCAGCTGAGTTCCTCAACTGTGTTCCATCAAACGTTTGGTAACGGGCCCGTCTCCCAATTGTCTTTTGGAAGAAGTGTATCTGGAAGGTGGGATCTTTTGTTCATAGTTGAACCAGTAAAGAAGAAAGGAGAGTTATGCAGGCACTTGAGTGCCTGGGTTTTGTTAATGGATCAAGGCATCTTCTGCCGCCAGAATATTCAGAGTAGAAACTGCCTTTGCCTGTTGTCTCAATATTTCCTGGGAGGATCTGAGTCTCCCCTGTCTACGGGCTTCGCACCACGCCACAATGTTCTCAACTCTCCTTAGAGCCCGGAGGATTAGGCGTGGCTGTCCTCGCGAGGCATTAAGAACTGCTATGACTGCTCTATTATTTACCATCCCCTTACTCCACACTGCCTGTTCACTTTTCTCATTTCCAACAGAAATATCCTCCCATATTGCCTTTCCGCCATCAAAAGCCGGCCAAGAGATCTGGTCCTTATTCCATCTGTTTTTAAGATAATAAAGACCTTAGGTCTCGGCATAGGTACCCAGGGGGAGATAGGTTCTAGGAAACGGTCTTTGGCCGTATTTAGGGATACCAACGCCTTCTCGATCAGATCAACATTATTCATCTAGCCTCCACGAGGCAGCAGGAATTCTTCCTGCTGCCCTAGAAATTACTCCGCCTTCTCAGTAGTCCAATATTCTGGATTTAATGTATGAGAGTACTCAAGGGTATCGTCTAAGTAAGTCCCCTCTCCTTTATGGACCTGTGTGATGGCTTCTTCTTCTGAAGAGGCTTCGACCTCAACTTGTTGGATGTGCACTTCCCGGACGAGAACCAGAAATCTCATGATTCCTCCTTTTGGACTTTCATTCCTTTCACTTCAGAGAGAAACCAGTCCGCGTACTCTGGATAACCATATTGAACGGTACCCAGAGCAATGTAAACTTTTCCTCCCAAAGTGGCGAAATGAACGATATTCCCAGTACCTGCAACCGTATACTCTCTAGTCTCGTAGAAGCAGACAAAGTGATCCCATTTTCTAAGGATCACAATGTCATTCGCCAAGAGTCTCTGTCCTGTGGAATCCGAGGCACTCATTACCCGGATTGCCGGAGAATAGTCACAATCCCCCGTCGAAGAGTAAAGGAAGAGTGAGATAGCTTTCTTGAGATCATCATACTCTACGAGATCCCTTCTTAAGGCCCAGAATAACTCCACAGTGGAGTAGCAGTTCCGTTCCTCGCCCTCTGTCAAGATTTCTTGGGGTTACAGTATTGTTCTATAATCTTTGTCTCCCAGATAGGTCCAGAAGCCAAATGTGCAACAGGCTTCGGAAAAGTCTCTGTGAGAGCCAACTGCGAGACACGCTGTCTGGATACTCCAAGAATAGCTGCGCATTCCTTCACACCAAGTAATCTTGGCGGTTTCTGTTCTTTTTTCAATGATTTAGGCATGAGTCCACTCCAAATGAATGATTCACTGGACTTTCAAATATCCGTACTATCTGATGAGGTTAGCTTATCATTGAGTAGGTAGTCGTCATTCAGATATTTAAGTATGACACGACCAATCCTAGGATCGAATCGTTCTTTAATAGGTTTCACAACTACTCCCTCTCGAATGTGGGAATCTGGAAGTGTCGTCTGTCCAGAGCTTAGACCCTTAACGAACTCCAAAGAGTAATGTCCCCGTCCGATAACTGGGACGCTTTCTACACCATGGCTATCACATAGAGATTTAAACTGGTCATAATCAAGAAACTTTCCATCTACGAATAGATCGAAGGCCGTGAAACCAAGACCTACCTTTCTACCATAATGGAGTTTCTGTATGCACATTCCATAGATTTCTCCAAACAAGATTACCTGTTTGTGTGTTTCCCGGAGAGAATTCAATAGGTGCATAACAGGTTCTTGAATTGTAGGAAACCAGTAGAGATTTTGAACTATTCGTTCTGGACGTTTCCTCTGCAGATGATGTGACCCGGCTAGTAGGACCTCATTTATATATCCAACTCTCGCATTCGTTCCGTGAATCTTCTCTGTAACGATAACCTCTTCTCCCGTCAGAAGATAATCCGGAAAGTTCCGTAGATTTTCTATATTGGTATACTCCTCAAACAAAGGATGGGTTGGTTCCGCATCTTCAACTCCGAATTTCACGGGCGGCATATATTTCCCAATGCCGTAATGTTCCCTGACATCCTTACCTAAAGGCCACCTTGGATCATCTGGTACCATGACAAAACCATAGGACGGTTCTCCGCGCAATCTGACTCGTCTCACAACGAGTTCTCTTTCTCCGTTTATGTTGGTCTTTTCACTCAGATAATTGGCTATGCCGAGATGTACCGCCATTTCTCTTGATATTGTACAATCAGGAGGAACGTAGACAACCCGCTCCCCCACCTTAAACTGTGGAGAATCATCTTCTAATTTCTTGATGATTGTCTGCCACCCCTTTATCTTGGCAATGAATAGCCTATCCGCCTGGCTATGAGGTCGTATCTCTTCAATTTCCACGACTTTTACGATTGTAGATGACATTGCCCCTCCGTTGGGAAGGAAGCCGGATAGTCGGCCTCCTTCCTCACTAAAAAATTAAGTCTGATGAAACTTTAGATAAATCTTGGTTCCATAGGGCTGTTCCATGACCACAGACTCTGCCCAATTCTTAGCAGCAGCTGAGTCTCCACTGAACAGGTACTTAGCTGCGAGTTCCTCGGATTTTTTCCTCCAAGAGACAGAAGCCCTTGTCTCCTCCTCGACGAGTTCTACACGGTTATCATCGAGTGTCCCTTGCTTGATCCACTGAATCAAAGTAACTTCCGTCTTCTTGTACTCTTTCTTGAGTTCCTTTAAATAGGCTTCGGTCTCTTCAACCTTGGCATTAAGCCGAGAGCCTTCCTCCACAACTTGGAGAACGTTTGCATCTGGGGCAGGTTTTTCTGGTGCTTGGCTCTGAGTAGGGCCAAAGATTTTCCTAGCTTGAGAGATGATACTCATCATATGACTCCTTTCTTTTTGTTAATATTTTTTCAAATCCTTCTGGACACTTCGTCTAAATCCCAATTCCCTAGGCATACGGAACCACCGCTCATAATGTTCTTCTTCGGAAAAGTAGAGGTCAAAGAACCATCCAAGTTCTATAGCCGCAGAGAATGCCCTAAGAACCCTCATCTTTTTCTCTACCCTAGCAGTTGTCTGATCTGCCAGATCGTGGCTTTTTACTAAGGTTAAGCCCGTGACATTTCCATACTCATCTTTCTGGAAGTCCCTGAATGCACGGAAAAGAATAGCATCTACGGAATGTCCTTCCACGTGAAGAGTGTCTTTTCCCTGGAGGGCCTCTTCAGCAATATCTCGTCGAAACTCTTCATTAAATCCAGCCAAGGCCTTGGGGAAATTCTCTGTCTTTAAGAGGAATCTTGACTTCAATTGGACTACTCTATCAGGGATTCTTTGTCTTAGGACATCGAAGGCATCTGTATAATCAGAAGAGCTCCAGACGATATATTTTGCCCCAAATTCTTTTTTTAGGGCCTCTGCCAAATGACTCCAATCAGCTAGGTTCCAGAGACTTCCTGAGATTACAATCACTTGGCCTTCTTCAACTTCCAAATAGAAATCATTCGCAAGAATAGGTGATTGTAATTCCCGTACTAACAGATCCATTATGTCTTCTGCGTTTTCTTCCACTGGCTGGATAAATTCATTGACTATTAAGTCTTTCGGCTTGTTAAGAATCCTCAAGACTTCTGGAAATTCCTCCCACAATTTCTGGTAGGCAGTTAGCTCATCTTCCCAGGCTTGACTCCGTAGAGCCCGGAGTCTTTTATGAGCTTCTGCCATCTGATTAAAGAATGAGACTACCCTAACTTTCTTCTCCTCTAAATCAACGTCCTCTCCCCAGGTAGCGAGCATACAATACAGTGCTGTCCCTTCCATGCAATTCCTTTCTAAGATTTGTCAAAGGATTGTGATAAACCTCCTTGTGATCTTCAACTATGAAGATCACAGCCTACAGCTACACAGCACGAAACATGATTTTCTAGGATTCGTAGTAGTTTGACCCTCCATTCTTCATTGGCCTTGTCCTCTTCCTCATTAGGATAATTTTCTCTTAAAATCCATTCCCCGTCAACCAGGATACCAAAAGGAATCGGATCATAAAAGTCGCCGAGGAGGCATTTTTCTGCAAGTTCTGGAAAAGAAGTTTTAAGAAGATAGCTATACTCCTCCACGGAGGCGTAATTGTTAGCTATTCCTCTTTTACTCGTCACTATAGGATTTCCATCTCCTGAAGTAGGAGATCCTCGAATAACTCCATCCCACCTTCCTCCGATCGTATACCAATCCCAGACCATCTCTCGGTCTGGACAGCTCCTGTCTATGTAGAAGAGTCCTTTCTCATCCGTTCCACCTTCATATCCATTCCAATCACACATCTGCTCTGCAAGAGCGGACAGGTCTGAAGTCTCGTATTCATCCGTCATCTCAGAGATTTGGCACGAAGTCAAATAAACCCTTTCAGATTCGAACTCCAGATGTGCTGAGTAAGGTTCTAGTAACTCAGATACCGCTGTCTCCAGATGGCCAAAGTCATTTGGATCATCTGGATCAAGAGGGGTATTCTCAGTTATATCAACGAGTACAACACAAAAGAAATGCATTCATCAGACCTCCTTGGCCTTAGATTTACAAATCCTCAGAATCAATCAAGATTATCCTGATCTTGGCCATATCTTTCCTTGTGGGAGAAAGATGAGTTCTAGGGGGATCCTTTCTTTGATCTCTTTTTCGGACAAGAGGAGGAATCCGTCAATGGGCCGAGTATTTAAGGTAAGTGAAAGGATATCTCCAGAGGCTTTGACTTCCAAATCCCCGAATCCATCCTCGACCACGATGATCTTTTTCATGATAGGAAGATTATGGGACTACTTCGATATCCTTGGAATAGAGAACTTCTTTCGAGGCAGCGTCTGCGATAAGGACCTTGAAAGTTCCGATCTTTTTTGACCTTATCCGAAGATCGGAACTAATTGAGGCAATATCCCCGTGGTCTAGATAGACTACGTGTTTCGGGGATATACCCTCTACGGAGAGAAACTGAGGAATTCCCAGATAAACTCGCTCAGTTAGAACGGTTGGCCCTGTGATGTTTCTGTCCGGAAGAGAGCCGAATTCCCTCTCAGGGATGAAATTCCTCGCGGAGAGTTCTACGATGTCTTCGTACTGAAAGTCAATCGAAAACGTCGCAGTCCAGACTTGGTCTTTCGGATCCTCGGTGATTGCCGTGGAGCCAAGTGAGGTAACGCCCAGGGTAAGAGGAAACCGCAACTCCCAAGATTCTCCGATATCCCCCTGAATTATGTCAATTCTGGCCATGCGGCGAAGTGGCCCAAAGATGAGGAGGAGTAAATTCACAAGCTCTATAACATTTGACTCATCCCCACCAACTACGATGGAGAGGGGCATATCTAGGGTGAGAGGTATCCGGATGATGGAATCCGACTCAACTTGGAAGGAATAATCCGCACCTCCGAGGGATGCCTCCCTCAAAGTAACGTCTCCATCTACGATCAGAATGGTCGGAAGTTTTTCTCGTAATTCCGAGAACAACCTCGCGAGCTGCACATTACGCTTTGTAATGTCTCCATCCCAACTCTTACTGGTAACAAAATTCACAGCATTCGGACTCATCCTCTGGATGAGCTTAGAATGAACTCCATCCTCATCTAGGAAGGACGCTATGTAGTTTTGCAAAGCCGCCTTAGCCACGGTCTTTGCCCTATGAAAAGAGAACCCTCGAAGAGCCTCTCGTTGAGAAAGAGGGATACTTTTGAAAACGTAGCCATCTGGGCTGACGGGTTCGCGTTTTGAAGTGTCTACAATTGGCATTTTCTCCTCCGTTTCTTTTTCTCTTCTGGCTTAACCAAGATGGAGTACCCGTTCCATCGCCTAGAGAGAAGAGAATGGTCTACTAGTTCCTGTTTTGAGGCTAGGAACGGGGAGATAAAATCACTCTTAAAATCTTGGACTTCTGAGAGAAGAAATAGATCTTTTTGAGTATGTTGCTGCCAAGTCAGAATAATCTTCCAAGCCTTTCTCCCCTCTTTACTCAGACCACCATTGTGCGTGGCAGAATCTAAGTCAATGACTACCTCTGTTTCGTCTAAGTCGACAGGGTCTTCCTCAGTAGGAATCAGAATTTCGTCGAGATTTATCGCTTTTTTCCTCGACATATCAGAAATCCATATGCGTCCTGAGTGACCACATATCAAAGACCAGGCCAAGATCAAAATAAGCAAATGGAATGAAGCAATAGCCGTGATCCCCCCATTCCACTCCCCAGGAGTTTCGGACGATGAAAAAAGGCTTTCCCTTCCAGATACCGGAGAGGCTCATGTCATAGCCGACAAGACACATTGCATGTCCTCCTAAAGAAGCCTCTGTATACGGATTTGGCACGGGGACAAAACCTATGTCCCTCGCTTGATTAAAAGATTCGAAGATCTTAAAACCAGCAACAACTGGAAAACCCTGGGCCAATGAGATCTTTACTTCTTTGGGAGAGTTACATCTGATATACCGGGTCACCTTGTGGCTCATGGCTTCGTCGTAGGCAGCTTTGGGAGGTTCCATCCACCATTTCGACGTGTCGTAGGGGACAGTACTCTCCAAACAAACTCCAAAATAGGAAGCAGCTTTGAGCGCATCCCGGATTGTGGCCCCATTGTCTGCTCTCTTATTCTCCTGACTCCTCGCGTTATAATATGCGAAGAGCTTAGATAGGTCTTGATAAGAGCCTTTCTTCCTCCTCTTCCAGAGGAGTTCATAGGCTCCAATTACGGCGTTGGCAGTACAAGATCCAAGGTGATACTGGTTCTCCGGTTTGGAGGCAAATTTCCTCCAATCTATTTTATCTGGAATCTTAGTTTCCAGATCCAGATATTGAACCTTGGCAGACCCTTCTGTCTTCCCTGAGACTTCCTCTGCCTTCGTAGAAAAGAGATGATCTCTCTCATCTGGTTTATCATTGAGACATCCCCAAGTGATGGCCGCTGGTCCCAAAGCGTATTCTGAGAGATCTTCTTTTACCTCCTCGATCAAGGACTTTTCCCCACGGTTGGTACAAATGCTCTCCACGAGCTTGGCCACGTTCTCGTAGGAATCTGAGAAGTAGCCGACCACATCTGGAGATCCTAGTAGAGCAATAGAAAAATTCAATGCGGACCCCCTTTTATTTCTGGTTTTGACATCTCCACCTTGAAGAGTCTTTCTGCTTCTCTAGAGAGGATTTTATCCCTTACTTCTGAGAGTTCCGGGTAATATTTCAAAATTAGAGAGATGGCAGAGAGATAGGTGATTTTCCGCAAAGAGGAGGAAATCTGGGAGCTTAGGGATGCAAGACCACTAGACTCGGAAGAGTCTGGATACAATTTTCTAAATATTTCAATGAATTTTATCATCCCCTCTTCGACAGAGTACTCCTTGTCATAGCAAGCTTTCAGGATAGAGAAGGTTTCATGGACCTTGTCATTGTTAGTACCAAACTCTTTCTTCCTGAAGAAATCCCAAGCTGCTCTCTCGAGTTCCCCTGTTTTCTCCTCCTCAGTGTATCCACAGATTGTACAGAAATTTATCGTGCCACCTACGACTGAATCCCATTTCGTTTTGGCGGCACAATCTGGACAATACACCTCTTCCATTTTCCCTTCAAGAGAAAATCCGCACTCTCTTAAGGAAGCTGAAAAATTGCTCTCTTCCATGTCTCCCCCTTATTGGACTTGTCTGGAAAGTTCCGCGATCTTGATTACGGCATTTACCGTATCAAAGCTCTTATTTAGATTCCACAAAACCGACTCTACCATCTTGAGCTGGGTCTCTACGAGTTTCTTTTTATCGTAGAGTGCAGAAACGATTCCAGATACCATCATCTCCCGAAGGTGCTCTGATTTTAACTCCGCGATCTCAGGCAAGAAGAGGAGATGGGACTCTGCGATCGAATAGAGCTGGTTCAACCGATTAGACAGGCTAAGCAATGTCACGTGGATCGAAACGATCCTGTCTCGATAGGCTTGTGTCCTGGTTAATTTGTCTGCCAGGACGTTCAACTCTGATTCAGCCAAGTTTATTTCATTCAACTTGACCGAAACATACTCTTTGATCTCACCCTCAATAGTGGCTGGAATCTGGACCTTATGCGTTGCCTGTAGGACCCTGGAGACTACGTCTGAGTTTCTCAATCTTTCCTGGATAGAGACCTCAGGAAGATCCGGATTGCTCTCCACAAGACAGGGAAGGTCTTTGAGTTCTTCAGAAACTTCTCTTCCGTCTCCACCTCCCCGAGAAGGTTCCGAGACCTCCTGTTGCTGCAGCAATTCATTCGCAAAGTTTATCTCTGACTCCACTAGATCTAAGTCTACAACGTCTGACATGATTTTTCCTTTCACCATATAAAATCCTCGTATCCATAATCCCTCGGTGGTTTTCTGGATACGAGGTAATAATCAGATATGCCACTTTGAGTAGAGGTAATTACGAGGAATCTAACTGATGAATCGTGATAAGCCACGAAAAGTTCCTCTTCTTCAGAGAGAGCCTCTTTGTCCCTAAAGAATAAGATGAGACTCCCTCCACGAATATAGGACCTGGCATATCTAGGATTTATAGTTACTCCAAACCCAATACTTCTCTTGGATCTGGTTAGGAGTCGAAAGAGATTTGTTCTTTTATCTTGGTAGAGCGGCTCAACAGATCCAAGATCTCCATCGACTCCTGTTTTTAATATAAAAAAATCGTGTGAGTTGAAGAGTGACAGAGGAGTTACCTCCCACGTGGCTATTCCAGTGAATTTTGGCAGTGAGATTTCCATTTTCTCATCCCATCGTTCGCATCACGAAAATGGCCGGATTTTTCTCAAAGAGAAGAACTCCTCCGTATACAAATACTTCAATTCTACCATTTCCCAAAATGGATAATGCCTCGATGGCAACTTTTGGACTTACAAAAAGTTTCCCAGCCGTGATAATTTCTGCAGGAAAAGACTTCTCTACTTCCCCAAAGGCAGAAGACGCCTTTGCCCTCCCCACCCCTTCTCGAAAAGACATCTCCACTCCCTTCCCTTCTTGGCATAAAGTGCCTGTCGTCCTTATGGCAGAGAGTAACTCTGTAGAATCACAGGTGATATGTAAGTCTGGAGCCTTCTCTTTCTTGGTAGTGGAGACAAATGGAAATAGCCGATCTAATCTGGGGGGAGTAGTCTTGGTGGCATGACACGCCCTAAATCCATCTCCAACTATCCAAAATCTCTTCTCATCCGAAAAAATTGAAACCTCTTTTCCTATCATTTCCTGACAGGATATTAAAGAGGCCAAGAACTCTGGGGGAACGATAGACCTGATTGTTCCGGAGTAGGCATCTTGTGGGATCATCGTTTGGATCCCGCGATGCGAATCTACGGTGGTAATTGTAAATCCTCCGTCATCAACCAAGATCACAGAAGAGATTTCGGTATCTAACATCTTGGATAAGATAGACGCCTTTAGATGGGCGAGGAAGACATCTGTAGGAAGGGTAACCTGCGATTTTATCTCCGCCTTTAACAGATCAAGATCAATAGAGGGAGTAGACTGTATGGAATCTATCCGGCACCTAAACCCGTCAGATACTATGGACAATCCATTTTGTGACCCAAGAAGGATCATTTTCCCTGATGGAAAGGAGAGCTTGGCAAGGCAATCCGTTGCAACAGAAAGCTCTCCTGGCTTATCTACAACCGCCTGTTGAACTCTGCAACAGGAAAATCCAAGCCCAGTTTGAGCGGAGATGGACAGCCCGTCAGTAGCGGAAAACGTGATCTCTTTAGCTCCTACTGAAATAGAGAGCACGGTTTTTATCGCTTGGCGTAGGGATTTTGCCTCTGTTATGGCCTTCATGAATTACCTTCCCCTAAAATCTCTTCGGCCAGTTTCTTATCCTCATCCCTCGATATTTTCTTCTTGATCCGCTTAGGAGTTTTGTCCGAGACACTCATGACCTCAAACTCCTCAGCCAGGAGGAGATCAAATGGGATGACGGACCTCGTCTTAATTTGCTTTACCGTAAGGGTCTTAGAGGCCCTTGCCCCACCATCTCGATCCCAAGCCCAAACCAAATCCGCGTGCTCTTTGACGGCTCTGGCATACTTTACATCCCCATCTTCAGAGAGTTGTGCCAGAGCAATCACGACGCAGTTTAGCTTTCTGGCCATCTGTTTTAGTTGCCAGCCGACCATCCCAAGTTTCTGGGCTTGAGTGCCATCTACCTCAGGGGCATCTAACTCTGTGATCATATCTACGATGACCAGATCATAACGAAATGGCCGGATCAAGTAAAAAATATCAGAAACCGTAGTCATGTTGCCAGCAAAGATGGAGAGCCGGCATTTATTTTTCTTGCCGTGTCCCTCAAATTTCTCCCAGGCCACCGTAGCTTTGGTCTGTTGTGAGAGAGATAAATCCCCAATCCTGATGTTTCGATAGGGGATTTTGGTAAGCTCTGAGACAATCCGCTCAACGTATTGGCGTTTGCCGAGTTCCAAGGTCACGACTGCCACATTCCGGCAGTCTTCTTGGTAATTCGTAACACCAATATTCTGGGCCACTGCCGATTTTCCACCCGAAGAGGACGAGGTAAGGATTAGGAGATCTTCTCGTAACAATCCTCCAGACTCTTCATCAAAGGTCTGGAAGCCGGTTCTGATGAAGTCCTTTTTCTCACCAGAGAGAATTTCTCCCACTACAGGATCATTGGTACTACCATATCCAATGTGAATGATCCGATCCTTGTCCTCTCCAGCCTTGATTTCGACCAAGAGAGAATCAATTTTATGGAGCGTCTCTTGAGTCTTCGGGGCCTCATCTTCGAGGGTAGTAAGGATCTGACTCGCTATATTTCCAAGGAGTCTTAGTTTCCTAAGCTCCTCCAGCCATTTATAGGTGGCCTCAGCGTCCGCCAGAGGGTTTGACAAGGATCCCATGTCTCGTAGCGCGGGGAGGATGAGTTCCAGGCTCTCTTTGGAGATGGCTCCGTCTCCGAGGAAAACTTTCAACGACGGGAGATCTCTCCCCTCCGAGATCGTCTTTTGAATGAGGGAGTAGACTTCTCCTCCAGCCCTGGAGAAAAAATGGGCTCTCTGGAGGTGGAAGAGTAAGAAATTTGCTGACTCTTTACTCACGAAGATCAGAAGGATGGCCCTGATCTCGCCTTGGACTGAGATCAGTTGTCTACTCATCTCCTCCTCCTGCTGTCTTCCAAATGGCCGCCTCTTTAGCTTCTACAAAGAAGGTGATGTCTGGCATAATGGACAGTTTAGCCGTACAAAACGCCAGAGGATCTTCCCCACCAATCACCAGGACAGAGAGTCTATCTGTCCTCCTGGAGATTGCATCTCTTACCGCCTGTAGACGAAAATCAGTTGATTTCGTCACCAGGTTTATGATAATAAGGATCTCCGCTTCTGGGTCTGCATGTTGAACCTCAGAAGAGTTAATGAGAACCCACTTTAACCCCAAGGCGTTTGCTCGCCTTATCAGGACTACTACTGAGAAGAGTGCAGCATGGTCTGTAGGTTTTGACCCAATGGCTAGTAGTCCTGGCTCTTCGAAACTTATTGAAGAGAAGAGGTCACTCTGTCGCTTCCCTGACATGGATACATGCTTTCCCTCTGCGTCAATGGCCACGGGAAGAAAAGTAATCTCCTCCTGAGTCGCTCCCCAGTATTTCCTGGGGATCCCGCCTAGACAGAGGGATTTCTCTTCGTCGGTTTTGGCACGTTTGTAATCAAGACGGCTGACCCATCCCACAAGCCACCTCCTTCCTTTGTCTTCAGAAGTCCTTCGCTGAGATTTCTGAAAAACCAGAAGGACCCTGGCTAAGGTGGAAACCGAGACGATGATATACTCGTTCCCTGATCTTTTTAGAGGCGTATAGAATCGAATGCCCCGCGTCGAGATAGTCATGAATGACCGTGGTGGTCTTCCTAGGATGAAATCTCCGGATTCTACCTGCTCTCTGTTCTGTTAACTGTTCATTGGCCGAAGGGCAGGTCATATGAAGAGAATCCCAGATTGGGACGTCTACTCCTGCATCCGTTACTGGAGTTGAAATGACGCATAATATTTTCCCAGATCTGGCTTTCCTAAAAATCTCATCCCTTTGTTTCCTACCAGTGGCCTTTGTGATTACCTCTGAGATAGGACCAAAATTTCTCCTAATCTCGTCGGATAAAAAGAGGGCGTGTCTGATCCGATCTGTAAGGATCAAGGAATGCCTCCCACTTTTGATGTCCGTATAGATCGCCTCCAAAATGAGTGAGTTCCTCGTAGGAGAGGCTACCAGTTTGTTTAGCAATCTCGCCCAATTTATGACCTTTAACACAGAGATCCACTTTACGAAGGCTGGATCCGTGACCTCATGGAAAACGACGTCACAAGTCATCTGTTGTGCAGTAGCCTTCACTACAACGGGGCCTACTAGGTCGTAGATCAGTACTTCACAGCCATCCTTCCTCGTGGGAGTAGCGGTTGCCCCGCATCGGTAGTATGTATTTGTTGAGGAAACAACCTTGAAAAAGGTGTTTGCCGCGGCTTTATGCGCCTCGTCTACGATGAGGAGACCAAACCGGTTCCTCTGTAACCATTCGATCCCCCTTTTATAGAGGAACGACTCGTAAGTGGCGATAGTTACGTTTGAATAGGCATCTTTAGACGAAGAATAGATTCCTATACTCCTCCTATTTCCACGCCTGTCCAATTCCATGGCGTTTGTGTGTTTGTACCCTTCAGAAACCCACTGCTCGAGAAGGCTTAGCGTGTGGATGAGGACGAGGGTCTTTTGCCTGAGATAAGAGATCAGTCCGTAAAGCGTGACGGTCTTTCCCCACCCAGTCGGGGCCTCGATCAGACCATAGCCGAATTTAACCCATCCTCTGATACTTTCTAGTTGGTCTCCTCGGAGGGTTGAGGTGAGTCTTAGGGGAGGAGTGACTGGGATGATTTCTCTTTTATCCTCCCACCCTAGGAAGTGCTGGTTAAGCTTCCCCAAATTCCCGCGAGGAAAGCCAACCAAGTTCGATTTTCGAATAAAGGATTCTACGATTTCCACGTAGTGAGGATCCTTTGAACTCTGGGCCAAGGTAGAATAATCCTCTCGGATGAACCTGTACCGAAAATGGGACAGATCCTCTTCTTTAACCATAGCCTCAGGCACCCAGAGTCTATTCGACAAGGTGAGGAGGATGGATGATTTTTCCGAGATTTGGGACATGGAATTCTGGATCCTTCTTAATGAGGGAGCGTAAATTCCCTACAGATTCTGTGGGAGAGAGGTCGTCATTTATGAGACCTCCGTCTCTTAAAAATGAGACGATTAACGCCTTGATCAAGGCTGATCTCGATTTTAACTTATCTGCTTCCACAACTAAGTCCACGATTTCAAGAAGGGGGAAGAAATCTCTCCCAAAGAAGACTGTTGTATGGCAGGGCTTAGACTTTTCCTTTTCCTTCTTTTTCTTCACTTCAGCCTCAGTATTTCTACCGCCTTTTCCCGGAGACTCTCAATAGGAACCTGCAAATAATTTAGAGCCATCTTCCGCAAAGAATCCTCTTCTAGCTTTTCAGAACTCATGTCAAAGTTCAAGAAGAGCCATTCCTCAAAGTCTGGATACTCTCCATGGATGATTCTAAGGTAGGAACTTACGATGGGATCCCTTGACAAGAGAGCCTCAGCCTCTTGCACAGCTAATCTCTCATCTGGGAGTGGCTCTTCAGAAGACGCCTCTGGAGGAAGTTGACCAGTAGTATGCACATAATGGCATTCAACTGACAGCTCCTTCTCCCATTGTTTCGGAGAAATCCCTCTTGCCGCAGAGCACCTATCATTCCGGCATCTTAACTTACCTCGGAATGTAATGAAAGCGCTTTTCTCCTGACAAATAGGACAAACAGGGAGGAAATATCCATGCTTCCTCCGTAAAATTTCTGTCCCCGTCGCGGCGAGGGTACCTGGGATGTCGAGTTCGTTTCTCCTACGGTCTCCAGAGGTCTTCTGCCCTATCATCTTGATAAGGACCCGGGACGCGGCTGTTGTTGCCTTGTGTTTAAGATTCTGCTCGTCAAACCTATCGTAGAGTTTGCAGACCCTCAAGATCTCTACGATGAGATCTCCTACTATATCCTCCCTATCAATTGCTGGATCTGCGTGTCTTGCACTTGTGGCAAAATCCAGCTTTCGTGCCATCCTATGAAGTCTTGGAATGAGAGATATGACAACATTCTCCTCAACTTTCGGGTCTGGGTAGTCGTAAGTGCACTCCGAGGCAACGGCCTCTTGGAAGAGTGCTTTTTTCTCCTCTTCCGGTAGGACGTCTTGGACTAGAATGAGGTCTTCCTCTTCTACCTCGTGGAGCTTTGCAGCAGCCGGGGCTGGCATTCCCAAAGAGACATCAAGCATGGCCCGCCACAATCGCTGGGTGAGATAGGGATTGAAGTCCAAACTGTTATTCTTCAATCCTTGAATCTCAACTTCTACTCCCTTTCCTACTTTCTTTGCCTCGGCCTTTACCGGATAAATATTATGACGGCCAAGGACATAAGAAACCACAGACCTAGTGAGGTCCAGAAAATCATTGGACAGCGGATCTCCACGGAAGACCCGCGTCAATTCTTTCTTTAACATGTCTCCTCCCTAGACGCTTTGTGATATTATATCTACTATATCAATTATAGATAATTGTCAAGTCTAAGGAGGAGACATATTAACTATTTCAGTTTTTCTAGAACAATCTCTCGGATTATCTCCGAGAGGCTCTTTCCTGTCACCTCCTTTTCAGAAAGGAGAATCGGATAAAATCCAACTGGGAAGTTTACTGATACCTGGATGGAGGTCCCAGAGGATCTGGAACGCAGTCTCCGGAGGGCCTTCTTGAGGGAGTTAGCCATCTTTTGGGGAGAATTCTTATGTGCATCCGAAGTATCCTCCTGGGTTTCTTCGGCTTTCTCCTCTAGCCCCAAGAGGTTCTCTATCCCATTGAGGCTCTCCTCGATCATCCTCAGTTTTTCCAGGAGTTTTTTCTTCTCCTGATCTTCAAGATTTTTTTGCATTCTGGGATACTTGGAGGGTATAGAAGAAAGCAGAGACGCCTTTGGAGAAAGCCAAGTCTGCTTCGTGTCTTGCAGAAACCCAGGCAGAGAGAAGGGTTTCGAGTCCTACTTGTTTCTGGATCTCTGACATAATCGGAACCGTAGGCGTTTGTGCCCGTTCATCAGAACGGAAGTTTGATGCTGGAAATTCCTTCCTTAGAGCCCCCACGATCTCCTCTAAAGAGCTTCCTCCCTCCATTTTGGCCCAATGTTTTGCCTTTCCATCCCAGAAGAGTCCACAGGCTCTGAGCCCTTCCTTATACTCTTTGTGTTCTGGATGCGAAACCAGAACGATCGAGTCAGCCCCCTCATTTACGAGGAAGGTGAAGGGAAGCGAAGGCTGCTTCTTTGGCTCAAGTTCCACCTCGGGAATCACAATGGGCTTGGCCGCCTTTTCTACTTCTTCTACTGCCGAGACCAAGTTAAACACCTCAGCCAAAGCCGCCTTAGTAGCTTCCACAATCGTGTTCCTGTTCTCCTCAGAGACAAGAGCAGGCCAATTCCTCTCGTTCAAGGAATAGCCAAATCCAATCTTCCGGAGAGCCCTCCGCAGGGGCTTTCCGTAATCACTTTCTTCCCTTGTAGGGTGCATAGGAAGACCCAAGACTACTACTTTGTCCTCCCCACTCCGGGCGAGGCTCAATTTATGCGGATAGGTAGGATGGATAGAAAGGATGAGTTCATCCTGGTAGGAGGTAGGAACAACCTCCTTCCTCGCCCTGGTCCTCCTCTTGGGTTCTTCAGTCACCTCCCCAGGGATAGCCTCTCGTTTTTCTACCCGTTCCTCTATCTTGGGAGGAGGTTCAGGTGGTGGCTGAGCTTTTGGTTTCTCCTCAGGCACGGTGGTTATGGGTTCAATGTTCTCCACTTTTGTCACCTTGAACCCTTTGTACCGAGGTATCAGGTTGAGCCTTTTCTCGATCTCCTCATTGGAGGAGATACCAGAGGCTCCTGTCACTGGGACAACGATCACCTTTTTGGTGTCAGGGTGAAACAGGGTTACCCTTCTTGTTGGACCGGAAGGAGTTGGCTTGGGTCCAAGAGGAGGGGTTTGAGATGTTTGCATGAAGAACTCTCCTTATCTTAATCTTAAAGTTGATGAACTTTGCAGAAGTGGATTTAGAACCTACTTCTGCAAAGTAGGGAACTTAATGGACGGTAGGTTCAGGAATAGACTTAAGTTCCTCAGAGTCTAATTCTTGATCTGATACGGCCAGGAGAATCCTCTCTACTTGCGTGATCAAAGAGAGGAGGACATCCACCAACTTAAGAACAATATCCCGACACTGCCATGAGAACTCCTTGGCCTTTTTCAGGATCTTAGAAACTCTATCCAAGATTCTCCAGATGATGTTCATAATTTCACCTCCTTTCTAGAAGTCTATATCGTTAGGATGAATCGTAGGTCTTACGACAGAGGACAGAAAAACGTTTGTATTAGGGATTTGTTTAGATCCCTTGACAAAAGTCCTTCGTCCCTGGTTAGGATGAATCGTAGGTTTGATGCCAGAAAAAAAACACAAAATCTAGTAGATCAGACGCCGCCGGCTAGACAAAGACGCCTTATAATCTAAGACGCCCTCGCCTTTAGCTTGAGCAGGCCAATTAGTTGTGAATGTAGATGTTCCTGGCCCAGGCAGGGCCAATAGGCTTATTCGGACTACCGTCACTTCCGATAATGACGGCGATTACTCGAATCCTCTCTGGGGGATTGGCGGGCCAAGGCGTCCAACCGTCTGTTAGAACGACGATGATGTCCGGCCTAGGCCGGAGGCGGGACGCCGTTTCTATGCCAACTCCCATATCTGTACCACCACCCCCCAAAAGCTTCACCTGTTCCACCCTAAAAACCATTTGGCAGGTATGAGCATAGGCGTCGCAGGCGATTACTGTCAGGGAGAGCATGCCTAGGGTTTTCAGGATACCTTTTACCTCTGCGAGGCAAACGGCAAGATCCTGATCGCTCATGGATCCGGAGGTATCCACTACCACGCTGACATTTGGTAGTGGCCTCTTTAGGGAAGGAAATATCACTTTCCATCCCAGGGAATCTTGCCTCCTAGAGGGCTTGGTATACCGGTAGTCGAAAATACCAGCAACCTCAGCCACACAAGACTGGAGGGCCCCAGCGAGTTCTCTTTGCCAGGGAACTTGGGGATCCAGTTTCTCTTTGGCCCAACGGAGCCAACCCGCTGGTATCGTCCCGCGGCTCTTTCCTCCCTCTTTTTTGTGGAACTCCACGAGGTCTTGGGCCACTTTTCTCCTAATCGCCTCTGCTTCTGCCCTTGACATCCCTCCTTTCGGAGAGGTTAACTCCCAAGGACGTGGATGGCCATCTGCCACAGATCCACAATCATGGCCTATTTGTTCTCCATCAACAGATCCACACTCCGGGCAATGTGGATGGTTATGCCCAGGCTGTTGTTGCCCAGACTGCCCAGACTGTCCAGGCTGTTGTTGCC
>ERZ1292623.936-Hain-H51-01um-R1-936-length-29292-cov-7_pt1 | contig 29292 bp, 40 predicted proteins | sample MGYA00564398_ERZ1292623 | MGnify/ENA primary metagenome ERZ1292623 (study PRJEB36523, sample SAMEA6512633) | groundwater metagenome | collected 2019-01-07 | study: AquaDiva: Metagenomics assemblies of 32 groundwater samples | reverse complement strand
TATTAGAATTTGAAAAAAACATAGCTGAAGGCAGAAAATATACAAGAGAAGATTTAGGATTCTAATTACATTTTTTCCGCTTAATTAATTAAGGCTATTTATTTCTTCTGTAGAATAAATTTTTACTAAATTTTGTTCTTTTAGTTTTTTATCATTAGACCAAATTGGAAGATTTAATTTTAAAGCTAATGCAAAATAATGTATATCATCTTCATCAGGAGAAATGTCTTTAGCTTTTTTCATAAATTCCTGAAAATCTTCCTTTGGTATTAATGTAATTAAACTTTCAAGTATTGTAAAAATCTCATTAAATTCCTTTTCAGTTCTTTTTGTTTTATTTAATATTTCTTCCTTATGTTTTTTAAATTCAAGCAATAAAAATTCAGGAGCAAATAAACGAATATTATCTGAAAATATTAAGTCTACACTTGTGCTATCTTTAATAAGCGCTGCAAAAAGAACATTAGCATCTATAATTAAGTCCATTTTTTAATTATATTGCTTGGATAATGATTTATTTACTTTTCTTCCCAATTCCAAAGCATCTTTTTCTGTTAAAATGCTATCTTTAGTAAATTCTTTGAACTTTTTTAACAAAGTTACTTTATTTTTTATCGCTTCTCTGGCTACAGCACTCCAGTTTATGTCTTGGAATTTGTCCATTTCTTTCTTTAGTTCTTCTGGAACTGATAATGTTATACTTACCATATTTATATTACGTTTAATACGTTTAGATATTTAAATGTTTTTATTTTGCCTCTTCAGTAAGTTAGTGGGATTCGAACGCTTTTGTCCTGCTCTGCCGGCGGGGACTTTTATATTCTAAAAATAGAAAGTATTATATATTAAGTAAGACGCGTCTTACTTGGTGATAAAATGGAAATTGCACTTACAAAAATGAGTTCAAAAGGACAAGTGGTTATACCATCTGAATTAAGAAAAAACATTAAGGAAGGAGAAACCCTAATGATTATTAAAAATGATAATCAATTAGTTATAAAGAAAGCAACTGATTTAGATAAAAAAATGAAAGAAGATTTAGAGTTTGCTAAAAGAACAGAAGAAGCTTGGAAAAAGTACGAAAGGGGAGAATTTAAAACGAAAAGCACTGAGGAATTTTTAGAAGAGTTAAAGAGCTGGTGATATTTTGATTATAGAATATAATGATAACTTTAAGAAAATTATTTCTAAAATTAAAGATTCTGGCCAGAAAGAAAAAATCTATAAGAAAGTTGCTAAGATTATTGAAAATCCCGAAATGGGAAAACCAATGATGTATGCAAGAAAAGGAACTAGGGAATTGTATGTTGAACCTTTTCGTTTGTCTTACGCTTACCTAAAAGAAGAAAATAAGATTATTTTTTTGGATTTATATCACAAGGATGAACAATAATTTTAGGGCTCTATTCTTCAAATCTTAGGGATTCGAACACTTTTGTTCTGCTCTACCACGGGGACATTATATCAAATTCTGATGTGCCACCTAACAATTTAAAGATAAATAGAAAAGTTATTTCTTGTTCTTTAAAACCCAGCTTTTGTTCTGCTTGTTAAACCCATATCCTTTAAATGCCCCTTTTTGTCCTCTCATAAATGCATTTTCCAAAACTTTAGCTTGTGTTTGTTTTGCATATTTCATCTTTTCCTTATTTTTGGAACTTAAAATCTCTAAACCTAAAATAAAAACAATGAATACAACAATAGCCAAAGCCAAAGAAAACCAAAAAGGAAAATTGCTTATTAAGAAAAATAAAAAAACAAGCAAAGAAATAAATCCAGATACAAAAATATGGTTTTTATTCATTAATATTTGTCTATTTTCCTAATATTTAAGCTTTTTTCCAAAACACATTCTTTTTAATATTTACTTTACTTAAGTAATTAATAACCTATTTAAAGAGAAAGAAAATTATGACTTTATTTTTGGAGGTTAAAAATGGTAAATGTAGTATTAATAGATAAATTATCAAAAGGTTTAGATTATGTAACAGTTCATGATTTTTTGACTAAACCAAGAGACGTTTCTTTAGTTCTTGGTTATCATCCACAAGTTCCAGAAGAAGTAGAAAGCTATGTTAAGTTAGTATGGGAAACAGAGCAAGCAAAAAGAAGATTAAATAAAATTAAAGAAATGACTGATGGGGATGTTCTAGGAATAAATATACAAGAAGTCCAAGATGATGGTAGAAAACTTACAGTGCCATTATTTGATTCTAAATATAGGTATCTTATGGGAACAAGATTAGGCCAATCTCCAAATTTTCAAATTAATCTTTTAGGATCCGGTGCAGTTACTGTTCTAAAAGCAGAATGCACACAATATTTCTTATTTTGTAAAAGAGCACCTCATATGGCTTCTGTTGGCGGAAGAGTTGAAGTAATACCTCAAGGTTTGATTAAAAAAGCAGATCTAGAAAAAAAAGATCCACTTGAAGTAACACTAAGAAGAGAAGCTCAAGAGGAAATTTACATTCCTATTAATGGAGACATTGACACAACTACTCCTGCAATGACCATGTTTGCCTTAGTTTGGACAAAATATTGGAATAGTGCTGCAGCTGACTTTGTATTAAGATTAGAAGACCCATCTGTATTAAAAAGAAGCAAAAGAACAGATAAGAAAAATCATTCTTTGTTAGTTCCTCCAAATCCAAAAGAACACACAGAGTTTTATGCTGTACCTCTTGAAACACTTGAAGACTTTGTTGAAGAACATCTTCATGCTGAATCTGAAGAGGAGAAACTTGGTGTGGCAACAAGAAACAGATTAAAAGGTTTTTTAGCAGCAGAACAGTTATTGGTCTCTATAGGCTCAATTGACTAAAATGACAATAGAAACAATCTTGTTTGATCATGGTAATGTATTAAGCAGAAATTCTGGGCCAGCAGAAAAAGAAATAGCTAAAAAATTCAAAGACGACTATGGCTTAGATTTGGATCTAGATTCTGTAAAAACAGCCATGAAAGAAGCCTTAAAAGGATTCACAGAAGGTCATGTAGATGAAACTCAATTCTGGGAGAAATTTGCTAAATTAGTAAAGCCAAGAATAGAAAAACCAATTGACAGATTATTATGGATGGAATTGGGTGTTGAATCTGATCATTTAAGTGAATTTGATGAAGAAGCGTTACATATTGTTTATGGTTTAATAAGAAAAGGAAAAAGACTGGGTGTTGCTTCAAATATAATAAAACCTTTGGCTGCAATTAACAGAGCAAAAAAAAGATATTTGCCATTTGAAAAAGATTTGGTTTTCTTGTCTTGTGAATTAGGTATTTCAAAAATACATCCTGAATTTTTCAGCGTAGTTTGTAAAAAAGGAAGACTAAATCCAAGAACAACTTTATTTATTGACAATGTTCCAGAATATGTTGAAATTGCAAGAAGTGTTGGATTGGAAGGAATTAGTTTTGATGCTGGTGTTGAAGATTATTTGGTTTTAAATGACAGGCTTAAAAAGTATGAATTAGATGTAAATTTTAGTGATATTAGGCTTGGTGATACTGGAGATATTACTTCTTAATTTTTTTATTTTAAATTTGCTTATTCTTCTCTTTAACTAAAAGATTAATTGGTTTTCTCCCTCTAAACCCATCTTCAATCTCATGCCAATACTCAATATCTTCCTCTCCCTCTTTCCAGCAAAGTAAAATTTCCCTTCCTTCATATAAACAGTAAAAATCAATTAATCCTTCGTTAATGTCTTTTAACAAACATCCAGTTTTCTCAATTTCCTCAATTTTGCAGAAAAAATCATATGACATCTTGTGAAAATCCTTGTTTATTTTTGTAAAGTTTAATTCATCAAAATTTCCGTTATAATCATCAGAATACTCTATGTTGATAGAATTAAAAAGATCCAAAGAATCCTTTAAATTTTTTAGCTCCTGAATTAACTTCTTTATATCTTTTAAAGAATCTTTTGCCTGATCTAAAGTAAAATACTTTTTCATTTCATAATCAGAAATAGTTCTCTTTATATAAACCTTCTTAAAAACATTTAAAAAAAACAAAACTATAGTTAATTTAATGAATTTAAGATTTTCTTCAATTGAAAAGCAGGACATATTAAAAGCCTGGTTTGCTATTTCATTGGCATTTGCCATTTTATTGACTAGAAACTTCTCTTCTTTTTTCTTAAACTTCATAATCTCAATTTTTACAGTTGGCCTTGGTTTTTTGATTCATGAGCTAGCTCATAAGTACTTTGCCCAGAAATATAGGTGTTTTGCAGAATTCAGGGCAGACAACAAAATGCTGTTAATTGCAGTTGTCAGTTCTTTTTTTGGTTTTATTTTTGCAGCTCCCGGCGGTGTAATAATAAATGGCTTTGTAGACAGAAAAAAATATGCTTTAATAGCAGCAGCTGGTCCAATAACAAATATTCTTCTTGCCATTATTTTCCTGCTGTCTAATAACTTCCTTCAACTAGTTTCTCTTCAAAAGTTTTTTTCATTTGGCTTTTCAATAAATTCCTGGCTTGCTTTGTTCAACCTAATTCCAATATTTCCTTTTGACGGTGAAAAAATAGTTAAAGGCAATAAGAAGCTTTATTTTGCTTTAGTAATGGTGGCTTTTTCACTATTTATTCTGCCTTATCTTTAGGTCTTTCTCTCTAAGAAAAGTAGTAAAATTATTTTATCTATTGCCAATTATTTAGATACCTTTAAATATACAATATTTATCAAAAAAACATATGGCAGAACAGCAATTTCTTGTACCATTAGACACTTACCTAAAAGTAGGAGTTCATATAGGTACAAAATTCAGGACAAAATACATGGAGCAGTTTATCTATAGAATAAGGCCAGATGGTCTGGCTGTTTTAAATGTCCAGAAAATAGATGAAAGAATGAATACAGCCATAAAATTCTTGTGCAATTTTAATAAAGAAGACATTCTTATTGTTGGAAGAAGGGAAAATGGAATTGATGCTGTAAAATTATTTGCAAAAGCAACAGGAATTAGATGCTTTGCCGGCAGATACCCGCCAGGAATAATGACTAACCCAAACTTGGATGCTTTTATAGAAGCTAAAGTTCTTTTGGTTACAGACCCTTGGCCAGACAGAAACGCTGTTCTTGATGCTATTAAAATAGGTATTCCAGTTATTGCATTATGTGACACAAATAATGAATCTAATTTTGTTGACTTAGTAATTCCTTGCAACAACAAAGGCAAGAAAAGCCTTGGGTTGTTTTTCTGGATATTTGCAAAAGAATTTTTAAGGTCAAAAGGCCTTATTAAATCAGATGATGAAATGCCTATTAAACTGGAAAAATTTATCGAAGAATGATAAAAATAAGCAACAATAATCCTTAAATACTACTTCTGTATAATAACTCAAGATCATTTAAAGGGAGTAATAATGGGGGAATTGTTAAACACAATCTTGTTTATGCAGAAATATGTAATAGTCCTAATTATTTTAGCAACTGCTTTTTTATGGTATTCTATTAAGTCAAAAGAAAAAATTCTTCTTTCAACAAACATCTTCCTTGTAAGCATTGTATTTTCAACAAGCTTCCCATTTATTTTAGACGCAATTTCCTTTATTCCTAAGTCAATATCATTAATAATAAAAACACTTTTAATCTTCCTGGTTTCTGGAACGTTATTTATATCTAGTTTCTTGACATATAAGTCAAAGCACGAAGAAAGAATTACTGTTTTAAAAGACATGCTGAATAAAAAACATGATGACCCTTTAAAGCTGGAGTTTGTCAGAGAAGTTATCCAGCCAGAATTAAAGCAGTTAAGCAAGCAAAAAAATCTTGTAGAAAAAGAAAAAAAATCAATTGAAAAAGAAGCATCATTTTATAAGGAAAAAGCAGAAGAACTTTCATTGGAAAAAATAGACCTAAAAAACGAATGGAAAAACATCAAAAAAGAAAAATCCTTGATGACAAGAGAGCAGGACAAAATAGATGAGTTAAAAGACAAATTAGACTTGGAAAGCAAAAAAATTGAAAAATTAAAGCAAAAAGCAGAAAAAGAAGCAGAAGAAGTAAAGGAAAAGAAAAAATCCTTGTTAGATTATGAAGATGAATTGAACAAGGAAAAATCAAGACTTAAGTCAGACCATTCTGATCTTGAAAATGATAAAAGGGAATTATCAAAATTAAAGCAGAAAATAGACCTGGAAAATGAAAACATTTTGTTAAAACAACGTGAAATCCTGGAATTAAATAAAAAAATAAAATCAGCAGAATCAGAAATAATGGATCTTAGAAAGAAAATAAATACCTTTCAGGCAATAATAAAAAAGCACAATATAAAGGAGGAAATATGAATTTAGAGATGCTTTTCTTTATTTTGTATCTTTTAAGCTCTTTATTCTTGATATTAAGCCTGGTCTTTCTTATAAAGTACAAAAATTACCAGCCAGATACCTTTAACACAAGCACTGATGTCTACTTATTTGGCCTTGTCTTCCTTTTCTTGTACACTTTTATAACATTCCTTGACTCAGGAAAATTTATTATAGAAAAAATCCTTCCTTCATTTGTTAATAATTACTCTATATACATAAATTATTTAATGACAATATCGAACCTGTCATTTATCCTTTTAATGTCTATCAGCTATTTAATAGCTGTCTTGATAATGAAAGAAACTAATGTTTAAATATTTAATAAAAACTATTAATTTATGAAATTTAACCTAAATAATCATAATTTAATTTTCTGCACTTCTTTTTTCTCAAAATTTAAAGGCTTGATGTTTTCAAAAAAGAAAAACCTAGTTTTAATTTTAAAAAAAGAGTCCAAATTTAATGCGGTAATCCACATGTTCTTTGTTTTCTTTCCAATTGATGTTTTCTGGCTGGACAAAGATAAAAACATTGTAGACTTTAGGAAAAGAGTTATGCCGTTTACAATAGCTGTTCCAAAGAAAAAAGCAAAATACATTGTAGAAATCTCAAAATATTAAGGAATTTCACATTCCTTAGCATCTTTGTCTTCCCTTAATCTCAAAAAAACAGGAGCCCTTATCTTTCCGTTCTTTGTAATTTCTAAATAATTAAGCTGGCAGACTAAAATAGGTTTAACAGAAATTACTCCATTTTCAGTCTCAATAATTTTTTCTGCCTTTGTCATTTTTCCTATTGATTTTTTTATTAACTGATATTATGATAAAAAAACCAAGTTAACAAAGCACCTATTTCTTAAAGCTTCTCACAGCTATTATTAAAACAATAGCTGCAAAAACATACCCAAAATAAGGCAATAAATTCAATACAAATTCTAATCCTGGTTTTAAAACATCTAAATATTCTATAACTTTGTTTCCAGTAGCCATTGCAAATTCAATTATTTTTACACTGGCTAAAACCACAACTAAAATTCCTAATAAAGAAGTAAACCTGTCAACAACTTTATTGTCCTTAATCAGTCCTTTAAGCATATCATCTAATAAAGGAATAATCTTTGTTAATGTAACATGTCCCGCAACTACAACAGATACTATCTTAAGCAAATTTACAATAAAGGCTTCAACACCCATTTAATCACCCCTGATTTACTAAAATAATAAACTTTAATCATTTATATTCTTTTTTCTTTGATAAAATTTAGTAAAAACCTTTAAATATCTCTTTTTCTGTTATTTATCTTAATGCTTAAGTATCCGGAAATATCAAAAGAGGTTATTCAGAAGGCTATTTCTCCTTATAAAAAGATACTAGGAAACATAAATTTGTCATATTATAAAAAATTCTTTAACAAATCAGAAAAGCCAAAAGAAACAAGGGAAAATGAAATTGTTGACAACTCAGCAAAATTATCAGGTTCAATAAAAGTAAATTCAATAAGCAAAAGCTTTGGCCAAAATAATATTTTAAATAACATTTCTTTGACAATACCAAAAGGAAAAATCTTTGGCCTGGTCGGTGTAAGTGGTTCAGGAAAAACAACATTATTGAAATTGATAGTTGGTTTTTACAAGCCAAATAAAGGCTCAATTTCTTTTGACGGCAAAGATGTCTTGAAATACAACAAAGCACTAAGAAAAAGTTTTGGCTTTGCATCTCAGGAAAATTGTTTCTATGGAAGGTTGAATGTAGAAGAAAATGTCCGTTACTTTGGCCAGCTGTATGGCTTGACAGAAGATTTCATTGACTCAAGAATGGACTCTCTCCTGAAATTAGTTGGTTTGTTTGAATCAAGAAAAACTTTGGCAGAAAATTTAAGCACTGGTATGAGAAGAAGACTAGACATAGCCTGTTCTTTAATACATGATCCAAATGTCCTAATAATGGATGAGCCGACAGAAGACCTTGACCCAAATTTGAGAAAAGAAGTTATTTCAATGATAAAAAAAATCAATCAAGAAGACAAAACAATCATAATGACATCTCATCTTCTTAATGAAATAGAAAATGTCTGTGATGTTGTTGGTATAATCTCAAACGGAAAAATAGCAAAATTAGGCTCCCCAGAACAGTTAAAAAAAGAATATTCAAAAGATTTTGAAATTCATTTGGAAACAGCGTCTAAAAAATACACCCAGTTGCTGAAAGGAATAAAAGCAGACAAAGTAATAAAAAAGAAAAAATCAATAACTCTTTATGTAAAAGAGCCTGAGAAAATTCTCCCTAAACTAATTTCAAAAGCAGGGAAAAAAGACAAAATCCTGAATTTAAAAGTCTCCCGCCCAAGCCTTTCAGAAGTATTCCAGTACATTACAAAAAATGCAAAAAAATAACAAAAAACTAGTAAAGAAATTAAGAGCCCTGTCAATAGTCACAGCTTTCTTAGGTTTAATAAAAAAGAATCTTAAGTTAATCTTGAGAAGCAAAAGCTCAGCAACAATCTTCTTCTTAGGCCCTTTAATAATAGTCTTTCTTGTTTCAGCAGCTTTTAACACATCTTCCTTGTTTAACATAAAAATAGGAGCTTACTCAGATTCATACTCGCAATTGTCAGAATCTTTATTAACAGATCTTGGACAAAAACAATTTGTAATAGAAAAAATAGAAACAAAGGAAAAATGTCTAGATGATTTAAAAAATAACCTTATTCATGTCTGCGCCATTATCCCTCAAAACTTAGAAATTGGTTCAGAAGAAAATATTGATTTCTTTGTTGATAATTCAAAAATAAACCTTGTATGGATAATTATAGATGCTGTTTCAAAAAGAGTCTCAACAAAAAGCACGGAATTAAGCCAGCAGTTAGCTTCCAACTTGCTTTCAACACTTGAAAAAACAGAAACTCAGCTAAGTCCCAAAATTCAGACAGCAAGCACAATAGCTTCCACAAACAAAAATCTCGAAACAAAATTCTCCCAAATATCAACATCCTTAAATTCATTGGACCTTTCTTTCACAGTTGGAAAAATAGGCGTTGACAAAATAAGCAGCAAATTAGATGATATAATAAAAGATAACAAGTTTAACAAATCATTGTTTGGAGAAGTTGACAAAGCCATATTGTCTTCAATTGACGTAGCAGAAGACTATGAAACAACAATGAAAGAAGCAACAACAATAAAGGAAAACATCCTTTCATCATTGTCAGATGCAAACTTGCTTCTTTCTCAAAATGCCCAGGGAGCAAAAGACATTGAAACAGCCATTACATCAATATCATCAGACATTTCAAATGCAAAATCAACAAGTGCCGAGCAAATAGCTGCTCCTATAAAGCTTTCAATAAATCCAATAAGCACAAAAACAACAAACATTAATTTCTTGTTCCCAACTTTAGTTGTTTTAATAATCATGTTCATTGGCTTACTTCTTAGCTCTATATTGGTTGTTCGTGAAAAACTATCAAGCGCTTACTTTAGGAACTTCATTACTCCCACTCACGACCTAGTTTTTATACTTGGAGATTATGCAACAAACCTGATTATTCTTTCCTTGCAGTTAGTTATAATATTTGGTGTTGGCCTTTTCTTTTTCAAAGAAAACTTGATTTCTGTACTTTTAAAAACCTCAGTTTTAATTTTCCTGCTTTCTACTTTGTTTATATCTTTAGGAATGTTGCTTGGTTACTTGCTTAGGTCAGAAGAAACAGTTGTCTTGGCAGCTTTTTCCCTAGGATCTTTGTTCTTGTTCTTGTCAGGAACTATATTGCCATTAGAAACTCTCCCAGAATCAGTAAAGCAGATAGCTGACTTTAACCCCTTTGTCTTGGGAGAATCAGTTTTAAAGAAAATAATGCTCTTCAACCTAAGTTTCACAGAACTAGGATTTACACTATATATTTTATTATCTTATATCCTAGTTTCATTTGTCCTTGTTTACTTTGCAAGAAAATTAAGCAAAAGATCTATATAATAACAGTAATTTTTATATTCTTATATATTTTCTTTAAAAAAATGAGAGATGATAATTGGTTAAACCAAAGGCTGGAACATATATGGTCCATGTTATTTGATGATGTCCCAAAAGAAAATAAAGTCCAGGCAAGATTTAAAGGAAAGTGGAAAAACAAGTTTGGCCATATAAGATTATTGAAAAGTAAAAATTCTGAAATAGCTGTTAATTCATTGTTTAAAAATCCTGTAATTCCAGAATATATAATTGACATAACATTGGCCCATGAACTAGTTCATTATAGCCATGGTTTTAACAGCCCCTTAAAAAAACTCTATAAACACCCACATAAAGGAAACATAGTTGAAAAAGAGCTCAAGAAAAGAGGTTTTGAAAACATGATAAAACTGGAAAAAGATTTTGTAAAAACCAAATGGTTCAAGCTCTATAAATTATTGACTTATTTGTAAGGATATCTCATTATGTTCTTGCATTTCAAGCAATAGTAAATTAGTTTCTTGTTCCTTGTCCTTATTCTTAAATTTTCTCCAGGCACTAAATAACTTTTGCATTTTTTGCAGAACTTCTTTTTTAAATTTCCTAGTATGTTTACTTGTGCTTTCATTGCAATCTTTCTTGCAATATCAACATACCTGTCAGATAATCCTGGATTTTCCTTGAAAACTTCCTTTGCATTCTTGAATAATTCAATTATTCTTTCTCTGGCAATCTGTTTCTTGCTTTTCATTTAAAATAAATAAGAAGTAATTATTTAAAAACTACTCTGTTTTGTCAGATATGTCTTTAGCCTCTTTTCGATGAAACCATCTTCCAAATTCTAGTGCAGTCTCCAATTTTAGTCTTATTTTTTTAGCCGGTTCAGTTCCAGCTGTTAATTCTACAGATTCTTCTCTTCCAGAAACATAGCCCGAACTATATAGTCTTCCGGGATTTGGTTTTGGTGCTCTTAATGCCCTGCTGTTCAGCCATTTTTTGAATATACCCCAGCAGCCACCACAAAAGTAATTCACCACATTATCATACTTAACATATTGGTGTGTCGGAATATACTCCTCAGTATTGCACCTTTGACACTTTTGCTTGTCCATTTCAACACCTCTTAAATAATTTAAAACAAATTTAGATTTAAACCTTGTGACAATTATATCAGCTTTTTTTAAATTTTGACACAAATAACCTGTTTTTGATATATTTTAGAAACATTTAAAAACCAAAGTTCGCTTTAAATCTTTAAAATGACAAGCATTCAGCAAACAGTCTCAAGTTTATTGTCAAAAGAAGTCTGTGTAAATAAAAATCTCTCTCAAAAACTAATCAACAGCAGAGCCTTGGCAAGATTCCTGATAAAAAAATACAATTTAAACACATCTTTGGACTCAGTAATAAGTTCAATAAGAAGATACGACATTAAAAAACAGGAAGAAGACAAGAAAAGAGTCCTTGCTCTGTTTAAAGAAGCTGTAATTTCAACAAGAAACAATGTTTCCTGTATAACTTTAAAGAACTTTTCCTTAAAAGACCTGACAAAATTATCAGACATTAAAGGATTAAATTTTGTAAAAGGTTCAAAGGATTTCAAGATAGTTGTTGATAAAAAAGACATAAAACGAATTAAAGATTTATTTCCTGGAAAAGTAAGAAAAACAGAAGAAGACCTTGCAGAAATCAGCATTGTCCTGACAGATAAAGTATTGAAGCAGAAAGGTGTTTTGGCAGAAATTGCAAATGAAATCTCAATTCACAACATCAACATAAATGAAATATTAATATGCCCTCCAGAATTCTCAATTTTAGTAAGCAATAAAGACATGGTTGCAACGCACGAAATAATTCTAGGCTTGACAGAATGAAAGTCTTAAGTAATATTCCTTTAAAAATTAGTTTTGAAACAATCAAAACAACTTCTTAATTTTTGGTAAGGCTTTTCTAAAAAAGATTTAAAGGGACAGCATCTCAGACTTCCCGATGCACAGACCAGTACAATCTGAAACGTTGGCTAGTTTAACTTCCGAGTTCGAAATGGGATCGGGTGGAACCCAGCCACTATGGCCGTCCTCAAGAAATTCTTAAAAATAAGTTATTTATAAATTTATTGTTTAGTGATAGTGTAGTGTTTAGGCTGTAGGTTAGGTAGGTTGATAAAATTGAACAGGGATATGTTTTTCTCCACAGTATTGTTTGCTAGTAATTTTTGCAGGTTGATAAGGATGCAATTCTTATTTATTAAACCCTGGAAGCAAGCCCGACCCTTGTTTTCAAGAAGAAGATAAGGATTGAGCTTAGCTTCCGGGAAAAAGAGGTGACTATTTAATGGTATCACAAAAACTGTTGAACATGCTTTCTAATGATTTTGCAAAAAAAGGAGTAGTTACCCATATTGCTGTGTCATAGCTTTCATGCACATTCTTGTCATCATTAACCATGAACATGACATCTTTTCCATCAACAATAATAAATCTTGAATTTAAAGTAGGAACAACTTTTATTTGGAACACGCTGTTTAAGTCCTTCAACTCTTTCTTAATTTCCTCTGTCATTTTAGGAATTACAACCTTGATCTTTATTCCCTTTGATCCTAATTTCTTAAATCTTAATCTTAAATTTTGTAATTTTCTTAAAAATTCTTCAGCGCTTGTAGCAATTATAACTTGTTTTTCCGCATCTTGCAATAATGAGCTTAAATGCAAGTATATGTTGTCTCTCCCTCTTATTGCACCTGACATTGTAGTATGGTCAATATGTTCAACACCTTGCTTAAATAAAAGTTCTAAATCCTTAAACAGGCCTTCCTCTTTTACTTTGTCTATGCTTTTTAATTTTGAATCAGCCTCAATTTGAATAGTTGTTTTAACTCTCTTTAAAATTTCCTCAGGTTTGACAGCCAAATACTTTATTGGCTTTCCTAGCTTCATTATAATAAAACCTTTTTTCTCTAGGCTTTCTAAAACATCATAAGCTCTTGACCTTGGAACATCTCCTATTTCACTTAATTCCCCTGCAGTTGCTACTCCTCTAGAAAGCAAAGCAGTCCATATTTTAACTTCATAAATATTTAAGTCAAAAGCCGCCCTTAATCTTTTTAAAAAGTGATCTTGTACTATCATTTTCTTGTTTTTTTCCCTTTAAAATAGTACTACTTCACGATAGAAACTACTATATAAAGCTTTCGTTTTTGTAATTATTGGTAAGTAACAAAATACTTTAGAAATAAATTAAAAGAAGATTATTCTTCTTTTTTGCCTGAATTTTCAGAGTCTTTTCCTGAGTTCTCAGAAGCTTCTTTTCCAGCTTCATCACCGTCTTCATCCTCTTCAGATTCATCTTCTAATTCTTCTTTTTCTTTTTCTAATTTCTCTTCTAATTCCTCTAGTTTATTCTCTAATTCTTTCTTCTTTAGTTCTTTCTCTCTTTCAAGTTCTTTTAGTTTCTGCTCATTTTCATCTTCTAAAGCCTTGAAAACTTCCCTGAAATTCAATAATTGGTCAGCTCTTTTGATTAGTTCTCTTACATCGTCTAACTCGTTATTTTTAAGCTGTAATTCCAGTTTATCAAGAATTTCTTTTACTTCGCTTAATCTAGTATCCATAGCAGAAACATCTTTGCCCCTTTCTCTGTGTTTGTTAGTTATTTCTGTTAGTTTCTCTAGTTTCCTTTCTAATCTCTCAACAGCTTTCTCAGCATTATCTTCTTTAATTTCAAGAATTCCAAGTTTCCTTTCCAGTTCTTTTTCTTTTTCTTCTATTTCTTCATCTGTTTTCTTTAACTCATTTTTAATCCTTACTTTTATCTCGTCCTTGTCATTTTTTACCTTTACTTTTACTGTAGAAACATCTGTATTTAATGATTCTAAAAAAGCCTTTAACTTTGCTAATTGCTCTTCATTTAATTTCCCTGCTAATTTTAAGTCAATTTCAGTCTCTACTTCCTCTAAATTGTTGATTTGTTCTTCTAATTCTTCCTCAACTTTTAATTCCTGCTCCAAAGCTTTTTCAGGCTTATTTAATTTAACTTTTTCAAGATTTTTCTTTACCCTTTCAATGCTTTTCCTGTGTTCTTCTTTTAATCTTTCTAAATGCTCTACATTACCTTCTTTAACCAAAGTTTTAGCTTCTAGAACTCTTTCTCTTGCATTCTCTAATCCTTTTTCAGCTTTCGCAGCCTTGCTAAAAGTCAATAATAAATTTAATCTTTCAAAAGCCCTGTCTAAACCATATAAAGCAGAATCCGGAGTTACCCCTCCATCTTCCTCTTCTTCTAAATCATCTCCATCATCATTATCATCTTCCTTTTCATCAAGTTCCCCAACTTCCTGAGCATAAACATTGCCTAAACTTAAAACTAATAAAAAAATCATTAAAGTAGTAAAAATTTTCTTCATTTTTAGCCTCCAAATACCAACTTACCTATTCATGCTCTTTTTAAACCTTTTTATTAGGACGGCTTTGCACATAAATTCAATATTCTAAAGCTTTTGCCTGAAGTTCATCACAGAATGAATAAGCACAACCTTTAATAATTGAAAAAATAATACAAATTTTGTAAATTTGTTATAATTATTAATTTATGTGCAAAGCTTCTTAGGACTATAGAAAAATTTTTAATAATTCCTGCGTCTTTGGTTAAATCCTCTATTTTGATATTGTTGTCTTGGCCTTCTTTCAACATTTCTTTCAAAATAAACTTTTTCAAACCTGGGAACTTCTTCTTTTTTAATCTGGATCTTTTTGTTGCTTAATACACTGTCAAAATTAGAATAATCTTTTTCAATCAATAAAGTTATTGCTTCCCCCTTTTCTCCAGCTCTTGCTGTCCTTCCTATTCTATGTATGTATTCTTCAGAAGTCTTTGGAACATCATAATTGTAAACCTGCATAATATTTGGGATGTCTAGTCCTCTTGCAGCAACATCAGTTGCAACTAAAACATTAATATTCTCTCTTTTTAATTGGTCAAGTGCCTGCTGTCTTCTGTTTTGTGTTAGCCCACCATGAATACCCATTACCCTAATCCCTTGTTTTCTCAAGTTTCTTGCTAATAAATCAACTTCTCTTCTTGTTGAGCAGAAAACTAATTCTAATCCAGAAGTTTCTTTTTTCAATAAATGGACTAACAAGGAAAACTTTTCATAATATTTTACATTGTAATAAGTCTGCCTTAATTTTGTTGGGTCAACATGCTCCGGGCTTTTTATTATAACTGGATTTCTAAGATGTTTTTTCAAGATGTGATTTACATTTTTTGATATAGTTGCGCTAAACAATAAAGTCTGCTTGTCTTTTTGCGTGTGTGTCAAAATTCTTTCAACAGCATCAACAAAACCCATGTCAAACATTCTATCTGCTTCATCTAAAACTAAAAATTTAATGCTTTGAAAAGAAACAGTTTTTCTGTCAAGATGATCCTGAACTCTTCCCGGAGTTCCAACAATAATTTCAGCTTTCTTTATAGCCATTATTTGAGGTTCAATGCCTACTCCGCCGTAAACACTGACTGACTTTATGTTGAGATATTTGCCAAAATTATTTAATGCTTCAGTTACCTGTACACATAATTCTCTTGTCGGTGTTAAAATCAAGGCCTGAATTCCAGCTCCAGGCTTTATTCTTTCCAAAATAGGTAATCCAAAAGCAGCTGTTTTGCCAGATCCTGTTTTAGACTGGCCAAAAATATCTTTCCCTTCTAGAATTAGAGGAATGCACTTTTCCTGGATTTCTGTGGGTTCTTCATAACCCATTTCCTTGATTGATTTAACTAAATTTTGATTTAGTTTTAATTCTTCTAATTTCATTCTTTCTATTAAAAATAGATTTTTCATCCCTTTATAAATATGTAAGAATCTGCTCCCATCGAGATTTGAACTCGAGTATTGAGCGCGAGAGGCTCACGTCCTTGGTCCTTCTTTTTGATTAAACTTTTCTTAAAAGTTTAGTTTGACCGGGCTAGACTATGGGAGCATATTTTTGATTAAACTTTCTTAAAGTTTAGAATAAAAACCTTTATATTTAGTTTTAAATCTTTCTAATAAAGGAAAAATGAAAAAAATACTGATTATTCTGCTGATAATAATAGTAATTACAGCTTATATAATTAAATCAAATAATGATTTAAATCTCTCAGATTCAGGGGATTTAGCAGAATTCATTTCTTTATACTCAAATTGGGTTTACATAACATATTCAAATGTAAGGGATGTAACAGGATATGCAGTCAAGAAAGAATGGATACCAAAAAGCAGCACAAATAGCACTAATTCCAGTTAGATTTCTCTATGCTTTTCTCAAAGCTGTTTTAAAAACAATCTTCCTGGACCTATTCAGAAATATTAAAAAAGAAACAATTTATACTTTTAACAAGGAAGAAAAAATGAAAATAAAACAAGAACTAGAAACAAAACACTTACTAAATTTAGTAAATGAAAGATTAAAAAGAGTTGAAAGACTGGTTTACAGCATATTCAATGACCCTGATTATATAAAAAGGGACAAAGGTAAGCACGATTTAAAGGAACTTGAAAAAGAAACAAAATAAGGATGAAAAGTTTTAGTTCCGGTTTTCCGTGAACGCTTTTCTTAAAAGGGTTCAAATGAATTTCATAAAAAAGATTTTTGAAAACAAAGTAGACAAGGAAGTTCACAAGCAGTTTAAAAGATTTAGTAAAGGAATTTATGAAAACAGGGCAGTAGTAGAATTAACTAAATCAAAAAATGCAATAAAAGTTAAAACTAGTTTTGAGTTTACAGAGGATTTTGCAAGATTCTTGGCAAACACAATTGAAGATAAAGTAAAAATCTCAGGCGGCATAATAACAAAGAAAGATATCAAGCCAGAATTAAGTTTCGAAGTTGACATGAAGCAGTTTGCCGGTGTTAAAACCTTCTTATTAGACAATGAAATGTCAAAAGAAGAATTAAACAATTTGTTCAATAAATTCCCCGATGCTTTATTCTTGTTAAGTTTTTCAACAGAATATGGAGCTCTAAAGTCAAAAGTAAAAAGTCCAAAAGCAGCAAAGCCTGGAAAAGACAACGAAATAAAAGCAGATTTCTGCACTTTCTCAACTCAAAATAAGGATTTTGCAAAAGAATTTGCTTTTGATGTACAAGAAGATTTTAAAAAATTAAAAATAAAGCACACTTTTACTATAAATGATTTTGAAATAGAAGAAAAAGACAAGGATGATCCGGCCTTGGCAAGAATAAACGCAAAAAGAAAAGGCAAGATAGAAAGATTTTTAGATATTGATGGAAAACAGTTAAAAAAAGAAATTGATTTCTGTGCTTAATCTGCCATTAAATGTTCTTTATGCAAAAACAAGCTTCTCAAGAAAAAATACATTGCATAAAGTTCAAAAGCAAAAGGAAAATATCCTAAATATCCTAATATTGGCATCTCAAATATCTTGAAAAATCCTAAAAAAGGAATATTATAATACCATTTTGTTACAGCCCAATAATTCCAGAACTCCCACAAAAAACCCATTACAATCCCGCCCAATAATAAACTTAGTGGCACTTCTAAATTCCTGTCTTTCAAATCTCCTATAATTGAAGGCTGCTTATGCAAGTAATTAATCGGATCTAAAATAAAGAAAAAAGCAGTCCAAATTAAAGGATAAAAATACCTAGGAAAAAAAACAGGAAGTAAAAAACTCAAGACACCTAAAAAAATCATTAAATGTATAAATCTTCTTGTAATCTTGTGTTTTTTATGAAGCTTTTTCTTCTCAAACAAGTGAAAGCATCTTATTAATTCAACAGTTTCAAAAAAAGCAGGCAAAACAGTAGAAAAAGCAATTGTCTTTTTCAAGACATTTCCCAAAGCTAAAACACCTGTAACTCCATTATAATTCCAGTTCCCCAATCTTAAATTAAAAAACTCAAAAATCCACCAAAACAAGGCACTCGCAACAAACAAGCCAAAAAACTGCCAAGGCCTGTTCATTAACAAGGAATTTTTCCTTAATTTGTAAACCAAGGCATCTAAAAGAAAAATATACCCAAACCAAACAAAAGGAAAATACCAGTTTGCAAAAGGCTCAACTTTATAAAAAAAGTTAATTTCAACTAAAATTATTAAAATTACCCCAATAACCCCGTATTTTTTAAACATTCATTTTTAAACAGATATTTTATTATTTAAACTTTTACATTAAAAAAATAAAGAAATTAATCCCATCTTAAAAGAAGGGCTGCCAAATTTTGTTTATCACTAAGTTCTAATTTAGACGCTCTCACTTTTTGTTCAAATTCTCTCATTTGATAATGTGTTTCAGAAGCACTTCTTCTAGTTGCTCCTGTAGCGCCTCTTGATTTTGATGTTTCATATCCTGCCACTTGATCTTCTGGACCAAAGAAATAAAAAGCCCCGACAATTCTTTTATCATTAATCCAAGGCCCCTTAGCAAAAGCAACATCTGTAAATCCTTCTGCTTGCATTTTTAAAAACGTTTGTTTGTTTCCATATAATCTTATCGAGCTAAATTCTTCTGGCTTCATTTTTCCCCCCTATATCCGATAAAAATTTAGTTATATAGACATATTTAAAAATCTTTTTAATACAACATCAGACATGATAACTATAATTATAACTTCATTTAAAGAGCCCTTGACAATAGGCAAAGCCATAGACTCTTTCCTAAATCAAAACATAAAAGAAAACTATGAGATAATAGTAAGCTGCCCAGACAAGGAAACAGCTTTGGTAGTTAAAGAATATTCTAAAAAACATAGGCAAGTAAAGCATTTTCAGGACGAGGGTAAAGGAAAATTATTGGCTTTAAACAAGATAATAAAAGAATTCTCAAAATCAGATATTTTAATCTTGACAGACGGCGATGTCTTTGTATCAGAAAACTCAGTTCATGAAATCTTAGAAGCATTCAAAGACCCAAAAGTAGGTTGTGTCACCGGCCGTCCAGTTTCCTTAAATACAGGAAATTCAATGTTTGGTTACTGGTCCCACTTGTTGTTATATGGGGCGCATAAAGCAAGATTAAAAAGATCAAATAAGGAAAGATACTTTACTTCCAGTGGTTACTTGTATGCATTTAGAACAGGCATAGTTAAGGAATTTGATGTAAATATAGTTGAAGATGCAATTATCCCATTTATGTTCTTGGTTGAAGGATATAAATTAAAATATCTTCCAGAAGCAAAAGTCTATGTAAAATACCCGGATAATTTTGATGAATGGTTAACCCAGAAAAAAAGAGTTTCAAAAGCATATCTTAACATGGAAAAAACAACTTACAAAGGCAGAAAAGTTCCTAAAATGAAATCATTCCTAAATGAAGTCTTGGAAGGAACATTCATTGCCTTGACTTACCCAAGAAATATAAAAGAAGTTTTCTACACATTAATGTTGTTCCCAGCCCGTTTGTACATGTGGTTTTTTACTTACTATGAATCAAAAATAAAAAAACAGCTGCACACAGACGCATGGAAAAGAATAGAAAGTACAAAAAATCATGAATAAAATGACAAAAATAAAAGATTTTTTTAAAGACAAGCATAACATTGCCTTAATTTTAGTTCTTTTATTTGCACTAATTATAAGAATGTACTTTTTCTTTAATACTTTAGATCAGCCATTATGGTGGGACGAATCACAATATGCGGAGCAGGCAAAAAAACTAGGCCAAAATTTAGAAACAAACGACATCTGGTACTATAGAAGAACAATGCTCTTGTCAATTTTCTGGTCATTTTTTTATAAAATTGGCTTGGGAGAAACTGCTTTAAGATTTACTGAACTTCTTTTCTCTTTGCTGTTAGTTTATTCAACTTTTCTGATTGGAAAAGAAATGTTTAACAAAAAAGTTGGTTTGTTTGCTGCTTTTGGTGTCTCAGTTTCAAGCGTTATAATCTTTGAAACTTCAAGATTGTTGACTTCGGTGCCCTCAACTTCAATGATGATGCTCGCAATATACTTTTTCTATAAAGGTTATTTAAAAAATTACAATGTAAAGCAAATTTACTTGTTTGGTCTTTTTGCAGCCCTGTCCTTAAATATAAGGTTTGCAGCTTTTCTTTCAATTTTTTCTTTTGGAATAATATATTTAATAAAGGAAAAAGGAAAATTCTGGAAGCAAAAACAATTAATAGCTTCTTTTCTGTTAATTTTAGTTTTATTAGCTCCATTTTTTTATTTATATAGCAAAAATTATCCTTTGGGCATAAGAGATTTTGTAAAGCATTACAGTGTTAGTGTTCCAGAAGAAGATGCCTTGTTATTAGGCAATAAAGGTTTGTTTATATATCTAAAAGCCCTCCCAGATAACTTGTCTTTGCTTTTGTTCCTTGCTTTTATTTTTGGAGTTTTTCTATTGCTTGATTTTGTATTAGCTCCGGACTATTTGTTTAAAGACACTAATTTACAGAGAAATTTATTTCTTTTTCTTTTTATTATACCCCCCTTTTTCTATCATAGCACAAAAAGCTTGTATTTGGAAGAAAGATACTTAATTGGTATTCTTCCTGTAATTTTCATAATTGCTGGCTACGGTCTGTATAAAGTTTACACTTACACCCAGAGTCATAATAAGTACATTGTTCTTTCCTTGGTTTTAATTTTTTTGATTGTTGTTGCAGGCCTTCAAATAACAAAGGCAAGTAAAATAATAAATGACAGAAAAGATTCATATCAGCAGGTAAAAGAAGCTGCCTTGTGGATGAAATCAAACTCAAATCCAGGAAACACAATAATTTCAAACTCAATACCTCAAAACCAGTATTACTCAGGCCTGTCAACTTATTACTTGGAAGATGAAAAAGAAATTCAAAAATTAAAGCCAAAATACTATGTAGTCTCAATTTATGAAAGATCAGCTCAGGTTTTCCTGGAATATCCAGAAAAAAATCCAGATAAACTAAAGTTAGTCAAAGCTTACTTCATAGACAAAGAAAAAACCCAGCCCACTCTTCTTATCTATGAATTTTTAAATTAATAAACTATTTAAATTCAAGATAATAATAAATTATATGCAATTTGAAAAAAAGAACGTTCTTTTTGCCTTATCCATAGTTATTTTAGCGTCTTTAATTATTGTAAACATTGGAAATTTCTCAGGTTATGCAATCTTGAACAAGTGTTATTCTGACTGCGACAAAGGCTTAAATACATGTAAAACTTTGGTTGAAACTTCCTTTGTTTTGTGCAGAAATGCTGCTGACATAGAGTACAGAGCTTGCAGGGAAAAAGAATATGGTGGTACTTGTGTTGGCCAGGCTTTTGATACCTGCTTAAAACCAAGGCTTGAATCTTGTTTTATTGAATGGAAAAGGCAGCTAAAACAATGTGAATCAAATGGAGAACTGGGAATAGGTTCTTGCTCAGATAATTTAATTGCCTGTGCAGAAAAATGTTAAGGCACGTTAACAGCTATAATTGGTAGTCTTCTTGCTCTATACAAATCTTTCATAACTAAAAAACCATCAAACCTTGTTTTGTCAAAATTAGCATCATCTAATTTAGCATTCTGCAGATACACATTTTTAAATTCGCTCCCAATAAACCAAGCTTCCTTTAAATCAGTTTCCCTAAAATCAGTTCTATTGCATTTTGCTTTTGTAAAATTTGATTTAGTAAGGCGAGCTCTGAAAAAAGAAGCATACCAAAGCTTTGCTCTTGAGAAATCCGCTTCTGACAAATCTGCCTCATCAAAGCTGGCTCCTGTTAAATCAGCTCCATCAAATTTTCCATATGGTAAATAAATTCCGTCAGCTTTCAAATAACAAAGCTTTGCACCAGAAAATATTAAGGGATTTTTTTTATTTAACCCCCCATTAAACCCACCATCTGATCTAAAACACTCAGTTATATAATCAAATGCATGATGCTCAGTAAAATTAAACCCAGATTCCAGCTCTATGCCTGAAAAATCTCTTTCTCCTTCTAAAATCTTATTTACTAATTCCCCCCCTGTTAAGTCAATTCTTCTCAGTGCCATTTTAAAGTTTCTTTAAATATTTGTCATACCTTTCTAATTGTCCTTTTAAAAACCCTAATTCTCCCTCATGCTTTATATTCTTGTCTGTCATAAAGCAATATAAACAGTTAATGCATTTTTGGTCACTAGGATTTTTTAAACCAAAAGGGCAAAACTCCTCGCATTTCTCAGACTTATTCCCAGTTTCTAAATACAATTTAGTAATATTATCATCCTTAAAATCATAAACATCCTGCCTTACTCCCAATAAAGTAAAAAACTCTGGAATAGGCCCTTTCTTAAATAATGGATCAATAAACCTGTTGTATCTTAATCTTACAAAGAAATTATTTAAAAATATCTTGGCAAAAATATTTTCCTTGGCTCTCTTTAATTTAATAACTTCTTTTACACTTTCTAGATAATCTAAATCTTCTTTTTTAATATGCTCTTTTTCTAAACTTAATTTTAAGTAAGGAACATAATTTAAGTCAAACCCAAATAACTTCATGCATAATAAATCAGTTACAAAGGAATTTTTCCCAATTAATATTAAGTTTAATTTTTTCGGTATTCCTGCAGCAGGCCCGTTTCCTTCCATGGCAATTAACCCGTCAACAATGTTTAAATCTGGTTTCTTAATTTCATTCATCTTGACTATATTCTCAACTAAACTGTCATGAATATTTCTCTTGTCTAAGGCCTGATAACACCCAACAAAATTCTTCATGCATATAGTCATCCCAACTTCAATATGTGTCTTGACTTTAGGCAGATTAATCAAAAATTCATTGTCTAAAATTTCTTTACCAATCTTGGCTTTTCCTGTCACCAAATCAACTGTTTCATAATCTGACTTGTTCAAGTTAACTAGCTTTACATTATGCATCTCAGCAACTTTGTCAATCTTTAGCCTTTTGAAAACATCAATATTCATATGGTCAATGCCGCAGTTAGGCCCGTCAGCTATTGTTATATTCTTGTAATTCCTTTTCTGCAAAGCTTTTATCACAGAAACAATAACTCTTAAGTCAGTAGAATTCCCGATTAAGGCGTTCATGTCATTGTTTAAATTTGGCTTTAAAACTATTCTTGCATTCTTGTCTTTAGGCAGTTCATAATTATTTAATATTTTATCTATAAAACTAAATACATCATTTGCATTATTGCACTTTTCTAAATACACTTTGTCCTTAAAGTTGTATGTTTCCATTTTCAATTATCCCTAAAACTTCATTTAATTCAATTTCCTTTCTCTTTACTTCCTTATTAATTATAAATATGCCTTCTAAATCAGCCTTGTCTGGCATATACCCGTGCATTCCTTTGCATCCTTTTTTTCCTTGGTAAAAGTTAGGAACAAATAAATAACCAGGCTCTAAAGCAAAAATTACTTCCCCAAACTCTTTTCCTAAAGGAATATTGTACTTGCTTTTGTCATTTAAATCTAAGACCTTTCCTTGCTTGATTTTATTTAGTATCTTTAAAATTTCCTCTTTAATTTTCTCATCTTTAAACCAAAATCTTGCTAATGTTGAGTCTAAAAAATAATCTATTCCTTCAATATCCTTGATTTCTTTTTCTATGTTTATTTCTTCTTTTATGTCAATAAATCCATGATCGCTCCAAATAACTATTTTGCATTCTTTAAATTTAGATTGAAACTCTTTTACTATTATAGCAGCATATTCATCCTGTTTTTTTAATTCTCTTAAAGTTTCCTCATGTTTAGTTCCAAATTCATGCATTATCTTGTCTAAGTCAACTAGCTGTATAAAATAAATCTCAGTTTCATCATTAAAACTCTTGACAAATTTATTCACTTTATACTCATCATTTCTTTTCTTAATATCCAGCTCAACTTCATTATTAACAACGAAAAAAGGCCATCCATAATAAACAAATTTTCTTTTCTGGAAAAAGTCATATTTCCACACTTTGTCCTGAGCTCCAGAATTAAACTTTCCAAAAAACTTTCTTGGTATATTGTGCAGTTTTGACAAAAAAGTATTTCCTTGTAAATATTTAAAATAAGCATAAGGATAAGACAGATATTTGTTAGGCAGGGGCACAAATTTCAGCAAATTACCAACATTGTTTTTTCTGTAAACAAACTCAGTCCAAATTCCAGTCTCATTTGGCATCTTTCCTGAAATAAAAGCATTCTCTATCCCTGTATATCCTAATAAAGTCTTTAATCTAAGTAAAGAATTTTCCTTTCCAAATTTATATAAAAAAGGAGTATTCTCCTTGCTGATAAACCTGTATCCAAGAGCATCCAGATACAAAATAAGAGTTTTCATGTTAAAAGTTTAAAAATTATTCTTTATAAATTGTTCTTTGGTTTTTTTATTTTTCTGATTAAATCTCTCTTTTCTTCAACAATTCTTTCTAATTTGCCAAAAAGGTCAGGTGAAACACTAATCGCTGAGCCGTCAATCTTCAATTTTGAAGGGTCATAACTTTGGGTAGCTTTGCACTTATTTTTTAAAATAGCAAAAACAGTTCTTGCATATTCGAGATTCCTGAATTCCACTCTATAACTTTCCACTTTAAACAATCTTCATCAAGTAAAATAAAATATAGGCATCAGCATAATCCTGGCTCAATTCTTCCCAGGTTTTAGCTTTAGAAGGATAAACACCTTTTAATATTTCTAGCCCTTTCTCAAAATTCTCTTTATTCAAGCTTAAATCATCATTCAAGGCAAATAATATATAAGGTACAGCCCCAAATATAACATTGTCTGGGCTTCTTTTATTTATTAAAATTCTTGGATAAAACTTTTTTTCTTTTATTAACCTTTTAAAATACAATTGCTTAAACCTGAAAGGAATTAGTTTAGAAACTAAAAAAGATAAAACATTTGAATTTATTCCTAAACTATTTTTCAAGTAAAATTGACTGTAAGGCATATAATGTTCTTTTCCTAAATTAATTATAGCTGTGCTTAAATCATTAATATCATTTATATTCTTTTGAGTATATTCAGAAATAAAGTAATTAACTACCTCTAAAAAATCCTTTCTTGTCTGCATCCAAAACTTTACTGCATCTTTTTCAGGCAATTCACCGTTAAAATTCAATTTCCATAATGTATATTTCTTTATTTTTTCATGCAAATCAGGAACTTTTTGATGTAAATGGTAAAAATCCTCTTCATAATACTTGTAAAAATCTTCCATTCTTTTCCTGTAAAATGGGCTGTATTTTTTATTTAACAACAACAAAGCAGTGCATGAATCTAAATAAGCCTTTACACAGAAAAAACTTAAAACTAAGTCATTATGCTTTCCTTCTGTAGAAAAATATTCTACTAAATGAGTCATTCTGTTAAATAAAATCCTGAAACCCTCTCCTAATGGAATTTCCTCAGCCTTGTAATCAGGAATTAAGTTTCTTACTTCCTCTCCATAAAATATGTTTGAAGCATTCCTTAATTCATAATACCTAAGTAATGGCACTAATCTCCTTAATTCTTTTAAAGTCAAGCACTTTAAATCCAAATAAAAATTATCTTCAAAACTCCAGTTTTTGTCAAACTTGTTAAATTCTATTCCCTTGCTCCCCAGTCTTTTAGCTACTTTTTTTGCAATCTCATCTAATAAACTGCCATTAACTTTTTTCTTGGTAATAACATATACATCAAAGTCATTGGCAGGATAATACTTGTTGTTTACTTTCTTTACACTTCCTTCTCCTCTTCCAAAACCGCCATAAACAATAATGCTTTTTACATCCTTAATTTCCTTGTTAATTTCCTCTGAAACTATATCTAGCTGTTTCTGCACTTCCTTGTCTACATCTGTTCCTAAAGCAGTATATTTGTTCATAAATGCCAAATTAAAGCAGTAGAATAAAAAGGTTTTGGTTGTTTTTATTATCTTGATAAAACCTTTATAAATTCCTCACAAACTTCACCTTCTAAACTCTTTGGTCTTAAATGTCTTTTACGTAGTTTTTCAATAAATAAAGGCAACGTTAATCTTAATACAATTGCATTATTTTCAACTTTGCTTGGTGGAAATTGATCTGATACAAGAGAAGCACTCTTAATCTTTGTTGGATCATAGTCAAAAAACTCTCTTCTTTCTTTAATTATTCCTTTATTAGATTCAAAAATTATTTCTTCTCGTCTTGGAGGTAAACGAAGCCCGTAAGTTGCATAAACATGCCCCAGATTTTCTTTTTTATTATTTAATATAAATCCAAGCGTAACAAAGGCGTAACCTGGGGGAACAAAAATTCTTGGGCCCTCCTCCGCTAAAACAGATTCTACATATAGACAATACGAATCATATTTTGGACCACTAGCAAACCCAATAGAACCCTCAAGAATTAAATACTTAATTTTACCAATTACTTCATCTTCATTTAATACACTTATTTTTCTTGGATCATCAGGGAAAATTACAATTTTTGACATTTTAACTTTATTTCCTTAAAAGTAATGTTTATAAAGATTTACTATTCAAAAAAGCAAATGCCAAAACCAAAATATACCTCAGATGGATTGCCTGTAATATCTCCTGAAAATATAGAAACCTATGGAAAATTATATTTAAGAGACTTAAAAAGGGCAGGGATAGAAGATGTTTTTAAGGTCTTCTTGGAAAAATTAGAAAAAGAAAATCATAACCTATGTACTTTGCTTGTAAGTGCAATAGAAAATAGAAGAGCTCTCGGTTTTAGTGATGATTATTTAACTGGCCTAATTATTGGTGCGAGAGCAGTTTATGAAGCATTAAGAAGACAGTCAGCAGCAAATAAGTTAGAAAAAGAATTTGAAGGAAAATAGTTTTAATTTAAAAAACTAAGTCTACTTCTCTTACATACTTGTCTTTTGGTTTTGCTAATTGCAATTTGTATCCTTGCTTTTTCTGGTCTAAATACCAATCATACAATCTTAAAGCGTCTCTGATTGTTCCAGCCTTTGTTTCATGCCCACCTTTTTTTGCAATTTCTTCTAATCTCGCAACCCCGCCATGCGCAAATTCAATTTGCAACTTTATTCTTTTATCTTTTTGATTTTTATTCGGCATTTTTTCCCCAGTCTAAATATCTTAAAGGTAATTTAAATAGTTATCGGTATGTTACTAAATAAAAATTCACAATTTTACTAAGCAAAGAGGCCTTATCTTTTAATTCATTTTCCCAGATTACTAAACATTCATAACCATAATCTTTGAAATGATTAATTCTCTGCTGTTCTTCTTCCTTTTTATGCCAGTAATTACCAAATAGTTCAATAATTTTCCTCTTATCTTTATTTATAAAATCAGGAAAGCTCCCACCAATGTTAACTTTAAAATCACCAACAAACTCAAAAGGCAAACTATTCTCTTTAAAGAAATTTATTAGAAAAGTTTCCTTTTTGTTTGGGCTAGCATCAATGCTTTGCCTCCATTTGTTTATATATTCTTGATCAGTTTTCCATCTTTGTTTCCAGAGTCTTGACATTTTATCATTTTGCTCTTTTGAGTGTTTTCTTCCCATTCCCTTTTCAGATATTTTCTTCCTTACTTCTGGTCTTTTTGATGGGTTTTCATCACCCATTAATTTACCCTTATGTGCAATAGACTGCTTTCGTTTATATTCTTCAGAAAAGATTCTTCCCTTCAAGGCTTTAGATAATTTTAATGATCTTGCACCACTCTTAATATTTTCTTGCCATTTTGGACTTGATTTTACACCTAATCCAATTTTTCTTCTGTGTTCTTCAGTTAATTTTCTTCCTAAGTGCATTTGAGTTCCTTTTTTGAAGCCACATTTTATATTTGGATTTTCTTTATAATTTCTTTTTAAAGTCTCGCTAATTTTTTTTAATCTTTCATCTGTTTCTTTTGTTAATCCTTTACACCACGATGGTATTCCTTTTCGAGATTTATGTAAACATTTCCAAGAACAGTATTTTGATTTTACTTTACTGGCTTTTGTTAAATATTCTTTTTTACAAATCAAACACTCTTTTTTTATTTTCATAAATAATCAAAAAGACGTTTTACTATATAAGTGCCAGGCAGGTCCAGGATTTGTCCAGTACTTTTTTGTCCAGTACTCATTAAAGCCTATAAGTTAATTGTAATAGAAGTATAAAGACGTAAAATTTCCGGTGTCCAGTACTATGTTTTCGGAAGATTTCCAGATTAATTTATAAATCATCCGTAAAGTTTCCGGAAAAAGTACTTAAAATCCGAAAATCTTTCAGATGAGAGAAAATTTATCTTATTGGAGCTTCCTCTGCTTGGGGTGCTGTAGATCTAAAATCCATTAAATGTCCAGCCACCGCTTTTACTCCCCTTAATGTATATTTTACATCTTCAAAACTTTTAATTTTTCTTAAATGTCTAAGAATATATCTTGGGTCAATGAATATATGATAAATTTTATTACACATTTTAGTAACTTCTTCTGGAGTCATATCCGGAGTTTTAAAAACTGGTTCACGCATATCAAATCTTTCATAATCTCTTGGATCAAACAAAAACCAATTTTTTTCCATGCCTTCTTTATATAAAGGAGTTCCTGGATATGGAATCATAACCGTACTTTGTAGAACATCAACTAAACCTTTTAACATCAATCTTTTGGCTAATTTATATGTTTTTAATGCATTTTCACGAGTTTCAAAACTGTAGCCCACCATGCATGTGAGATGTACCGTTAACTGAGCTTCTTTTGCTTCTCGACAACTTTTTTCTACGTCCTCAATTTTTGTTCCTTTGTCCAATTTGTTGATTGTAGTTTGACAACCAGATTCAAGACCGTATTTTAATAATCTGAATCCTGCTTGTCTCATTAATTTGTATTCTTCTGCATTAACTGCACCGAATCTCATGTTGCCAGAATAAATTACTTTTTTATTGTAACCAGATTCAATCATTAAATTACAGAATTTTTTTAGCCATGGACCAACTATAATTGTTCCAGCATCATCAAAAATTTCTTTTACACCACATTCGTCTACTAAATATTTTACTTCTTTCATGACATTTTCAGGAGATCTTCCTTTGAATGTTCCTTTAGGATATAAATTAGTGTCCCAAACGCAAAATGTGCATTTTCCGTACCAACAGTCTC